>Ga0209689_1000891_pt1 | contig 21722 bp, 21 predicted proteins | sample GraSoiAngelo_149_FD_187119 | JGI IMG/M metagenome (GOLD analysis project Ga0209689, IMG submission 187119) | Grasslands soil microbial communities from the Angelo Coastal Reserve, California, USA - 14_1009_09_30cm (SPAdes) (version 2) | ecosystem: Environmental > Terrestrial > Soil > Grasslands ... | reverse complement strand
GAAGAGGAGTATCATGATGATCCCGTACTTCGAGATCCCGCCGCTGCACATCGGGCCAATTGCGGTGCAGTCGTTTGGTGTGCTCGCCGCGGCAGGCGTTGCGGTCGCGTCCTGGTTGCTGGTTCGCGAGGCTGCGCGGCGACGACTGGACATACAGCCGATGCGCGATTTTGCTCCATGGGCCGTCGTTGGAGGTGTGGTCGGCGGCCATCTGATGCACTTGTTCCTCTACCATCCGGAGGAGCTGCATGGCCCTTTGGGAGTTCTGCAGGTCCTCAAAGTCTGGGACGGACTTTCGTCGACGGGCGGTGTCATCGGCGGCGCGCTCGCCGCGATCTTGTGGTTCCGCGCACACCGTCTGCATCTCCCTCAATACGGGGACGTCCTCGCGCTGGCCATCGCCCCCGGATGGGCGATCGCGCGGCTCGGGTGCTTCTCGGTCCACGACCATCCCGGCGTTCTGACCAACTTCTTCCTCGCGGTGCAGTTTCCGGGAGGGGCCAGGCACGATCTCGGCCTGTACGACGCACTGTTGCTCTTCGCCTTGACGGTGCTGCTGTACTGGCTCTCGCGACGGCAACTGCTCGTCGGCGCGCTGCTCGCGGTGCTCGCGCTTGGCTACGGGGCGATGAGGTTCCTGCTCGACTTCCTCCGCGCGTCCGACGTGGCGTACGCTGACGCGCGATACTTCGGTCTGACTCCCGCGCAGTACGTCGCGCTGCTGCTCGTCGTCTACGGCGCCGCCCAGCTGCTGCGTAGACGAGCGATCAGGCGCGAGTCGGCACCGGCGGCACCGGCCGCCGGTCATCAGACGCCTTCCTTGCCCGCTTGTTCATCATCCTGAGCATGCGAGGGCAGCCAGCTCTGGATCGCTACCGTCGCCAGCGGGCGATGAGCCGGCCATCGAGCTGGAATCCGGTCTGGTCCCCGGATGGCCGTTACCTCTACTTTTCCAGAGATCGCGGCGGCACGCATGAACCTCCGGCGTATCCCGATCGACGAGCAGTCGGGGCGCGTCCGGGGCCTCCGGAGGCGATCACCGCGCCTTCGCCGAAGAAGAACTGCCTGCGGGCCAGCGGAAGTATCCCGGCCACAAGCGCCAGACTCAGTCGCAATGACTTCCCGACGCAACGAACGGATGCAAACCACCATGACGAGTATGGCGGTAGCGAGCAGCGGGCGTCGAAGCACAACCTCGCGCACGATCACGCGCACCTGACTCAGGCCAGGGACCGCTCGAGGCAAGAGACGAGCGCAGGCGGCCCGATCCCGCTGGCCCTTTTGCGACGAAGGTTCATGACGGGAAGGCCCGAATCCGCTCGCTTACGTTCCGCCGCGATTCCGACGAGGTTGACACCGAATCGCGATTCAACCTAAACGCTGCCGGCGTCGAGCCGAGCCGCTCGCACGCCTCCCCATTGTGAAGGAGAGCGCGATGGACTGGGACGAGCGATTCCTGCGCGGCGACGAGCTGCACGGATACGTGCCTTCGCCGCCGCTGCCGCAGGCGATCGAGGGTATCGCGCCGGGTCGCGCGTTGGATCTCGCCTGCGGCGCAGGACGGCACGCGATCTTCCTCGCGGAGCGCGGATGGACGGTGCACGCCATCGACGGCTCTCGGGTCGGCGTGCAGCGGATGCTCGACGTGGCGTACAAGCGTGGCGTCTCTCGCCGGATCCTGGGCGAGGTCGCGGACATCGAGTCGCCCCGCTTCCGCATCGAGGGCGAGCACGACCTGGTGTGCGACTTCTACTTCTTGCACCGGGCGCTGTTCGCACAGATCAGAGGCGCCGTTCGGCCTGGTGGGCTGTTCGTCGCCGCCATTCACGTCCAAACCGCACCCAACGAGGAAGGCCGGTTCTTGCTCGAGCCCGGCGAGCTGCGAGCGCTGTTCGCGGACTGGGAGATCGTCCATTCGCGCGAGGGTGCCGCCGGCGAGTCGGAACACCGGCACGGCATCGCGGAGCTGATCGCGCGCAGGCCTGTGTGAGGCCCGTCACATTGTGCTGCAGCCGACTTGTCGCACCGGGCGTTTCGAGCGAGGCGGCCCTCGTGCCGCAACCCGCTGTGCCAGCGGGTTGGCGACCTCTCCTCCGGTGCTTAACGTCCCAGAAGTAGAAGGGCCGGCTCCTGGCGGGCGGGGGTTGCGCCGACGTCTCGCGACTGCGCGCGAGGCGCATCGGCGCAACGGGGAGGGGATGGGCGTGTCGTATTTGCAGAGCTACGACGGCAAGAAGGTCCTGGTCACGGGAGGCGGCGGATCCATCGGAACCAACCTCGTGCGCGCCCTGGTGAAGGCTGGCGCCAGGTTGGTGATCATCCTCGACGACTTCTCCGCGGCCTACGAATGGAACATCCCGTCGCTGCCGGGCGTGATGGTGGTCCGGGGCAGCATCGACGACGACGTCTCGCTCAAGCGCGTCTTCAACGAGAACGTCGATCTCGTCTACCACCTGGCCGCGTTCTTCGCGAACCAGAACTCCGTCGATTACCCCGAGCGCGACCTGATGGTGAACGGGATGGGCACGTTGAGGTTGCTGGAGTACGCGCGCCTCTGCGGAGTGCCCAGGGTCGTCTACGCTTCCTCCGGGTGCTCGATCTACGGCAGCGAGGCTCCGCTGCCGCTGCGCGAAGACTTCATGTCGATGGATCTGACGACGCCGTACCAGATCACCAAGATGCTCGGCGAGCTGTACGCGAATTTCTTCTCGCATCATTACGGCATGAAGATCGTCAAGACCCGCTTCTTCAACTCCTACGGACCAGGCGAGGTTCCGGGGCAGTACCGCAACGTAATCCCCAATTTCATCTACTGGGCGATGCTCGGGCGCCCGCTCCTGATCACCGGCAACCCCGACGCGACGCGCGATTTCTGCTACGTCGGCGATCTCGTCGATGGTCTCTTGCGTGCCGGGCACTACGACGCCGCCGTCGGCCAGTCGATGAATCTCGCGTCGGAACGCGAGATCCGGATCGGGACCCTGGCCGAGATGATCAACGACGCGGTGGGAAACAAGGCGGGCGTCGAACTGGTCGCCAAGCGGAAGTGGGACACGAAGAACCGGTTGCTGGCGTCGGTCGATCGCGCCCGGAAGCTGATCGGCTACGAACCTTCCACCCGCTTCGAGGACGGGATCCAGCACACGATCCGCTGGTTTCGCGAGCACTGGGACCACATCCGGCAGCACGCGAGCTTCGGGCCGGGAATCTCCTCCGCCGTCCGTTCGGTCGTCCGGAAGTAGGTGAGAGGCGATGACCGCGGAGGCGTCCAAGAAGATCCTGGTCGTGTTCGGAACGCGCCCCGAAGCGATCAAGATGGCACCGGTCATCAAAGCGCTGGAGAACGAGCCGGACCGGTTCAGGGTCATCACCTGCGTGACCGGTCAGCATCGGGAGATGCTCGACGAGATGCTGCGCATCTTCGAACTACGGCCGCATATCGATCTGCGCCTCATGCAACATCAGCAGAGCCTGGCTGACCTGACTGCGCGAGCGATGCGCCAGGTCTCCGACGTCTTCGCCAGGACGACGCCGGACTTCACCCTGGTCCAAGGCGACACCACGACAGCCATGACGACGGCGATGGCGAGCTTCTATGCACGGATCCCGGTCGGCCACATCGAGGCGGGCCTGCGGACCTCGGACCGGTTCAACCCCTTTCCCGAAGAGATCAACCGACGGATCATCGGAACCGTCGCCGACCTTCACTTTGCTCCCACGCCATCGGCTGCCCGGGCGCTGCTCGCCGAAGGGGTGCCTCCAAGCGACGTTTTCGTGACCGGGAATACGGTGATCGACGCGCTCCACATGGCGATCGCGCGCGCGCCCCTGGGGAGCCATCGTCGTTTCAGTGACCGCGAGAGATACATCCTGGTGACGGCGCACCGCCGCGAAAGCTTCGGCGAACCGATCCGCCGGATCTGCGAGGCCTTGCGTCGGATCGCGGCACGACATCCGGATGTTGGCATCATCTACCCCGTTCACCCGAACCCGGAGATTCGCACTCCGGTTCGCGAGCTCTTGCAGCACGTCGACGGCGTTCAGCTCCTCGAGCCGCTCGGATACGTCGACTTCGTCGAGTGCTTGCGGGGCGCGCACCTGGTCGTGACGGACTCCGGCGGGGTGCAGGAAGAGGCCCCGGCGCTGGGGAAGCCCGTCCTGGTGGTGCGCGAGACCACCGAGCGGCCCGAAGCCGTCGAGGCTGGCGTCGCCAGGGTGGTCGGGACACAGGTCGGCGGAATCGTCGAGGCAGTCGATGAGCTCCTGACGATGCCGGAGGTTCATGGCCGGATGGCGCGGGCCAGCAATCCCTTCGGCGACGGCCAGGCGAGCGCGCGGATCGCGAGAGCGTTGGAGGGACGGCTGTTCGGGGATCGGTTTGACGGCCGCGTGGCGGAGGCCTGCGCATGAACGTCTTGATGCTCACGACCGTCTTTCCTCCAGAGGTCCGCTCCGCTGCGCTGCTCATGGGGGAGCTCGCGGAATCCCTCGCGCAGCGTGGACATCGGGTCACTGTGATCACGGCCGCCCCCGCGGGGGCCGCCCGCCGCGGAAAGAGATCTCTTTTTGGCGTGTTCGTGGAGGATCTGTGCGGTGTCCGCGTGATCCGGATCCCGAATTTCGCCATCCACCGGACGCACGCTCCCGCGATCCTGCGAGGGTTGGGGCAGATGCTCAATGCGTTCGCATTCCTGCTGGCCGCGTTGTTCGTGAAGGACGTGGATGTGACCCTGGCGTACTCGCCGCCCCTGGCGCTCGGGATCGTCGGAGCCGTACTCCATCACCTCAGGCGGATTCCTCACGTTCTGAACGTGCAGGACCTGGTGCCGCAATACGCGATCGATCTCGGCATCCTCAAGAACCGCTCCCTCATCCGGTTGCTGAAAGAGATCGAGAGAACGGTCTATCGGCATGTGCAGTTGATCACCGTGCACTCGCGAGGGAATGCCGAGTACATGGCCCGCGAGGGCGTGGAGCCCCACAAGGTGGCCGTCGTTCCGAACTGGGTCGACACCCGTCTCATCCGGCCGGCGGCCCGCGAGACCGCCTACCGGCAGAAGGCGGGGCTGGAAGGAAAGTTCGTCGTCCTCTTCGCGGGAATGCTCGGTTTCGCGCAAGACGTCGACACCATCGTGGAGGCGGGGACGTTCCTGAGCAGCCGCCGGGACATCGTGCTCTTGATCGTCGGCGACGGCGTAGAGAAGGAACGCCTGAAAGAGAAAGCGCGGTGCCTGGGGCTGGAAAACGTCCGCTTCATGCCCGTCGTGACGAACCAGGAATATCCGGAGGTGGTTGCGTCCGCGGACCTGTGCCTGGCCACCCTGCAGAAGTCGTTGCTCTGCCCCGTGGTCCCTTCAAAGCTGCTGGGATACATGGCGGCAGGCAAACCGATCGTGGCCAGCTTTCCCGAAGGCGGCGATGCTCCGCGCGTCATCCGTGAAGCCGGCTGCGGAATCTGTGTTCCACCGGGTGACCCGGCGCGGCTCGCGCAAGCGATCGTCGAGGCGGCAGCGAATCCCGCCGGGTGTCGTGCCTGGGGAGAGCGGGGGCGGCAGTTCGTCGAGACGCACCACGATCGCAGCGGAGTCGTGGCCCTGTATGAATCGCTCTTCGAGCAGTTCACCGACGGTAGCGCTCCTATCGTCGAAGCCCGCACGCGGTTCTGGCGTCGAAGGCCACGGCGGATCTCTTCCAGCGACGACGTCCCGCCCGCGCTCACGCTTGGCGGCGGCTGATCCTATTTACTCGCGGTCGACGCGCCGATCCCGATCTGCTTGAGGAAGGCGTCCTCGCTCGGGTTGCGGCCGAGGAATTCGCGGAGGAGCTGGTCCGGATCCTCCGTCCTCCCCTTCGCCAGGATGATGTTGCGGTAGTCGCGGCCGGTATCCGGGTTCAACACTCCCTCCCGCGCGAAACGGGTGAACAGATCCGCGGCGAACACCTCGCTCCAGAGATACCCGTAGTACCCGGCGTCGTAGCCGCCCATCATGTGCCCGAACCCGGCGGCGAAGTGCGCCTGCGGGTCCTCGGGGAAGGCCATGATCTCCTCCCACAAGCGCCGCGCGGTCGCGTCGCTGTCCACCTTCGCCCCATGCGTGTGGATGTAGAGGTCGAACTGACCAAGGAACACTTGCCGGCTGTACTTGACGCCCGCGTCGAACTTGCGCGCCTTGGCGATGCGCTGCATCAGCTCGGCCGGGAGCGGCTCGCCGTCTGGCCCGGACGAGAGGAGCTTGAGCACCTCCGGCCGATACACCCAGTTCTCCAGCATCTGCGAGGGCGCTTCGACGAAGTCGGTCGCCACGTTCGTGCCGGAGAGCGTCGCGTATTGCGCGGTCGTGAGCGACGAGTGCATGACGTGTCCGAATTCGTGGAACAGCGTCTCCACTTCGTTCAGCGTGAGATGCGCCGGTTCGCCGCCTTGCGGCGGCGTGAAGTTCACGACGAGAACGGTGAGCGGAACCTGATACCCGCCTCGCAGCTCCCGGCCCGGTGTCAGGGGAAAGGCGGCCGCGTGCCCGTACTTGCCCGGCCGCGGAAAGAGATCCGCGTAGAACTTCGCCACCAGCCGTTCCCCGTCGCGCACTTCGTATAGCGAAACACCGTCGGCCCACACCTTCGCGTCAGGGGCCCGGCGGAATTGCACGCCGAGGAGCGTCGAGTACACCTCGAACATGCCCGACATCACCTTGTCGGCCGGGAAGTACGCGCGAATCTGCTCGTCGTCGAGCGCGTAGTCGCGCTTGCGGAGCTGGTTCAGGTAGTAGCGCCAATCCCACGACCGGATCTTCGGGTCCCCCGTGTCGGCGAGCTTCATCGCGCTCATCTTGGCGGTGTCCGATGCGAGCCGCTCGCGCAGGCGCGTCTGCAGCTTGTCCTCGAACTCGCGAACGGTGCGCGCGTTCTTGGCCATCTGGATCTCGGTGACGTAGTCGGCGTGCGTCGGGTAGCCGAGCAGCCGCGCCGCCTGGTCGCGCAGCGCGATCGCCTCGTCGAGGAGCTGAAGGTTGTGCTTGGCCCCCCGGTTCATGAATGCGGTCTCGAGTTTGCGGCGCGCCTCGGTGCGCCGGGCGTTTTCCATGAACGGGAAGTAGTCGGGGTACTTGGTGGTGACGATGAACTTGCCGCCTTCGCCCTTCTTCAGCCGGGACAGGTAGCTTTCGGGCATGCCCTCGAGCTCTCCGGGCGCCATTTCGATACTGGTGGTGTCCTCGGCGAGGTTGGTGCTGAAGCGGGTCTGCAGCTCGGCGATCCGCTCGCGCAGCTTCACCAGCTCGGCGCGCTTCTCCTCGGGCAGATCGACGCCGGCGCGATGGAAGTCGCGCATGGCGATCTCCACCAGCCGCGCCTGCTGCGGCCCGACGGGTTCCTTCTTCCCCTGCCAAGCCCCGATCGCCAGGTAGAGGTCCTTGCGCGACGCGAGGCGGGCGGCGTACTTGCCAGCCTCCTCTTCGCAGGCGGCGGCAGCCGCGCGGACCTTCTCGTCGACGTGGATGTTCTTCATGAAGTCGGCACGCGAGACCGCCTCGCCCCAGTCGGCGGTGACCTGTTCGATGGCCTCGGGCGTGTTGGCGAACGTGCGCTGCGCGTCGGGGATGCCGACCACCTCGACGAGCTTCGCGTCGCTCGTCTTCTCCGCCTCCGCGCACGATGCCTGGAGCTCCTCGGGCGTCCAATGGGTCCGTAGAGGAGCAGCGTCGACCAGGCCCTTGGGGGCTCCCGACGGCCTCGGAGCGGAATTGCAGGCGGCAACGAAGAGGAGAAGGGCAAGAAGTCGATTCATGGGGCACCTTTTCTCAGCGGGCCCACGGACCGCTGATTCAACGCGCAGTGGCGGCTGTCTCGCGGTACAGGATCACGTCCACGTCCGAGATCGCCACGAGCCCGCTGCCGACCATCTGGTCGAGGTAGGGCAATGCTCTCTCGATCTTCTCGGCCGAGTCTACCGCCACGACGGTGACCGGTTCGTCGCCCGACCGGAAAACGGGTTTGCGATGGATGCGGCCACTTGCGCCATACCCCTCCATGCCCCGGTATACGGTCGCACCCGCGAGATCGAGTTGGTGGAAGCGCTTCACGAGCGCGAGGTGCAGCGGCTCGCCCTCCCAGGTGTCGTTCGCCCCGGTGTGGACCCGCAGCATTTTCGCTTTGCCGGTCAGCTTCTGGTGCGTCATGTGCCTCACCTCCGGCTTGGCGCTGCGCGGCCTCGCCTTGATCACCTGCATGTCCTGAACGGCGATGAGACCGTCCTGCACCACCAGCTCGAGATCCGGGAGCACGCGGTCGATCCTCTCCGCGGCGTCGATGGCCTCGATGGTGATGGGGAGATCCGGGATGACATCGGGGCTCGAGTCTTCGTGCATCTTCCCCGCGTGCCCGAACCCGACGAGCCCCTTGGTGGCGGTCGCCCCCGCGAGCCCGTGCTTGTGGCAGAGATCGACGACCTCTCGCCAGAGCGGCTTGTGGTGCCACCGCTGGTTCTCGCTCACGTAGACGACGAGCCGCTTCGCGGGCCCCTTGTCCATCACATCCTCCGTGCGACCCAAGTCCCGAGCATTACCGCCGCGAACCCGAGGGCGTTGGACGCGATCACGTATGCAATCGTGCCCGGCATCTGCCCGAGCTGCGCGAGGCGCCAGGTCTCGAACTCGTAGGTCGAGAACGTGGTGTACGCCCCGACGAAACCGATGGGAAAGAAGTACCGCCATCCGGCGTGCATGTCCGGGTATCGCTCGGATGCGGCCGTCAGGAAGAGGGCGACGAGAAAGCAGCCGCTGATGTTGATGAAGAGCGTGCCATAAGGCCACGAGGCCCCGAGCTTGCGAGTGAAGGCGCTCGCGACGGCGAACCGCGCGACAGCGCCCAACGCACCGCCTAGCGCGACCAGCAAGACGTTTGCCATCCCGTTCCCGTCCACACTACCGATCGGGGCGAAGCGGCACAACCGACATGGTGGCCGCCGCACGACGGCGAAGGCCCGCTCAAGGGGTCGAGCGGCAACGGCTGTCTTCCTCCGACGGCGGCACCGGCGCGTCCTTCGACGGTGCCTTGTCGAAGTCGAACAGGTCCTCGAGCGTCGATGCATACAGGTCGCGCAGCGTCAGGTGCTGCCGCCTCGCGCGTCGACCATTGCGGCTCTGCCCGGGTTCGCCGTCGTCGTCCTCCTCCTGGCGTTCACCGTCGGACGCGCTGCCGAGGAACCTCTTCTCGATGAAGGCGAGCATCGAAGTGTGGTCGGCGACCACGTGCGAGACGTACTGCGGCTTGGAGAAGGGTGAGACCGCCATGAACGGAACGCGGAATCCGAGCTGATCGAAGTTCGGACACGACGCCGGGTACGTCGGGGAGGTCGCCGTCGGATCGAACTGTGGGCAGAGCGCCTTCGCGTCGAAGAATCTGCTGATTTCGCAGTTCTGTCCCGCACCCGGCTGTTCGCTGCCGGGCATCGAGGCGTCCGCGCACAGTCCTGGGTCGATGCCGTCGGGGTTCGGAGCGCCACCCTGCGGCGCCCTCGGAGGTGCCACATGATCATAGAAACCGCCGTGCTCGTCGTAGGTGATGAAGACCACCGAATCCTTCCAGCACGCGCTGTTCCTGAGGGTGTTCACGATCTGCGAGACGAAGGACTCGCCCTTCTTGATGCTCGAAGGTGGGTGTTCGTCGTTTTCGAACGGGAGGAAGGCGGGGATCAGGCCGAAGAACGAATCGACGAAGGACACTGCGGGCAACCGACACTCGGCCGGGTTCGCGTCCACCGGAAACTGGTCGATGCGAGCACTGTGCGTCGGATCGACACCGCGAAAAATCCCGGTCGAGGGGGCAAACGGGTTCGAGACGTAGTCTTTCCACTCGACCCCCTGCGCGTCGAGAAGATCCAGGATCGTTCCCGTGATCGGCCGGTAGCCGCCAAAGGGAGGATTGGGAGGCGGTACGATCTCAGCGGTTGTCAGATGGCCGAACGCGGTGGCCGCCAGCTCGTAGGCCCGGTTCGGGAACGTGGGACCCATGACTGAAGAGAAGTACCGATCGCTGATCGCGAACGTCTGGGCGAGCCCGTAATAGAAGGGCAGGTCGCCGTCGTCGTAGTACCCCATCGTCTCGTCCTCGGTATCGCTCTCTCCGATGTCGATCTGCTCCGTCGCGTCGTTCACGCGCACGAAGCCGTCATTCGGGCTGTCCCGCAGCGTATTCGTCGGATGGTTGAAGTTTGCCTCCTGGTGCGAAGCGGCCCACCCGTGGTTGAGATCCGGTGCGGGGCAGTAGTTGGCCAGCTTGAAGGAGCGGACCCTCTTCATCCCAGGCGGCGCATCGGCGTCGAGGTTCCAGTTGCGGCAGTCGAGACGGGCCCCCTCCCTCTCGCAAGCGAGACCGTCGACGCAGCGATGGTCGCCTCGCGCGCACGGGCCGGCATGATATGGACCGCGAGGCACGTACGGCAGCACCCCGAAGTAGTTGTCGAACGAATGGTTCTCCTGCATCACGATGATGACGTGGTTCACCTTGCGCAGGTCGCCCTTCGCGTGGGCGGCGATCGCGACGCTGGCCAGCATGCCGAGGCAGAGGAACGACGCTCCTCGATGAGCACGCGAACGAAGCATGGGGATCCCTCAATCGGATCAGCCAGCGGGAGCTCGGCGATTCCCGGGTCCGAGGGCTGGCGTCCGCACCGACAGATTGGCGTATGAACGGCGTCGATCTGTCAAGTCCGTCCTGCAGTAACGTTCGCCCTGCAATGGCGCCGGACCGGATCGGCATCACCGGGGCGAACGGGTTCATCGGGGCGCACCTGCTGCGCTCGGCGGTGGCGAGAGGTTTCCGCCCCGTCGCGTTTCTCCAGAGGAACAGTTCGCTCGAGTCGATCGCGGACCTCGAGGGGAAGTACGACGGCGTCTTCGGAGACCTGCTGGACCGCGAGAGCGTCGATGCATTCGCCGGCAGGTGCGACGCGATCTTCCATCTCGCCGGGCTGAACCGGTACTGGGCGGAGGACCGTGCGCTGTTCCACCGGATCAACGTGCTCGGGGTGCAGAACGTCGCCGAGGCCTGCGTGCGCCGACGGGTGCGAAAGCTGGTGCACACCAGCAGCTGCATCACCCTCGGCGCCTCCGATGCGGCCTGCCCTCGCAACGAGGATTCGCCGTACAACCTCGAGCGCCTGAACTTCCTCTACGCCGACACGAAGAAGGCCGGCGAGGAGGAGATCAAGCGCCGCGTGCGCGAGAGAGGATTGCCGGCGGTGATCGTGAATCCGACATCCGCGATCGGCGAGCGGGACTACGGTCCCACCCCGATCGGCAAGCCCATCGCGGACATCGCCCGGGGCATGTGGCCGGTCTACGTCGCGGGTGGCGCCTGCTTCATCGACGTGCACGACGTCGTGCGCGGCCTCTGGCTCGCGCTCGAACGCGGTACGGTGGGCCGTCAATACCTGCTCGTCGGGGAGAATCTCTCGAACCAGGAGTTCATGACGAAGGTCGCCGGGATCGCGGGCGTCGCCCGGCCCCGGTTCAAGGCTCCCAAGGCGCTGCTGGACGTCGTCGGCGCGGTGGCCGAATGGACCGCGGATCGCTTCACCAGGAAGGCCCCGGCGCTCACCTCGGCCATGAGCGGCCTGATCGGCAGATATCTCTACTTCGACGGCGCCCGCGCGCACACCGAGCTCGGGTTCAAGGCCGGTCCCGTGACACCCGCCATCGAGCGATGCGTCCTCTGGTTCCGGGAGGCGCGATGAACCTCGTGACGGGCGCAACGGGGTTCATCGGCCGCCATGTGGCGAGGAGGCTGGTCCGCGAAGGTCGTCCGGTTCGCGTCCTCTGTCGGCCGGGAAGCGAGGGGCGGCTCCCCAGCGAGATCGTCGGCGCCGCCGAGATCGCGATCGGCGATCTGCGCGACCGGGAGTCGCTGCTGCGGGCCTGCGCAGGCACGGCGCGTGTCTTCCACTGCGCCGGCCACGTTTCCGACTGGGGCTCGCAAGAGACGTTCTTCGCGATGAACGTGCAGGGTACCCGCTGGCTCCTCGAGGCCGCACGGGTGGCCGGGGTCCAGCGGGTCGTCCACCTGAGCTCCATCGCCGCGTTCGGCACGCCCGCCCCTGCGTACTTCGACGACCACTCGGGTTACGGAAAGAGCAAGGATGCGTACTCGCGGACGAAGGCGGAGGGCGAGAAGATCGCGTTCGAATTCCACGAAGCCGGGCTGCCGGTGACCGTGCTGCGTCCGGCGGTCGTGTACGGACCCGAAGGAGCGTGGCTCGAAGAACCGCTGAGGATGATCCAGAAGGACCGGATGTTCCTTCTCGGCGGCGGCTCCGGGACCTGCCATCCCTGCTACGTCGAGAACCTCCTCGACGCGATGCTGCTCGCGGCGGACCATCCGCGCGCCGTCGGGCAGGGCTACATCGTCGGCGACGGCGAATCGGTCTCGTTCCGCGAGTATTTCGACGCGGTCGCCTCGATCGCGGGGAAGGGTCCCGTCCGCCGCTCGGTCCCACTTGCCGCCGCGCGCGCGATCGCGATGGCATGCGAGACGGGCGCCCGCCTGCGCAGCTCGAGCACGCGCCCCTTGCTGACTCATACGGCCATCGAGATGGTCACCACCCGAAGCCGCATGTCGATCGCGAAGATCCGCACGGAGCTCGGCTGGGTGCCGCGGTACACCTTCGCCTCGGCCATCGAGGAGCTGCGGCGCTGGTACTCGGGGAATCGGCGCGCCTTGGCCTGAACCAGGATGCTGACCCTTGAGGGACCGCAAGCAGGCCATCCGCGATCGCATCTGGACGCTCATGGAAGAGCGGGGCGCCGCAGCATTTCCCGGCGCGCGCGGTCGCATCCCCAACTTCGTCGGCGCGTCGGCCGCCGCCGATCGACTCGCCACGCTCGACGAGTGGCGCCGCGCCCGCGTGATCAAGTGCAACCCGGATGCTCCGCAGCGTTACGTGCGGCTGCGGGCCTTGCGCGAAGGGAAGGTCGTGTACATGGCCGTCCCGCGCTTGAGGGAGGCGCGCGGCTTCTGGGAGCTGGATCCCCGGCGTCTGCGCGACCTGCGCGCCGCCGCGTCGATCGGAGGTGCCGCGAAAATGGGGCGCGCCGTAGATCCCCGCGATCTGCCGCAGATCGACCTGGTCGTTGCCGGATCCGTTGCCGTTGCCCGCAGCGGTGCCCGGCCGCGACTAGTTCCGCTGCCGCTTCATCACTCCCGCCTCGTACACCAGCGCCGCACGTTGGACGAGGGCTGCGACGATGTCCGCGTAGAACGCGGACATCGAGCTCCTCGCTCCGGCGCGCGGGAACGGCTCGTGCGCATCCCGGCCGGCGAAGCTGCGCAAGAGACCGCCGTCGATCACCGTCTTGACCCACGGATACGTCTCTTCACTGAGCTCGACGACGAGAGCGCCCTTGATCCTGCCGTCGGGGGCCAGGCCGACCGCAACCCGCACGGGGCCGTGGATCGTGTACTCGGTCAGGAACGCGACGGCCCCCAGATCGTGAAGCTTTTCATCGCGGCCGATGTAGAACCGGTAGAAGTCTTCCTCCGGACGCCAGCCGGACTCCTTCTGGACGGCCTGCCGCTCCTCCTCCGTCAGGCGCACTTCGCGGACGAAGTGGCGTCGCGCGCCCGGGAGGAGGGTGGTGATGGCGTCCCGATCCGACGCCAGAACGACGGGAGGAGTGACGTGCGCCAGTGCTGGCGCCGCGATCGCACAGGACAGGAGAACGAGACGGATGATCATGCTGCCTCCTTCCGGAACCAGAGGTCGCGGATGGAGATCGCCGCGATCAGCACGTAACCGAGCGCGAAGACGGTCCCGCCGACGATGACGAGCGTCGCGAGCGACGGCGAGACGAAGCGCGTGGCCCACATGCCGCCGATGTCCAGGAGGCTCCCGACGAAAGGCAGGGCGACAATCGCGGCCTTGGTCCTCTCGCGCACCGAGGTGAAGAGGAAGATCAGGCCGACCAGACCGGCGATCAGCGTTTGCCCGAACAGGTGCGTGTGGCTGGTCTGGATGAGCAAGGGTGTCCGGATCGTCATCCTCGCCTCGCTCGAGATCTCGCCTAGATCGATCTCCTTCTCGCCGCTCGGCTCCCCGTGGTGCATGCCGGTCACGGGAAGATCGGGCGCAAGGCTCGCCTGGACCGCCGCGGGAGAGACCCCGACGGCGGTGGATGCCTGCGCGAACGCGGCGAGCGCACCGCAGCCGATCCCGAGCAGGAAAAGCGTGCAGAAGATCCTTCCGCTCAAGGGCAGCCGTGACAGCTGGATTCCGTTCATGACGCGCCTCCTAGTAGTTGACGACGAGCTGCGCGGTCACGACGTGGCCGGTATGGCTCGCCTCGGTGATGGGGATGCCCGGCTCCACGTCCGCGAACACCGGACGATTCGAGTGGCCGAGGCGGTACTCGAGCCGCAGGTCGACCCAGTCCAGATGGTGGCGCGTGCGAGCGTAGGTCACGCCGAGCGGGCGGAGGTCTGGAACCAGCTCCGACAGGTGGAAGATGGACGCGAACGTGAACGACTGCAGCGTCTGGGCCACGCCGGTCCGCGCGCCATCGACGTCCCTGAACGCGCCGTACCGGAACGAGACTCCGAGCCAGGGAGCGATGTCGTAGTGGGCTAGCGCGTAGAGGCCGAGCCAGTGAGCGTCAGCGTCGGAAACCTCGGCGGCGGCGAACGGCAGACCCCGGCGGCGGAAGGACACGCCAGACTCGCCTCCATAGACGATTTCAGCCGCGACGAGCAGCGGCAACGAGGCCGACCAGGTCAGGTCGGCATCGACGATCCAGCGTGCATGCGCGTTGTCGTCGTCCTGCTCCGGCCCCCAGAACCCGCCGATCCCCAGGTTCAAGAGCTGGCCGCCTTGCAGAGGCGTCACGCCCAGGCGACCGCCGACGCTCTTCGCCCGGTTGTTGTCTTCGGGCGGATCCTCGGTGGTCTCGTTCTCCCAGCGATTCACGAGCCAGGCCACCGCGTCGAGCCACGGGGCGAATTGATATGCCGCCTGCAGCCCGGTCATGCTCTGCGGCCGTCCGAATCGTTGCAGCTCCGACGTCGTGGCGGTCAGGTTGAGCGCCGCGTCGTGCCGCTCGTACCCGAACGGCGTGTCGAACCGGCCGAACGACAGGGCGAGCCCGTTCCCGAGCGGCGCGACCGCGGTGAGGTTGAAGCGGTGGAGGCTGACTTCGGTGTCGATGCTCTCGGTTCCGAACTGCTCGATGCACTGGCCCGTGCCGGGACATCCGAAGTCCGGATCGAAGCCGTGGCTGTGCCGGTGGCCATGGCGCTCGATCTCGATGCTCGCGCCGGCGAAGAGCCACGGTGCAAAGACCTTGTTCACGCCAAGGCTGAATTGATCGAACCTGTAGTCGATGCGCCGCGGCTCCGAGGAAACCGGAGCGTTGCCGGCGAACTCGGGCACCATCTGGATGTGCGAGTTGTAGTTGGCCGAACCGACGAAGAACCCCGAGAGCCGCAGGCCAGCGAGGGCCGAGGGCAGCGAAGCATCCTCGCGGTCGAGACTGACCTCGCGCTCTTGCGCGATCGCGCCGAACGAGACGAAACAGATCGAGAACAAAGACAAGCATGCGCCGGTGCGCATGGTTCCTCCTGGGCAAACGGGATCTCAGCGCGCAGACGCGCGCCGCGCTCAACAGCCGACTGAACCGTGCTCAGGAGTTGGCGAGCGGAGGGGGCGTCGGGACTTCGAGAAGCGGATCCGGCGGCGGGGACGCCAGGCGCAGCTCGATGGCTGGCGGCGCTGCAACCGCTTGCGGCGCGAACGTCACGACAGGGAAGGCGGGGTCGCGGGAAACGGAAACGACAGCCCAGGTGGTATCGGTAGAACCGCAGGTCTTGAGGACCGGTTTCCCGGATTCGACTTCCCTCGCATGCGTGCAGACGCGGCACTGGCATTTCGCGTCCGCGCCGTGGTGGGCGCAGCAACAGGAGGCGGGTCCCGGCGCCGTCAGCAGCGGCAGCTGCACCGCCTCCATCGCGATCACCCAGACGCCGAGGACCGCGAGGGCCCGGCACCAGGGAATCGTCAACGTGCGCCGGAGCAGACCGCGGCCGCGCATGTTGCGGCTCTACTTCGCTCGCGGTGCGAGGGTCAAGACCCCCGCCGGCGAACGTCGCCCTGCGAATGCGGATCGCGGAGCGATTCCGCTGGCTTCGCCACCTGGCGTCCATCTCTCGGAATGGGGCAATGCCGGATGAGGCAGCAGAGCTTATCCTTCGCGTGTGCCTCGGCGTGACCTCTACGACGTGCTCGGAACTTCGCCAGACGCGTCCGCGCAGGAGATCAAAGCAGTCTACCGGCAGCTCGCCCGGACCTTTCATCCCGACGTCAATGCGGACGAGGAAGCGATCGAGCATTTCCGCGAGATCACCGAAGCGTTCGTCGTCCTCTCGGACCCCGCGAGGCGCAAGGCATATGATCGACAGCGCCAGCGCAGGCCACGCCGCGATCTGACGGAGGAGACCGAGACGTATCTCGGGCTGCGCGTCGCCGGCATCGACCTCGGCGGCATCCTCGGTGTGTCCGTCACGGTGCGGCGAAGGCCGCTCTTTCCTGATCCGCCCGAAGACGATCCGATGCCTCGCAGGTTGCTTCCCGATCCCCGTTCTTGAAAGAGAGGATCGAGACCTCCCAGCTGCACGCTCCGCCTTCCCGAAACGGGTCAAGCCCCTAACGTTATGACGAACGACACACGCAAAACGATAGAACGCCTCGTTTGAGCTCGACCTTGCGCGACTTGCCCTCGGTAGTGTTCCGGTAGAATGCGGCTTTTCCACGGGAAAACGCTCAGAACCGGCAGCGAGAGCGGCGTCCAGCCTTCCGTTCCACTGAATGTACGGATTCCGGAGGCCCCGGCCCGCCCCAGCGCCGCGACACGGCCATCGGGATGAACCCGAGTATGGCGACGAGCGCAGTCATCAGCACGGGCGCAGCCGATCCTCTGCGGCGGCAAAGGCTGCCTCCCCAGCTGGCATATGGGGAACGGGGAGTGCCCGGGAGAACGGCAGCAATCACGGGAGGCCCCAACGAAGCCTTGATCTTCGACCTCGAGCTTCTCGCAATCAAGCAGGCGGGACCGGTGAGTGGGCAGCCGGTGGAGACGAAGGCGAAGTCTCGGAAGGATTGAACACACGCTGATGATTCTTGTCGCGCTTGAACGAGGGGGCTTGCGTTCACTGCGATGGCTGTGCAAGCGTCTCACCCGCAGCTGGAAACGCGCGCGCAGAAGTGAATGGGGGGATTACTTCTGCGTTCGCTCAAGCTGATGGAGTAGTGATCATCCCCCCGCGCACTTCAACTCGAATCGTTAGGGGGAATTCACATGCGCAAGGTTCTCGTTCTGGCGGCCGCGATCGCGGCCGCATCCTGTGGTGGCAACTCCAGCGATCTCACTCCAGCAGAAGCGCAGTCGATTGCGTCCGAGATCTCGGCCGCCCTGCAGAGCCACGAGGCCGCGGCGTCGGTGCAGAAGCAGCTCATGATCGGGCCTATCTCGAATACCGTGACCTACAACTGCGTTGACGGGAAGCTGATCGTGTCCGGATCTCTGAACATCAATTGCCCTTCGGGCCTGCAATCATGCACGACAGACGCCTCGCTGACGATCGACGCAACGAATAAGTGCACGACGTCGACCGGCGTCACCATCGAGGGCCTGCTGACCGTGAGGGTGACTGGCACCGGTCTTTCGTTCACGAAGACCGTCACCGGCGAGCTCACGATCACGCGTCCCGATGGAACGGTCGTAACCTGCAACGCCGGCATGACGCTCGCGTATGGCCGTATGAGCGGCAGCATCTGCGGAGTCCCGGTCAGCAGGTAGCACCGAAAGCCCGCAAGTCGTCCATGGAGCTGCCCCGGTGTCCGATGCCGGGGCAGCTTCACTCGTTTGCAGATCTTCTTGGTCAAATCACGTTGGGACCGACGACCGAGTAGCTGGCTGCCATCGCGCTGGATGCACGTCACGCACATTTCTGCCTTTCCTGAAAACCGTCCTGATTTCAATATTGAAACCGTGCAGTCCAGTATAGATGTAATGATCTACGCTTCCTCCTTGACGACATCGTCCCACCCGCGATAGGACATTCGCTCGGAGTCCTGAGGGGGGGGCGCCCGCTTGCCAGTACGTCATTCTAGACTAGCCGACGGGTACCGGGCGGCGGCGCGGTGCAGCCATGCGGGCTGCACCGCGCCGTCGACTGCGTAGATTCATCGACGCCGGGCGCGGCCGCTGCGTCGTCAAGCCACATTTCGCACGAGGTGGGGTGCGCCATCGCGCCACTCTGCGGCCGGGGCGCCTCGGCGTGACCTGAGGCCTTCCGGAGCCGCACCTCTTTGCCGTGCGAGGCAAGGTGCTCGAAGACCTGAGGCGATAGATCTCGCTATCATCCCGTCGTGAGTCTGCTTGTCCGGGGCGGCCTGCTCTGCGTGGCTGGCGCGGTCGTGGGGATCGCCGGCAATGCCATGTCGCCGCGTCCAGCCCGGCTGGGTACGCCCGTCCATGCCGCCGCCGAGTCGGCGGGCGCGGCCTGTGAGGATCCGCGCGCGAGCGTCCCCCGCATCTCGGTACAGGAAGCGAAACCGCTGTGCATCGCTTGCTCGGCGGCATTCGTCGATGCCCGCTCCGCGCAGGAATACGCGGCCGGACACATCACTGGCGCGGTGCATCTTCCTCCAGGCCAGCCGGCCGGGCCCCTGCTTCCGAGACTGAGCGCCGCGCCGGCCGTGATCGTCTACGACCGCGATCGCGACTGCGCCGCGGCAGACCGGGTTGCGGTGCTGCTGCAGTCCAATGGGGTGCGCGACGTGCGCGTCCTCACCGGCGCGTGGCCCGAGTGGCTGGCGCGGGGCGGTCCGGGTGAGTCGGGAACCTGCGCGCTCTGCGCGGCGGGCGGGCAATGATGGCGCGTGCCCTCGCGGTCTGCCGGGTCGCGCTCGGCGCCCTCTTCATCTGGGCGGCGGTCACCAAGCTGCCCGACATGACGGCGTTCGCCCAGGACGTCGCCAACTACCGCGTCATTCCCGCGGCGTTGGTGCCACTCCTCGCCGCGGCGGTGGTCGGCATCGAGCTCTTGGCCGGCATCGCGCTCGTCACCGGCGTGATGGAGAGGTCGGCGGCGGCCGTCCTCGCCGTGCTCCTCGGAGCGTTCACCGTATTGCTGACGCAGGCGCTCCTGCGCGGAATCGATCTGCGCTGCGGGTGCTTCGGCGGCGACGAGCGCGCCTCCTGGTGGACGGTGCTGCGCGACCTGGTCATGCTGGCAACGGCGCTCGCCGTGGCGCGGGGACGAGCGCCGGAGCGCACCAGAGTCACGTACCCGGCTTGAGATGCCTTTCCGCGAATGCGGCGATCCCGCGGAGCGCCGCTTCGGGCTGATCGCGGTGCGGGGAGTGGCCGCAGTCCGGAAGCATCAGGACCTCCACGTCCCGCGCGCCGCGCTGGATCGCCTCCACCTGCGCGCGCGTCCCGTACTCGTCCTCTTCGCCCTGCATGACCAGGATGGGCGCGGAGATGCGCGGGAGGAATTCCTCCAGGTTCCACTTGCGGAATTCGGGATCGAGCCAGGGCCGGTTCCAGCCCCAGAAGGCCGCGTCGACGTCCTGGTGGTACCTCGCGAGCCGCGTGCGCAGGTCGCCGCTCTCGTACGCGTCGCGCGCCTTGGCGATGCTGCGCAGCCCCATCTCCTCCGCGAAGACGTGCGGCGCCTCGAGCACCAACGCCCGCGTCTTTCCGCCGCTTCCGGCGTAGATGATCGAGATCGACGCGCCGTCGCTGTGCCCGACGAGGACCGGGTCGTCGATCTTCGCGGCGGCGAGGACGTCCGGCAAGAGCTTCGCCTCGTCATGCATGTAGCGGACGGGCCGGGGCATCGGCGCCGGATCGGATTGGCCGTAACCCGCGCGGCTGTACACGAAGGCGGGCAGCCCGGTGGCCTCGGCGACCCTCTGCGGAAAATCGCGCCAGAGGCCCAACGACCCGAGCCCCTCATGCAGGAACACCAGCGTCGGGCCGCCGGACCGGCCGATGTGCTGTGCCTCGATCTTCTTGCCGCGCACCGTGAGGATCACGGCGGCGGAAGGTACCCTGCACGGCGAAAACCCGACAGGACGAAATTGGGTGGCACTCGCTCGTCCGGAAACGGCACGGCGCCGTGCACATCTTCACCCGTCAGCAGGCCAGGCGCGCTCGAGGACGGCTCCAAGATCGATCCCAGCCGGCAACGCGCCGAACGCGTACCCGTGATCCCCGGAGAGCCGCGTGGCGCAGAACGCGTCGGAGACGGGCGCGGGCGAATGGCGCACGAGCAGCGATCCCTGCAGCGCAAGCGCGAGCGATTCGACGAGCCTGCGCGCCCCTGTTTCCTCCGGCGACGCGAGTTGCGCCTCTGCACCGTCGATCGCCGCGTCCAGCCGCCGATCGGCGCCGCGCCCCAGGCGGAGCTCCGCCACCAGCGCGTCGCGCGCCTGTGGTTCCTTGTGCAGCGCGCGCAACGCGTCCAGGCAGATCACGTTCCCCGACCCTTCCCAGATCGAGTTCAGCGGCGCTTCCCGGTAGAGCCGGGGAAGGATCGATTCCTCGACGTAGCCGTTGCCGCCGAGGCACTCGAGCGCCTCGGCCACCAGCGGCGCAGCCCGCTTGCATACCCAGTACTTCGCGACGGCGGTGCCGAGGCGCCGGAATCCCGCCTCCTGCTCGCGCCGGTCGTACGCGCGCGCCAGGCGCATCATGAGAACCGTCGCTGCTTCCGATTCGATCGCCAGGTCCGCCAGCACGGCGCGCATCAGCGGCTGCTCGATCAAGAAGCGCCCGAATGCGCTGCGATGCCGGCAGTGATGCACCGCCTGGACCAGCGCCTGCCGCATCACCGCCGCAGCGCCGATCACGCAATCGAGCCGCGTGTGGTTGACCATCTCCACGATGGTGCTCACTCCGCGTCCCTCGTCTCCGACCAGCCGCGCCCAGCAGCCGTCGAGCTCCACTTCGGCGGACGCGTTGCTGCGGTTGCCGAGCTTGTCCTTGACTCGCTGCAGGTGGAAGCGATTGCGCTCCCTGTCCGCCGTCCAGCGCGGCAAGAAGAAGCAGGAGAGCCCGCGAGGCGCCTGCGCGAGCACGAGGAACGCGTCGCTCATCGGCGCCGAGCAGAACCACTTGTGCCCCGTGAGCGCGTACGCGCCCGACCCGAGCGGCTCGGCCCGCGTGGTGTTCGCGCGCACATCGGAGCCGCCTTGTTTCTCGGTCATTCCCATCCCGATGAGCGCGCCGTTCTTCTCGGCCGCCGGCAGCATGCGGCCGTCATATGCGAGCGAGACGATGCGTGGCGCCCACTCCTCCAGCAGGTCGGGCTGGCGCTGCAGAGCCGGCAGCGCGGAGTACGTCATCGAGATGGGGCAGCCGTGCCCCGCCTCGGTCTGCGAGACGAGCAGCATCTTCGCCGCCCGCGCCACGTGCGCGCCTTCGCGCGGATCGCGCCAGGGTCCGGCGTGGACTCCGTTGGCGACCGAGAACCGCATCAGCTCGTGCCACGCCGGGTGGAAATCGACCTCGTCGATGCGGTTCCCGGATCGATCGTGCGTGCGCAGCCGCGGCGGGTTCTCGTTCGCCTGGAAACCAAGCGCTAGCATCTCCTTCGCCGCAGTTGCCCGCGCAAAGGCGCCGATCTCCGCCGCGGCCCAGGCGGCGCCCTCGCGCCGGAGCGCCTGCGCGAGC
>Ga0209689_1000885_pt1 | contig 21765 bp, 19 predicted proteins | sample GraSoiAngelo_149_FD_187119 | JGI IMG/M metagenome (GOLD analysis project Ga0209689, IMG submission 187119) | Grasslands soil microbial communities from the Angelo Coastal Reserve, California, USA - 14_1009_09_30cm (SPAdes) (version 2) | ecosystem: Environmental > Terrestrial > Soil > Grasslands ... | reverse complement strand
CTTCAACACGCGCTTGAGGGCAAATTATGAACTGACCGGGAAACTATCGTTGCAGGGCGAATTTGATTCCTCGATCTACTTCTATCCTAATCACATCAGCTCCTACATTGTTTCGGGCGGTCTTTACCTTTACTACAATTGGCTGCCAAAGCTGTCGGTCGGCATTGGCGGCACTTTCGGGTATGATTGGGTCGACGAACCAACTCCTAACCAAAGTTTCGAGCAGGTGAACGCGCGTCTTCAGTATCAGGCGACAGCCAAATTAGGTTTGTATGCTTCGGCAGGCGCTGAGTTTCGCCAGTTCGACGGCAACCGGGGTGACTACACCACACCGGTGTTTGAACTCGGAGCAATTTATCATCCGTTTGAAGGTACCAATCTCACGCTGGCCGCCGGCCGGCGCATTTATAATTCTGGGTTCCTGGGTGATCAAGATTTCGCGAACACATACGTTGTCGCCCGGTTCCAGCAGCGTTTATTCCAGCGCGTTTACTTCGGCTTGGCCAGCGGCTATGAAAACTCCGATTATTTCCCCGCGGAGCGGAATGTCAGCGCGCCACGGGATGATGATTACTGGTTTATCGAACCGTCCGTTGACGTGCTGATTACCAGATGGCTGAGCACCGGGGTGTATTACCTGCATCGCGAAGACAGCAGTTCAGACGATTTCTTCAGTTTCTATGATAATCAGGTGGGCGTTAGGGCTACGCTCAGGTTCTAAGCACGGTTTGAATCGTTTGCGAGCTGGGACAAGGGGACGATGGTTGGCGATTGCGCTCGCGTTGTCGTTGCTCCCAGGGTTCCTGTTAGCCCAAATTATGCCGGGCACCGCCGCGTCGCAGCCCGCCGCCAACTCTACATCGCCAGCGTCCATTTCGGCGCCGCCATCAAGCAGCGGAGCCAGCGCCCCGGCTGGTTACATTTTGAGTGCCAACGACCAGGTGGCGGTCGAAGTGTTTGGTGAAGAGGATCTGCGGACAAACGGACGATTGAACCCCGAGGGTAACTTGAGCGTGCCATTGTTGGGCTCGATCCATTTGGCGGGACTCACGCTGACCCAGGCAGCTTCAAAACTCACGGAGTTGTACGGCCGCGATTATCTGGTTAACCCAAGGGTCAATGTCATGCTCCTCAGCTATGCAAAGCGACGTTTCTCGATTCTGGGTCAGGTAAGTCGACCCGGCAGTTACGAAATGCCGGATGCCAGCCCGGGCGGTATTGATCTACTCGAGGCCGTCGCGCTGGCTGGCGGATATACCCGCATTGCTGCGCCGGAACGAATTACGGTGCGGCGACATAACGCGAGTGGCGATCAGGTTTTCAAGGTGAATGCGAAGCGCTTCACGAAGGGAAGCGGCGGAGGTTTTCTTGTCGAGCCGGGCGATACCATTACCGTCGGGGAAAGTATTTTTTAACTGGAAATTTTTTTGCGCCTTCGCCTTTCCGATCGCGCTGCTTGAGTGTAAGCTTCGAGCCAATACTTTGCCGTGATTGATCCTGCGCAATCTGTTACGGGAACGACCGTTCCCCCAAATTCCGAGAAACCAGTCGTGCCGTTGGCCGGGCAATACGCCGAGGGGCTACAGAGATTCGATTTTCGACGTTTCTGGCATTCTTTCGTCGAACGTATTTGGATCGTCGCCATTTGTGTTCTGGCCGGCCTTTTTCTAGCGCTGGGCTACCTGGCGCGGACGCCGAAGCTTTACCAGGGACACACAGCCCTGGAAGTGGAATTTCAAGAGCCGACTTTTCTCGCTACGGATGATTCTGCAACGCGCATGCGTTCGATGTTTCTAGCCAGTCAGGAGGCACTGCGAACGATCGAACAAAATCTGACTAACCAAACACTTCTTGCCCGAGTTGTGCGCTCCGAAGGCTTGACTGAAGACGGTGGACGCGCGCTTCTAGGTCAGAGCGTCGCAGGCGATAAGAGTTCCACCTCGACGCAGCGCACCGATCCGTCGCAGGTTGAGAACAAGACTCAGAACGCGAGCGGTGTCACAACATTTACGCCACTCGAAGAGGGATTGGGTCGAGCAATGGTCGGGATGGTGAAGCCGGCGATCCGCCGCGGGACGCGCCTGATCGATTTATACGTGACGCACCGCGATCCAGCCATGGCACAGCGGCTCGCCGAAGCAATCGGTCGGGAGTACATCCGCAACTCGATCGAGCGCCGCGCTTCGCTCAGCGAGGAGGCATTGCGTTATTTGCTGGAAGAAGAAGAACGATTGAAGAGGAACCTGCAAAAAAGCGAGGCGGCCGTCGCCGAATACAAGGCGAATAATCCAGACGCGTTGCAACTTGGCGGCGGCACGGCCGCGACGGGCTCACAGCAGGGATCTGGCTCTGGCGCCGGCGGACCACGGGGCGGCTTGGTCGAGGACAAACTGCAAGAGCTAAACAACAAATTGACCGCAGCGAAGGCCGATCGGATTCACCTTGAAGGTGAGCTCCAGCAAATCGAACAAGCTGGTGATAACATCGACGCGTTGCTTGCGATTCCGAGTATCTCTGCTGCCGGAATGGTGACCGAAGCGCGGCGTGAAGTTACAAGGATTGAAGCGGGGATCACAACCTACGCGTTACGGTACAAGGACAAGCATCCCAAAATGATTGCAGCCCGGGCCTCGCTGGCCGAGGCGAAACAAAAGCTTCGTCAAGCCGTGCTGGCGCAACCTCCGATTCTGCGTAATGCCATCGAACAGACCAAGGCCACAGAGGTCAGCTTGCAACAGGCGTTGCAAGACCAGCAGGGCGTCGCAGTCAATCTCAACCGCACAGCAATCGGCTATCAGGAGTTGGCCCGGCAAGCCGAAACGGATCGGGCACTCTACGAGAGCGTCCTTCGCCAGATAAAGGAGACAAGTTTAACAAAAGACGTGAAGACGAATGCAGTAAGTGTGATTGAGCACTCGCCGCTTCCGCACTCACCCGTTAGTCCTCGTCCCACGAGAGCGATCGCTCTGGGTCTGCTTGGCGGCCTGGCTGCCGGACTGGCATTCGTTTTTGGCGCCGATGCGCTGGACCGTTCCATCAAGACCGTGGACCAGGCAGAAAGTACACTGGGATTACCTGTTTTCGCAGCTGTTCCCGACACCACTGATGAAGGCCCTGTTACCAGGCTAAAACGGCGAAGCAAAGTTTTCGGAAGTTCGAACTACCGCGTCGTGGTGGAAACTCCTGAAAGCCCGGCCGCCGAAGCGTTCCGCAATTTGCGCGCTGCGCTTTCTCTTTTGGGCCCGGAAGCCGAGCGCAAGGTTTCGCTTTTCACCAGTGCGCTGCCTAACGAAGGAAAAAGTTTCACCAGCGCAAATTATTCGCTTGCGCTGGCTCAACAGGGTTATCGCGTGCTTCTAATCGACGGCGACCTGCGCCGGCCAAACATGCACAGGATTTTCCGTTTCCCGGATGCCAACACAACAAACAATTCCGACGAAGAAGGAGCGCCGGGAGTGATAGACTGCCTGGTGGGTGAAGCGGACGTAGCCTCGGCAGCGCGCCAGATTCCCGCTGGAGAAATCCAGCTTGTCGACGAGAGCATTGAGCTGACAGGGAACATTCTCACCGCGACAGGAGGCCAGCTTTCCGTCCTCGCAGGTGGACGACGCGCGCCCAATCCGGCTGAGATTCTTGCCGGGCCATTCTTCGGGCAACTCGTTGCCGAGGCTGCAACAATCTTTGATCGTGTGGTAATCGATAGCGCACCAATTCTGGCAGTCAGTGACACTTTGCTCATGACTCCACACGTCCAGACGGTGTGCATTGTTATTCGAGCGGCAAAAACACCGCGTCCGGCCGTCCGCCGTGCAATTACCTTGCTGGCAAAGTCAGGAATTCGCCCGGCCGGGTTGGTACTGAATCGTTTGCGGCGAAGCCGTGGGGTTGGCTATTATTACTATTACGCTTCGCACGGTTACGGCAAAGACGAAGGAGCATATTCTCGGAGCTACACTCACAGCTACGGTGGCCGATCCAAGTCCGACCACGAGGACAACGGAGCCTAGTTAATCGCGAGCTATCACTTCAGTTTTGTCTTGGAGTTCTGGCTTCAGACCACCGAACGCTAAGCCTCGGCTGCTGACTAGCCTTTCGTGCCATAGGGAGCTTCCCCAGCAAAGACCCAGATAAGTCGCCACATAGAGCTGGATCGATTCGATCTGAAGGGGGAAATCGACCAGCGCGTGCAGCGCCACTCCTATAAGTGCAGTGATAACCAAAGGCTGCAGCACGCGTCTTCGTGGCGTCCAGTCTCGCTTGGCATACTTCTTATAACTATGAAGCCCGACTGTTATTCCTCCGAAGAACAGCAACGCCCAAAGGCTGCTCCCCAACCACCCCCATTCCAACAGAGTCTGTAAGTAGTCCTCGTGCAAGAACCTCCAGGTACCCGGCGCCTGGTTAGCAGATCCGATGTTGTAGGTCGGAAATACAACGCGAAAGGTTGCCGGCCCAAATCCGAACAGCCTCGCATCGGGCAGCGCGCCCATCGCGACGCCGAAAGCTCGCCAACGCGCATCGCCAGAAATCCGTTGGCTCTCCGCCTGCCACCGGTTCAGCGGTTGGTCCAAATGAGTCGCCTGAGCGAGTGCGATCAGCGCCAAAAGAATCGCAAGGACGCCCGCCAACGCGACGCTTTTCTCTGCGCCGGACAGCTTTCGCAGAAGCGCGGGTCCAAATTGCACAAAGATCGCAACCAGTAATAGAAGAGCGACCAATTGAGCCATACGCGAGGTATTCGCCGGCACCCCGGCAATCGTCAGGATAAAAACACTTATCCACATCGCTCGCATGCCGGGATGAGATCGGTTGCTAAAGGCTCGGATAACAAGACCGGCACTCAACGGCCACACCACGTTCAAAAATGCTCCGGCATTACCGTGGTAATAATATGTCGCAAAAAAAGTGCTCACCCAAACTTCCGGCGGCGGCGGCGGTTGCCAGAAAATCATCTGCGCGCCGGTGGCTTTCTGAAGCAAACCGAGAAATGCGATCGAGCCAGCGACCAGACCAATCACATACCATAAGCGAAGCAACCACCGGTTGCTCTGAGAAACATCCGAGACGAACAGGATCGTCCCCAGCAGCAACGCGCCTCGGATCATCCATGCAGCGCTGATTGTGTAATCAACGGAGCCGGCCAAAGACGGCGCGAAGTTGTGTAGCGGCACAAAAACAAAAAAATCCGAATCGTAGATTGACTTCGCGTTGAAGACCATCCAGCCGCCTACGCAAAGCAAAGCCCCTGTAAAAAAGAACAGAAGCCGTGGAAATCGCGGCCTTCGCCTACTAACAAGCAACTCAACGGCCCAAAGAACGAGCGCAGCCAATAACACCCAGTTGGTTATTTGGATGCTCGACGATGTTGTGGCGCCGTACGCCCACGGGGCGTAAATAAGGGCAGCAAAAAAAATCCAGCGAGATGCAGTGCGAAAGAAATGGGAAATCACACAAAAACGGCAAGCTGCTTGTCAATGAACGGTTATCAGTATCACTCGGCGGCTAATCCCGCACGCTTCACGTAACTCACGTATCTATTCAAGACTTTGACGCTCACCGTCCTTTGCCAAACAGCATGGTGTACAACGTTTTCAACACGATCATTGCATCCAGCTTCAGTGAGTAATGCCGAATGTAGTAGAGGTCGTACTTTAGCTTCTCCACCGCGTCCTCGTCACTCTCGCCGTAGGGATAGTTTACTTGCGCCCACCCAGTGATCCCTGGTTTGACCAGGTGCCGAAAATGATAAAATGAGACCGTTTGCTCATAGCGTTCGGCGCACTTGCTCCACTCTGGGCGTGGACCAATCAGGCTAATGTCTCCTTTGAGCGCATTCCAAAGTTGGGGCAGCTCATCGAGCCGGAGTTTTCGCAGCCAAAGCCCCACAGACGTAACGCGGCGATCGCCCTTTCGCGTGTAAATGTCTTCGTCCGCCTGATCGAAGCGCCGGCACATCGTTCGGAATTTGAAAAGAATGAACCGTCTCCCGTCGCGGCCAACTCGTTCCTGCCGGAAAAAAACCGGACTGCGGTCCTCCATCCAAATGAGGAGAGGGACAAGCACGAAGAGCGGAGCGCAAACGACTAGCGCTGTCGCAGAGGCTACAATGTCGAAGAGCCGCTTGAGATAATGGTAGGGCGAGGTACGAGCCAGTTGAAAACCAGTCTGGAGCGGCCAAAACGGATCGACGATACCGAGCGGCAGATAACGCCACTGAGTTTCATAAAATGATTCCAGCGTGTAAACGCGCGTTTGCTGAAACTGGGCGCGCACAAGATGCGCCAGCAGTTGCGTGCTGAGCGAGCTCGCTCTCTCAGCGAGAATGATGCCGCTATAACGTTCGCCGAGATTATTTAACTTGGCGGCGAGATTTCCTTGCACAATCGGCGATCCTTCACCGGCGATTGGCTGGCCCACTCGTTCCTCATTTACATCCACAAATTCGAGCCGCTGTCCGTTTGGCGAGTTCCTGTACGCCTGGTAAAAATGCGCCGCCGCCGCGCCACCGCCGATGACGAGGAACGAGCGTCCGGCGCTGCTGGCAACCACGTATTGCCGAATCCACCGGCGGTAAGCCAACGATAGCGGCAGGAAAATTGCGAAACTCAAAAGAAGCACGCCGCGGCTCGGCTTCATCGTCTGATCGAATGTCGCCGCAGAGTAAATCAACATCGCACTGACAACGGCCGCCGCGGTCACAGCAAGAATGTGTTCGGCGGCATAGCCAAGAGTGAGCTTCTCAACGGTGCGATCATAGCCGCCGACAAAGTAAAGCGCCGTCACTATCACGCCGAGTTGAATCAGATTGATGATGAAGAACTGAAACGGCGTCGCATAGAATGCATCGTACCGAAACCAGCCTGCCACTCGGTAGATTGCGACCCAGCTCACTACATCCAGAAAAAGATACAGCACCGCAGACGACCATTCGTGGCTGAGAAAATGCGACCAGAGACCAGTTCGCCTAACGCGGGTAGCCGTGCCCCCGGCTTCGCTAACGCCAGTTGAACAGTCCTCCTGGAATCCAAGGATTTCCCTAGAGATCGTCTGGGACCGGGATTCTTCACTGTTTCCCATGAAGCCGGTAATTATATGCTTAAGCGCAGCGGAAGTGAAGATTACTTTGTTCTGACCGAAGTCTTCGACGTAGCGTTGACATAATCAATCCGGTGGCCAAACCGCACTTGATTGCCAACGCGTTGAGAACAACGCGTTCTCCGCCTACCGTCCACCGCAGTGCATGTTCGTACCGTGAATATTTTAGCGGCTTTTTATCCATCATCCGTCGGAAAAAAAATGATCGTCGCGATCACTGGCATGATTTTGATCCTTTTTGTCATCGGACATTTGCTCGGCAATTTGCAAATTTTTATCGGACCGCACTGGATCAATGGTTACTCGCAACATCTGCGCGATCTCGGCCCCCTGCTTTGGGCAATTCGTTTGTTCCTGCTTACGGCGGTCATTATTCACATCTGGGTAACGATCCATCTGGCGATTGAGAATCGCCGCGCCCGGCCGGAAGCCTACATCGACAGGCGCTATGTGAAAGCAACTTTCGCCTCGCGCCACATGGTGATGAGCGGCCTGATCGTGCTGGCCTTTATTATCTATCATCTGGCGCATTTCACCGTTCGTGTGACGGATACACGGTTCACTCTGCTTAAAGCGGATCCTCTCGGCCATTATGATGTCTATTCGATGATGGTCTATGGTTTCCAAAATTATTTTGTATCTGGGTTTTACGTGCTCGGGCTGTTTCTGCTCGCGCTTCATTTAAGCCATGGATCATCCAGCTTTTTTCAATCGCTTGGACTGAATGACAAGAAACTGACGCCGCGCCTGGCGCTCGGCGGTCGAATTTTCGCGTGGCTTCTCTTTGCAGGCTACACCTCCATTCCCCTCGCCATCCTGCTTGGACTAATCAAGCCAGCGCAACAATTATGATTGGCACGCTGGATCCAAAAATTCCGCCGGGGCCGCTCGCTCAGAAATGGCGCAGCCACCGTGACCATTCGCGCTTAGTGAGTCCAAACAACCGGCGAAAGTTTGACATCATCGTTGTAGGCAGCGGTCTGGCCGGTGGATCAGCGGCGGCCACTCTCGGTGAGCTGGGATATCGGGTGAAATGCTTTTGTTTCCAGGATTCGGCGCGCCGCGCGCACTCGATTGCTGCCCAAGGCGGAATTAACGCGGCAAAAAACTATCAGAACGATGGCGACAGTGTTTATCGATTGTTCCACGACACGATAAAAGGCGGCGATTTTCGATCCCGCGAAGCGAACGTTTACCGCCTCGCTGAAATCAGCAACAACATCATCGACCAGTGCGTTGCGCAGGGGGTACCGTTCGCCCGCGAATACGGCGGATTGCTCGCCAACCGCTCCTTCGGTGGCGCTCAGGTATCACGGACTTTCTACGCGCGCGGCCAGACTGGCCAGCAACTTTTGCTCGGCTGTTATCAGGCGCTCTGTCGCCAAATCGCCAGGGACACTGTGCGGATGTTTCCGCAGACGGAGATGCTCGATCTGGTAATCGTGGACGGACAAGCCAAGGGAATTATCACGCGCAGTTTATGCTCAGGAAAAATCGACAGGCACGCGGCCGATGCCGTCGTGCTCGCCACCGGCGGATACGGAAACGTTTTTTATCTTTCGACCAATGCGCGCGGCTGCAACGTCACAGCCACGTATCGCGCTTACAAACGGGGCGCGCTTTTTGCCAATCCAGCCTTTACGCAAATTCATCCTACGTGCATCCCGGTCAGTGGCGAACACCAATCCAAGCTCACGCTGATGTCCGAGTCGTTGCGGAACGATGGACGCGTTTGGGTCCCGAAACGAAAGGAGGATCGCGACAAGCCGCCGGGTGAAATTCCGGAACAAGAACGCGATTATTATCTCGAACGAAAATATCCCAGCTACGGCAACCTTGCGCCGCGTGATATTTCATCACGCGCAGCGAAGGAAGTTTGCGATGAGGGCCGCGGCGTCGGTCCCGGTGGACGAGGCGTGTATCTGGATTTTGCCGACGCGATTAAGCGCCTTGGCGAAGATACGATTCGCGAACGCTACGGAAATTTGTTTGAAGTCTATGAAAAGATCACCGGTGAAAACGCCTATAAGGTGCCGATGCGAATTTACCCCGCAGTCCATTACACGATGGGTGGCCTTTGGGTCGATTACGATCTGATGAGCAATGTGCCGGGTTTGTTTGTGATCGGCGAAGCGAATTTTTCGGATCACGGCGCGAACCGGCTCGGGGCCAGTGCACTTATGCAAGGCTTGGCTGACGGTTATTTTATTTTGCCTAATACGCTGCCGAATTATCTCGCCAGCCAAATGGGAAAACGACCGTCGCCCGATTTTCCGGAATTTGAAAACGCCGAAAACGAAGTGCGTGCGCGGATCGAGAGACTCCTCACCGTCAATGGAACACGTTCGCTCGATTCGTTTCACCGCGAGCTCGGCGTTCTTCTTTGGGACCAATGTGGAATGTCGCGCCATGAGAAAGGATTGCGCGAGTCGCTGCAAAAAATTCCAGAACTGCGAGAACAATTCTGGCGCGATGTGCGCGTCCTGGGCAGCGACGAAGATTTTAACCAGTCCCTGGAACGCGCCGGACGCGTTGCCGATTTCCTCGAATTCGCCGAGCTGATGTGCATGGATGCGCTTGAGCGCGACGAATCTGCCGGAGCGCATTTTCGCGAGGAACATCAAACGGCTGATGGCGAGGCGCTCCGCGACGACGAACACCACGCAGCAGTGTTCGCCTGGGAATTTCAAGGCAACGGGCAACCGCCAAAGCTGCATCGCGAACCGCTACGTTTCGAAACGGTGCATCTGACGCAAAGGAGCTATAAGTGATCTGTCATTCCGAGCGAAGTCGAGGAATCTCTCATTTTTCGTAATCAATGAATTTCAAGCTCAAAATTTGGCGTCAAACGAACGCACAAACACCCGGCAAACTTGTCGATTACGACGTTCGCGACATTTCGCCGCACACGTCGTTTCTCGAAATGCTCGACATCCTGAACGAACAATTGCTCGGGCGCGGCGAGGAGCCGATCGCGTTCGATTCCGATTGCCGCGAAGGCATTTGCGGAACATGCGCGCTCACGGTCAATGGCGAAGCCCACGGTCCCGATCACCCTGGCGCTGTCTGCGAGCTTTACATGCGAAAATTTCGAGATGGCGCCACGATCACAATCGAGCCATTTCGCGTCGGCGCCTTCCCGATCGTCAAAGATCTGGTGATCGATCGAAGCCCGCTGGATCGCATCGTGCAAGCGGGCGGGTTCATCAGTGCCCGCGCCGGGTCCGCCCCGGAAGCAAATTCGATCCTCATTCCCAAACATGACGCCGACCTGGCGATGGAAGCGGCGGCCTGCATCGGCTGCGGCGCGTGCGCTGCAGCTTGTCCAAATGGGTCGGCGATGCTTTTCACCGCGGCGAAAGTCTCGCACTTATCGCTTTTGCCGCAGGGCTATCCGGAACGAGAAAGCCGAGTCCTGAAAATGGTGCGCGTGATGGATGCGGAAGGATTCGGCAATTGCACCAACACTTACGAGTGCGAAGCAGTGTGTCCCGCCGAGATCAGCGCCAGTTTCATTGCAAAACTGAATCGCGAGTACGCGCGAGCGAGATTGCGCAAAAGCGCAGGCGAGTAATCTCGCGCGGTTCGCACCTCTGGGTAGCGCACGCGTCTCGCGTGCTGGTTTCGGCGTCGCGCCGAAACAACCTTTTCTTTAACTTCCGCCGTCGGCGACGATTAAGGGTCCTAAAGGAATTTCGTGATCGCGAGGACGCGCTCACCAGCACGCGAGACGCATGCGCTACCCGATCGTTTGGCATGCGCGCGTCCACAACTCGGGATCGAGCTCGGCTTTCGCGCGTTTTGCCAGAACGTCGGCATCTGCGTTAGGGCGCAACGTCGCGAACATCGTCGAGCCGGAACCGGACATCAGTGCCACGCCGACTTCCGGCTGCTCAAGCAACCACATCTTCAGTTGCGCGAGAAAAACAAATTTTTCGAAAACTGGTCGCTCGAGATCGTTCATGAAACTCTGCTTAGCGAATTGTTGAGCTGCGTAAGAGACGCCTGGAATTTCTTGCGAGTCTCGCCAGCGGTGATATGCCGATGCCGTAGAGACGCCAAATTCTGGCTTCAATAACAGGATCGAGAGTTCTTCTTTCAACTTCACAGGCGTGACCAGTTCGCCGCGTCCCTTACAGAGTGCGGTAGACTGAAAAATAAAAAATGGAATGTCCGATCCGATTGATTCCGCTATTTCCGCCAGCGTTTCGCGCGGCAATTTCGCTTCGAATAGGTCGTTGAGCGCCAGCAGAGTGGAAGCCGCGTCGCTGCTCCCCCCACCCAAGCCCGCATCGTGCGGAATTTTCTTTTTTAGCTCAATTGAAATCGCCGGCGTGATCTTTGTCGCGGCAAAAAAACTTTTCGCGCCGCGCACAATTAGATTTTCGTCGCCTGTCGGCAAAGAGAGATCATCGCAGCTAAACTCGATTCCCTTCTCGCAGTCTGCCTTGTCGATTTCGATCTGGTCGCAAAGCGAAATCGGAGCGATGAGCGTCTCGATTTCGTGAAAGCCGTCGTTACGCCGGCCGAGAATCCTCAGGGAAAGGTTAATCTTCGCAGGAGCAAAAACTTGCATCATTTTGCAATTTGCTCTGTCATTCCGAGCGAAGTCGAGGAATCTCTTACTGTTGGTTGGAACATTGAGAGATGTCTCGACTCCGCTCGACATGACAGGTTGGACTTAGGAATGACAAACATTGCTGACAAAATCATCGTGGCGCTGGATGTCGCGACAAAACGGCAGGCGCTCAGTCTCGTCGAGCAATTGCGCGACCAGGTTTCGTTTTTCAAAGTCGGCTTGCAACTTTACACGGCCGAAGGCCCAGAAATCGTGCGCGCCGTCTTATCTACCAGCGCAAAAGTGTGGCTGGATCTCAAGCTGTATGATATCCCGAACACGGTCGCAAGGGCCGTCGAATCGGCGAGCAATCTTGGTGTGCAGATGCTCACCATTCACTTGAGCGGTGGAAGCGAAATGATTCGCGCCGCGACCGCGGCTCGCCCCAACAAGATGTTGCTCCTCGGCGTGACTGTTTTAACAAGCGCGACGGAACAAACGCTGCGCGAAATTGGGATCGCCGACAAAGTGGACGATCAGGTCGTGCGCCTGGCTAAATTGGGCGTGGAGGCAGACATCGATGGAATTGTCGCGAGCGCGCACGAAATCAAAATGCTGCGGACAGAATTCGGAGACAAAATTAAGATCGCCGTTCAGGGAATTCGTCCGACTTGGGCGGACCCGGGCGACCAAAAACGATTTATGGCGCCGCGCCAGGCAGTCGAAGCAGGCGCGGACTATATCGGTATTGGCCGGCCAATTACTGCACACCGAAACCCGCGAGAAGCCGTCGCTAAAGTTTTGGATGAGCTTCACACCTGATTGTCATGTGGAGCGAAGTCGACATATCCCGGGAAGTACTCACCGCAATGCAACGGGGTTCCTTGACTTCGCTTCGCTCGGAATGACTGAGGATTTATTCGCCAGGCTTGGTGTCTATCAGGACGACTCTGCATGCTCGGCAGCGATGAACATGGCCATCGACGAAGCGCTGCTCGAGTATGCCACGTTCCCTTCGATTCGATTTTACCGATGGCACTGCCCTGCCCTGTCGTTTGGTTATTTCGGCAGATTTAGTGATGTCGCTGATCATGCTTCCGCGCGCGATGTAGTCCGGCGCTGGACGGGCGGCGGAATCGTTTTTCACGGAGACGATCTCACCTACTCGATTGTAATTCCCGTGAGCGATGCCGTCTGCAATGAATCATCGATGTCACTATACGAAAAAATTCATCGCGCGTTGGTCAATGCGTTCAACGGAATCGGTAAGCGCGCAGTTGTAGCCGGGGGCGTTGACTTCCGCGGCATTGCGGCTGCCATGCGAACCGCTGTCAGCGCCAGCGGCTACAATTGTTTTGCGAATCCGGTGCGCGCAGACGTGATGATCGATAGCCGCAAGATCGCCGGATCGGCACAGCGCCGGACCCGCCGCGGATTGTTGCAGCAAGGCAGCATTCAAGGAGTCGAGCTTGAGAATGGCCTGGCGGAACGATTTGCCGAAGAGCTGTCGACCAATTGCGAGCCGCGGAGTTTGCCGAAGGCCGTTCATTGCCGAGCGCGGGAAATCGCCGCGCGAAAGTACGCGACCGATGCATGGCTGCGTAAACGCTGAGCGGTCTTCGGCAAGCTGGTGCTGAAGACAGGACGCTGGCAGCGTGCGCTCACCAGAAAATTTGCGGCGCGAAGCTTTGACAAGCTAGAACCTGCCCCGCTATTCTCGCCTCGTGGAATTTTCCGCGCGCTCACTACCGAGGCGGACTGGTGTTACGGCGACCGCTTCGCCTGCCAATTCGCTCGCTCAGGTCGCGCGGCTCGTTCAGCCGCACCTCGAAGAAGTCGAGACCCGCATTTCCCAACAAGCCGCGGCTTTTGATCCGGCGCTCGAAGGTTACGTCGTTTATGCAATCGGAAGTCGCGGCAAACGTCTCCGCCCGCTTCTGTCTCTTCTCGCCGGCGGCGCCACGGGCAAGATAAACTCGAACCACGTCGATCTCGCCGTGATCGTGGAGCTCATCCATATCGCCACGCTCGTGCATGACGACGTGATGGATGAAGCAGAACGCCGTCGCGCCCAGCCCACCGCGAACGCGCGCTGGGGAAATTCGCTGAGCGTTTTGCTGGGCGATTGTCTCTTCGCGCATGCGCTCACGTTATCGACAAATTTTGAGAACTCAGGTATCGGTCGCGCGATTGCGCGTACGGCCGCCACCGTCTGCTCTGGGGAAATGATCCAGACGCAGCGCCGGTTCGATCTAAACCTCACCGTGCAGGATTATCTACGGATCGTAGAAATGAAGACCGGCTCGCTTTTTTCTACTGCAGCCGAATTGGCCGCGCTGCTCAGCGAAGCCGAGCCTAACGTGATCGAAACATTCAAGAATTTCGGAATTCAGGTCGGCACGGCATATCAGATTTACGATGATTGCGTCGATCTTGCCGGCAGCGAGAGCGTCACTGGCAAAACACTTGGGACCGACCTGCGAAAAGGCAAATTTACGCTGCCAGTTTTGATTTTCCTGGGTTCGGCTTCGGAGTTCGAGCGGGAACGCTGTTGCCAGCTTGTGCTCGAAGAACAAATCGAAGAAATGATCGAGCTCCTGAAGAATGGCGCGAACGACGGCGCGTTAAACGAGTCAATCGCAGCCGGCAGCGATTTGATTCGCGAAGCGCAATGCACGCTGGATGCAATCGCGTCGAATCCTTACGCCGACGCGCTTTTTTCTCTCGGCGACGCCTTGTGCGAGATGTTCGATCAACTTCGTGTCTAAACCGATCCATGGAGGGTCGAGCTCCTGCGAGATTTTAGCCCGGCGTCGCCGGAGCTCCGCCCTCCAAATTCTGATTAAATGTCGCAGCTTAAAATCCGCGAAATGCCGCAGGATGAGCGGCCCCGAGAAAAACTGCTTGCACGCGGAGTATCGGCACTGAGCGATCCGGAATTGATCGCGATTCTCTTGCGCACAGGATTGCGTGGCGCAAACGCAGTTGAAGTAGGGCGGCAACTTCTCGAAAAGTATAAGTCCCTCACGGGTATAAGCCGGTGCAGCGTAAAGGAACTGCGCAAGATTCCAGGCATCGGTCAGACGAAAGCTCTTGAGTTGGTAGCAGCGTTTGGCTTGGGCCAACGCCTCGCACGCGAAACATTATCGAAGCAAAAACTCGATTCACCTGAACTCGTGAGCGAACTCGTCGGGCCGGAAATGCGTCGGCTGCGTACCGAGTCGCTGCGTGTCATCTTGCTCGATACGCGATATCGCCTTCTGCATATTGAAGAGGTTTCACTCGGCAGCCTCAACGAGAGCATCGCGCATCCGCGTGAAATTTTTCGCCCAGCTCTGACTTATTCGGCCCACGCCGTGATTGTCGTGCACAATCATCCGTCCGGTGACGCCTCGCCAAGCCAGACGGACCACAGTCTGACGCGACGCCTGGCCGAGGCCGCCGAGTTGTTACAGATCAAATTGCTCGACCACATCATCATCGGCGCGCCGTCGGGAGGAAGCCCGGGCTATTTCAGTTTCAAGGAAGCAGGCGTGTTGTAAGAACGGAAAATCCGAAATTCAAATTTCAAAATCCGAAACGATGAGCAGCGTCAGAATTCGTCCCACCGCAATTGTCGATCGCCATGCGGAAATTGGAAATCCGGGTAGCGCACGCGTCTCGCGTGCTGGTTTCGGCATCGCGCCGAAACAGTCTTTCGTTGTGCGGTATTTGGTCAGTAAGCATTTCGCCAACAAAAGTCCGCGGCCGCGAGCACGCGTTCGCCAGCATGCGAGACGCATGCGCTACCGGGACTGCGATCGCGCGCTTGAACACGTGAAACCGGCGACAGTCGCCATCGACACAAGCTCGCAGCAATGACCGCCCGCGCGAAGATTCATCCAACTGCGATTGTCGATCCGGACGGGCAAATCGGCGCTGATGTGGAGATCGGCCCGTTTTCGATCGTCGGGCCGCACGCTATGATCGGTGAGAAAACCGTCGTGCAATCACACGTCGTGATCGAAGGCAAGGTGACGATCGGCACCGGAAATTTTATTGGACACGGCGCGATCATCGGCGCGCCGCCGCAGGACATTTCATTCTCGCCGGAACGAAAAACCAGCGTCGAGATCGGGAACGACAACGTCATCCGCGAGTACTGCACGATTCATCGTGGCAGCGCCGATGGCACCGCCACGAAAATCGGCGACAAGAATTTTGTTATGGCAGGCGCACACATCGGACACAATTGCCTCATTGGAAACAACATTGTTATTGCGAACAACTGCTTGTTGGCTGGGCACGTGTGCGTGGATGACGGTGCATTTCTCGGCGGTGCATCGACGTTCCACCAATCCATGCACATCGGGCGCCTGGTGATGGTGCAGGGCAGCTCGGCGTTCGGCAAAGACATTCCGCCATTCGTGATCGCAGCGGAGCGCAATTACGTCTTCGGCTTGAACGTGGTCGGGCTGCGCCGCGCGGGCTTCAGCGCGAAAGATCGAGGCGAAATCAAGGCAGCATTCAAGCTAATTTATCTGAGCGGACTCAACATCTCGCAAGCGCTCGAAAAAGCTGGGACGATGAAGTTCTCCGCACCAGCACGCGAATTCGTCGATTTCGTCGCAAACGCAGAAAAACGCGGCATTTGCCCGCTCAAACGCGGCCGGGACGAGCACAAAGAATTCTAGCGCGACGTCAATTTTTGCCGGCGACGTGCGCCAGCGCGATATCGGCAAACGTGGACGCCATCGAATCGAAAATAGGACCATGGGCGCCGTTGGGTACAATCCAGAGCGCCGACTGCGGGATCCCGCGAAACAGCTCAATCGCCATCTCCACGGGGTAAAGAGGATCGCGGTCGCCGTGGACGATCAGCGTTCGCGCTGTAATCGTGCTCAGGAGCGGCGGTGTGAATGCCATGTCGTCGTAGCTCGTGGCAAACGATCCTGTCATTGCATAGAGCTGTAGGATTTGCTGATCGCCATGGACATGGCGACTGCGCAATGTGTCGCGCTCGGCATCCGACAAACGCGCAAACGCTTCCTTGGTGTATGTGGCGGCCGCTTCTCGCAACTGAGGTGGAAAATAGGGCGTCGCGCTAACAAGGACCATCGCCTGGATTCGGTCCGGCTGCATCGTCGCGACATGCAGCAGAGCCTTCGCTCCCATGCTCATGCCAATCGCCTTAGCGGTCGCGATCTGAAGATGATCAAGCAATGCAACGACATCGTTCGCGCATTGTTTGAATGTGAAGCACTTGGATGGATTGGTAGATCGCCCATGCCCCCGCAGATCGGGCACGATGACTCGACAGCCCTGAGGGTCGGACGCAAAAATGTGTTTCCAATCGCTGCCAATACCCATGCCTCCGTGCAGAAGCAACAGCGCCTCACCGTCTCCGCGCACCTCGTAGTACATTTCGAATCCGTTCAGCGAGATAGTCGCCATATTGAACTTATTTGAGACCAAGAAGCGCGAGCATGCGGCCGGTTTTTCCTTTTTCAGCGCGGTACGAGTAGTAACGATCCAGATCACACGCAGTGCATATGGCTGGATCGTGAATTTCTTTTACGCCAAGCGCGCGACATTGCCGGACGATTTCCGCTGCAAAATCGACTTCGTAGTGCGGCGGACGAATGCAGGGACTGAGTTGCACGATCATGTCCTTGGGATCCGATTCAAAGCGTTCGATCATTTGATTGAGCGCATTTGTGACGACGCCGAACTCGGTGCCTTTGCGGCCGGAATGGACCAGACCGATAGCCGCCGTTTTTGGATCGACAATGTAAACAGCACAACAGTCAGCGACGTAAACGCCGAGCGCGACACCACGTTGATTGGTGATAATGCCGTCGCAGGCGGGAAATTCTTTGTCAGTTTTAAATGGCGTATCTACAACTGTGATTTTATTTCCGTGAACTTGTTGCGCGGTGATTAGCGGCCAATCGCCGACGCCGATTGGCTTGCGAATTGCGCGATGCGCGGAATCGAGACGCTTTAATACCTCCGGTTTATCGTTCGAAACATCGATGCCGGGAATTCTCTGCGTGAATGCATGGCGACAGATTTCGATCGCACTCAGCGCGGGAAATTGCTCGAAGGGAAGCTGCGCCATTTAGGTTTGAAATCCCAAGATCCAAATCCCAATGAAATTCCAAATCATCAAATCCCAAAAAGGAGTCAACGCACAACGCGAGTTTTGAACCTGGATTTGAAAATTGTTTGGGATTTGGAACTTGGAACTTGGGATTTACTTCGAATACGAAGTTCGCGATCTTCCGGTCGAAGTCCGCACCGCGCTATCGTCAGCGTGTTTTGGGTGGCCTTCTGCGTCTACGCCGCTGCCGGTATAATAGGTCTTCGTTTTCGTGGCCCGCGGCGTGAGATTGGCGAACATCTCGTGGTAGGTGCTCTGTGCGCCTGTGGCTCGATCAAATTCCGCAAGCGAGGAATTGTAACCGAAAAGCGCCTGCAGGCGCGTTGATTGCGCTGTGAGCAGTTGCACCTGCGCGTTGAGTACATCCAATTGGACTCCTGCGCCTGCGTCCAGCCGCGCCTTGGCCAGGCGCAGCGCTTCCTCGGCTTGCTCCACGTTTTTCTCCTGACTCTTAATCAGCTCGCGGTTCTGCAGCAAATTTGAATACGCGGTCTGGATTTCCAGCTCCACCTGCCGAACGTCATCGTCGTAAGTGTTCTTGACTTCCGAAAGGAGGGCACGCTGTTGTATGACCTGGCCAGCGATCGCGCCGCTGTCCCAGATCGGCACGCTGCCCTGCACCATTGCGATCCAACCTTTGGAAATATCGTGCCAACTGGAATTCGTGGGCGAGCTGACCCATTCGCCGCCCCCGGTCGTAGTGATGGTTGGGAGGTACTGGCCCGCTGCTGCCCGCACTTGCTGCAGTTGATTCAAGACGTTTGCCCGCGCCTGCTTGAGAAACGGACGCCGCTGTTTGCCAAGCTCGATTGCATCCGCTAACGCGATGGTGCGCGGGGTGTATGGCATTTCGCCTACCACTTCCAGCGGCGGATTTTCACCGCGCCCTGGCTGGAAATCGAGGCCCAGCGTCTTGGCCAGAGTGATCTTCGAGATACGATAATTATTTTGCGCGGTGATCAGTTGTGGGATTTGATTGTAGAGTGCCACCTCGGCTTGCAAGACGTTGAAGCGCGGAACAGTTCCCGCTTCAAAACGATTTTGCTGATCCTTCAATTGCTGTTGCAGCAAATTCACGGATTGCTGCTGCACGTCGATGAGCTCTCGATTGACCACTACCTGGTAGAACTGCGTTTTCACAGTCGCGATGAGTTGGTCCAGAACATTTCGGAACGCGAAGTAGGCGCTGTCCCGCTGAAAAAACGTGCCGCGAATCTCCGGGAAAGTGGTGCCGTTAAAAATCAGCTGCGACCCAAGCACACTAATGGCGTAGGATATATCGCTTGCCTGAGCAGTGCTAATAACGACCGGTGTGGGCGATGGAGCGGCTAGGGGTGTCCGCACTTCCTGCGCTTGCGACGGCGGTGGATCAACAAGGGGAGCGGCTGCGCCAGTTCCCGTCGCAAATGTTGAAGTGGTCGAGGTACCTCCAAGTATGCGGGCGCCGACCAAGTTCGGATCAGTCCAAGTAAAATTCGCCCGCGCGTTGACCTGCGGCAGGGCCTGCGCACGGACCTGAATGATCACGCCTTTGGTACGTTTGATCTCCTGCTCAGCGTTCAGGAGAGTCGGATTGCGTTGCAGCGCAGTCAGGATCCCTTGATCGAGTGTGAAGGTCGGAACTTTGCCTGAAGAAGAGGTACCCCCGCCTCTCGATGTCGATCCTTCGCCTGTGCCGGCGCGCGCCACCGAGCTTGCAGCGATCATCGAAGCGGCGAACCCGGAGATTACAAAATATTTTCGCATAAAGAAGGTTTAGCCCAGAGATTAGACGCGTAATCGTAGGCGCGTAGATTCAAACTGCGCGCTTTTACCGTGGTGTGATAACACCCCCGGCCAATAGATGAAAATCATTTCGATTGGCAGTAATCATAAATTTTACTGTAAATCTGCAGCCAGGCCTTCTGCTCATCCGGCGTGAGGTGGTTGAGTACTTTTATCAAATTGCCAATTATCTCCTCGCGAATCCGTCGCACGAGGGCCGAGCCTTTCGGCGTGATGCAGACCATCACTTTGCGGCGATCGTCTCGCGCAACCGAGCGCATCACGTAGCGAAGATTCTCCAGGCGCGCCACCAAACCGCTCGCGGCCGCGGTGGTGTGCCCCATCTTCTGCGCAATCGCAGACATGGTGAGCACTTCTTTTCGATCGAGGTAAGCGAGAAGAAAAAATTGCGGGAACGAAACGTTGCCCGGCGCGAGCTCCTTGCACAGGCGCAGCACAAAACAGCGCTGCATTTCCAATACGATGTGGGAAAGCCGTTCGGCATCCGCACGAATCGGATCGGTCGGAGTTCGTGCAAATGCGGTAACCGGTCCCGTGTCCAAGGCGATAAAATTAGAAATGCACGCAGAGCCTGTCAAACCCGCTCAACAGGCTTTGGAGTGCGGCGACATGTCGCCGCGCTCCAAATGCAACGCGAGCTCCTCACCAATCCCAGATTTGAACATCAACAATTTCATCGGCTTTCAACGAGTGGCCGAGGTCAAGCCGCAGCAACGCATTTGATTGGCTCAAACCAAAAAGCGCATGCGATTCCTGGCGGCCAACTGGAGTAAATTTTCCATGTTCGAGTCTGCCGCGAATGTAATGCGCTCGATCGCTGTCGTTCGTGAGATCGACGGTCAACTTCGCCGGCAGCTGCGGCAGATCGAGATTCGTTGAGCCCATCATTTTCAAAATCGTGGGACGCACAAACTGCAGAAAGGTAACGAAAGCGGATACCGGATTGCCCGGCAACCCGAACACTGCGCATTGGTTCAATTGACCGAAGAGAAACGGCTTACCCGGCTTGATTGCCACTCGCCAGACCTCGATCTGCGCTCCGAGCTTGTACAATGCATCTCTTACTAAGTCGTGCTCCCCAACGGAAACACCGCCGCTGATAATGAGAATGTTATTTTTGATTCCGCGCTTAATCGCTTCGGTCAAACGTTCCCGGTCGTCACGACAATGTTCTTCCGATTTCACGATCACGCCGCAGCGTTGGACCAATGCGCTGAGTAATGCCGAGTTACTGTCGTAAATTTGCCCCGGCTCAACCTTCGCGCCGCCGGGTTTCGCCAGCTCATCGCCTGTAGAGAGGATCGCCGCGCGCACGTCGCCGCCGACCATCACATCGGCAATGCCTTGCGACGCCAACAGAGCAATTGTGGTTGCGCCAAGTCGTTCACCTTTCGTCAGTATCCTCTGGCCCTCGGCAAGATCGCAGCCGCGTCGCCTGATAAATTCGCCAGCTTTGACATCTGTATTTACGACAATCTCGTCGCCGTCACGTGTGACGTCCTCCTGCATGACGATCGCGTCCGCCCCTTGCGGGACTGGGGCGCCGGTAAAGATTCGGATCGCTTCACCCGCAGAAACACTGAGTTGCTTGTCGCGACCGGCCGGCTGTTCACCGATCACGCGCAGCCGCTGGCCCTTTTTACACGAGCTTGCGACAACAGCGTAGCCATCCATCGCCGAATTATCGAAGGTGGGCAGCGGCAGCCGCGCGACATAATCTTCGGCTGCAAAACAACCTAGTGCTTGCGAGAGCGACAATCGTCGTGAAGGCAAAGGCCGAACCGTCTCGACAATCTTCTTTCGCGCTTCTTCTTCGCTGACCACGGCTAATCATTTCAATTAGCAATCGGCGATTGGCAACTCCTGATGATCATGACAAACCCTGTAGTCACGTCCCTGTGGGACGTGCGCACGGCGCACAGCGCCGTGGCTACATCTCTTCGACAGCACACGAAAGGAGGTCGCGGTTGGCAATCGCCAATTCTTCGCGATATTCTCGCTCTGATTTTGGTGAGGTGGCTGAGTGGTCGAAAGCAGCGCTTTGCTAAAGCGCCGTAGCCCAAAAGGCTACCGAGGGTTCGAATCCCTCCCTCACCGGTTGCCTCGTCCTCAGGGCAAATTCAGTCTGCCGGAAGTTATTTGGTCGTGCCGTTCCTGTAAATAGCAATGGGGCTTGTGGTGGTCG
>Ga0209689_1000884_pt1 | contig 21775 bp, 18 predicted proteins | sample GraSoiAngelo_149_FD_187119 | JGI IMG/M metagenome (GOLD analysis project Ga0209689, IMG submission 187119) | Grasslands soil microbial communities from the Angelo Coastal Reserve, California, USA - 14_1009_09_30cm (SPAdes) (version 2) | ecosystem: Environmental > Terrestrial > Soil > Grasslands ... | reverse complement strand
ATTGCGGTTGCCGGAGAGGACGCTCGCCGCCACCACGTCGTTCTTGGTCACCAGCTGCTCGACGTGCGGATCGAGCGGGCCGGAGTTGCCGATGCAGGTCGTGCATCCGTATCCGACGGTGGTGAAGCCGAGCTTGTCCAGGTAGGGCTGCAGCCCGGTCTTCTCCAGGTAGCGCGAGACGACGCGCGAGCCGGGCGCGAGCGAGGTCTTCACCTCGGGGCGGATGTGCAGCCCCTTCTCGACCGCCTTCTTGGCGAGAATGCCGGCCGCCAGCATCACGGAGGGGTTGCTGGTGTTCGTGCACGAGGTGATGGCGGCGATGAGCACGTCCCCGTGCCCGACGTCCACCGGCATCTTCATCTCGTGCACTTCCTGCGTGGGCACGCGGTCCGGCGTGGGCCGGTTGGTGATCATCTCCGCCTCGGTCAGCGGATTCGTATCCTTGGTGGTGACGCTGTCGCGCACCAGCTTGGCGACGGTGTCCGACTCCTGCTTGCCGCCGCCTGCCACGTGCTCGACGGGAGGCGGCTCAACGACCTGCTGGTACCGCTTTCCCACCTCGTCCTTGGCCTTGCCGTACCCGCTCGGGGCGGGGTCCTGCAGGATCTTGGAGAACACGTCCTTGAGCTTGGGCAGCTCGATCCGATCCTGGGGGCGCTTGGGCCCGGCCACGCTGGGACGCACGCTTCCGAGATCGAGCTCGAGGACCTGCGTGTAGTCGCACTGGCCCTTCTTCGGGATCCCGAACATCTGCTGCGCCTGGAAGTAGGCGCGCATCGCATCCACCTTGTCCTTCGCGCGGCCGGTCGCGAGCATGTACTGGCAGGAAAGCTCGTCGACCGGGAAGTACCCCATGGTGGCGCCGTACTCGGGGGCCATGTTCGCGATCGTCGCGCGCTCGGGCACGGGGAGGCTGGCCGCACCTTCGCCGAAGAACTCGACGAACTTGCCCACCACCTTCGCCTTGCGCAGCATCTCCGTCACGGTGAGCACCACGTCCGTGGCCGTGACGCCGGCGCGCACCGCGCCCAGGAGATGGACGCCGACGACGTCGGGAGTGAGGAAGTACGCCGGCTGGCCGAGCATGGCGGCCTCGGCCTCGATGCCGCCCACGCCGTAGGCGACGATGCCCAGGCCGTTGATCATCGTCGTGTGCGAGTCGGTGCCGACGAGCGAATCCGGATAGTAGACGCCGCCGCGCTCGTGGACGCCGGGAGAGAGGTACTCGAGGTTGACCTGGTGCACGATTCCCAGCCCGGGCGGCACGATCTGCAGCCCGTGGAACGCGCTCATTCCCCACTTGAGGAACTCGTACCGGGCGCGATTGCGCGTGAACTCGATGCGCATGTTGAGCTGGAGCGCGTTCGGCACTTTGGCGAAGTCCACCTGCACCGAGTGATCGATCACCAGGTCGACCGGCACCAGCGGCTCGATCAAGCTGGGAGGCTTCGCAGCCTTCTTCACCGCGCCTCGCATCGCCGCGAGATCGACCACCAGCGGGACGCCGGTGAAGTCCTGCAGGAGCACGCGGGAGACCACGAAGGGGATCTCCTCCGTCCGCTCCGCCTTCGGCTGCCACGATGCGAGGGCGCGGATGTCCGGCTCGCGGACCCGCTTGCCGTCCAGGTTCCGCAGCAGCGACTCGAGGATGATGCGCAGGCTGACCGGCAGCCGCGAGACCTTGCCGAAGCCCTGTCTCTCCACTTCCGGCAGCGAATAGAACGATCCGTGGCTGAATCTCTGTTTGAAGTCCATGGCGGCGCTCATATAGGCGATCTAATCGGCCTCTGCTACTCCCGCACGAACAGGAGCCCCACCCGAGGCGGCTTGACGCGGCGGCGCCCTCGGAGTGTTGTCGCCCCTTCCGAGGGAAGCCTGATGGATTTCTCCATTTCCGAACGAGCGCAGCAGTTGCGAAGCCGGGCGCGGGAGTTCGTGCGCCGCGAAGTGATCCCCCTCGAGCAGCGGCTCCCGGGATCCTGGAAGGAGTTGGAGCCCGCGCTGCAGCAGGCGCGCGCCGCGGCCAAATCGCTCGGTCTCTGGGTTCCGGATCTGCACATGCCCCTCGAGGAGTTCGCCGTGCTCTCCGAGGAGCTGGGGCGGAGCCCGCTCGGCCATTATTGCGTCAACGCACAGGCGCCCGACATCGGGAACATGGAGCTGCTCGAGCTGGCCGGGACCGACACGCAAAAGGAGCGCTGGCTCCGGCCGCTGCGGGCGGGCGAGATCCGCAGCTGCTTCTCGATGACCGAGCCGGAGCGGGCGGGCTCGAATCCCACCTGGATGGATACGCGCGCGGTCCTCGAGAGAGGGCAGTGGACCGTCGACGGACACAAGTGGTTCACTTCCGCCGCCGACGGCGCGGCCTTCGCCGTGGTGATGGCGGTCACCGAACCGGAAGCGCCGCCGCATCTGCGCGCCTCGATGATCATCGTGCCCTGCGACACTCCGGGATTCGAGCGGGTACGCAACATTCCCGTGATGGGTCACGCCGGGGAAGGGTGGCCGACGCATGCAGAGATCCGCTACACCCGCTGCCGCGTCCCGGAGGAGAACCTGCTCGGCGGGCGCGGCGCCGGTTTCGCGCTTGCGCAGGAGCGCCTCGGGCCGGGTCGCATCCATCACTGCATGCGCTGGATCGGCATCTGCGAGCGCGCGTTCGAGATGATGTGCCGGCACGCGGCGGAGCGGGAGCTGGCTCCGGGCAAGCCGCTGGCGACTCGGCAGACCGTGCAGCAGTGGATCGCCGACAGCCGCGCCGGGATCGACGCCGCCAGGCTGATGGTCCTGCACGCGGCCTGGAAGATGGGGCGCCTCGGCCAGCGCGAGGCGCGGGTGGAGATCTCGACGATCAAGTTCTTCGTCGCGAACGTGCTGCAGGAGGTGCTCGATCGCGCAGTCCAGGTACACGGAGCCCTCGGCGTCACCGACGACACCCCGCTGGCCTTCTGGTACCGCCACGAGCGTGCCGCCCGCATCTACGACGGCCCGGACGAAGTGCACAGGGCGGTCGTCGCGCGCCGAGTGCTGCGCGGCTTCGGGGTGGAGATCGAGTGATCGAGGACGCGCCCAGGACCGTCCGAGCCGGCGAGGAGCTGGATTTGGTCCGGCTGGCTGCCTTCCTCCGCTCGCAGCGGCTTCCCTGGGAAGGGCTTTCGCAGGAGCAGTTTCCCAAGGGCCATTCGAATCTCACCTACCTCGTGCGCGCGGGCGGCCGCGAGCTGGTCCTGCGGCGGCCTCCGTTCGGGAGCAAGGTGCGCACCGCGCACGACATGGGCCGGGAGGCGAGGATCCTCCTCAAGCTGCAGCAGGTATTTCCGCTGGCGCCTCGAGTGGTGGCCCTCTGCGACGACCCGTCCGTGCTCGGGGCGCCGTTCTATCTGATGGAGCGCCTGCACGGCGTCATCCTGCGCGGACCCGAGCCGCGGGGGATCGCGCTATCGCCGGAGCAGGCCCGCCGGGTCGGCGTGTCGTTCGCGCGCACGTTGGCGGCGCTGCATGCCGTGGACTTCCGCGCGGCCGGGCTGGAGGGCAGGCCCGAGGGTTACGTGCGGCGGCAGGTTGAGGGATGGACGAAGCGCTGGCAGGGCGCTCGGACCGAGGAAGTTCCCGAGATGGAGGCCATCGCGCGCTGGCTCGCCGAGCGGATGCCGCGGGAGAGCGGAGCGGCGTTCATCCACAACGATTTCAAGTACGACAACCTGGTGCTCGATCCTGCGGACCTCACGCGGGTGATCGGTGTGCTGGACTGGGAGATGTCCACGGTCGGCGACCCGCTGATGGACCTGGGCACTGCCCTTGGATACTGGGTGGAAGAGGGCGATCCGGACCCCCTCAAGGCCGTCGCGTTCGGGCCAACCTTCCTTCCCGGCAGCCTGACGCGGGAGCAGGTCGTGGAGGAGTACGCGCGCGCCGCGGGGCGGGAGCCGCCGGGGATGCTGTTCTATTCCTGCTTCGCGCTGTTCAAGATCGCGGTGATCGTCCAGCAGATCTTCAAGCGGTACGTGGAGGGGCTCACCAAGGACGAGCGATTCGCGGCGCTCGGACTCGGGGTGCGGATCCTGGGAAACGCGGCGGTCGAGGCGGCCGGCCGGGGAAAGTTCTAGCCGCGCCAGCCGAAGGCTGGTTGGCGGCTACTCTTGAGCGCAAACACTCGCAGGACCATGAAATGCCTGCTGATCGCGACCCGGGAAAACGACCGATCGTTCTTTTTCACTTGCTTTTAAGAACGACCGGTCGTACTACTCTCTCGTGACCAAGGGAACCGAGACGCGCGACCGAATTCTCGACACCGCCTTCCGGCTGGCGGCGCGGGAGGGTCTCGACGGGCTCAGCCTGGCAGCCCTGGCAGGGGAGCTCGGCCTCTCCAAGAGCGGCCTCTTCGCCCACTTCGACTCGAAGGAAGAGCTCCAGCTGGAGATGCTGCGGGTCGCCTCCGAACGCTTCGTCGACAAAGTGATGCGGCCGGCGTTCAAGCAGCCGCGCGGCCTCCCGCGAGTGAAGGCGCTCTTCGAGAACTGGCGGCGCTGGGCCACCGATCCTTCGCTCCCCGGGGGGTGCGTCTTCGTGGCCGCCTCGGCGGAGCTCGACGATCGCGACGGGCCGGTCCGGGCGTACGTGGTGTCGCAGCAGAGGGGCCTCTTGCAGACCATCGCCCGCGCGGCAGCGCTGTCCGTCGAGGTCGGCCATTTCCGCCGCGATCTCGACGTCGAGCAGTTCGCGTTCGAGTTCCTCGCCATCTATCTCGCCTTCCACCACTCGCAGCGGCTGCTGCGCGACCCGCGGGCGGAGCAGCGGGCGCGGCGCGCCTACGCGCGGCTGGTGGACGACGCCGCAGTCCGCCACTGACCAAGGAGGAGAGCCATGACGCCGAGGAGCCTCGAGCATCTGCATAAAAGCACGACCGGTCGTATCATAAGCGCCGGGATGCGGCTTCTCGACTCGGTCGCGCCGGCGGCCGCGCAGCGGCTCGCCTTCGACTGGTTCGGCAAGCCCCGCCGCCGCGTGGGGCAGCCATCGATCGGCGCTCATCGCTTCCGGTTGACGGGCGACGGCCCGGAACTCGCCGTCTGGGACTGGGGCGACGGACCGACGGTGCTTCTGGTGCACGGCTGGAACGGCAACGCAGCCCAGCTCGCCGGGCTGGTTCCGCCGCTCTTGCGCGCAGGCTACTACGTGGCTGCGCTGGATCTGCCGGCGCACGGGGCGTCAGCCGGCACCCGCACGAACGTGCGCGCGATGGCCGATGCGCTGCTCAGGCTCGGCCGCAGGGTGGGGCCGGTGCATGCCGTCATTGCCCACTCCCTCGGCGCCGCGGCCTCGGTCATTGCGCTCGCCGAAGGCCTTGGCGCCGACCGCGCGGTCCTCATCGCACCGCCCGCGGACCTGCCGCGCTACGCCCGCGAGTACGCCCGCGCCGTCGGTCTCTCGGCGCGCTCGACCTTCGATCTGCTGGCGCGTCTCGACGTGGCGCTCGGCGGGCGCGAGGCGTTCGATCTCCTGAGGCTGGCCCCGTCGCAAACGGCGCGCCTGCTGGTCCTCCACGACCCCGCCGATCGGGAGGTCCCGCTGGCCGATGCGCAGGCCCTCGCCCGGGCCTGGCCGGGAGCGCGATTGGAGATGCTCGAAGGCGCCGGCCACACGCGCGCGCTGCGGCACCCGGAAGTGATCTCGCGCGCGGTCGGCTTCGTGACCGATCCGGCGCTGGCGCTCAGCGCGTGAGCGGGCCGGTCTTCGCCTTCGTCGCCCGGAGGTAGTCCGAAGGAGCGAGCACGAGCTGCGTGCCGCGCACGCCCGCCGAGACCGAGATCACGTCGAAGAGCTCGATGGTCTCGTCCGCGTACGCCGGATAGTCCTTGCGCGCCCCGAGCACGGTCACTCCTCCCCGGACGTACCCGGTGAGCGGCTGCACCTCGCGCAGCGCGACCATCTCCACGCTGCGATCGTTGGAGAGCCGCGCGGCCGCCTTGAAGTCGAGCTCGGCGCCCGCCGGGACCACCGCGAAGATCACGCCGCTGCGGTCTCCCCGGCAGATCAGCGTCTTGAAGACCTGCTCCGGCGGCAGCCCCACCTTGCGCGCGACGGACTCCGCCGAGAGGTCCTCCTCGTCGACTTCGTACTCGCGCAGCTCGTAGTGGATCCCGAGCGCGTCGAGGATCCGCGCAGCGTTGGTCTTCACTGAAACAGATCCCGTAACACCAATTTCGCCGGCTGCGACTAGATCGACGCCTCCCAGAAGCCACCTGCCTGCGCGCCGGCCTCGCCGAGCGCGGCGCGGGTCTGGTCGCGGGCGGCCTCAAGCATCCGGGCATGGCGGGCGTACAGCGCTGGGTCGGCAGCCCCCGCCCCGACCGCCGCGACGAGCTCCACGGCCGCCGCACGCAGGAACGCCTGCAACAGCGGCACCGCGGTGGCGATCGCGAGCGACTCACCGAGGGCGCGGAGCAGATCGAGGCGCGCCTGCTCCAACTCCTGTGCGCCGGCGCGGCCGTCCCGGGCCGCGACGAACGTCCTCAGGAACGCTTCCAGTGCCTGGCGCACCTTCTCGCGCTCGGCAGCGGTTGTGGCCTTTTCAGGGGACAGCTTCCCGATCAGCTTCTCCATCGGCTGCCCCGGGACACTCGGGCTCGGAGCCTTGCCCGCGTACCCGTACGCTATCGCTGAGCGCATGCGACCCATCGTGGCTCGGTGAAGGGTGCTCACCCCGCGGGAATTCGACCCCGCACGCTTCAGGGCTTCCCGCACCTGCTGCAAATCCCAATCGGCCGGCATCTCCACGGGCTGCACCACGGTCCGCCGCGTCCCGCCCTGATTCACCACCTCGTCATCCACGACCACGAACGCGGTGAAGCGGCTGAGAACGGTGTGCCGGATCGAGAGCGCGACGATCTCCTTCTTCGCTGCTTCCGAGCGCGAGGCGCGGAACTCGTCTTCCAGGTCGATGATGCGAGCCCGTGCCCAGAGGTGATCGATGGCCGCGAGCGGCGCCTCGCGCGCCTCCAGCTCCTGCTCGAACGGACTGCCGTCCGCGAAGCGGCCCTTGATCTTTGCCCTCCCTCCGCCGAGGCGGAAGAATGCCGCCGCCGCGCGGCCGGCGAACAAGTCCGGAATCCGCGCCGGCGCCACATCGGTCACCTCGCCATCGATGCGCAGGTCGGTGACCAGGGGCGTGCCGATCTCGCGACCGACCGCCTGCAGCGCCTCTTCCAGCCGCCCTCCCGGCTCGACGAAGGTACTGGTCCCGCCGCCCAGCGCGGCGAGCCGGCGCAAGAAGCCGTCGTTCACCGCCGTGTCGATGCCGATCGTGAACACGCGCGCATCTCCCAGCTCGGACTGCAGCCGCTTGAGCACGCTCGACTCGTCGCCCACCTGTCCGTCCGTGAGCAGCACCACCACCGGCGCCCGCGCGGCGCTCTCGCCGCGGCCGCGAAGCTGCTGGAGCGCTTGCCGCATGGCGAGATCGAGCTCCGTTCCTCCTCGCGACTCGACCGACCGCAGCCACTTCTCGCCGCGTTCGATCGCGCCTTCATCCGCCTGCTGGAACCCGCCGGGCATCCACTCGACCACGTCGTCGAACGCCTGCAGCGAGAACCGGTCGCGCGGCCCCAGCGTGCGCAGGAGCGAAGCGCAGGCGCGCGCCGCGGAGGCCATCTTCGGCCCCTGCATCGATCCGGAGCGATCGAGCACGAAGACCACGTCGCGGGCAGCGCCGAGGAATCCCTGGCGCGCGGGCGGCACCACGGAGAGCAAGGCGAATCCGCCGTGGACGAGCAGTTGCGACTTCACCTGCTCGCCCGCGATCCTCCAACGCAGGACGAAGTCCCGGTTCAGAGGCTCGCGCTCGCGCGAGAGCATGACCCGCGCGCTCTCCGGCCCCGAGGAAGCGCTCACCGCGTGCTGCGAGCACGCCAGGTCGGCGTACCCGCCGAACAGCTCAACCTCGACGCCCAACGACACCTTCGGATCGAAACCGGGCGCGAGCCGGGGCGGCGTGATCCGCGATGCGTCCGGGACCGTGCTCGTATCGGGGACGACGCCGTGGCCCGCCTGCTCGCGTGGAAGCTCCTCCCCTCCCACGTATCGCGGTGCGACGACCAGCGGCAGGCGCAACTCGGTGCGCCCGTCCTCGAAGAAGGGCAGGCGCTCGCTGTACGTCAGGCGGACCACGACCGCGTCGCCCGGCTTCACATTGCCGACCTGCACCGTGAACACGTCGTCGCGCTCCTGCTCGAGCAGCGCGGCGCGCTTGCCCTGGTCGAGGGCCTGCGCGTACTGGCGGCGCGCCTCCGCGCGCTCCTCGATGTGGCCGCGCACCACGCGCTTGCCGATCTGCATCTCGAACCGGCTCACCGCGCTGCTGCCCGCGAGCGGGAAGACGTAGACCGCCTCGATGGCTTCCTGGAACGGGTTGCCGAACTTCTCCTCGACCGTCACTTCGGCGACGCGGTCGATCACGCGCGCGCGGAGCTGGACGCTCTCGAGCGGCAGGGGCTGCTCCTTCGCCTTCAGCGAGCCCAGGGCGCGGGTCACGCCGGAAGGGATGTCCACCATGGGGATCGCCAACGTCATCGCTCGCCTCCAAGCGCGGCCAAGGCCGCTCGAATTCTCGCTTCCAGCGCGGCCGGATCGCGCGGCCGCCAGCCTTCTTCGACCACCAGACGGACCCCCGGTTCCACCGCGACTTCGCGCAGCCGCAGCGAAGGCACCTGAGCTCCGGACGCCGCGCTCGTGCGCGCTTCCGCCGCCAGCGATTCGATCAGCGCCTTCAGCTCCGCGTCGCTGCGGCCGTAGAGGCGCTGCTGGATCTCCGCCAGCGGCAGATCGAACGCCTGCAGCGCCTTGATCGCGAGCAACTGCAGCAGGTGCCGCTCTGCGTACCGCGCCTGGCGCCCTTCGATGCGGGGGCGGTCGAGCAACCCGAGCGTCGTGTAGTAGCGGACGGTCCGCGCGTCGGGCGCCGCGGAGACGCGGCCGTCCGCAGCGGCGCCCAGCAGGCCCCGCTCGCCCAGCTCGTGCGCGACGCGGTCCGAGAGCTCATCGAGCATCATGACAGCATCATATCAAGATGCTGTAATGATGTCAAGATGCGCTGGGCTACGACGTCGGAAGCTCGCCCCGGACGTGCAGCGGATAGGCGCGCTCGAGCCGCGCGATCTGCCGCTCGGTCAGCTTCAACGAAGCGGCGCCGGCGTTCTCGCGCACGTGCGCTACGCTCGATGCTTTCGGGATGGCGAATGTTCCCGGCAGGCGGACCAGGAACGCGAGCGCCACCTGCCGCTTGGTCGCGCGCAGCTCCATTGCCACGGCCGCCAGTTCGCCACCTTCGGGAAGATTGTCGAAGGGGCTGTACCCGACCAGCACGGCGCCAAGCTCGCGACAGGCCGGAAGGACGCGCGCCTCTACATGCCGCTCCCCGAGGTTGTAGAGGACCTGGTTGCAGACGATCCGCCCTCGTCCGGCGATGCGCGCCGCCTCTGCGAACAGATCTTCGTCGAAGTTGCTGACTCCGTAGCCGCGGACCTTGCCGGCCGCCTGCAGTTCCTCGAAGGCGGCGATGGTGTCCTCGAGCGGGTGCGGGCCCGGCCAGTGGAGGAGGTAGCAGTCGAGCCGGTCCGTCCGCAGCCGCCGCAGCGACTCCTCGCACGCGCGCACGGTGCCCGCGCGGCTGGCGTTGGAGGGGAGCACCTTCGAGACGATGAAGACTTCGTCGCGCCGTCCTTCGATGGCCTCGGCGACCATCTCCTCGGTGCCGTACAGCTCGGCGGTGTCGATGTGCGTGAGCCCGAGATCGATCCCGGCGCGCAGCGCATCCACCGCTTCCGGGCCGCGCAACCTCCACGTGCCCTGTCCAATGACGGGAACACGATCGGGACCGAACTGGCGCTTCAGCATGCTCGCGAACTTAATCCCGCGCCGCGGGCTCGACTAGCCAAGGCGCCACCGCCTGCCTATCCCTCCCGAGAAAGCTGCCCGTTCGTCGCCAAGTCGAACTGCTGGATCAGCAGGCGGTCCTTGCGACCCCCGAACCGGAGCCGGACTCCGGTGATCACGAATATCGCGCCGATGACAACGCCCTGACTCAGGAGAAGACCACTACGAAAGCCAACGGCATACGCCGTCGCCGCCGAGGCATCACGGATGTCGGCTGGAAGCGGCCGATGCGTTTCGGATAGCTCGGATAGCGCGTCCGCAATTTGCAGCGCCTTGCGCCTCATCCACGCTTCACCCCACACGTGGAACGCAAGGAGGACGAGACCAAGGACGATGAAGGCGAGCCCCACTGGTCGGCGCCAGCGTTCCGTTCGCCGAAGCGCCTCCACGACCTCGCCATCGGACTGCCTCCTGAAGGGATTCATCTCAGCGGACAGCCAGCATCGAAACAGCGCATCGACTCGAGGCTAGCACGCCGAGTTTGGACAGCCAGCAAACGTACCAGCGTCGGACCAGACGGCGGGTTCAGCATCACCAGTGAGCAGTTCAATCGGCTGAACCGCCGAGTCGGGTGTGGTTCGGCTGCGGCCGTGCGCCCGGGTCCTCCCGGGACGAGTTCGTCAGTGAAAGTTCAGTTCAACCGGTTGAACCGCCGGCTCGCGGAATCGTTCGGCGACCAACGTGCGCATCGACTTGTCCCGGGACGAGTTGACTGGTCAACGTTCTCAGTTCAACCGGTTGAACCATCGTCGAGCCAAGTCCGCGAAACCGCAGGCCATTCCGGCATCGGCGGAGCGCCGTCCGTCACTGCCTACGCGTCCCCGGCGCCCGCCGTCACGTCCCAGGTATCCCCGCTCTGGAGCAGCGCCTCCAGCGTCGCCGGCCCGCGCGTCGCCTTCTCCGCTTCCCGCTCCTGCTCCCGCGCCAGCTGATCGACCGTCGGCAGGTCGACCGCGCGCAGGACGCCCATCACCTGCGGCCAAGGCGGCTCGAGCGCGGCGAGCGCCAGCGCGAGCGAGAGATTGTCCCGCGACTCGTCGTGAACCACCGCGCCATCCGCCGCGCCCATCTCCAGCGTGAACCCGCCGCCGATCCGCAGCCCCTTGTCCTTGGACTTGCCGTACATCAGCGGCTTGCCGTGCTCCAGCTTGAGCAGGCGCTCGTCGCGCACGTCCTTCTCGCTCCATTCGTCGAAGGCGCCGTCGTTGAACACCACGCAGTTCTGCCAGATCTCGACGAACGCAGCGCCTTTGTGCGCCGCGGCCCGCTTGAGAACGCTCGACATGTGCGGCATGTCGTTGGCCGTCGTGCGGGCCACGAACGTGGCGCCGGCGCCGAGGGCCAGCGTCAGCGGGTTGAAGGGCCGATCGACGGTGCCGAAGGGCGAGCTCTTCGTCTTCTTGCCCAGCTCGCTGGTCGGCGATGCCTGCCCCTTGGTCAATCCGTAGATCCGGTTGTCGAAGAGCAGGATCTTGAGGTCGACGTTCCGGCGCAACGCGTGGATCAGGTGGTTTCCGCCGATGGAGAGCCCATCGCCGTCACCCGTCACCACCCAGACGGTCAGGTCCGGATTCGCCATCTTCAGGCCGGTGGCGATGGCCGGCGCGCGGCCGTGGATCCCATGGAAGCCGTAGGTGTTCATGTAGTAGGGGAACCGCGAGGCGCAGCCGATCCCGCTGATGAACACCGTCTTCTCCCGGGCGATCCCCAGCTCCGGCATGAGCTTCTGCACTCCGGCCAGGATGGCGAAGTCGGCGCAGCCCGGGCACCACCTCACCTCCTGGTCGGAGACGAAGTCCTTTTTCGTCAGCTTCACGAGAGGGGCGGACATCTACGCGATCTCCTGTTCCGCGGGCAGGTGCTTGCGCCGCGCGAGCGATTCGATGGCCGAGCGGATCTCGGCGACGTGGAACGGCTTGCCCTGGATCTTGTTCAGGCCCACCGACTCGAGCCCGAGCTGGCCGCGCATGTGCAGGCGCAGCTGGCCCATGTTGAGCTCGGGCACCAGCACCGTCCGGTAGCGCGCCGCGACGTCCGTGAGGTCGTTCGGCAGCGGGAAGACATGCCGGAGGTGGACGTGGCCGACCTTGAGCCCACCCTGGCGCGCCTCGATCACCGCCTGCGTGATCGACCCGTACGTGCCGCCCCATCCGATCACCAGCACCTCCCCCTCGGGATCGAAGAAGGGCTCCGTCGGCTCCAGCCGATCGGCGATGCGGCGGACCTTCTCGGCGCGGGTGCGCACCATCTTCTCGTGATTGTGCGCGTCGTAGCTGATGTTGCCGGTGAGCGCATCCTTCTCCAGGCCGCCGATGCGGTGCTCGAGACCGGGAGTTCCCGGAATGGCCCAGGGCCGGGCAAGCTTCTCGTCGCGCTTGTACGGCATGAACCCGGCCGGATCGGTGGCGAAATCCGGTTCGATCTTCGGAAGGCTGTTCACGTCCGGAAGGAGCCACGGCTCGCTGCCGTTCGCGAGCGATCCGTCAGACAAGACGATGACCGGCGTCCGGCAATCGATGGCGATCCGGCAGGCCTCGTAGGCCGTTTCGAAGCAGTCGGCTGGGGAGCGGGCGGCGAGCACCGGGATCGGACACTCGCCGTTGCGTCCATAGACAGCCTGGAAGAGGTCCGACTGCTCCGTCTTGGTGGGCAGTCCGGTCGACGGCCCGCCGCGCTGCACGTTGATGATCACCAGCGGGAGCTCGGTCATCAGGGCGAGACCCATCGCTTCCGTCTTGAGCGCGATCCCCGGACCGCTCGAGCCGGTGATGCCGAGCGCGCCGGCGAACGACGCGCCGATGGCCGCGGAGATCGCCGCGATCTCGTCCTCCGCCTGGAACGTCGTCAGCTGGAAGCGCCGGTACTTGGAGAGCTCGTGCAGGATGTCGCTCGCCGGAGTGATCGGGTAGCTGCCGTAGAAGAGCCGCAGGCCCGCCTTCTGCGCCGCCGCGATGAGACCGAGCGCCAGCGCGCTGTTCCCGGTGACGTTGCGGTATTTGCCGGGCTTGAGCCGCGCCGGCTGTATGGAATAGGGGGCGTCCAGAGCCTCGATGGTCTCGCCGTAGTTGTAGCCTGCCTTGAAGGCGCGCACGTTCGCCTCCGCCAGCGGCGGGCTCTTCTTGAAGCGCTCCCGGATGGCCTGCTCCTCGCGCTCGATGTCGCGGGAGTAGATCCAGAACACCAGGCCGAGCGCGTAGAAGTTCTTGCACCGGCTGGCGTCCTTCGCGGAGACGCCGGCGCCCTCCACGGCCTTTCCGACCAGGTGCTCGAAGTCCACCTTGATCACCTGGTAGTTCTCCAGGGTGCCGTCGGTGAGAGGATTCGTCTTCCACCCCGCGCGATCGAGGTCGGACTGCTTGAAGCTCGCCTCGTTGAGGATGAGCAGGCCGCCGCGCTTCAGGTCCGGCAAATGCACTTTCAGGGCCGCCGGGTTCATCGCCACCAGCGTGTCCGGCTGGTCGCCCGCCGAATACACCTCGTGCGCGGCGAACTGGATCTGGTAGCCGGAGACGCCGGCCGTCGTTCCCGCGGGGGCGCGGATTTCCGCCGGGTAATCCGGGAAGGTGGCCAGGTCATTGCCGTACAGCGCCGCCTCGCGCGTGAACTCCGTCCCGGTGAGCTGCATCCCATCGCCCGAGTCGCCCGCGAATCGCACGACGGCGTTCTGCAGGTCGACGTGGGGGCGGGGAGCGGAAACCGTCATCGTTTTGCCTCCTGGGGGGAACCTACACGATTGTAACCTCATTTCCGCGTGCAGCGCGTTTTCCCGCGCGACCCGGTGTTGGTGGGCGTCGAGCAGCAGCCGGGCGCGTTTCGCCTGGCGGAGGATTCCGTTACTGTTCCCGGCCGTGGATCCGCCGCGGGTGCCAGTGCAGATCGTCGACCGCTCGGAGCGCGTCCAGGCGGCCCTGAGGTTCGCCGCGGGCGCCTCGGCGGCGGGATCCTTGTCGGCCGGCCTCTGCTACCTGTGCGAGCAGCTCGCGACGATGACCGGGTCGCCCGTCGCCTCGGTGTACGTGCTCGAGGCCGGCGACGAGCTGGTGCTGCGCGGCACGTTCGGATTCACCCGGGACGCCCTGGGGGAAGTGCGCATGAAGGTCGGCCAGGGCATCACCGGCACCTGCGTGGAGACGATGAGTCCGGTGACCGTCAACGACGCGCGCCTCACGGAGCAGTTCGAGTACTTCCCGCAGCTCGCCGAAGAGCGTTATCCCGCGTTTCTCGCCATTCCCCTGTCGTCGGCCGCGCGGCCGCGCGGAGCGCTGGTGCTGCAGCGCGAGGCCGGACCATTCTCGGAGGCCGACATCCTGTTGACCATCGGCGCCACGCGAGCGCTCACCGCCCTGATCGAGGCGCAGAACCCCGCCGGGGCGCACGTGATCCTGCGCGGCGAGGGGAACCAGCGCGGCCGATCGCTCGGGGTGGCGACCTTGCTGTCGCGGGCGCTGCCGCGCCGCGATCCGCGAAAAGCCTCTCCCGAACAGCTCTCGGCTGCCTTCGCGGCGGAGCGGGAAGAGAGCATGCAGCTCGCCGAGCGCGCCCGGGCGGCGTTGGCCGCGTCCTGCCGGGAGCTGGAAGAGATCTGCACCACGCTCACCGACGTGCGCCTGGAGGAGCGGGCTCAGGAGCACGTGGCCAGGTACGTCCCGCCCTCCATCGCGCTGGAACGGATCGCCGCCGAGGTCGCGCGGGCGCTCGCGCAGCACGGCCCGGCTGCCCGCAGGGCGGTCGACATCGAGGCGTTCCTCGGGGCGATCGCGCGCAGGCTGTCGGGCATCGAGGCGCAGCGCGTCCGCCGCGGAGAGCTGGTCGTTTCCGTGCACCTGCCCGGGCTCGTCGCCCTGCGGAGCTGGGCGGCAGGGGCCACGGGAGCGGTGTGCGCGACGCCGCGCGACGACTCGACGGGCGGCGCGCTTCTCAGCGCCCTGGGCATGCCCGTGGTCTGGGGCGTGCGCGACATCTTCGAGTCGGTCTCCCAGGGCGATCGCGTCGCTCTCGACAGCGAGAGCGGCGAAGTGACCGTCAACCCCAGCGCCGCCCAGGCGGCGGCGTGGCGTCGCTGAGCGATGCTGGGCGGGCTGTACGGACAGTCGCTCGCGCTGCTGACGGACTTCTACCAGCTCACCATGGCCGCGGCGGCTTGGAAGTCCGGCATGGAAGATCGCGAGGCGGTCTTCCACCTCCTCTTCCGCCGGCCGCCGTTCGAGTCCGGTTTCACCATCGCCGCCGGACTGGCCACGGCGCTCGAGTACATCCGCGAGCTGCGCTTCACCGACGACGATCTGCGCTACCTGCGCGAGCTGCGCGCCGACTCGGGCGAGCCGATGTTCGAGCCGGCTTTCCTCGATCATCTGCGCTCGCTCGAGCTGGGTGTCGACGTGGACGCCGTCCCCGAAGGCACCGCGGTATTTCCCCAGGAGCCGCTCCTGCGCGTCTGCGGCCCGATCGTTCCCTGCATGCTGCTGGAGACGCCGCTCCTCGACTTGATCAACTTCCAGACGCTGATCGCGACCAAGGCCGCGCGCGTCTGCCTGGCGGCGCAGGGCGAGCCGGTGATCGAGTTTGGCCTCCGGCGGGCGCAGGGCATCGACGGAGCGGTGAGCGCGGCGCGCGCGGCCTACATCGGCGGGTGCGCCGCGACGTCCGACGTCCTCGCGGGAAAGCTCCTGGGAATCCCGGTCCGCGGAACGCACGCGCATTCCTGGGTGATGCTCTTCGATTCGGAGCGCGAGGCATTCGCAGCCTATGCGCGGGCGATGCCGCACAACGTCGTCCTGCTGGTGGACACCTACGATTCCCTGCAGGGCGTCCGCAACGCCATCGAGACGGGAAGATGGCTGCGCTCACAAGGGCGCGAGCTGTCCGGCATCCGCCTCGACTCCGGAGACCTCGCCTGGCTCTCGATCGAGGCGCGCAAGCTGCTCGACGCCGCGGGGTTCGCGAAGACCGTCATTCTCGCTTCCAACGAGCTGGACGAGAACGTCATCGCGAGCCTGAAGCAGCAGGGCGCGAAGATCACGGCCTGGGGAGTCGGCACCCGGATGATCACCGGCGCGGACGACGCGGCCCTGGGCGGCGTCTACAAGCTCTCCGCGATCCGCGCTCGCGGCGGGCCCTGGAAACCGCGGATCAAGCTCTCCGAGCAGAGCGCCAAGATCTCCGTGCCCGGCGTGCTGCAAGTGAGACGCTTCAGCGCCGGCGGCGAGTTCGTTGGCGACTTGATCTACGACGTCGGGGACGGCGAGCCGTCGCGAACGCTGGTCGACCTGCAAGACGCCACCCGGCGCAAGACCGTGCCCGAGGACGCCTCGCACGAAGACCTCCTGGTGCCGGTGACCCGCGCGGGCCGGATCGTCTACAGCCCTCCGCCCCTGGCGGAGTCGCGCGCGCGGGCGGCGCGGCAGCTCGAGCACTTGCATGGCGGCATCAAGCGCTTCGTCAATCCGCACCGGTATCCCGTGGGCGTGGACCCCGCGCTGCACGATCGCCGCACGAAGATGATCCTGCAGGCGCGAGGGGAATGATCTTCAGCGGGTGAGCGACCTGATGGCCGCCTCGAGCGCCGCCGGACTGGCGCGGCCGATGAAGCTCTTGCGCAGCTTTCCCCCGGCATCGAACACGAAGGTCGCCGGAAGCGTTCCGTCCCACCTCGGCTCGCCCACCGCGCGCAGCACGGGGCCCGGGTCCGGTGCGTCCAGCAGGACCGCGGGAACGGCGAGCAGCTTGTATTGCGCGAGCATCTCCTGCGCCGCCGCGCGCTGCTCCGGGCGATCGATGCTGACCAGGAGGACGCCGGCGCCTCGATCGGGCAACTGCACCAGCTGCTGGCGGAGCGAGGGAAATTCCTCCCGGCAAGCGACGCACCAGGTCGCCCAGAAGTGGAGGACGACCGGCCGCGCCTGCTTTCCCGCGGCCTGCGAGACCAGCTTCGGGGCCTGCGAGACCGGCAGCACCGGCATGGCGGCGGTCAACAGCGCTGCGAGAATGGCGCTCATCAGTCCAGCTCGATCAGCTCGAAGCGGTCGCGGCGGGGCGCTTCCTCGCGCTTCGTCCCCGCGCACGCGAGCAGGCTCGAGCTACCCTGACCGCACAGGCGGCACAGGCCTGGCGGTGAAAAGTCGTGCTCCCCCGGTTGCAGGGTGCGGGGCGGCGCCGGCGCGGCCGGAGGGAGCCGCACCAGGAGCTCGTCGATGCGGCGCACGATCTCCTCCTCGCGGCGGGCGATCTCGGCTCCGCGCGGGTCTGGCCGGCCGTCGAGGCCGCAGGACGCGCGCTCCTCGAAAAATACCTCGATCACCGCCGCGGGCTGCTTCTGGCGCAAGAGCAGCGCGAATCGCCGCCGCCCCTCGTCGCGCAGGAGCCGGCGGCGTGCCTCGGGCACCACTCCCAGCTCGCGCAATGCCGCGTCGCCTTCGCGCTCGCGGTCCTCCGGGTCCCACTCGGCGGCGAGGATCACGTGCAGCCGGCCTCCGAACCGCTCCGCCAAGGGCGCGAACGGCCGCAGCTTGTCCTCGCTGGTGTACTTGTCGCCCACGACGGCGAGCAGCGTCGGCCGATCGGTCAGTGCCGGTTGCAGCATCTGCCAGAGCGATCTGCGCGCCCGCCGGGCGGCAAACCAGGGGATCACGGTGTACACGGCCTGAGGATAACCCACGCTTGACCGCCCGCGCAGCGCGCGCCATGAGTCGGCGGCTTGCACCTGACCATCCTCTCCCGCAAGCCTGGCATCTACACCACTCGCCGGCTCGCGCAGACGGCGCGGTTGCGCGGGGCGCGGGTCCGGATCCTCGACCCCCTTCGCGTCGAGGTGCGCCTCGGCGAAGACACGGGCGCCTATTACGGGCGCAAGCGGCTGCCCAGCACCGACGTGGTGGTGCCCCGCATCGCGCCCTCCGTCCAGGCCTACGGGCTGGCGGTGGTGAACCATTTCGAGATGATGGGGGTCCCGACGCTGAACGGCGCGGCCGGGATCGCCGCCAGCCGCAACAAGATGCGGGCGTTGCAGTTGCTGGCCGCGGGCGGCGTGCCGGTGCCGCCGACGGTGATGGCGGCCAACGCGAGCGAGCTGAAGGCGCTGGTCGAGCTGGTCGGCGGCCTGCCCGTGCTGATCAAGCTGCTCACGCCCAGCGAGCGCCCGCTGGTGATGCTCTGCGAGTCGCTGCAGTCGATGGAAGCGGCCCTGGAGACCGTGCTCTCCATGGGCCACAACCTGGTGGTCCAGAGGTACGTGCGCCGGCAGCGGGAGCGCGATCTGCGGGCGCTGGTGGTCGGCGAGGAGGTGACGGCCTGGGTCGAGCGCCGCCCGCGCCCGGGCCGGCTGCTGCATACGCTCGCGCGGGGCGCCAAGCTGAAGTCTGTGCGCGTGCCGGTGTCCCTCGACCAGCTCGCCGTGAAGGCAGCCCGCGTGGTCGGGCTAGACATCGCGGCGGTGGACCTGCTCGAGGCCGCAGCCGGCCCGATGGTCTTCGACGTCAACTCGAGCCCCGGGCTGAAGGAGCTGGAGAAGGCGACCGGCAAGGATCTGGCGCTCCCGATCGTGGGACGCGCAGAAGAGCTGGCAGGGGGTTAGAATCCCGTCATGGTCGCCTTGATCGTCGCCGGACTCCTCGCCGCATCTCCGGATGTCTCGGGCACCTACCGCATCGAGACGTCCAAAGCCCTCAAGGTGAAGAAAGGGGAGACGGGCCACGCGAAGGTCGAGGTGGTGCCGGGTTCCGACGCGCACGTCTCGCCCGACGCTCCCATCTCTCTGGCGCTGACCTCGGGTCCGGCGCTGAAGCTCGAGAAGGAGAAGCTCGGCCGCCCGGAAGCCAAGGAGACCAAGGAGAAGGGGGTGGCGTTCGACGTTCCCTTCACCGCTTCCGCCGCCGGCAAGGACGAGGTGAAGGGGACGCTCAGCTTCTTCATCTGCACCGAGAAGCTTTGCGAGAAACAGAAGCGCGAGATCGCGATGGCGGTCGAGGTGCAGTGAGCCGGTTCCTCTACGGCGTCAATCCGGTGCTCGAGGCGCTCAGGGTCCACCCCGATGAAGTGGTGCGGGTGTTGCTGGAGCGCGGCAGGGAAGGGCGGAGATCGCGAGGCGCGGATCGTGTCGCCCAGGCGGCGGCGCAGGCGGGAGTGCGCGTCGAGGACGTCCGGCAGGGAGAGCTCGCACACCGCTCGCGCTCCGGAGTGCACCAGGGCGTCGGGGCCGAGCTGGCCGAATTCCGGTATGCGGAGCTGGAGGAGTTGCTCGCCGGCATCCGCGACCCTGCGCTGCTTCTCGTTCTCGACGGCGTCACCGATCCGCAGAACCTCGGCGCTCTGGTCCGCAGCGCGCACGCGCTCGGGGCGCACGGCGTCGTATTGCCGAAGGACCGGGCTGCGGGCGTTACACCCGCCGCGTTCAAGGCGGCCGCCGGGGCGCTCGAGCATTGTCTGGTCGCGCGGGTGACGAACCTCGCACGCGCCGTGGATCAGTTGAAGGAGCAGGGCATCTGGACGGTCGCGCTCGCAGCCGACGGGGAGCGGGAGCTGGGGTCGATCGATCTGAAGGTCCCGACGGCCCTGATCCTGGGCAGCGAGGGTTCTGGAGTGCGGCCGTTGGTGCGTAGGACCTGCGACCACATCGCGCGCATTCCGATGTCCGCCGGGGTGGGATCGCTGAACGTCGCCGCCGCGGGCGCCGTGGCCTTGTACGAAGTGGCGCGCCAGCGCGCTAGAAACTGAAGCCTGCCGAGACCCGCAAGCTGCGCTGCTCGGCGGGATGGACGTGGACGCCGGCCACTCCCGCCGGGGGGTCCGGGGGGGCATTGCGCAGCCGCGAAGTGTAGAAGTAGGCGATGTCGTCCACCTGCGCGTCGAAGAGGTTGAAGACGTCCAGCGTGAGCCGGGCCCAGCCCGTCAGCCGGTAGCTGGCCTGGGCGTTGAAGAGGGTGGACGCGGTGGACCGTTTGCTGTCGTCCTCGATCAGCGGCCGCGGCCCGAAGTAGCGCATGTCCAGGCTCGCCCTCCAGGGCCCCAGCTCGTGCAGGGTGACTCCGGCGGAAGCAGCCCATTCGATCGACCCCGGGATGTGCTCCCCGGTGACGGCAGGATTCGGATCGGGCGTCGTGAACCGCGCATGCGACCAGGCCAGGACGAGGTCGCAGACCAGCCACCTTATCGGGTGCCACTGCGTGTTCCACTCGACCCCGTAGCGCCGCGACGCGCGGGAAGGCTCGGTGTTCCCCGCATCGCCGGTGAATACCAGCTCCGAGTCGATGTCCAGGCGCCACAGCGCCAGCGATGACTGCATGTCGGGAAGGATCTCGGTGCGGACGCCGACCTCGCCGCCGCGCGTCTGCACGAGCGGCGTCACCTTGGAGACCGGCTGGCCGGACTTCGGATCCACGGTGATGGTCACCCCGCGGGCATCGTTGGAATGGAAGCCGAGCCCGAAGTTGGCGAACAGTTCCGACTTCGCCCAGGGCCCGAAGATGGCGGAGAGCTTCGGGGAAGCGCGGCCCGCGTCGTCGCGGCCGGAGTTGACTGGGTTGTCGCTATCGACGTCGAACAGATAGTGGTCGTAGCGCAGGCCGGCGACGGCGCGCAGCCAGCGGGTCAGACGCATTTCGGCTTCGGCGAAGAGCGCCGCGCTGGTTTCGCGCACGGAGTCCTGCTGGACGGTGCCCAGTCGCCGCTGGGCCACGGTCTTGTAGAGACCGATGGGGTCGATGCGATCGTGCCGCGCTTCCCAACCGACGGTGGCGTGCAGGGAGATTGGATCCGCCGACGCGTTCCAGGCGTAGCGGCCCGAAGTGCCGAACATCCAGCGGTCGTCGGCCTGCTCGAACTGGTCTCCGTTCACCGGATCGTCGAGGAAGTAGGTGAAGTTCGAGAACAGATTCAGGCGATACTTGACCGCGTACACATTGGCCTCCAAAAGCCCGCTTCCGAGGCCTTGCACGACGTCGCCGGAGAGGCTGAAGCGGCTGCTCTTCCCGCCGGTCGTCGGATCGATCGCGCCGAAGCGGTCGATCAGGCCCTCCTCGACTGCCCGCTGCGGAATCTGGTCCGTGGCGTTCCAGACGCCGTAGTAGCCCATCGCCGTCACGCCCCAGCGCCCGTCCCCCGCGGGATGGGTGTAGCGGAGCACCCCGTTCACGCGGCGGTAGTCGTCGGCGTGGTCCCAGGGGCCGTCGTTATGGAAGAGCTCGCCGCCGTAGAGCAGCTTCCCGCCGAGCAGCTCGGGCGATCCCGCCATGAGCGCGCGCCCGTAGCGAAAGCTCCCTCCGGTGAGCTCCACGAGATTGTGCGGCAGCGACTCGGCGTACTGGATGTCCGCGGCGCCGGCGGAGGCGAAGTCGCCTTTCGACGCGAAGTACGGTCCCTTGAAGTAGTCCACGCGGTGGACGAGCTCGGGGATGAGGAAGTTGAGGTCCGTGTAGCCCTGCCCGTGGGCGTGCGACCTGAGATTTATCGGCACGCCGTCCAGCGTGGTGAGGAAGTCGGTGCCGTGGTCGAGGTTGAATCCGCGCAGGAAATATTGGTTCGCCTTCCCGGCGCCGCTGTGCTGCGTGATGATCAGGCCGGGCACCAGCTCCAGCACCTCGCCGGGCCGGAGGATGGGGCGGTCCTCGACCAACTGACTGGTGATCCTGCCGGCGCTCGCGGCGTCGGAAGTTCCGACCGCGTTCTCGTAATGGCCGGTGACCTCGATCTCCTCGCCGTAATGCGTGTCCGCGCTCGCGCTCTCTGCACGAGCGAGAGCAGGAACCAGAAGCGAGGCCACGAGCGCGCAGCGATACGGAGCCGGGCGGGCCCGCAAGGCGGGTTCCATGAGCGTTCTCCGAAATCTGGTTCGAGGCCGACGTGAGCGAGTCCT
>Ga0209689_1000883_pt1 | contig 21779 bp, 23 predicted proteins | sample GraSoiAngelo_149_FD_187119 | JGI IMG/M metagenome (GOLD analysis project Ga0209689, IMG submission 187119) | Grasslands soil microbial communities from the Angelo Coastal Reserve, California, USA - 14_1009_09_30cm (SPAdes) (version 2) | ecosystem: Environmental > Terrestrial > Soil > Grasslands ... | reverse complement strand
ACCCGAGTACGTCGAGCTCGTGCAGAGGCTCAGCGACCCAAAGCAGCGCCGCGAGGTCTCACCCGCCGCAATCGACGCCGCCGGCTACGCCTCCGCGGACAACCCGATCTCCGACGAGCTGCACGAGGGGACCGCCCTCGTCGCGGGCGCGGGCCTGGTCGCCGCCGAGGCGATCCAGGGCGGCTTGGCGCTGCACGCGTTCAGCCCGTCGGGCGGCCTGCATCACGCGCACCGCGACCGGGCATCAGGCTTCTGCACCTACAACGACGCCGCCATCGCGTGCCAGTGGCTCAAGGAGCAAGGCCACCGCGTCGCTTACGTCGATGTCGACGTGCACCACGGCGACGGGGTCGAGGACATCTTCAAGGCCGACCCCGAAGTCCTCACCATCAGCCTCCACGAGAGCGGCCACTGGCTCTTCCCGGGCACCGGCTTTCCGCAGGACTCCGGCGTCGGGAAAGGCCGCGGCTTTGCGGTCAACCTGCCCTTCGCGCCTTACACGTGGGACGAGCCCTGGCTCGGCGCTTTCGAGAAGGTCGTGCCGGCGATGCTGCGCCGGTTCAAGCCCACGGTGCTCGTGACGCAGGACGGCTGCGACACGCATCACCTCGACCCGCTCGCGCACCTCGCCGCCACGACGCGCATATGGCCGCGCATCGGCAGCGTTTTTCACACGCTGGCGCACGAGCTTTGCGACGGTCGCTGGCTCGCCCTCGGCGGGGGCGGGTACGCGATCTACGAGGTGGTGCCGCGCGCGTGGACGCTGCTCTTCGCCGAGATGGTGGAGCACCCAGAGCTCGCGGCGGAGGTCGACGACCCGGTTACAGTCATCCCGTCGGAGGAGGCGCAGGAGAGGGTCTGGAACGCCCTGCGCAACGACCTTCGCCGCGTAGGCGAAGTGCACGGGATGGAGCTCTAGACGGAGTAGGTCCGCAGGCAGCGGGTGCAGACGCGCGCGCGGAAGGTCTTGCCCTTCACCGTCACGCGGCCCATCTGGAGGTTGGGCAGAAACCTCCGGTTGACCCGGTTCTTCGCGTGACTCACGTGATGTCCGAATTGAGGCGTTTTGCCGCAAATCGCGCACTGTCTGGCCATGGAGCACCTTCCGCCTGGAGTTGAGAGGCGCGCAGCAGCAAACAAACGCTTGCGCGCGGAGTTGAATTGTACCATGGGGTTTCCAATGGCCTCGAAGACCACAACCGCCCTCATCCAGTCCCGCCAGTGGGGCCGCATCGAGGTGTTTCCGTCCGCCGTCGCCGCGATCGCGGGCCACGCGGCGATGCGCTGCTACGGCATCAGCGGCATGGCCGGCCGCGGCCTGCGCGACGGATTCGCGGAGCTGCTGCGACGCGAGAACGTCGACAAGGGAGTCGATGTCGTCCAGGTCGACGAAGGCCTTGCGATCGACGTCTACGTCATCGTCCAGTACGGCATCCGGATCTCGGAGGTCGCGCACAACCTGCAGGACACCGTGAAGTTCGAGGTCGAGCGCTCGGTCAACGTGCCCGTGCTGAAGGTCAATGTCAACGTGCAGGGCGTACGCGAGGAACGCGGCTGAGTGGTGGCCGCTGTAAAGACGACAGGCGTCGATGGACCGCTTTTCAAGCGAGCGCTGCTGGGCAGCCTCAACTGGCTCGCGTCCAACCATGAAGAGGTGAACAGGCTCAACGTGTTCCCGGTGCCCGATGGCGACACAGGCACCAACATGCTGCTCACGCTGCAATCCGCGGTCGAGGACGTCAAGCAATCGAACGCCGCGGAGGTGAGCAAGATCGCCAAGCTCGCTTCACATGGAAGCCTGATGGGCGCACGCGGGAACTCGGGCGTGATCCTGTCGCAGATCTTTCGCGGATTCGCGCGCGCCGTCGAAGGCAAGAGCTCGCTGACCCCTGCGGAGCTGGCGGCGGCCTTCGAGGAGGCCGCCAATGCCGCGTACCGCGCCGTGAACAAACCGACCGAAGGCACGATCCTTACGGTGGCCCGCGAGGCGGGCCGAGCCGCCGCCACCGCGGCAAGCAGCCCCGACGCCAACGTGCCGCGCGTCATCGCCGCCGCCGCTGCAGGAGCGCGAGCAGCTGTGCAGAAGACGCCCAGCCAGCTGCAGATCCTCCGTGACGCGGGCGTCGTCGACGCGGGCGGGTTCGGCCTGCAGCTGATCCTCGAAGGCATGCTGAAGTCGGTCGAGGAGACCGAACCAAGCCTGGCGGCCATGATGGACACGAACCGCTCCATCTCTCCCGCCTCGCAGGTCTCGATGGCGCTGCCTGAGGGCGGCTGGGGCTACTGCACCGAGTTCTTGATCGAGGGCGCCAACCTCGACCTCGATGTCATCCGCGGGGAGATCGAGGCCATGGGCAACTCGGTGCTTGTCGTAGGTGAGCCCGAGCTGGTCAAGGTGCACGTACACACCGATGACCCGACGAGCGTGATCAACCTCGCCGGGCGCTACGGAAAGCTGATGAAGCTGAACGTCGGCGACATGTCCACCCAGCACCGGCGCATCCTCGAAACCGAGGGCGCAGGCACGGGGACCAGGCCGCCGCGTCCCAACGGGGTCGGCGTCGTCGCGGTGGTGGCCGGCCGCGGCCTCGTCGAGATCTTCCGCGGCCTCGGCGTGGACGCGATCATCGAGGGCGGGCAGACGATGAACCCCAGCACCCAGGACATGCTCACGGCGATCGAGTCGGTGCCTTACGACGAGGTCATCCTGCTGCCCAACAACGGCAACGTCATTGCCGCGGCCAAGCAGGTGATCGGCGTCACAAAGAAGAAGGTGCATGTCGTGGACACCCGCAGCGTCCCCCAGGGCGTCTCTGCGGTCGTTGCATTCCGGCCCGAAAAGCCCGCGTCCGAAAACCTCAGCGCGATGAAGGCCGAAGCGGAGCGGGTGCAGACCATAGAGGTCACCCACGCCGTGCGCGACACGCGCTCGAATGGTTTGAGGGTGAAGAAGGGAGACGTGATCGGGCTCATCAACGACCGCCTCGAGTTCGCCGGCGACGACTACGCCGAGGTCGTGAACAAGGCGCTCGGCAAGCTTGGCCCCGGCTCCTATGAGCTCGTCACGGTGTACCGAGGTGAGCAGGCGAGCGACGACGAGCTCGCCAAGCTCGAATCAGAGATCCGCTCCAGCTACCCAAGTCTCGAGGTCGAGGTCCAGCAGGGCGGGCAGCAGCACTACCCGTTCATCCTTTCTGTCGAATAGCACTGCCTCCCGAGTGACGCGCAGCTTCGCGGTCGTCACCGACTCGACTGCCGACCTGCCGGACGAGTGGCGCGACCGCTACGACATCGAGGTCGTGCCGCTCAAGGTCATCTTCGGCAAGGAAACGTTTCGGGACCGCGTGGACATGACAGACGAGGAGTTCTTCCGCCGGCTCGCCGTCTCGAACACTCTGCCCACCACGTCGGCGCCGTCACCGGGCGAGTTTGCCGAGGTCTACCGCAGGTTGTCCAAAGACCACGAGGGCTGCATCTCGATCCACATCGGCGCGAAGCTCTCCGCGACCGCCGAATCGGCGAGGATCGGTGCGGCTTCGGTCGAGGGCTTCGAGGTCAATGTGATCGACAGCCAGACCGTGTCGATGCCGATTGCGTTCCTCTGCCGAATCGCGGCGGAAAGCGGCACTCTGCAGCAGGCGGTCGCGGCGGTCGAGCAGCGGGTGCCGAAGTGCCGCGTGCTCGCCCTTCTCGACTCGCTGCGCTACCTCGAGATGGGGGGACGCCTCAGCCGTGCCGGGGCGATGATCGGGACGATGCTCGATCTCAAACCTCTCCTGCTCGTGGCGGAGGAAGCGCAGATCAAGCCGGTCGACCGTGTTCGCACGCGCTCGCGCGCGATCTCTCGCATGATCGAGTTCTTCCGCTCGGAGCAGCCGGTCGAATACGTCGGCGTGATGCACGCCGAGGCGAAGGAGGAAGCCGAGCGCATAGCGGCGGACCTGCAGAAAGAGTTTCCCGACCAACAACAAATCCCACTAGGCCAGATAGGCAGCGTGCTAGGCACCCACGCAGGCCCAAAGGCACTGGGCATCGTCTACATCAAAAAGTAGGTCCGAGGATCTTTACCTCCCCGCTCGCCGGGGAGGTCGCCCGGCAACGCCGGGCGGGTGGGGAGTGACGTATTTGTCAGACGGTGAAAGAGAGATCCTGGCTCAGCTTCACGTTGTGCCCCGGCAAAGGCCACACCCGGATGATCGGCGGCGTGACCGCGATGAGCCGGGGCAGCGCCTTCACCAAAAGCCGGAACACCTGCTCCTGCCCCCGCCCCCACGCCAGCCCGTACTGCTCGCGCAGCCTTTGCGGCAGAAGCCCCGCGGTGACGATCTCGAACGGGATCATCGCCCGCCCCGGAACCAGCCGCAGTCGCGGCCTCACGACCAGCCGCCCGAGCCCCATCGCAACCGGTCCAACCCGCACCGCACCGCCGGAGACCATCCCGTCGACGTAATCCACGAAATCGTCATACGTGTCCGGAAAGCGATCCCGCGGAATGCCGAGCAGCTCACCGAGGAGCTTTGACTCCTGAAAGAACTCGTTCCGTTCACGCGTTGAGAGCGGCCTGACGAAAGTGTCATAGGTCACCAACGCCGAATCGACGAGGGTCGCGTGGACCCACCGCAGGAGGTCCGGATCCAGTGCGCGATATTCATTTCCGCGCACCCGACCATGTGTCTGGTTGACGGCGCGCGCCGCGGCCAGCGCCGTTTCGCGGTCGCCGAACACGATCGCCATGGTCATCCGGATGGTCCGGCGCAAGCGCCGGATCGGATGTGAACGGAAATCCGAGTGCTCGTCCACGCCCGCCGCGACCTTGGGGTGCGCTAGCTGCATCAACAAAGCGCGGCCGCCGCCGAGCAGCAGCACGTTCTCCCGGTTGACACGCCGGGTGATCGAGTCGTCGGCGTAGAGCCCCGGCCGCATGGAACCCATTAAAGCAAGCCTTGGTTAATCTCTTTCGGGATGTACCAGACACTCCTGGTGTTCGGCGCCGCGTTCCTGGGTTCGGCGGTCGAGTCGACCGAGGCGCTCACCATCGTCCTGGCGGTTGGCCTCACCCGCGGCTGGCGCGCGCCGCTCCTGGGCACGGTCGCCGCCCTGGTGGCGCTCGCCGTCCTGGTCATCTTCTTCGGCCAGCTGATCGTGACCCGAATCCCCGACTCCGCGCTCAAGCTCCTGGTCGGCACGCTGCTGCTCCTCTTCGGGTTGCGCTGGCTGCACAAAGCGGTCCTCCGCTCCGCCGGAGTCGTCGAGAAGCACGACGAAGACATGGCCTATCGCAACACGGTCAACCAGCTGCAGGGCCCGGCGCCGGGCCGCGACTGGGTCGGATTCGTCCTCGCCTTGAAAGGAGTCTTCCTGGAAGGTCTCGAGGTGGTCTTCATCGTCATCGCGGTCGGAGGAACGGGCCGCGGGCTGCCCGCCGCCGTCGTAGGCGGATTGCTTGCCATGGTGGTGGTCGCGGTGGCCGGCGTGGTCGTGCGCAGACCGCTGGCAAGGGTGCCCGAGAACACCCTGAAATACGCGGTCGGTGTCATCCTGACGAGCCTCGGCACGTTCTGGGCGGCGGAGGGGATGGGCGCCTCGTGGCCCCTTGATTTCGTTTCGATCCTCGGCCTGGCGGTGATCTACTTCGCCGCCTCGCGCCTGGCCGTGGTGCTCATCCGCCGACCGGCCCTCGCATGAAGTTCCTGCGCTCGGCCGGCGAAGCTGTCGTCGGGCTCTTCGTCGGCGACTGGGTCCAGAGCGCCATCGTCCTGGTGATCCTCGGCGCCGGCTGGTTGGCCGTCTCCAGGCTGGGCGCTGCGGCGCTGGTGGTGCTGGTGCTGCTGCTCGCGGGCCAGCTGGTCTGGTTCGCGCGCGCCGAGGCGCAGAGGTCTAAGCGGTAGCCGCCGCCATCTCCGAGTTGAACCGGTCGATCAGCGGTTTGTAGAAAGCGTCGATCTCGGTGCCAACCTTGTCCATGTCGTACGACGCCAGCTTCGTTCGGTCCGCGTCGAGCACCGCCTGCTGAGCCGCCACGGTCGCGTCGTCGCCCGCGATCTGGGCGTCGAGCTGCTTGCTGTAATCGGCGACGAGGGTTTGCAGCTCGATCACCAGCTGCCGCAGGTCGGCCGGCAGGCTCGGCGACGCCGGCTGCTGCACCGCGTTGTCCACGTCAGCCTTCATGGTGGTGAGCGTAGTCCTGGCCGAGGTGAAGTCACCCGTGCCGGCCTGGGTGTTGATCAGGTCCAGGTCCGCCAACGCGCTGTAGACCGAATGCCAGAAGCTGCCGTCCACCACTCCGGCCGCGGCGATCGTGCGGCCGGCCGCGAGTGAATTTTGCAAATGGCGGATCCGCGTCGATTCTCGGTCCAGGCTGCTCCGGCTGACCGCGGTCAGCCACCTGGACCCCTCCAGGGAGCGCTCGACCGAGCCAAGTGCTGCATCATCCTGGTTGATCGTCTGCGCGGCGAGCTGCGAGCTCATGACCGACTTGTCGGCGAGGGCGACCTCGTCCTTAGGGTTGAAGTTGCTTCCGCTCAACGCCTTGTGCTCTGTGGTGATCTCGTTGAAGGATTTGCTGAAATCGTTCTCATGTGACACAACTGTGTTCAGCGTGCGGTCCGCGTTCGCGACCATGACGCCCGCGTATACGATGCCGGTCCCCGCATATCCGATGATTCCAATGATCAAGATGCCCAGCACGATGAGCTCGATGCGTTTTAGAAGCACGAGCTTTCGACCATAGCGCAGATGGCCATCCTGGTTCTTCCGCGCACGCTCGACGCCGCCGTGGAAAAGCTTCCCGACATCGGGCCCACCAACGCAAAGCGGCTCGAGAAACTTGGCATCAGCACGATCCGTGACCTGCTGCTCGCGCTCCCGTTCGGCTGGCAGTCATACGGCGAGCCCACCCCGATCGCATCGCTCGAAGAGGGGTCGCCGGCGACCGTCGTGGGAATCGTGAAGACGATCAACCCCAAGCAGTCGCTGCGCAGGCGCATCAAGCTGACCGAGGCGACCATCGTGGACGACTCGGGCAGCTCGCTTCGTCTCGTGTGGTTCAACATGCCGTTTGTCGCCAAGCAGCTGCACAAGGGCGACCGCATCGCTGTGGCCGGCGCGGTGAAGCTCTCGCGTTACAGCGGCCTGAACATGCAGAACCCGCATTACGAGCGGCTCGATGGGGTCGAGGACATGCAACCCGCACGCGTCGGCGGGATGATGCCGAAATATCACCTGGTCGACGGGCTCAGCTCACGCAGGATCGCCCGCTGGGTCGAATCCGCCTTGCCGCTCGCCGGGCAGCTGGAGGATCTCCTCCCGGTCGAAGTCAGGGAGCGGCATCACCTTCTCGACGTCGGCGACGCGGTGCGCCGCGGCCACAAGCCTGACAACGACGAGGAATATAGAGAGGCCCGCCGCCGCATGGCCTTTGCCGAGCTGTTCGAGCTGCAGGCTGCGTTTGCGCTCATGCGGGCCAACATCGCCCTCGAGCCCGCGACGCCGATCCGCTACCGGCAGGAGGTCATCGAGGGGTTCAAGGCGGGCCTGGGCTTCGAGCTGACCACCGCCCAGCGCAAGGCCGTCTGGGACGCGTACCGGGACATGGAGGGAACGGTCCCGATGAACCGGCTCCTCAACGGCGATGTGGGCTCCGGCAAGACCGCCGTCGCGGCCGCATGCGTCGCGATGGCCCACGCGTCTGGCCTGCAGTCGGTGGTCATGGCTCCGACCGAGATCCTGGCCCGCCAGCACTTGCGGCGCTTTCGCGCCTATCTGGAGGACAGCTTCCCAGGCCTGACGGTCGAGCTACTCGTCAGCAGCCAGAGCGCGCCCGAGCGCCGGCGCGTGCGCGCCTCGGCCGCCTCGGGTCACTGCGCGCTGGTCGTCGGCACGCATGCGTTGATCGAGGACGAGGTGGGGTTCGTCAACCTCGGATTGGCCGTCGTCGACGAGCAGCATCGATTCGGCACGCGGCAGCGTGAGCTGCTTCGGGCCAAAGGCCTGGGCCGGCCGCACTTCCTCGCCATGACCGCGACGCCGATCCCGCGTACGCTCGCGCTTGCGCTCTACGGAGAGATGACGCTGTCCACGATGGACCAGATGCCGCCCGGCCGCACACCGGTCGAGACCGAGGTAATCGACCCGGACAATCGCGCTCGCGCCTACGACCTGGTTCGAAAGGAGGTGGCGGCGGGACGTCAGGCTTTCGTGATCTGTCCGCTGATCGATGAATCGGAGACGCTGGCTGCCCGATCCGCCACCGCCGAGTTCGAGCGCCTGCAGAAGGACGTCTTCACGGACCTCAAGCTGGGCTTGATCCACGGCCGGCTGAAGGACAAAGAACAGGTCATGCAGAGTTTTGTCGCGGGCGAGATCCAGGTCCTGGTCGCGACCGCGGTGGTCGAAGTTGGCGTGGACGTGCCCAACGCGACGGTGATGATGATCGAGGGGGCTGACCGCTTCGGCCTCGCCCAGCTGCACCAGTTTCGAGGGCGGGTCGGACGCGGCGCCGCCCAGGCCTGGTGTCTCCTGCTCGCCGACGACCCGTCAGAGGCCGCCCTCAACCGGTTGAGCCTGCTCACCCGACTGGGCGACGGTTTCAAGCTGGCGGAAGAGGACATGAGGATGCGGGGGATGGGGGAGCTGATGGGTCCGCGCCAGCACGGAATGTCCGACGTGGCCATGGCATCGCTGCAGCAGCCCGAGCTGCTGAGCGAGGTGCGGCAGGAAGCCGAGCGGATCCTCGAGTCAGACCCCGGCTTCGAGAATCACCCGCTGCTCAAGGCGGCGACTGCGAGAAGGCTGGAGCTGACCTCGATCAGCTAGGCGGCGCGTACGCGGCGGTCAGCATGCCGAAATAGGTCGGCGCCTCGTAAGAGATGAGATGTCCGCGCCAGCTGGCCGTCGCGCCGTGCAGCATCAGCATCTGCCACCAGCTGTCGGCCTTCGCCAGCTCGACCTGCTCCCGGCTGACCTCGGACAGGCGGTCGAGCCGGTTTGTGCGCACAAGCTCGCACACCAGCGAGTCATATTCCTTCGCGGCCGGATGAAACCCGTAGGGCCCGTCCTCCTGGTGTGCGTGCCCGTGGTCCGCGCTCGCGATCAACGCGACACGCCGGTCTGACGCAGCGGCCGCCGCCGCAATCGCCGCGCCGGCGCTCACATGGTCGGAGGCGGACAGCTCACGCGCCGGGGTGACGATGACCGCGGGCAGCGGCGGCTCGCTCCGCCCGCCCATGAACCAGAGCGGGATGAGAACTCCCCAGTCCATCGGAGCCACCGCCGTCGACGGGTCGTTGGACCCAAAGCTCACCGCCGCCGCGGGCAGACTCGCTGCAGCCATCGACTCCAGGAGTCCCCACGCGAAGCTCAGGTCGGATGGCACGTCGAGCTCGATCGGAGGTGTCACGCCGTTGAGCCGCCCTTTGAGCCGGGCGGCGACGACCACCGCCAGCGCGTCGGAGATGTGCACGTTGTGCGGGGTCGCGACGATGACGAGGTCGGGCTTCGCCGCGGTGAAGCGGCGTCCCAGCTCCACCATGCCCGCACGCGTCACCACGGCGACCTCGCGCTCCTCAGGCGAGCAAGCCTCCGCAATAGCAATCCCCCCATGGGGCGCGATGGCGGCGAAGACCAATGGCATCCGCCGATACTAGCCGTCAGATGGAAGTCTCACCGCTGCGTTTGACGGAGTACAGCCACGGGGCCGGTTGAGCCTGCAAGCTCAGCCCGGTGGAGCTAGGGCAGGTACTCGGGGCGCTGCCCCCGATCGTCGACCCCAACGTGCTGCACGGTGCGGCCGCCCGCGATGACGCGGCGGTCTACCGCATCGCGCCCGACCGCGCGCTTGTCGCGACGGTCGACTTCTTCACGCCCATCGTCGACGACCCCTCAGAGTTCGGCGCCATCGCCGCGGCCAACGCCCTCAGCGACGTCTACGCCGTCGGCGCGCGACCGCTGTTCGCCCTGGGGATCACGGCCTTCCCACGCGACAAGCTCGGCACCGGATTGCTGGAGAAGATCGTCAGCGGCGGAGCGGCCAAGCTCGGCGAGGCCGGCGTCCCGGTCGTCGGCGGACACTCGGTCGACGACGCCGAGCCGAAGTTCGGCTACACGGTGATCGGCGAGGTTCACCCCGATCACCTGGTTGGCCATGAAGGCTCGCAGGCGGGCGACCTGCTCTACCTGACCAAGCCTCTCGGCTCGGGACTGGTGGCGACGGCGATCAAGCGCGGCCTGTGCCCGCCCGAGCTGGAGCGCGAAGCGATCGCCGTGATGACGACGCTGAACCGCGAGGCCTCGGCTGCCATGCTCGCGGCCCACGCCACCGCCGCCACCGACGTGACCGGCTATGGCTTGATCGGGCACCTGGCCAACCTCAAGGGCGGCGCCGACGTCGAGCTCCGCGCGGTTCCTTTCATGCGCGGCGTGCGCGACCTCGCCGGACGCGACCTGTTCCCGGACGGAAGCCGCCGCAACCATGCCGCGTATCGGGACCAGGTGACGTGGGATGGAGTCGCCGAGATCGACCAGATGATGCTGTGCGACGCGCAGACCAGTGGCGGGCTGCTGGTCGCGATCCCGTCCTACAACGCAGACAGGTTCGAACAGGCCGCGAGGTCGGCTGTCCGGATCGGCGTCATGCGCGGTGACGGCAAGATTCGAGTCGCATAGATGTCCAGGCTGCGCGTGAGCGGCGGCGAGGCCAGGGGTCGCCGCCTCAAGGCGCCAAAGAACATCCGGCCGACCCAGGGCATGGTCAAGCAGGCGATCTTCAACATGGTCGGTCCGCGCATCGAAGGCGCGACCGTGGTCGACCTCTTTGCCGGCTCGGGCGCGCTGGGCATCGAGGCGCTGTCGCGCGGCGCGTCGCGCGTCACGTTCGTGGACCAGCAGCCTCGCGGTCTTGCTATCCTGCGGCAAAACTTGGACGCCCTCGGCTTCAAAGACCGATCGGACGTGATTCGAGGTGACGTTGTCCACTGGCTCGATGCTGGGCCCAGCGTTCTGAGCGCAGCGGATTTCGTTTTTCTCGATCCACCCTATGACGACGCGGTGCTCGATCGAGTGCTCAAGGTGCTGGACCGAATCGTCACCCCCTCGTCCGTCTTCGTCGAGCACTCCAAGCGGCAGCAGCTCCCGGAGCTCTCGCGCCTGCGCGTCGACCGCGAGCGGCGCTACGGGGACACCGTGGTCACAGTGCTGATTGCCGGACTACCCCAAAAAATCTACGATTTTTCGGGGGCCCCTAAGTGATGGCCCGCAACCAGGTCCCCAACTCGAAGATCGCCGTCTATCCCGGCAGCTTCGACCCTTTCACCAACGGACACCTGGACGTGGTCGACCGCGCGCTCGGCATCTTCGACAAGCTGATCGTCGCGGTGACAGCCAACCCGGAGAAGCGCCAGCCGCTCTTCACGGTCGAGGAGCGCCTCCAACTGATCCGTGCGTCCCTCAACGGACGCGACCGCGCCGAGGTCGCGAGCTTCACCGGTCTCACCGTCGAATACGCGCGATCGCGGGGGGCGAGCACGCTCGTCAAGGGTCTGCGCGCCTACTCGGACTTCGACGCCGAGCTGCAGCAGGCGCTGATGAATCGCAAGCTCGCGCCCGACATCCACACTGTGTTCCTGATGTCGGGCTTCGCGCACATCTTCGTCTCGTCAAGTATCTTGAAGGACATCGCGAGCTATGGCGGCAAGGTTTCGGACCTCGTCCCGGCGGCGGTCGCGAGAGCGTTGAAGGAGAAGTTCAGATAAAGGTCGACGAGCTGCTTGACCGTTTCGAGTACCTGATCCAGAACGCGCGCCATGTCCCGCTTTCGACCCAGATCATGCTCAACGAGGATGAGCTCATGGAGCTGATCGACCAGATCCGCTTCAACCTCCCGGATGAGATCAAGCAGGCGAACTGGACCGTGTCCGAGCAGCAGCGGATCATGACCGAGGCCCACGCCGAAGCCGCACGCACGATGTCACGAGCCAACGAGCGCGCAGAGGAGGCGGCCTCCGAGCACGAGATCCTGCGACGCGCCGAGCGCCACTCCGCGCAGGTCGTGAAGGACGCTCAGGCCAAGGGCGACCAGATCATCCGCGAGGCCGAGGCCTACGCCCTCGAGCAGCTCAAGCAGCTGGAGGCGCATCTCGGCCGCACGCTGCAGACCGTCCGGCGTGGGGTGGAGGCGCTGCAGGCCAACCAGCCTCAACCGCAGGAGACCGCGGACCAGGCGACGGGTTCCTAGCATCCCGTAGACTTCCACGAGCCATGGCTCTACCGAAGGTCAAGCTATCCAAGTCGAAGAAGGGCCGCCGCCGCTCGCACCTCGCGCTTGCGCTCGTCCAGATCCAGCCGTGTCCTAACTGCAAGCACATGCGGCGACCGCACACCGTGTGCCCCAACTGCGGCCACTACGGCGCCGGCAGCGGCCGTGAAGTAATCAAAGCCAAGGAATAGCAGAAAAAAGGTCTCCTCCCCATTCATGGGGCAATCAGTGGGCGCGTATCGCGCGTCCTGGACGGGCTTGGCCCGCAGGTGGCGCGAAGCGCCGGAGGGGCTGATGGAACCCCGGATAGCGTTTCTGTACCCGGGCCAGGGCTCTCAGCAGCCGGCCATGGGAACCGAGCTCCTCGCAGACGAAGAGATCTCGGCGCTGTGCGACACGTGCGAGTCGGCCGCCGGCGTGGACCTGCGCCGCCTCCTCACGACCGCGACCGACGATGAGCTCCGCCTGACGCAAAACGCCCAGCCCGCGCTCTGCTTCGCCGGCATCGCCCTCACCCTGCTCCTACGCCGGCGTGGCATCGAGCCCTCTGGCGCAGCCGGCCACTCGGTCGGCGAGTACGCGGCGCTGGCCGCCGGCGGCGCGGTCATCGCTCCGCAGGTGATCAAGGCGGTCGTCGAGCGCGGGAAGGCGATGGCCGAAGCCGCGCCCGCGGGAACCAGCTCGATGGCGGCTGTCCTCGGCCTGGACGCCCAGGCGGTCGAGGTCGCGCTGGCCGGAATGAACGACGCCTGGCCCGCCAACTACAACACTCCGACCCAGACCGTGATCGCCGGCACGATGACCGGTATCGAGGTTGCGACGCAGCGGCTCCAGGTCGCGGGCGCCAAGCGCGTCATCCCACTCAACGTCAGCGCGGCCTTTCATACGCCGCTGATGGCGCCGGCCGCGGAACGTCTCCGCGCCGCGCTGGACAAGGTCGAGTGGCGTTCGCCGCGGCTCCCTGTGATGGCGAACCTCACGGGGCGGCCGCACCAGGGGGGCGATCGCATCCCGCACGTAATGGAGATGCAGCTGCGTTCGCCTGTGCGCTGGGCGGCGTGCATCGGCTCGCTCGTCGAGATGGGGTGCGACACCTTCGTCGAGGTCGGGCCGAAGCGCGCCCTATCCGGGATGATGCGCGAGCTGGCGCCCGGGCGCGCCGCCTTCGCCGTTGCCACCCCGGCCGCGATTCAGGCGCTGGCGATCTCAGCGTAGGCAACAGATCGTTGCCTGGCGGGCTTCTGCCCCTTGACGGCCCCTGGCGAGGCGGGCGGAGAATCGAACTTCGGATCCCTGCCTGACTCGGCTTTCTCACGGAGGTGAGAGATGAATGCAGGCGTAGTCAAGTCCAAGTACAAGAAGTCGGAGCTGGACAAGGCCATCAAGGAGTACAAGGAGACGGCGCTGCCGGCGATTGCGACCCATGAAGGCGCTCGGTCGGCCACGCTCCTCATAAATCGCGAGACAGGCGACACCCTGTCCATCGCGTTCTACGAAAGCGAGGCGTCCGCGAAGGCTTTCGCTCCGAAGGCGGAGAAGCTGATCGCGTCGTTTCAAAAATACGCCGCACCGGACGCGAGGCCGGCGCGCGAGGTCTACGAGATCGCGGCCTCGACGCAGACAGAGGCCAAGGCCGTCGTCGAGCGCACGTACAAGGCGCTCAACGCGCATGACCTCGAAGCCGCCGCGCGCGACACGGCGCCAGATGGCGAGCTAACCGCGCCCGGCGACATGACGGTCAAGGGACCGCAAGCGATCAAGGGGTACAACCAGAACTGGATCACGGCGTTTCCCGACGCGCGCTTCGAAACGAAGAACATCTTTGCCCAGGGCAATCAGGTCGTCGTTGAAGCCACCTTCGTCGGGACGCACAACGGGACGCTGAAGACCCCGATGGGTGATGTGCCCGCGACGGGCCGCAAGGTCAAGGGAGATTTCGTGCAGGTGTTCGAGGTCGATCGCGGCCTGATCAAGAAAGCGCGCCTGATGTTCGACCAGGTGCAGCTGATGACGCAGCTTGGCATGGCCCCTGCAACCCCTCAGCAGGCGCTGAACACCCGCCGGTAGGTGGATTTGCCGGCGTCGGGCCGGGGCCGCGCGGAGCCCCGGCCCAGCCGGGCGTGCGCGATACGCCCTCGTGTACAGTAGTCCGCGTATGGAAACTCAAAAGCTGAGCTTCGAGGACTTCAAGAACATCATCGTCGAGCGTCTTGGCTGCGAGCCCGAGCAAGTCACGATGGACGCTTCATTTCAGGAAGACCTGAACGCCGATTCTCTCGACCTCGTCGAGCTGATCTACGCGTTCGAGGAAAACACGGGTCTCGAAATTCCTGACGAGGACGCGGAGAAGATCACGACCGTCGGACAAGCCTGGGAGTACATCCAGGAGAAGGCCGGCTCATAGCACAGCCTCAGGCAGCACCTCTCGCTCAGTCGCTGCAACAGCTACAGCAAAAGATCGGAATTCACTTTCGCGATCCAGGGCTCCTTCTCGAGGCCGTCACCCACAGCTCGTTCGCCAATGAGAGCCCTTCGGTCTCGCCGCGCGACAACGAGCGGCTCGAGTATCTCGGCGACGCGGTCCTGCAGCTCATCGCGGCCGAGTACCTCTACAAGCATCATCCCGGCGCAGCCGAGGGCGAGCTGACCCAGACGCGCTCGGCCATGGTCAACACCAACACCCTGGCCCAGCTTGCGGAGCAGCTGGGCCTGGGCGCCTACCTCTACCTCGGCAAGGGCATCGCGAAAGGGGGCGGTCGCAACCTGAAGTCCCTGCTCGCGAATGCGTTCGAGGCTGTGCTCGGCGCGGTCTTCCTCGACGCCGGCTATGACGCCGCCTATCACTACTACCTCGATCGTTATCGAGCCCTCCCGTCCCCGGTCCGCGACGAGAACTTCAAAGGCCGCCTCCAGCAGGTCGCGCAGGAGCGATTCGGCGAAACGCCGGTGTACGACAGCGAGGGAGCCCGCGTGGCCAACCGCCGCGAGTACACCTCGGTCGTTTTCGCCGGCCCTGAGCCCCTTGGCACCGGACATGGTGCAAGCAAGCAGGAAGCCGAGCAGGACGCGGCCCGCGCGGCCCTGGAGAGCCTGCTCGGATCAGCCGCCAAAGACGTGGTCCAGGCCGCCAAGCCGGCGCAGTCGCGGACCCGCCGCGCGCCGCGTAAGAAGCGGGAGCTGCCGGCTCCGGCTGCCGAGCCGGTGCCTGCCGAGCCGGCGCCGGCCGACGTCGTGCCGATTCACGTCATGTCTCAAGAGCCGGCGACGCCCCTCATATCCCGCAGCCGGCAATTCGGCGAACCCATCGAGTAGTAGCCGGGGAGCCGTCAGGCCCTACATCTGCTACTCTCGGCGCCAGTTTGTTCCTCAGGTCCCTGCAATTGCTGGGCTTCAAGACCTTTGCCCGGCAGACCGAGATCCTCTTTGACGGCGGCGTGACCGCCATCGTCGGCCCGAACGGCTCGGGCAAGACGAACATCGTCGACTCCGTCAAATGGGTGCTCGGCTCAAGCCAGGCGCGCGATCTCCGAGGCAAGAAGATGGAGGAGGTCATTTACGCCGGCGGCGACCGCCGCCCCCGCGCCTCGTACGCCGAGGTGTCGCTGGTCTTCGACAACACCGCGGGCCGGCTGCCGGTCGACTACCACGAGGTGGCGATCAAGCGCCGGGTCGAGCGCGATGGGGAGAGCGACTACTTCCTCAACGGCACCCGAGTGCGGCGCCGCGACCTGATCCACCTTCTCTCGTCGACCGGCCTGACCGTCGACTCGTACGCGATCATCGACCAGCACGACATCGAGCACATCGTGGTCTGCTCACCGGCCGAACGCAGGCAGCTGCTCGAGGAGGCGGCCCAGGTGCGCGGTGTCAAGGCCCGGCGCCAGGAGGCGTCCCAAAAGCTGCAGGAGCTCGCGAACAACCTGCTCCGCCTCGAAGACCTGAAGACGGAGCTCGCGCCGCGCCTCGAGGGGCTCCGCGCCCAGGCGGCTGCCGCCCGTGAAGCCGGCGAGGCGACCGCCCGCCTCGAGGTGCTGCGCGGCAGCATCGTGTGGGAGGAGTGGCGCGAAGCCCGTGACGCCCACCGCCGGGCGTCCTCGCAGGCCCAGGCGCTGGAGCGGCGCCTCATCGAGGCCCGCGAGCAAGCCCGCGTGTCGGAGGAGGAGTTCCGTTCCGGCCGCGAGGCCGCTCAAGCGGCCCAGGACCGCCGCATAGCGCGACAGCGGACGCTGGGCCAGCTGCGGCTGCAGCTTTCTGAGGCCGAGCACCGCGTGCAGCTGGCCCAGGAGCGTCTCGAGAACCGGCGCACCGTCGCCGACGCGGCACGGAGCGCCGAGACGGAGAACAAAGCCGTCCTCGACGCGGCCGCCGACCTGCACGCGCAGCTCTCGAGGGAGCTGGCGGTCGAGGCGCTGCCGGTCGAGCAAGTCGCGGAGAGCGAGCTTGCCGAAGCCGAGAGGAGGGCCAAGGCGGCGGAGGAGGCGGCCGTCGCCCTGGCCAGGCTCCGCTCGGAGCTGGAAGGGATCGACGCCCTGCGCCCTGCCGCATCGTCGGGCGTGCGCCTGGGCGATGTGATCACCGCGCAGCCCGGCTACGAAGCCGCGCTGGCGGGCGCACTGGGCCCGCTCCTCGACGCGCTGGTGGTCGCGGACGAGCCGGCGGCGCTCGAATCGACCGCGGCCACGGAGCGACAGGTCACAGCCCTGTTCCCGACGGATGTCCCCGCACCCCTGGACGGGTCGCTCTACCACCACGTCGACGTTCGTGACGGTCACGAACCCATCGCGAGGCGGCTGCTGGGCGGCGTCTTGATCGGGCGCGACGTGACAGTCGACGGCGTGTACCGCGAGCCGGGCATGGTGAGAGCGGGCACGGACCCGCGCGTCGCCTGGGATGCCCGTCGCGCCGAGCTTCAGCGACGGCTCCCGCAGCTCGAGGCCGACGCGGCCCTCGCGCGCGACACAGCCGGCGAGCTGCGCCGCCTGCGCGAGGCGATGGAGCGGGGACAGATGCGCAACCGGCTCGACTCCATCCGCCGGCAGGCGGGCATGGTGGAAGAGGACCTGGCTCGACTCACTTCCGTGTCGGAGGACCGCCGCAGCCGCGTGGTCCAGGCCGACCAGGCCTTGGCCGCCGCGACCGAATCGCTGCCCCCGCTGCGCGACGCCGCCGAGGCGGCGCGCCAGGCCCTGGCGGCTTCGGAACGCGACGCGCCCGAGGATGACGCGGAGAACGCGGAGGGCGCCAGGCGCCTGGTCGCCCTCGAAGAGGCCCGCATCGACGCCCGCCTGCGCGCCGGGACGCTCGAGGGCAACCTCGAGCTGATCACGCGCGAAGCCGAGCTCCTGCAAGCCCGTATGGACGACATCCGGTCCCGAATGCCCGATGGCGTTGCGCCCGAGGAGGTGCCGGGAGGGAAGGCCCGGGAGCGTGAGATGCGCGCGCTCGAGCGCCGCCTCGAGGAGATCGGTCCGACGAACGCGCTGGCCGAATCGGAGTGCCGCGAGCTCGAGGAGCGCTATCAAAATCTCGCCGAGCAGCTGGACGACATCAGCGCGGCGCGGGCCGACCTCGAAGGTCTCATCTCGACCCTTCGCCAGGAGGAGGAGTCACGCTACGAAGCCGTCTTCGGCGCGGTGGCGGCGAACTTCCACGAATACTTCTCAGAGTTGAACCCCGGCGGCCGCGCCACCCTGCGCCATGCCGAGGGAGATGAAGGTCCACGCACGGGTGTGGAGATCCTCGTCCAGCCTCCGCGCAAGCGGCTGCAAAACGTGACGCTGCTCTCCTCCGGTGAGCGCTCGCTAGCCGCGCTCGCCCTGGTGCTGGCGCTGGACGAGGTGAACCCGAGCCCCTTCACGATCCTCGACGAGGTTGACGCCGCACTCGACGACGCCAACGTCGACCGCTTCGGCCAGATGGTCGCCCGCCTCGGCGCGCGCCGGCAGTTCCTGGTCATCACGCACAATCACGTCACGATGTCGTACGCATCGACGCTGTACGGGATCCACCTCGATGAGAGCGGCTCGTCCCACCTGGTCTCGGTCCGGCTGGAAGACATTCGCAGGCCCGCAACGCGAGCTGCGACCACAGCGCAAGCAGGCTGAGCGAACCCAAGCAAGGGATCTGGAGCCGGGTCGGCAGCCGGACTCGAAGCGCCCTCACGGCCGGCCTTCGCTCCCTCAGCGCGCCGCTCGCAGCCGGCTACTACGCAGAGCTCGAAGAGCTGCTCGTGGCCGCCGACCTCGGCCCGGCGATGGCGGCGCAGTTCGTGGCGGGCGTGCGATCGCGCGCCCCACGCACTCGCGACGAAGCGATCGACGCGCTCGTGGCGGTCGCCGCCGGCGTCATGTCGAAGAAGCCCCGCGAGCTCAACCTGACGGGCAACCCGGCCTGCATCCTCTTTTATGGGGTCAACGGCGCCGGCAAGACGACCACGGCCGGCAAGGTGGCCTTTCGGTTGCGCGAGCAAGGCCGAAAGCCCCTCGTCGTCGCGGCGGACACCTACCGCGCGGCCGGCATCGACCAGATGGTGGCCTGGGCCGAGCGCGCCGGAGTGCCACATTTCGACGGCTCCAGCGGCGCCGACCCCGCCTCGGTCATCTACGACGGCGTGCAGATGGCTCGCAAGAGAGGCCAGGACGTGGTGATCGCCGACACAGCGGGCCGCCTGCAGACCCAGCGCAACCTGCTCGAGGAGCTGGGCAAGATCGGCCGCGTGATGAGCAAAGCGCTCGACGACCAGCCCTACGAATCGCTCCTCGTGCTCGACGCAGTGCTTGGGCTGACGAGCCTCGTCCACGCGCGGGAGTTCAACAAGACGATTCCCATGACGGGCCTGGTCCTGGCCAAGCTCGACAGCACCGCCAAGGGCGGCGCGGTCATAGCGATCGAGTCCGAGCTCGACGTCCCGGTGAAGCTGGCGGGGGTGGGGGAGGCCATCGAAGACCTGAGCCCATTCGACCCGTCCGCCTTCGTGCGCAGCATCTTCGCCTAACCCGTCAAGGGAGGAGCCGGCCCAAACACCCTGGTCGGAGCGATCGCCTTCACCCCCTCCCGGGTCTTCACCAGCTGCCATCCACCCTCATGCACCAACCAGTGATGCCGGTGACACAAGAGGATCAGGTTGCCGAGCTCCGTCCTCCCGGCATTGATCCAGTGCACAAGGTGATGCCCATCGCACTTCGAAGCCGGCCTTTCGCAATCTGGCCATTGGCAGTGGCCGTCGCGCGCCATCAACGCCCGGCGCGCGGGTCCGGAGATGACTCGCTTGGAGCGGCCCACATCAACGACCACGGATTCCTGGTCGAGCAGGACCCGCATCACGCTGCAGTCGCAGGCGATGCGCTGCACAGTGGTCGAGGACACCGGCAGCGAGAACTCCATCTCCCCGCCGACCGCTCCCGCCAGTCCCTTCACCGTTTCGATGGAAGCCGTGACCTGGAGGTTGCCCGGCCGGCCGCCGCACGCCAGCTCGACGAGGGCATCGGCGTAGCGCTTCTCGACGTTCCGGTCGTCGTCCCACGCCGTCCTTCGAGCCAAGGGCTCGAGCGCCGTGCGCACCGCGGCGCCGCCGACCGGGTCCAGCACCCCGTTGATGAGGAGGCCGCCGTCTTCGCCCCTGCTCAGCGAGAGATGCCGATTCTCGACCAGGTCAGCCTGCTCCGCCGCATACGCTTTGGCGTCGACTGAGTGGCGGTAGTGCAGGCTCTCGTAGTAGAACTTGCCCGGCGAGACCTTGCGCGCAAGCTCGAGCAAGCGCCCCTCGTCGAACCGGGGCCCAGTCGCGATTGAGGTTCGAGCCATCACCGCCAGGTGGCTGAAGCCGATCTCCCCCGACTCCATGGCCTTGACGCTCGCCGCGATCTCCGCCTGTCGGGAGCCGACCGCGATCCGATCCCCGGCCGCCTTCTCGGTCAGGTTGCAGTTGAAGCGGATCCAGTCGATCGCAGTGTTGGAGCCCTCGTCGTCCCAGTGGTCGGTCCGCGCGAACTCCGCCGCCAGCCTGGAATGCTCGAGGAGCAAGACGTCGATCTGGCGTTGCACCTCGACCATCCGTCGGGCGATCTCAGCTCCCCGCGACACCATCTGAAGCACGGACCAAGCGTACGAACAGAAGTTCGCCAGATCAACCCTCTTTACAGGACAAAAAGAAAATCCCAAACCTGCGACATTCCAGGGCGGTGCTAGCCGACCCCCACTGCCACACCCTCTCCTCCGACGGCATGGTCACGCCCGCCGAGCTGGTCGACGCCGCGGTCAAAGCCCACCTCGACCTCATCGCGGTCACCGACCACGACACGATGGCCTCGGTCAACGAGGCCAGGGAGCGCGGTGAAGCTGCCGGCATCGCCGTCGTCGCCGGCCAGGAGGTCACCACAGCCTGGCCCGCGCAGACCCACATCATGGGCTGGTTCCTCAACAAGCCCCTGAAGCGCGGAATGTCCGTCGAGGACACTGTGGATGCGATCCACGACCAGGGTGCGCTCGCGATCGTGCCGCATCCTTTCATGCCTGTCTATTTCGGTTCGATCCAACCAGGCATGCTCCGCCGCCTCATCGAACGCCACGAGGTCGACGGCATCGAGCTCATGTTCACGCCTCCGATCGGAGCGCGCCGCCGCAAACAGCTCAAGGCCTTCTACGCGGCAAATCGCGATCGTCTCGGAGCAGCGGTCGGCGGCAGCGACAGCCACTTCGGCGGCTACGACATGGGCCGGGTGGTGACCGAATACGACGGCGATTTCCGGACCTCGATTCAGAAAAGAACGACAGTGCCACGAAGCAATCGGGACGGCGAGGGCGTTCCGGTCGGGTTGGTGCTGCGCCAGCAGTGGCGCTCCATGGTCGAGCTACCGGTCAGGCGATTGCGCGGCGAGCTCTAGCAGCACCTCGTGCACGGCCGGCGACGCGGCCAGCACGTTCCCCGTTTCGATCCACGTGTCGCCGCCCGACCAGTCCGTGACCCGACCTCCAACCTCGAGCACGAGACCGGCGCCCGCGGCGACGTCCCAGGTGTTCAAGCCCAGCTCGAAGAAACCGTCGAACGTGCCAGAGGCGGTCCAGGCGAGGTCGAGAGCCGCGGCGCCCGCCCGGCGGAGATCTTCGAAGCGGTACAGGGCCTGTTGCATGAAAGACAGGTAATGCGGCAGCAGCGTCTTGTCGCGGAATGGAAACCCCGTTGCGACGACCGCGGCCGGCGGATCTAGGGCGCGATGAGGCGGAAGACGGTCACCGTTCAAAAACGCGCCGCGCCCGACGGCCATCGTGAACTCGAGGTTGAGAAACGGCGCCAGCACCACGCCAACCGACGGCCGCCCGTTCTCCAGCAGCGCCACCGAGATGCCGACGGTCGGAAACCCTCGCGTGAAGTTAGTCGTCCCATCGAGAGGGTCCACCGCCCACATGGTTTGCGCACGCAAACCACCGCGCTCCTCGGCCAGCACCGCCACGCCCGGCGCTTCTCGCGCCAGCACCTCCAGGATCGCGGCCTCTGAGCGCCGTCGGTCGCGGTGACGTAGTCCCCGACGCC
>Ga0209689_1000880_pt1 | contig 21816 bp, 12 predicted proteins | sample GraSoiAngelo_149_FD_187119 | JGI IMG/M metagenome (GOLD analysis project Ga0209689, IMG submission 187119) | Grasslands soil microbial communities from the Angelo Coastal Reserve, California, USA - 14_1009_09_30cm (SPAdes) (version 2) | ecosystem: Environmental > Terrestrial > Soil > Grasslands ... | reverse complement strand
GACGTCGCCCTCACGTTCCTCACGCCTGGGCGGAAATACGTCGCCGAGATCTACGCGGACGGGCCGGGCGCCAACTGGCTCACGAACCCGCTGCCGGTCACGATCTCCAAGCGCTCGGTTGATGCGACCTCGCGCCTGCACATCGTGCTCGCTCCCGGGGGCGGGCAGGCCATCCGAATCCGGCCGGTGCGCTAGAGCACTCCAGAGATGGTCACTGCGAGTGAGATGAATCGGCTCCGGCGACCGGTGGCCCCTGCGGTTCGGCTCCTCGACAGCCACTCCTCCACCCCCCTGGGAGCCTCACCTCCGGGGCCACCGGTCGCGTCGCCAATTCTCGCAGGGTCTACGACCAGCCCGCAGATGTGCCGGCGACGTCGAGGGGCGGTCCCGGAGGCGAAGACGCAAGGGGTTGGGTTGCGTGGCGGTCAGGCGTCCCGAGCCGGAGGGACCGCCCCTCGGCGCGCCGCAAGCTCTTGCGTCGCCCTTATACTGGCCGCAGCGCTCACGCCGGCCGCGTGCGGTCGTTCGCGCGAGACGCAGCTCTTCGAGCTCTTGTCCCCTGAGCGCACCGGCGTCACGTTCGCCAATCGCCTGCCCGACGATACCGCGTTCAATATCCTCACCTACATGTACTTCTACGACGGTGGTGGCGTCGCGGTGGGCGACGTCAACAACGACGGACTGCCGGACCTCTACTTCACGTCGAACGTCGGCCCCAACCGGCTGTACTTGAACAAGGGAGACTACCGGTTCGAGGACGTCACCGAGCGGGCCGGCGTGGCCGATCCCGACGGCTGGAAGACGGGTGTCACGATGGCCGACGTCAACGGGGACGGCTACGTCGACATCTATGTCTCCGCCGTGGACTTTCGCACGATGCACGGGCACAACGTGCTCTACATCAACAACGGAAACGGCACCTTCACCGATCGCACGAAGCAGTACGGTCTCGACTTCGCCGGCTATTCCACCCAGGCCGTCTTCTTCGACTACGACGGGGACGGCGACCTGGACATGTACCTCTTGAATCACTCGACGCACGTCGAGCGCACGCCGAGCACGCACCCGCAGCGCTGGCCGCGCCACCCCCGCGCGGGAGACCGCCTCTATCGGAACGACGGGGGCCATTTCGTGGATGTGAGCGATCAGGCCCACATCTACGGCGGCGTCGAAGGGTACGGGCTGGGCGTGATCGCGAGCGACCTGGACGGGGACGGCTGCCCCGACCTCTACATCGCCAACGACTTTCAGGAAGACGACTTTCTTTACTACAACAACTGCGACGGGACGTTCACCGAGGCGATCGCCACGTCCGTGGGACACACGAGCCACGCCTCGATGGGCGTGGACGCCGCCGACTTGAACAACGACGGTCGACCGGATCTGATGGTCCTCGACATGCTGCCCGACCAGGAGAAGATCCTCAAGACCTCGGCCAATGCCGAAAGCTTCGACGTGTACCTCCAGAAGCTCGAGGCCGGGTATCATCCGCAGTACGCCCGCAACACGCTCCAGCTCAACCGCGGCGAGCGGCGCTTCAGTGAGATCGGCTATCTGGCCGGCGTGTATGCAACCGATTGGAGCTGGGCCCCCTTGTTCGCCGACCTCGACAACGACGGCTACAAGGACCTGTTCATCACCAACGGCATCTATCGCCGGCCGAACGACCTGGACTACCTCGCGTATGTGAGCAACCCCGTCGTCCAGGCGTCGCTGCGCGACGGCCTGGCCGGGTTCTCCAGGGCGCTCATCAGGAAGATGCCTCAGGTCCCCATCGCCAACTACGCGTATCACAACAACCGCGACCTCACGTTCACGAACCAGGCGCAAGCCTGGGGGCTCGGGCAGCGCGGGTTCTCGAATGGCGCGGCCTACGTGGACTTGAACAACAGCGGGGCCCTCGATCTGGTGGTGAACAGGATCGACGCCCCCGCCGCGATCTATAGAAACCGGGCGCGCGAGCTCACCAAGAATCACTATCTCCAGGTGGTGCTGCGAGGCTCCGGAGCCAACACGGCGGGGATCGGTGCAAAGGTCGTTATCAGACAGGGCGGCAAGGGCGGCACAGGCGGCACGATGCAAATGCTCGAGCAGATGCCGACGCGTGGCTTTCAGTCGTCGGTCGATCCGCGCCTGCACTTCGGGCTCGGCGAGGCCGCGCAGATCGATTCGTTGATCGTGATCTGGCCGGATCGTCGTATCCAGGTGCTGACGGACCTGGCGCTCGATCGTACACTCACGCTGTCGCAGCAGGACGCAAGGGGGGCGGGGGTCGGGGCCGCCGCGACGGCGGGCGCCCGCTGGGCTGCCGGAGCGGCGGCCCCGACCTCCGACCGCCTGCTCTCCGACGTGACCGACCGCGTGCGCATCGATTTCACACACCACGAGAACCGCTTCTACGACTTCCACCGCGAGCCGTTGATCCCGCACCTCTTGTCGACCGAAGGGCCCGCCCTGGCCATCGGCGATGTCGACGGCGACGGCCGTGACGACATCTACGTCGGGGGCGCCAAATGGCAGGCCGGCCGGCTCTTCATCCAGCGGCGCGACGGCACGTTCCGCGCCAGCCCAGAGACTGCGTTCCAGTCGGACAGTCTGAGCGAGGACGTCGACGCCGTGTTCTTCGACGCCAACGGCGACGGGTATCCTGATCTCTACGTGGTGAGCGGCGGCAATGAGTTCGAGAATGACGACGCCGCCCTACAGGATCGGCTCTATGTGAACGACGGCCGTGGGCATTTCCAGCGCGACTCCCTGGCGCTCCCGCGCCTGTCTGAAAGCGGGTCCTGCGTAGTGCCGGGGGACTGGAACGGCGACGGGCATCTCGATCTGTTCGTCGGGCGGCGGGTCGTCGCGCGTCACTACGGCGTCACGCCTCGAAGCTATCTCCTGGAAAACGACGGCACCGGTCACTTTCGAGACGTCACGCTCGAGAAGGCGCCGGGGCTGGCAAAGGCCGGGATGGTGACCTCCGCGGCGTGGGTGGACTACGACCACGACGGCAGGCTCGATTTGATCGTCGTGGGGGAGTGGACGCCGATCCGCGTCTTCCACCAGGAGAATGGCCGCTTGGTGGACCGCACGGCCGAGGCCGGGTTTACGGGAACGGAAGGGTGGTGGAACAGTGTCACCGTCGCTGACCTGAACGGGGACGGGCGCCCGGACCTGGTCCTTGGCAACCTGGGGCTCAACTCCTACCTCCAGGCTTCGCCCACGGAGCCCGCGCGGTTGTACGTCGGCGACTTCGGCCATAACGGCACGCTGGAGCAAATCCTCACCTTCTACAAGCATGGTGTGAGCTACCCGCTCGCGGGTCGCGACGAGTTGATCAGCCTGATCCCTCGCTTGAGAACGCGCTACGCCACGTACGCGGACTTCGGCGCGGCCCGTGTCGAGGACATTTTCCCCGCCGGGGAGCTCGCCCACGCCACGCTTCGAGAAGCCCGCGTGTTCGCGAGCTCCGTGGCCCTGAATAACGGGAACGGCACCTTCACGCTGGCGCCGCTTCCCGTCGAGGCGCAGTTCGCGCCGATCCGCGCCGTACTGGTGGGCGACTTCGACGGTGACGGGCGACCGGATCTCCTCGTGGGCGGGAACCTCTACGGGGTGCCGCCGGTGCTGGGGCGCGACGACGCCAGCTACGGCCTACTGCTCTCCGGCATCGGGGACGGCCGCTTCTCAAGCGTCGATATGGAGCGGAGCGGCCTGCTGATCGAGGGGCAGGTACGGCACATCGGATTGATGCGGCAGCCAGACGGCAGGCGCCTGATCGTCGTCGCCCGTAACAACGACAAGCTTCAGGTGCTTCGCCCGCTGCGGTCCTCACCCCATTGATCCCCTCTCCCTTCGGGAGAGGGGAAACTCAATGCGACCGTCGTTCCCCCTCTCCCAAGGGGAGAGGGGGACGGGGGGTGAGGACCAGGTCGATCACGTTCGCGACGGGGCCGACGATCGCGAGGGCCAGGATCGGCGGCGCCGGATAGAGCGCGGTGAGCGCGGGCACGTGAAAATCACCCGCCAGCCGGATGGCGGCCTCCGCCACGGCCACGGCGGCAGCCACGATCATCCGGCCCCGAACCGTGCTCACGGTCGTCTTGGGATCGGTGATCATGAAGAAGATGAACAACTGGTACATCGGGCCGGTGAGCGGCGCGATTTCCGCCAGCAGCGGACCTCCCACGATCGAGCTGCGCACCAGGGCCAGCGCGACGAAGCTCGCGACGTACGTGAGCGTTACGTGGAGCATGCGAACCCGGGAAGCGATGAGCAGCCCGAAGCACCAGATCACCGCGTTCGTCGCGAGGTCGTTGCCCCACTGATGACTGAGGATAGCGACGCTCGCGGGCGCCAAGAGCACGAGCAGGCTGATGGCGAAGTTGCTCGGATTCCACAGGTGCCGGCCACGGTATTGCAGGACGTACTTGGAGGCGATCGCGAGGAAGGCGCCCAGGGCGAACGGCCAGAGCAGATCAGCCCGTGGCTTGATCAAGAGGGCGAGGCTGATACCGGTGATGTAGGCGCTCTGCACGTTGGCGAAGCGTCCCCGGAGCCAGCGTGATAAGGCCAGCTCCGTCGCGACGCACACCCCGAGTGCGGTGGCGAGCCGATCGTAGCCGCCGAGGATGCCGTAGCGCGCCTGGCCGAGCACCAGGATGAGTGTGATAAGGAAGGAGACCGGGTAGCGGGGGTCTAGCCCGCCCAGCCGGGCCCACAGGGCCCGACTAGTGCCGTTCCAACTATGTCCGCCCAGTCCATCAAGTTGGAACGGCACTAGCGACCAGGCTCGGTGATGACATGCAAGCGGTCCACGGCAGGGTGCTCGATGGTCTGCACCGTTCCGGAAGGCCAGCGAATGACGGCCCGGTCCACGCGCCCGGCGGTCCCGAGCCCGAAGTGCAGCCGCCGGTCGTTCTGGCTTGCGAATCCCATACCGCCGTCCACGACCTTGAGCTGACGCCCCGTGCCGCTCTCGAGGGTTACCTCCGCCCCGATCGCGCTGCGGTTCGAGCGCGTGCCCACGAGCTTGAAGGCGATCCAGTGGTTGCCCGGCGCGACGGTGTTCCTGTAGACCAGTACCGGCTCGTTCTGGTTCGCGATCACGACGTCGAGCACACCGTGGTTGAAAAGGTCGACCAGCGCGACCGCGCGTCCGTCGTATTCGTCGGTCACGCCGACCAGCGCGGCGACGTCGGTCCAGCCCTGCAAACCGTGGTTCACGAGCACCCGCGAGCGCTCGTATCCCGACAGACTCGCCTTGCCGATGGCGGGCCAGCTTCTCGCGTCTTCGAACACGTTCCCGTTCGCCCCGGCGATCTTCGACATCGCGTACCAGTAGCTCCGCTCCCGATCCGCCGAGACGTAGCCGTTGACGATGAAGAGCTCGTTGCGTCCGTCGTTGTCCAGGTCGCCCAGCTGGGCTCCCCAGGCCCACCCCGCGTCCGTGACCACGCCTTCGGCCCCCTGCTCGAAGCGCCCCAGCTCCGGCAGGAAGTTGAGCCGCAGGTTGTTGCCCTGAAACAAATATCCCCGCACCGAGATGTTGGTCACGAAGGCGTCGAGCCGTCCCCGGTTCAACACGTCACCGAGTGTAGCCGACATGCCGCTTTTGGAATCGCCTTCGAGGCCCACCCGGCTCAGCACGAACCGCCGCCCGTGGTCGTTCAGGTACAGCTCCTCCGGTCCGTAGTCGTTGGCGAGGAATAAATCCGGCCAGCCGTCGCCATTGAAGTCCCCCGCGGCGACCGCCAGGGTCCAGCGCGTGCTGCCCACCCCCATCCGATCGGTCACGTCCTCGAAGCGGCCGCCCCCGAGATTGTGGAACAGGCGGTTCTTGCCGCCATTGGTGGCGAACTCGAAGCTGTTTTCCATGATGCGTGTGGTCTTCAGGTGCCAGAAATCGATGTCGGAGCGGTAGTAGCCCGCCACGTAGAGGTCGAGCAGTCCGTCCCGATCGTAGTCGACCCACACGGCCCCGTTCGCGTTCATCCAGTGGCGCAAGCCGGCGGCCTCTGTTACGTCCCTGAAATGGAGGTTACCCATGTTCTTGAAGAGCTGTGGGTAGCCCCACTTGTAGATCAGCACGTCCTCCAGCCCGTCGTTGTCGAAGTCGCCCCACACCGCCCCCATCGACACGCCTGCGCCGGGGCGGTTCACGTCCGCGAGACCGGCGGCGCGGGCGGTGTCCACGAATGTGCCGTCACCGCGATTCAGGTACAGCGCGTTGGGATAGCCGAACCGGCTGTTCGTGAAGTAGAGATCGGGCCATCCGTCGTTGTTCACGTCGGCGACCGAGACGGACGCGCCCAACGAGCCTATGAGCGGCGCGATGTTGTCGAGCTGGCGGTCGAGGGTCGGCCCGTGATGCACGAACGTGATGCCAGCCTGGGCGGCGACGTCCGTGAAATGAAATCGCGGGGCGGCGAGATCGACCCCGGCGCGATCCGCGCGACGGTTCAGGATGATAACGAGCGCGATGGCGGCCAGGAACGCCGCGCCCACCACGACGCGGCGCTGGAACGGGGAGGTCACGGCGTGAACCATAACGCACTATCTTCACCGGCGCTGCGAGTCCGCGGGTAAACTCGCGACTCGGCGTTTACCCGTAAACGGGCACGGGGCGTCGGCACTCACGCCGGTTCACCGGCACTTGCCGAGTCGCGGCTTGAGCCGCGCATACACGAGCGGCGGACCTTTCACAGCCGAGGTGTTGGAGGAGCAAGCGTGGCCGTGAGAAAACCGAGTGTGTTAGGACTGCTGCTGGCAGTGGCGTGTCGGGGCGCGGCGCCGGGTGGGGCTGGGGACGAGGCGAGGAGCGACTCGGCTCTCACGGCCCGAACCTGGGGACTGGCGTACCTGCAGCAGAATCAGCTCCCCCGTGCCGAAGCGGAGTTCAAGAAGGTCGTGGCGCTCGCCCCCGATCAGGCCCTCGGGTATGCGAACCTCGGGCTCGTATACCTGCGGGAAGGTCGCTCCCGCGACGCCGAAGTCCAGCTGCGCCGCGCCGCGGCGCTCGATTCCGCCAACAGTGACGTCGGACTGATGCTGGCGAGCGTGTACGGGGAGACCGGTCGGGAGGCCGACGCGCGCCGCGAAATCGACCGCGTGTTGCGGCGCGATTCCACCGACATCCGCGCGCTGTATGCCCTGGCAGAGCTCGCCGCGCGGTCCGCCGACGCCGGGGAGCGGCAGCGCCGGGAAAACCTCCTGCGACAGGTGATGGCCCGCGCTCCCGCGAATATCGTCGTTCGACTCGAGCTCGTGGACCTCCTGCTCGCGCGGGGAGCGGCCGGTGACGCCGCCGGCGAGCTCGAGGCGTTGCAGCGGCAGCTGCCGCAATTGCCGCGCGAGGCCGCACGCTTCTTCGAGCGCGCCCTCCTTCTGGCGCGCTCGGGCCGCGCGCCCGAAGCGGCGGCTCAGGCCCGGCTCTTCCACCGCGCCATGGAGGTCACCCCGGGCTACCAGGTCGGTTTCGAGCGACTGGGCGGTTCGAGTGCCACACCCGGTGCAGTCGTCGGCTATCCGGTGCTGAGGTTCAACCCCAACCTGGCCGTGCCCACTGAGGACCCGCGGGGCGTCGCGGCGGCGATCCGCTTCACCGATGTGACTGCGGGGAGTGGGCTCGAGGGCGTGCCGGGGCTCCCCGACAGTGTCGTCGCGTCGGAGGAGCGCGCCGTGGCGCTGGCGGTGGGAGATTATGACGACGACGAGACGGAGGACCTGTTCGTCGCGGGCCATCTGTTCCGCGGCAACCTCGGACGCTTCGTCGAAACGAGCGCACGCTCGGGGCTCGCGCTCCGGGATCGGCCCGTCGCGGCGGCGTTCGGCGATTTCGACAACGACGGACGGCTCGACCTGTACATCGCGACCGCCGGGCGGGGAGTCCTGTTTCGGAATGAGGGCGGGGGGAAGCTGCGCGCCGTCGCAGCTTCCGCCGGCCTGGCCGATTCGGGGACGGCGACCAAGGCCCTGTTCGTGGATCTGGACCACGACGGCGACCTCGATCTCGTCCTCGCGACGCCGGCCGGAACTCACGCCTACCGCAACAACCTCGACGGCACGTTCCGCGAGATGGCCGCCCAGATGGGTTTGTCCGGCGGTGCCAGCCGCGATGTGGCGTACGGCGACTTCGACGGCGATGGTCGCACCGATCTGGTGGTGGTCGGCGCCGCAGGCCGCGTGCAGCTCTTCCACAGCCTGGGCCAGGGACGCTTCGAGGATGTGACGGCGGCGAGCGGCCTCGCCACCGTGAAGCGGGCGGGTGCGGTCGCAGTCGGCGACTACGACAACGACGGGTTCCTCGACCTGTTTCTGACGTCGCTCGACGGCACCGATCCCGCGTTGTATCACAACCGCGGCGACGGCACGTTCGAGCGCGACGCCCGGACGGACGGCCTGCGCCGCAAGCTCGCCGGCGTGGCGGGTCTGGACGCGGCGTTCTTCGACTTCGACAACGACGGCCGGCTCGATCTGATCGTCTTGGGGAAGGGCGGCGTGCGCCTGTTCCGTAACGACGCGACGCGGGGCTTCGAGGATTACTCCTCGATTCTTCCCGATAGCCTGCGGGCCGGCCGGGCCGTCGCCGTGGCGGACATCGACCAGGATGGCGACCTGGACTTGATCGTCGCCGGGTGGGACGGGCGGCCCCGCGTGCTCCGCAACGACGGGGGCAACGTGAATCAGTACGCGGATGTGCGCCTCGTCGCGCTGCGCCAGGGGAGCGGGAAGAACAACACGTTCGGGCTCGGCGGCACCGTCGAGCTGCGCGCCCGCGACCTGTACCAGCTGCGGCTTGCGACTGACCGCGTGACGCACTTCGGCCTCGGGCGCCGGCTGAAGGCCGACGTGCTGCGCGTGCGCTGGCCCAACGGCGTGTCGCAGACGGTCTACTATCCGGGGACGGAAGAGGACGTGCTCGAGCAGCAGATGCTCAAGGGGTCGTGCCCGTTCCTGTATGGGTGGGACGGCCGCGCCTTCACATTCGCCACGGACGCCATGTGGAACAGCGCCCTGGGCATGCCGCTCGGCATCATGACGCGGGAGGGCGGTATCATGTCGGCCTCGCCGCACGCCTCGCAGGAATACCTGCGCCTGCCGGGCGGCCTTCTCCGGCCCCGGGACGGACGCTACCAGCTGCGACTCACCGAGGAGTTGTGGGAAACGGCCTACTTGGACGAGGCCAGGCTGCTCGCCGTGGACCATCCGGAGTCGGTGCAAGTCTATGTGAACGAGCGCTTCGTGCCGGCAGGGTCAGCGTCGCTGCGGCTCTACCAGGTCGCGCGGCCGCGCCCGCCCGTCGCGGCGACGGACGAGCGCGGCAACGATCTCCTGGCGGCGCTGCGCGCGCAGGACCACCGCTACGCGGCGACCCTGCGCCCGGCGCGCTACCAGGGCCTGACCGAGCTGCACGATCTCGTGCTGGACTTCGGGGACCTCGCGGGGATGGACAGCGTGTTCCTCTTTCTCACCGGCTGGATCTATCCGACGGACGCGAGCATCAATTTCGCCCTCGCCCAGTCGCACGCGACGCGGGTCGTCCCGCTCCACGTGCAGGTGAAGGACGCGGCCGGTCGCTGGCGTACGGTGATTCCCGACCTCGGCTTTCCGGCGGGCAAGAACAAGACGGTCATTGCGGATCTCACGGGGAAATTCCTGAGTGCCGACACGCGCGTGCGCATCCGGACCAACATGGAGATCTACTGGGACCGGGCGTTCGTGGCCGCTACGGCGTCGGCGAGCCCCGTGACCGTGACCACGCTGCGCCCCGTGGCCGCCGATCTCCACTACCACGGCTTCTCCCGCATGTACCGCAAAGGCGGGCGGTACGGGCCCCAGTGGTACGACTACGACGTCCTCTCGCGCGAGCCCGCCTGGGCGCCGATTGTGGGTACGCTCACACGCTACGGTGACATCCTGCCGCTGGTCGACGCAGCGGACGACCGGTACGCCATCTTCGGCCCCGGGGACGAGGTGGCGCTCCAGTTCGACAGCGCCGCCGCCCCGCCCGTGCCCCCCGGCTGGACGCGCGACTTCATCATCTATACAGACGCCTGGCTGAAGGACGCCGACTTGAACACGGCCGCCGGCGGCACGGTGGAGCCGCTGCCATTCCATGGGATGTCGCGCTACCCGTACGGTGCCGAAGAAGCGTTCCCGGCCGACGTTCTGCACCGGCAGTTCGTCGAGACGTACAATACGCGTCGCGTGGGACGGGGATCCTACAACCGATAACCGCGCTTCATCAGGTTGCGCCCCGAGGCCGCGTAGCCGTCCGGTCCGGGAAGATGGAAGCTGAACGAGTCGGCGAGGCGGTCGTAGATGTTGAACAGGACGCAGGCGTGGATCGCGTCCTCGATTGCCTCATCGCTGACGCCGGCGGCGCGGAGCGGGGCAAGGTCGGCGGGGCGCACGTCGGCGGGGATGAGGGTGAGTTTCTCGAGGAAGCCGAGCGTCGCCCGCAGCTTCGGATCGAGCGGCGCCGTGCGCCAATCCGCCAGTACCGCCGCCACCAGCCTGTCGTCCTTCTGTTCGTGTCTCAGGGCCAGCGACGCGACCGCGCCGTGAGCACCGGTTCAGAACCGGCACTGGTTCAAGTGGGACGTGAACGCGGCGAACAGCTCCCGCTCGCCCACGCTCCACGGTGACGGCCCGCGCATCACCGCCTGCGTCCAGTCGCACATCGGGCGGCCGAAGAACTCCGGCCGGTAGAGCAGCGTCTTGACGACGTCGGGCACGCGCCGCCCGCTCACCAGGCGGATGAGCGCGAGCTTGAGCCGCTGCGGCAGGCGATGACGATGCTCGACCGCGCGGAGGCGCATCGACGCTACTCCCCGCGCAGCGCGGCGAGCCCGCGCTCCAGCCGCCCCAACGCCGCCCCGAGCGCTGCGGAGACCGTCACCTCAAAGAGGGCGTCGTCGGAGGTGCCGGCGCGCTGCAGCGCGCCCAGGTCCTCGTCGGTCACTCGGTAGGCGTGCCGGGTGACCTTGTCGGCGTAGGCGGCGAGCGCGGCGGGAATGGTCTCGCCCGATGCCCCCGTCGCGTCCTCAACCCGTGTCCCCCTCTCCCGCTGGGAGAGGGGGGACGACGCGTCAGAGCCCGAGCCGCTCAACTGTGCCGCCCGTGCGAGTACCGCCCGCCGTAGCTCGCCCGGCGTGTGGCCGGGAGAGGCCAGCACCCCGTCCACGAGTCGCGCGGTGTAGGCGGCGTAGCGCCCGCCCAGATCGCCCATTGTTCTCACAACCTTCTTTCGGAGCCCGCTAGCATGGTCGTGACCCGCGGTTTCGTCAAGAGGGCGGTGCGCGCACCCCCGGTAGGCGCGGATTGCAACGCCGGCGAGGCCCCTTGCGGGCTCGCCATCGGCGGCGTATTTCAATCTCCGCGCAATGCTTCCGTAGTATCGGGCGGGTCATTCGATCAGCTGTAGGAGGGCAGGCGCATGGCACTGGGCCGTCACCTCGTTGCCGCGCACATCCGTAGTGTGGGGTGGGCCGTGCCCATCCTTTTTGCTGGCTCGCCGACCACTCTTTCGGGTCAGGGTCACGACCCGGTCTCATTGATCATCCGCAGCGACGATCGTCCAACTCATTTCGTATCGCGAGCTGATCGCCAAGCACGGCCTCCAGGCCATGCGAAGACCCGCAGGATGAGGACGCCCCCATGAAAGACATGCTCCGGCGTATGCGTTTCCTTCGTGAAGTGGGGATGTGCGTGCTGTTCGTGATGGCCGTGTGCGGCACGGCACGGGGACAGGACGTAGACGTCACCGGCAGAGTCACGTCCGAAGATGGTAGTCGTCTTCCGGCCGTGACCGTGCGCATCCGGGGGACGAACACCAGCACGGTTACCGATGCGGAGGGAAAGTATTTCATCACCGCGCCGGCCGACGGCGTGTTGCTCTTCAATCGCATCGGCTATCGCGGCGTCGGGCAAAGCATCGGTAAGCGTACCACGATCGACGTCGCCTTGGAACGCGCGATCAGCGTGCTGCCGGAGGTCGTCGTGACCGGCTACACGTCACAGAAGCGGGCCGACATTACCGGCGCCGTCGCCATTGCCAACGTCGAGAGCATCGAGCGACAGACCTCGACCAGCGTGCTGCAGCGGCTGGATGGTCGCGTGCCCGGCGTGACGGTTGATGCGAGCGGCTCTCCCGGCTCGCGTAGTACCGTCCGGATCCGCGGGTTCACGTCGTTCCAGAACAACGATCCGCTCTACATCGTCGACGGTACACCGGTCGAAGACTCGTACATCAACTGGTTGAATCCGAACGATATCGGGTCCATCCAGGTCCTGAAGGATGCCTCCGCCGCGTCCATCTACGGCTCTCGGGCGAGCAATGGCGTCGTCATCATCGAGACGAAGAAGGGCAGACCGGGACGGCGCCAGGTGTCGTTGGATGTCAGGACCGGCGTCGCCAGTCCCGTAAACGGGTATGACAGTTTCCTCATGCAGGATGCGTTGCAGTATTTCCAGGTCGTCAAACAGAGCTATCTGAATGCCGGGTTTCCGATCGACTCGGTCCCGAGCAATATTTTTGGAAATGCCGCCAGTCCGTCCGTTCCGGCCTACATCTGGCCGAACAACTGCGGCCCGAAGCAGGCGGCGGGACTCTGCACGTCGGTGGACGAGAATTCGTATGCCTTCCCCAACACCTTGATCATGCGGGGCAGCCCCGGGACGGACTGGTGGAAGGCCGTGTTCAGTCCTGCGGCGTTCGCGGACGCCAACCTCGGCGTCTCGGGCGGCGGTGAGGATCACGCGTACAATGTGTCCTTCAACTACCTCAATCAGGATGGGACCGCGGCGTACAACCGGTTCCAGCGGGGGACCCTGCGCGTCAACACCACCTTCGGCATCAACAAGGTGAGCGTCGGCGAGAATATCACCCTGTCTCGCGACGAGCAATACGGCGGAATCCCGAACGATCCGGGCGGATACGCCGAAGACGGCATCATGGGCAAGGATATCCTGATGCAACCGGTCATCCCCGTGTACGACATCAACGGGTACTTCGCCTCGGGGAAAGCCGTCGGCCTCGGCAATCAGACCAACCCGCTCAGGGCGGCATGGGCCCAGAAGGACAACCTCAACAGGAACACCCGCCTGTTCGGGAATGTGTTCGCGGGCTTCGACATGACGAATCGGATCTCCCTGAAGACCCGGTTCGGGTTCAATCTGAATCAGGCGGCCTACAAACAGTACAATCCGATCACTCCGGAGAACTCGGAGCCGTCGTTCAGCAATTCGATCCGTGACAGCTCCGCTCACTCCACGGATTGGACGTGGAGCAATACGGCGACCTACGCGGGCACGTTTGGCCGGCACGGCGTCACCGTCCTGCTGGGACAGGAAGTGAACGAGCGCGATAGCCGCTTCATCGCCGGGGGCATAAGTAATCTCCTCAGCACCGCCCCGAACGACCGCTACCTGCGGGACGTGCTGGGCGACGCCAGGACGAAGACCGTGAACGATTCAGCGGGCATCGGGAGGTTGTTGTCGTTCTTTGGGAAGCTCGATTACAACTTTTCCGACAAATACTATCTGAACTTCACGCTGCGACGAGACGGGTCCTCCGCTTTCGCGCCGGATCACCGCTGGGGAACGTTCCCGGCCGTCGGCGCGGCCTGGCGGCTGTCGCGCGAGCCGTTCCTGTCGGGCAACAGCTTCTTTTCAAACCTGATGCTGCGGTTCGGGTGGGGGATCACCGGAAACCAGCGCATCCCGGCGGGACGCTACGCGCATCAATTCGGCGGCGGCGTGGGAGACACGTTCTACGACATCGGGGGAACCGGCAACAGCGGGCTCCCCGGGTACCGCGAAACAGCGGTCGGGAACCCGAACCTCGAGTGGGAGAAGAACAAGTCCACCAACGTCGGTGTCGATCTCGACGCGTTCGACGGCAAGGGAAGTCTCTCGGTCGACGTCTACCAGCGGCAGACCAGTAACATGCTGTTCGACCCCCGCTCGCCGGGAACGCAAGGGCGGGCGGACGCCCCCATCGTCAACATCGGAGAGATGAGAAACCGGGGCATCGATTTCTCGATCGGCTACCGCGGCAACCTGGGCGAGGGCACGCTGTGGAGCGTGAATTTCAACGGCAGTCACTACAAGAACAAAATCGTCAGCATCGATGGCGTGACGCAGTTCTTCTTCGGTCCGATCTCCACCCGCTTCGGCAATCAGGTCATCAACAAGGTGGGCGAGCCGATGGGGGCGTTCTACGGCTACATCGCGGACGGCTATTATCAGGACTCCGTCGACGCCGCCCAGTGCGGCAATGGGAACCCCGCCGGGCAGTGCTGGAACGATGGGGCGCGTCCCGGCCGCATCAAGTTCCGGGATCTGAACGGCGACGGCAGGATCACCGCAGCCGACCAGACGATCATCGGCACCCCCCATCCGAGCTTCACGGCGGGATTGGACCTGTCGCTGCGGCACGGCGCGTGGGACATCAGCGCGACGCTGTTCGGCACGTTCGGGAACAAGATCTTCGACGTGCAAAAGGAATTCTATGTGTTCCGCAACTTCTCCACGAATGTCCGGAGCGACATGCTGGACAACTCCGCGGTTCTCAATGGTCCTTGTGACAAGACGAATGGCTGCTCGGGACAGCTGACGAACCCGGACGCCAAGTATCCGCGCCTGGATGTGAACGACGCCTTCAGTCGCCAGCTCAGCAGCTACTACGTCGAGAGTGGATCGTATGTCAGGCTGCGTAGTCTGCAGATCGGCTATGCCGTGCCGCCGGCGTGGATCAGCTGGATCCCGGCCGCGCGCATCTACGTGCAGGCGGAAAACCTGTTCACGATTACCGGCTACAACGGTCTCGACCCGGCCTTGCCGGCGGCGAACTTCACCGGAGCGGCCGGCGACATCAGGGACCAGTATCGCGGCGTCGATCGGGGCGCCTATCCCAGCAGCAGAACGATCACTTTCGGCATCAGCACCACATTCTAGTGGATCGTCTTTTTCAAGGAATGCAAGACGATGAAAACGCGATCGCGGTATAGACTGCTGGGCGGGACGGCGTTCCTGATGCTCCTGGGAAGCGTCACGTACAGTTGTTCGGACTTTCTCAACGTCCTCCCGCAAGGGACGGTGGACCAACAGACGCTGACGAGCAAGCCGGGCGTGGAAGGCACGCTGCTCGCCGCCTATCGGATGTTGGACTGTACCACCTCCCTGAACGACAACTGGGGGTGCGCGGCCAGCAACTGGGTGTTCGGGAGCGTCCCGAGCGACGATGCCTACAAGGGGTCGGAGGCCAGCGACCAGCCGGGAGCGACGGACATCGAGTTGTACAACTGGCTCACCGGTGAAGCGCAGTCCTATCTCAACGTCAAATGGCGGGCCATGTATGAAGGGGTGTTCCGCAGCAATGCGACGATACGACTGCTGCGGAAGGTCCGAGCGGAGCTGCCGAAGGAAATCTCCGACGCCGACGCCGCCGGCATCCGGGGTGAAGCCTTGTTCCTCCGGGCGCACTATCACTTTGACGCGTACCGGATGTGGAAGAACATTCCATACTACTTCGAGGACGATACGACCGACTTCCGTAAGACCAACGTCGGCGTGGACGTGATTGGGAACATCTTGAAGGACCTGGACACCGCCATCGTGCTGCTGCCGGCGACTCACCGCAACGGGCAGGTCGGCCGCGCGACGTCATGGACGGCCCGCGCCTACAAGGGACGGGTGCAGGCCTATGCCGGCATGTGGGACAATGCGGTGGCGACCCTGCGCGCCGTCCGAGCGAGCGGGGTGTTTGCTCTGGAAACGAGCGTCGATCATGTCTGGACCGGGTTCTCGCAGTTCTGGAACGGCAAGGAGACCATCCTGGCGTATCAGGCCGCCGCCAATGACGGCGAGCCCAACGGCAATAATGCCAACTATGGCGAGCGCCTGAATTTCCCGCATTCCGGCAGCCCGTTCGGTTGCTGTGGCTTCCACCAGGCGTCCCAGAATCTGGTCAATTTCTATCAGGTGGACTCGATTACCGGACTGCCCCTGGCGGTGACGGACCCGAACTGGAACGCCCGCGACTCGACGTTCGTGGCCGGGAAGCGCACTCCCGTGGACCCGCGGTTGGACTGGACGGTCGGTCGGGATGGCGTTCCCTATAAGGACTGGGGACCCCACAAGGCGGGATGGATCCGGTCCCCGTCCTATGGAGGCCCCTACAGCCCCAAGAAGAACGTGCACGAGCGGGCCAGCGGCGCGCAAAGCAAGGTCGGGTGGGAGCCGACGCAAGAGAATTCCGTGAAGATTCATATGTTCCGTTACGCCGACGCGCTGCTGCTCTTGGCGGAGGCAGACGTCGAAGGAACGACCCCTGACTTGACCGAGGCCGCCACGATCGTCAATGAGATCCGAGCACGGGCTGGGAAGACCGCCCAGGGGTGTGGGGCGGGGTCCACCGATACCGTGCTGACGAACCTTTACCCGGCCTGCTTGCCCGCCACCAACCCGGATGCTGATCGCATCGCCCAGCCGTTGGTCGCCGTGTCTGCCACCTTCGATACCCTGACTGAGCCATGGGCGAGATACAAGATCGGGCTGTACCCGGTGCCGTTCCCCGATGTGGCCTACGCCCGCAGGGCGGTGCGGTTCGAGCGCAGGCTCGAATTGGCGATGGAGGGGCAGCGGTTCTTTGATCTACGGCGCTGGGAACCCGCCTATGTCGATTCGGTCATCCCTGGCTTCATTGCGAAGGAAGACACCAGGCGGATTTTCCTGGCCTCGGCCGCTACATTTGCGCCGCGCCATCATTTGTATCCGATCCCGAGCATTCAGATCGAATTGAGCAAGGTCGGGAGTACAAGCGCGTTGCAGCAGAATACCGGGTGGTAGGAGAGCCGCTCAGCGGCTCCTGATCGTAAACGCCCGCAGGGAATCGCCGTGATTGGCAACGAGCACGGCGCTTCCTGCGGGCGTGTTGATCAGGGCCAGACCCGTGACGTCCAGGGGAGCGAGGAAGCCGCTTTCCCCCGGGGACACCGGCGTGAAGTGGCCGTGACCGTCGCCTTTCAACCAGAGACCGTTACCCGCGTCGGCTCGGGGGGTGTTGGGCTCCGACTCGTACAAATTTCCCGCCACGAGCAGATCGAGATTGCCGTCCCCGTCGACGTCGTGCGCAATGATCCCCTTGATCGGTGAAATTTGCGCCAGATTGGGCAACGGCGACGAGGTGAAGGTTCCGTTTCCGGTGTTCTGCAGGTAGAGGCTGGCGAAGGTATCGGCCTCGTAATGGACCGCCCGCCGCAATTGGGAGGAATCGAACATTTGCGGCAGCGACGCTTCCGCAAACGACGCGTAGGTCGGGAAACGCACGGCGAGCGGATACATCGCCCGCCCCAACCTGGCTAAACCGAAGAAAGGGTACTCCGTCCCGTTGATCTCCTGGGTGAGCACGATGTCGGTGGTGCGGTTCCCCGTGAAATCAGCCGCGTAGATCCCGAATCTGCCCTGCGGCGACGTCGTGTAGCTGTAATTCAGACCCAGATTCCCCGCGACCAGATCGGGACGGCCGTCGTGGTTGAAATCTCCCGCAGCGAGACTGTACCACCATCCGCGCGTCGGCGGCAGGCCCATGGAGGCGGTGACGTTGCGGAACCGCGCTCCCTCGTTGTGATAGAATTCGATCGGCATCCATTCGCCGGCCGTCACCAGATCCAATCGCCCGTCCCCGTCAAAATCGATCCACACCGCGGCGGTGATCATTCCTCCGGGGTGTACGAGCTCCGGAGCGACTTGTTCGGTGACGTCCGTAAAGTGGCCGCCGTCATTCCGTAACAGATAGCTTCGGGTCGGATAGGGATAATTTCTGGGCGACAGGCGGCCTCCGACGAAGAGATCCAATCGGCCATCACCAGTAAAGTCGCCGGCTGCGACCGCCGCGGTACTGGTCGGCATTTCCGGCAGCGCCTGACTGTCTCTCACGAACCTGCCGTCTCCCCGGTTGATATAGAGACGGTCTTGCAACAGACGCGAGCCAGGTGGGAGCGGATAGCCGCCGCTCGCCACATACAGGTCCGGGAGACCGTCCCCGTTGGCATCGAAGAACAGGGCTCCCCAATCTTCGTAGTCCTTCTCGGCCGCCCACGGTTGACCCTGGGTGGATTCGACGAAGCTGCCGTCCTTCCGTTGGATGAACAGCCTGCCTGGGACTCCTGCCGCACCGCCGATGAAGACATCATCCAGACCGTCGCGGTTGACGTCTCCCACTGCCAGGGGAGGGCCCTGAGCGGAGAGCGGGTGCGGGAGGAGGGGCTGTACATCGTAATCGACCTGCGTCCCGGTCTGGTGCCTGTACTTCAACGCCCGGCGGGCGTCGACCGGCTGGAATGGCTGATGAAGCAGGTTGGTTGCTCCTCTCTTCTGAACAGCGTCTCCCTGTCGCAACGTCACCATTCGATCGACGTCCAGACCCGTGAGCAATTGATAACGCCCATCGGGCCACGTGACTTCCAAGCTGTCCACGCGCGTGACACGACCCAGCCCGAAATGGGCCCGGTCATCCATCGTGGACATGTACCCTCGGTACGGGGAGTGGTAGAGGTATTGTTTTTGTCCGCCGGCCGTGACGATCAGTGTCGATCCGATCCCCCGCGGATTGGGAGACTCCCCTTGCAGGGTGATCCGCAGATAGTGATGTACATCGTCCTTGGGTTGCACGTTTTCGTAGATGAATGCGGGACCGTCGGTGTTGTTCACGACGAGATCGAGCTTGCCGTCGTTATTGAGATCGGCGTAGGCCGCCCCGTACGAAAAGCTCGGCTGATCCATCCCCCACTCTCTGGTTCTGTCGGTGAACGTCAGGTCACCCTCGTTCCGGAAGACGTAGTTGGATGCCTTGTACCCGCGCAGCTGCCGCAGGACTTCCCACTGTCTGCGACGCGACACGCCGCCTTCTCCCGTTCGGCTCGCCCGGAACATGGCTTGCTGGTAATCCAAATCGGTGACCGCCTTGGGATAGCCGTTGGTGATGAAGATGTCCTTGTATCCGTCATTGTCGAAATCTCCAAACAGGGCGCTCCAGCTCCAGTTGGTGTACGCGACCCCCGCCAGGCGGGCAACGTCGCTGAAGACGAGGTCGCCCGCTTGCGTGACTCCGTTGTTCAGCTGGAGGGAGTTGACGCTATAGTCGACGCGAAATCCCTGACTCCGTAGCTCCGCGACCCTCCCCTGGGTCATGAAGCCGCTCATCCGCTTTCGCTCGGCCAGGGCCTGCGGCATCATGTCCACCTGCAGGATGTCGGGCCGACCGTCATTATTGAAATCCGCGATATCGACGCCCATGCCCGCGAAACTCGCATGCTTGAGCCACGCGGCGGCCTGGTTGGTGAACGTCCCATCCCCGTTATTGACATACAGGACATCGTTCGGCTCGACGTCGTTCGAGACGTAAATGTCGGGCCGCCCATCCCCGTTCAAGTCGGCGACCGCCACGCCGAGTCCATACCCGACGTCCTTCAATATCCCGGCTTCCCCGGACACGTCGGTAAAGGTCCCGTCGCCGTTGTTGCGGTACAGCCGATTGGAGCCTCCGAGGCTCGTGCTCCGTATGCCCGCCGGGTGTCCGGTACGGACAAAATCCTTGGGGGAGTCGTTGAGCAGAAAGAGGTCGAGGTACCCGTCTCCGTTGTAGTCGAGGAAGACGGCGTGGGTGGTGAACCCCGTATCGGCGATCCCATACCGCGCGGCGGCCTCCGTGAAGGTGTGATCCCCATTGTTGACGAACAGCAGATTGGCGCGCTCTTGCGGTTTTGACCACGGGGGTCCGGAAACCGAGACGTAGATGTCGAGATACCCGTCGTTGTTGATGTCGACCAGCGTGACGCCGGTGGCCCATCGGTTCGTCATGACGCCCGCCGACCGCGTGATGTCTTGGAACCGCATGTTGCCCTTGTTCAGGTACAGGCGGCTCGAGACCATGTTACCGGCGAAGTAGATGTCCGGCAGACCGTCGTTATCGATGTCGCCTACGGCGACGCCCGCGCCGTTGTAGAGGTAGACGTTGGTCTGGACGTTGACGGAATCGCTGGTCGTGATGGTATTCGCGAATGTGACCCCGGTTTGGTCCTGGCTCAGGAGCCTGAACAGGGGCGGGGCCCCCGCCGATTGACGGCCACAGCTCAGCACAGCCACGATTGGCAGGAGCGTACCGATCGAGCGAAGCGAGAGTCGGAGCATGAGTTCGGAGAATCTAACGCTCGCTGTCGGGGGCGGGGGCGGGTATCATTCCGTCCGTGTCTGCACACTCCCGTCACGTGGCGCTGAGACTTGGTGTTCTCGCTCTCGCATGCTTCTCGCCGACGAATTGCCGCAGGCCGTATCGGTCCGAAGGCGAACGGCTCGCGCATACGTATTGTGCCGCCTGCCACATGTTTCCCCAGCCGGCACTGCTGGACAAGAACACCTGGCGAATGGGCGTCTTACCACAAATGGCCCTGCGTTTGGGCTTGCCTGCGAAGTCGTTGTACGCCGAAATGTCCCGGGATCCGGAGATGCTCGTTCTGACCAAGGCGGTATCGGAACCGGATTGGGAAAAAATCGTCGCGTATTATCTCGAAGCCGCCCCCGACACGTTGCCACCACAGTCCCTGCCGGCTCAACCGCAGCTTGATCCCCCGTTGTTTTCCGCCGGTCCGTTCATTCCCCGGCTGCACAGCAGCGCGATCATCACACTGCTGAAAACGGACACCGTCAATCAACGCATCTTTGTCGGGGAGGCCGGGAGTAACACCTTTCGGGTGTTCGACTTCAAGCGCCGTCTGAAAGCGTCGTTGACGCTGCGCAGCCCTCCGACAGACGTGATTTCCGAGAAGGACCGTCTCCTGGTGCTCGAATCGGGCATGCTCGAGCCCAATGACCGGCCACTGGGTACGCTCGTGCAATATGATTTTGCCCGTGACGGGTCGCTGCACTTCGGCAAGATCCTGATCGACTCGCTCTTGCGGCCGGTCTTCGTGAGGCAATTCGAGTTTGCCGGGGATGGCCGGAAGGACTTTGTGATCTGCGAATTCGGCAACAACCGCGGGCGCCTGGCGCTCTATCGCGCGGATGGCGCGACGTATCAGCGTCACGTCCTCGATGCCACGCCAGGCGCCATACGGTTCGAAATCATCGACCTCACGGGGGACGGATTCCCGGATATCGTGACGCTGTTCGCGCAGGCTGATGAGCGAATCGTTTTGTACGCCAACAACGGTACGGGGGATTTCTCCGGGGGGCGTAAGGTGTTGGCCCGCTTTCCGCCAGTATATGGCTCCATGTACTTCACCATGCGGGACTTCAACGGCGACGGCAAACCGGATATCCTGTACGTGAACGGCGACAACTTCGACTATTCGCGTGTTCTCAAACCGTACCACGGCGTCCGGATCCTGGAAAATGATGGCCACAACAATTTTACCGAACGCTACTTTTTCCCGGTGTATGGAGCGGCCCAGGCGGTAGTCGCGGATTTCGACGGGGATGGTGACCTCGATATCCTGGCCACGAGCAATTTTGCCGACTCCGCAAGACATCCCGAGCGGGGCATCATGTACTTCGAGAATGTCGGTCGCTACCAATTCAAGCCCTACGCATTTTCCATCGCCGGCGGCAATCAGTGGAATGTGATGGCGACGGCCGACCTCAACGGAGACGGCCGGCCGGATGTCCTGGTCGGCGCCATGCATCTGGCGGACATTGCCAGGATTCAGCGGCGATTCCCCGGAGCCACGGTGGAACCGGCGGTGGATCCGATCCTGCTGTTTGAGAATAGAGGGAGCGGGGTCCGTCGCTGATGGCGGGGGAACCACATCCCGTCAAGAGGGC
>Ga0209689_1000877_pt1 | contig 21832 bp, 20 predicted proteins | sample GraSoiAngelo_149_FD_187119 | JGI IMG/M metagenome (GOLD analysis project Ga0209689, IMG submission 187119) | Grasslands soil microbial communities from the Angelo Coastal Reserve, California, USA - 14_1009_09_30cm (SPAdes) (version 2) | ecosystem: Environmental > Terrestrial > Soil > Grasslands ... | reverse complement strand
AGCGTCGCCACCCTGGTTGGCAATCCGCAAAACATGATTATTGGGCATTTTTCGCATATTCCCTTTTCGCAATTCTCGCGAACGCTTGCGCCGGCGGCGATCATTGGACTCGCAATCAATTTCATCATTTTGCGTTTCGGTTTTCGGCGTGCTTTGCAAGCGGCGACCATCGAACGGGAAATCCACGTCGTCCCGAAACTCGACCGCGGTTTGTTTGCGATCGTTTGCATCGTGTTTTTGTCGATCTTTGCCTGCTTTGTCTCCGGGCTGAATCTGGCATGGACAGCGCTCTCAGGAGCGGTGCTGGTGATGGTGCTCGCGCGACGCGACACGCACGAGGTGCTCAAATTGGTCGATTGGCACTTGCTCGTGTTCTTTGCAGCTCTGTTTGTTGTCGTTGACGGACTGAGCGACACTGGTCTGCCCGATGCCATTTATCGGCATCTGCAACCTCTCTTCGGATCAAGCGTGACAGCGCAGACTTGGAATCTGACGTGGTTCTCGGCGGCCGGTTCGAATATTTTCTCGAACGTTCCATTTGTTCTTGTCGCGGGGAAGTGGATCGCGCGTTTTGCTGAGCCCGAGTTGATGTGGAAAGTGCTCGCGCTTGCCACGACCTTTGCTGGTAACCTGACAATCGTCGGATCAGTGGCGAACATGATAGTGGTCGAATCCGCACGCGAGCATATCGAAGTCAGTTTCTGGGATTACGCGCGGTTCGGCATCCCTATCACAATTCTTACGACCGCTTCCGGCGTGATCGTCCTGCTCGTCTTGCGGTAAGAAGATGTCGCATTGCTCGCCGGTGCGGTGACGGCATGGCCAGATTCTCAAGCGCGCTAATTTCAAACCAAGTTTGATTCGAGAATATCTCCGGAGGCGCGCGATGTCTGTATACAGCAAGCGTGATGCGGTGATGTGTAAAGGGAAAGATCGACATGTGAACAGCGCGTTTGGTTGTCGATTTTGTTTGCAGCGGCGGCAAAATCCACATGCCGCGCCAGCGCCCAGCTGATTGTGCGAGTAAGATTTTGCTTTGCTTAACGATAAGAGCGTGGGTCTCGATGAGTTGCCTTGTTGGGGGACGAGCTCGCTTGAACGGAAGCGTTTCGGGATTTTTTGCACGGCAGAAGTTTTTGACCGGACAAATTTCACATCTCGGCTGGCGCGGAAGACAAACGAGCGCGCCAAGATCGGTCAGTGCGGAATTGTAAATCCCGGCGGAACGTTTTGGAACAAGCATGGCCGCGTGCTTCCAGAGCGCTTCCCGGCCAGCGGTGCAATCGATGGGCCTCCGGAAATTGATGAGGCGCGTTAACACCCGCGAGGTGTTGGTTTCAACAATCGGGACGGACTGATTGAAGGCAAACGTCGCGATGGCATTCGCCGTATATCGCCCAACGCCTGGCAACTCGCGCATGCGGGCGATCGCGCGGGGAAAATGGCCGCCATGTCGATCCATGACGATTCCAGCGGTGGCGTGCAGATTGCGCGCTCGCGCGTAATAGCCGAGGCCTTGCCACGCGTGGAGGATGTCATTTTTCGAAGCCCAAGCCAGCGCGGAGAAATGGGGGAACCGGCGGAGCCACTCATTATAATAAGGGATAACGGCGGCAACCTGGGTCTGCTGGAGCATGAACTCGGAGACGAGGATGGCGTAGGGATCGCGAGTTTGGCGCCAGGGGAGGGCGCGCCCGTGGCGGCGATACCAACGCAGAAGAGAGCGACGGAAGATGCGAAGGTCTGGTCGCGGGATCAAAGTTGAAGAAACCTCGAACACCCAACGCCCAACGTCCAATCTCGAATTCAGAGTTGAGCGTTGAGCGCCTGCCCCGGCGTAGGCCTTGCGAAGGCGGGTTGAGCGTTGGACGTTTCTGCTTCTCCGAATGAATTCGTACACGAGTCTATTAACCCAGGAACAAGCGACCAAGCTTCGCGCGCTGCTCGAAGTACTCGGGTTCGAGTTCTCTCCAAAGGAATACACGCTTTTTTTTGCGCAGAAGAACAGGTTGAGCGTGGCGGTTTACGAGAAAGGGCCGAAGGTGCTTGTGCAAGGCAGGGGCGTGGAGGAGTTCGTGCAATTTGAGCTGGAGCCAAAAATTCTCGGCGAAGCGAAACTGGGCTACGAAGAAGTGCATTCGCCGGAAATGTTCCAGCCGCACTTCGGCGTGGATGAGAGCGGGAAGGGCGATTTTTTCGGGCCGCTGGTAATTGCGGGCGTTTATGTCGACCATGGAATAGCCCGCAAACTTCTCGATGCCGGTGTGCAGGACAGCAAGCGAATCGGCTCGGATGCGCGGATCCGCGCGCTCGCTCAACTCATTCGGAAGACCGCCAGTGGACTGATCGAGACCGTGCTAATTGGCCCGCAAAAGTACAACGAGCTTTATGAGAAGTTCGGCAATTTGAATAAATTGCTCGGGTGGGGACATGCTCGCGTGATCGAAAATTTACTGGCAAAAAAACCCGATTGTCCGCGAGCGTTGTCGGACCAGTTTGCCGATGCGCGCGTGATCGAACAATCGCTGTTGCGACACGGCCGCAAGATCGACATCAAACAGCGGACGAAAGCGGAATCAGATATCGCAGTGGCAGCGGCCTCGATTCTGGCGCGGGAAGCTTTCATTAATTGGCTGGAGCGGCGGGGAAAAGAGCTTGGGTTGCGACTCGAGCGAGGAGCATCCGCGAACGTAAAAGAGACTGCGAAAAAGGTCGTGGAAATGAGTGGACCAGGCGCATTGCGGGAGGTAGCAAAAGTGCATTTCCGAACCGCCAACGAAGTCGCGCCGAATCATTATGCGGGCCCGCCTCCACGCGAGAATTGGCGAAAATAACCGTGATAGAGCGGTTACGGCGCAGCCTATGAACGCCTTCTCATTGCGCGCTCATCAGCAAGTTGCCATTGTGTTTCGTCTTCTTGTCGAGAAGGTTAGCCGGGTTAAAGTTTCGATTTTTTTGTGCTTGATGTGACCACCGCCACGGGCACGTGAAGCGATTACTAAATTAGATATGGCAAAGCTAACCAAACGCGACATCGTTGTCGCCATCAGTAACCAAACCGGCATGGTCCAACACGAGGTCTTCGATGTGGTCCAGCGGACGCTTGATAAGATCACCGACAGTTTGGCCAACAACATCGCCGTCGAGCTACGCAACTTTGGCGTTTTCCAGCCGCGGCTGACAAAGCCGCGCGTCGGGCGAAATCCGAATCAGCCCGGCAGCAGTTTTGTGATTCCACCGCGAGCGACGGTGAAATTTAAGGCTGGCAAGATTATGCGTCAGCGAGTCGAGAAGCTTTCGCGGGAATTAAAAGAAGCCTCTGAGCGGCAGAACAACGCTAGCGAGCAAACCGGCACCGGCCCGTAGCGAAGCCGTCCGCCAGACTGGCTAAAGTCACGATTTCGTGGCCGGGTCGGGATCGAGCAGATTTCTAACTGCCTCTTCCAACCGCTCAAAATTAATCGGCTTGGTGAGATGCTCGGAGAAACCTGCAGCGTGGGCTTCGTTTACGTCTTGCTCCGCTCCAAAGCCACTGAGTGCGATTCCAGGCAGAGCTTTGCTGCTTCGCACTTCGCGCATTAGTTCGTAGCCGCTGCGGTCCGGCAGTCCGATGTCGCTAATAAGCAGATCGAAATCCTGACTGTGCACTTTTTCCACCGCCTGCTCCGCGGAATGCGCCAGTGTGATTTCGTAGCCGCGGCGCTCCAGCATCCTCTTCATCCCGGTGCAAGTGTCGTGATGATCGTCCACCACCAGAACGCGCCGATGCCTGGGCACAGATACTTCTTTTTCTGAAACCGGGCGTTGACCGCGCTGGGCGCCATCGCCGTCGCCGCTGATCGGACTCGGCACGGTCGTTAGCTCCAGGGAAAAAGTGGAGCCTTGATCCTTTCCGGGACTCTCCACTCGGATTTTTCCGCCGTGCGCGTCGATCAGCGCCTTCGAAATTGCAAGACCGAGGCCGAGACCTCCAAAACGACGGGTAATCGAGATCTGTCCCTGTTCGAAGGCGTTGAAGATTTTGACGATCCTTTCCGGCTCGATGCCCATCCCAGTATCGGTAATCCGAACGTCAATCTTCTCCGGGGCGGGGTTAAGTGTCTCGATCGTAATGCGGCCTTTTTCGGGAGTAAACTTCACGCTGTTCTTGATCAAATTCCAAAAGACCTGTTGCAAACGGGCCGGATCGCCTTCGACATGTGTCTCAGCGGCGCGAAGACGAAATTCCACTTCGAGATGTTTGGCAGCAATGTCCTCGCGGCAAATCTCGTAAGCGCGCTGGAGGATTTGGTGCACGCAAACAGTCTCAAAACTCAACTGTAGTTTGCCTTTCGCGATGCGCGTGACGTCGAGCAGATCGTCAATCAAACGCGCTTCCAGCTCGACGTTGCGCCGAATGACTTCGAGCGCCTCGCGAACTGGCGGGGAATCCGGAACCGTCGCTTCCAATTCCCCGACCATCGCGATTACCGGCGAGAGCGGATTGCGCAACTCATGCGAGAGTAGCGCCAGGAACTGGTCTTTCGCGGCATTCGCGCCAATGAGTTCCTGCCGCAGTTTGACATCGCGCGTTTTGTCTTCGACGAGATAAAGCACGCCTTGAGTGGTATCGTGCGAACCCTGCAGCCGTAGCAGATTAATATCCAAAAAATGGGTCATACCCGTCTTGTCTTTCAGCGGGTGCTCGATGAGCTGAAAAGGTGTTCCAAAAGAGAGCACTCTCTCGATCGCTCCGGCGGGAGCAATCTTCACGTCGTCGTAGGTGGCTTCCGTGATGTCGTCACCGGCTGGCAGATCTCCGAAACGCTGCGCCATGTGCGCAAATGCGTCATTCGCCTGGAGAAAACGGCGGGACCCCGGATCGACGAAGGCAATGCCACTGGGCATGTTGGCCAGGATCTTTTCGTTAAAGACGACTTCGCGTTCGACGCGCTGCGTAGATTCGATCTGGCGCTGATAAAACCTGCTGCCGAGCCATGCGAAGACTGCAGTGAGAACAACCAACCAAGCTGCCAGGACAGTCATTCGTGCGAGGAGGTCACGAACCGGCCTGTAGGCGAGACTTTTCGGCTGCTCTACTACCGCGACCCAACCGGTTGATTCGATCGGGCTGAAAGAATACAGATTGCCGCGTCGCTCGAAGTGCCCGCTCTTGCTCTGGCGGATCTCTTTGATCAAAGTCCCCCCTTCGGGCGAAGTCGTGCTGGGGTTGGGCTTGAAATCATTCGCAAACAATGCGCCGCCGTTTTGATCGAGCACTTCGAAAAGTAAGCGGTCACCAAACTCAATCGTGGACAGTCGTCGGCCGATTCTTTCCACCAGGACCGAGACTCCGATGTAACCGATGATCGTTCGATCGGGGCCGCGCACGGCACCGACGATATCAGTGACCAAACGTTTATCTGACGCCCGTGAATGAACTTCCGAGACGATGGATTCGTTGGACGCTTCTGCTTGTGACCGCCAGTGCTGGGAAGCAAAGTCCTGACCAATCAACTCCGGATTGGTTGGGATCGACGCGATGAGGCGGCCGTCGGGGGTCGTGAGAAACATTCCATCGATCTGCGGTTGCGAATAAAATGCGGCGTTGAGCCATTGCTGCGCGAGTGGCTGAGGATTCGGCGCGCCCAAGATTCTTGCGACCTCTGGAAGCGTTTGATAATACTCAATGATGCTACTGCTCCGGTTGAGATCGTGACTGACAAGATGGCCTACCAATTGGATGAGGGTTTGCCGGTCGCGCAGGATTCTTGTTTCCAGGGTGTCGCGCAGAATCGTGTACGAAACGATGAGCGTTAACACCGAAGGGATCCATCCCGCCAGAAGGATCGGAAAGATGATATTGAAACGTCCAAAACGGTCGCGCCTTCGTTTCTTAAATGTGTCTCGCAATTGCATGCCCTCCAGGTTGCGAAGATCGGCTTATCACCGTTAACCGGCTCGCCGCCTCAGGCAAGGCGAATGTCGGCAGCCCCGAAAGCTTTCGAGGGCTCAATCGCTCTGACGAATTGCGAGGTTTAATCCGCGCGCTTGAGCGTGAATCGCTTTTACGTCAGCCAATTTCAATCCCTCTCCGGTTGCTTTGCTCAAGGAAAGGTGAACGGCGTTTACGCCTGAACGAAGTTTCTCAAAGAGCGGTGTATGCGCCAGCGTTGGCGGCAATGTTTTCAATTCTGCGGCGAAGTAGTCGACCAAGTCCTTTTTCGCGAGGACGGCTGCTCGTTGCGGCGAAAAATTCAGTTCGATTGCCCTTGCGCTAATCTCCAAGCCTCGCAACCAGCCACCGAGACTGATCAAATGCGCCATTTTTTGATCGCGCAACTCAACCATTGCCTGCTCAACGTCTGCCTGGATCGCAATAAGCTCTTTGCGTACCGCCAGCCAATCGCCCCGGCGCGCCAAGTCCGTGAGACTTGCGTTGTGGCGCGTTACCCGATCGGCCACGCCGAGGCCACGAGCTTCTCTCATTAAAACGCGTCCCAGATTATCGACCGCGCTTTTCCTCTCGGCTTCCACAATTAAGAATCCGTCGGCCACCAATCCTCCAAAGAGCAAAGCTTTTTGCTCGCGGCTCCCAGGACTCGCTCTTGGAAGCTCTCGGTGCAGTTGTTCGAAAGGCAGCGGCCTGAGCTCGTCGAGTTGTTGAAATATGCGCGCGATCGATGGCGCGGTGTAAGGATTCACGCCCAGTTCCTCACGCTCGTATCCCTGTTCGGTGATTGGTTCCTCTTGCGCCCGCAGAGGTGTTGCAAGGCCGGTCGCGCCCGCAATTACGAAGATCGATAATGAACACAACATTCTCGCTCTCTGCGCTATGTTCGTATGCTGTTCTCGCCCCACACCCGCTATTTTCAGACGCGCATGTGCGATTTTTTTTGAATTGACGCACGTGCTGGAAACGGCATCATGTCGCCCTTGCTGCCGTAACCATCGGCAGTGGCAGAAACTCCCATGCAAGGAAGCCTCGGACACATTATCTGGACCGTCTGTTATCTGAGTGTGCTCGGCGGTCTTTCGGCGTACGGTATCCATCGCTACTTCATCATCTATCTGTATCTCAAAAACAGGAAGCGCGCACCGGTCCCCGCCCGTTATTTTGAACAGCTGCCCAAGGTGACGGTACAGTTGCCTATCTTTAACGAGGTCTACGTGGCCGAGCGTTTGCTTCGTTCGGTGAGCGAACTGGACTACCCGCGAGAGCTTCTCCAAATCCAAGTGCTGGACGATTCGACCGACGAAACCCGCGAGATCACGGCCTCGTGCGCGGAAGAACTGCGGCAGCGCGGCTTTAACGTTCAGCGCATTCATCGGGTCGATCGCACTGGTTTCAAGGCCGGCGCGCTGGCCGTAGGACTGGAGGCCGCAGACGGCGAGTTTGTCTGTATCCTCGACGCCGATTTTGTCCCGCAACCGGATTTACTAAAACGCACCATCCATTTCTTCACCGATCCGAAAATAGGAATGATCCAGACCAGGTGGGGCCATTTGAATCGCGGTTATTCGCTGCTCACCCGCATGCAGGCGATTTTTTTGGATGGACATCTTTTGCTCGAGCAAACTGCGCGCAGCCGGAGCGGCCGATTTTTCAATTTCAACGGAACCGCCGGTCTCTGGCGACGTTCCTGCATCGGGGAAGCTGGTGGCTGGCAGCATGACACGCTTACTGAGGATCTCGATCTGAGCTATCGCGCCCAGCTCGTGGGCTGGAAATTCATTTACTTGGCTGATGTTGTAACGCCCGCTGAGCTCCCAGTGGACATGAACGGATTTAAATCTCAGCAGCATCGCTGGACAAAAGGATCCATCCAGACTTGCAAAAAATTGTTGCCCACAATCTGGCGCAGCCGACTTCCATTTCCCATCAAGGTCGAGGCCACGGGGCATTTGATGTCGAACTTTGCTTACTTGCTCCTTGCTATTTTATGCGTCCTGCTGCATCCCTCCTCCGGGGCGCCTGGGGGCGGTTGGCTGCGGACGCTGCTAGTCGACGTCCCGATTTTTTTTGCGGCGTCAGTCTCGGTAGCGATTTTTTATGTTTTGGCGCAGCGGGAACTGCATCCGCGAACGTGGATGAAGGAGATGCTTTTTCTGCCATGCTTGCTGGCGCTCGGCATCGGTCTTTCGCTCAACAACGCGCGCGCCGTGCTGGAAGCGCTCTTTAATCACAAATCGGATTTCACACGCACGCCCAAGTATGGGATCGAGCGCAAATCGCAGCCCTGGCGAAGCTGCAAATATCGGCCGCTGAAATCGGTCCTTCCACTGGCGGAACTAGGTTTTGCGCTTTATTTCACTTATTTCCTTTGGTTCGCGATTGCGCACGGGCAGTTTCTCTCAGTGCCCTTCCTCCTCATGTTCCAAGGCGGCTTCCTTTATGTCTGTCTCTCTTCATTCGCGAATCGATGGCTTAAAACCAGCTTTGGCGGCTCACGTGCCGTCACCGCAATTCCCGCGTGACAAAACTCGAATTATCGGTTAAGAAGTTGCGCATGTTTCGGCCACTGGCGCTAATTTTCAGTCTAATCTCGATTGCTCCCACGCTCTTCGCCACGCAACTCGACGTTGCACATCGTCTGATAATAAGCGTTCGCGACCAGAAGCTGATGCTTCTCGAGAACGGCGCCAAGGTGGCCACGTACCCGGTTTCCACATCAAAGTTCGGATTGGGTGATTTTCTGGGGCGAATGACAACTCCTCTTGGTTATCTCATGGTTGCACAAAAAATCGGCGACAACGCACCGACCGGCGCGGTGTTCCATAATCGGCGGTTTACGGGGGAAATTCTTGCGCCAAATGCACCGGGTCGCGATCCGGTGATCACGCGGATCATCTGGTTGCGCGGGCTGGAAGCTCAAAACGCGCGCGCCTTTTATCGCTGTATTTACATTCATGGCACGCCGGAAGAGAAGACAATCGGCCGGCCGGCCAGTTACGGCTGCATCAGGATGAAATCGGGCGACATCGCCGCTCTATACAATCAAGTTCCGCTCGGAGCGCTTGTACAAATTATTTCCGACCGTTTGCCCAAAGCGCCAAAGGCGCCGCCGGTACAATCGAGTAATACGCTGATGGTACAAGCCGAAAAAGCAAAGGAGGAGCAGCAACTTGCTCCCACATCGGCTTCGGGTTCACTGACGACCGAGCAAATGCGAATGGCGGGAGCGCTCGCTGCAGAGCGAAAAAAAGGCCAGACTCGCAAAACGACGCCGGTGCTGAACAAGGACGCGGCAATCGTCCAAAACAATCCGCGCACTTAAGAGTTATCGGCCACCGCAGTTGCCGGCCGTGCGAGTGACTCTTGACAACCGCGACTGCGCCCGCGAGCGTCCACGTTCACAAATTTTTCGACTAAGTAATGGCCAACACGAAATCAGCTGCCAAGCGCACCCGCCAGACAGTGAAGCGATCGCTTCATAATCGCAGCGTGGTGACACGTCTGCGCAGCATCCAGAAGCAGATTCGCTCCTCGGCGAGCCCCGGGTCGGATCAAATCCGCGCGGTGATCTCAGCAATCGACAAAGCCGCCAAGCGCGGGATCATTCATCGAAACACCGCGAAGCGTCGCAAGACGCGGCTTAACAAAGCGCTCGCGGGTGCCAAATAATCCGCTGTAGCGGCTTCCCTTTGGGAAGCGCGCCGCTGATGTGTTTGTAACGCGCGCGCCGCGCGTCTCACAGAGACGCGGCTACAGTAAATGCCCTTTGCATATCGCACGGGACGGATAGATTCTTCCGAATGATTCCCGCTCTTCTCCTCGTTTTTTCGGCCGTCTTTTATCGCGTGACGACGGGGCTCTTGATTCATTCCGGCGCCAGCTGGCTTTCCAACTTCGCGCCGCTCGCGGCAATTGCGCTCTGTAGCGCAGCGTACTTTCCAAAGAAATACAAATTCTCGGTGCCGCTCGTTACACTGTTTATTTCCGACGCGGTAATTAATTTTCGTTACGGAGCCCCGTTGCTCGACCCGCAAATCTTCATTCGTTATTTCGCGCTCGCGTTGATCGGATGTGTCGGACTTCTCTTGCAGAACCGGGCATCGCTGAAGACGCTTTTGCCGGCTTCCATCGTTGGATCAACAATTTTTTACGCGATCACGAACGCGTTCTCCTGGTTGAGCGACCCAGGTTACGCGAAAAATTTGGGAGGACTGATTCAGGCGCTTACGGTGGGATTGCCTCAGTACAGCGCGACGCCCAGCTGGATGTTTTTCCGCAATTCACTCATCAGCGATCTTCTCTTCACTCTGCTGTTTGTTCTTTCGACGAACCTTGGCCGAAGCGCGGAGGGCTCGCGCGCCGCGGTTCCGCGCACGGCTTGACCGCCATGCAGCCGCTGGAGCAGCGCGACGAAGTCGAGATGCTCTCGCTGATGCTGTTGATCCGGCGTTTCGAGGAACGCGCCAGTCAGCAGTATCAAGCGCAGAAGATCGGCGGTTTTTGTCACCTTTACATCGGCCAGGAAGCGGTCGTGACCGGTGCCGTTGCGGCCGTGCGTGACGATGATTACATCATTACCGCTTACCGCGATCACGCTCACGCGCTTGCTCGCGGCACGAGCGCGAACGCATGCATGGCGGAGCTTTTTGGAAAAGAAACTGGCTGCTCCCGCGGCCTGGGTGGCTCGATGCATTTCTTTGACCGGCAACATCACATGTACGGTGGTCACGCCATTGTCGGCGCTCACGTTCCACTGGCGGTTGGAATGGCTTTTGCCATCAAGTACCGGGGCGAAGATCGTGTCACGCTCTGCTTTTTCGGTGACGGCGCAATCAATCAAGGATCCTTCCACGAAGCATTGAATCTTGCCGCTCTGTATAAATTGCCGATCGTTTTTATTTGCGAAAATAACCTGTTCGCCATGGGTACTTCGGTGAAGAGATCGACGTCGCTCAAGCAGATTGTCGATCGGGCGGAGGGTTACGATATTCCCGGAGAAATTGTCGATGGAATGAACTTTCGCGAGGTGCGCGACAAGATCGCTGAGATTGTGGATTCCATTCGGAAAGAGTCGCATCCAGCTTTCCTGGAAGTGCGCACTTATCGCTATCGCGGACACTCGATGTCGGATCCCGCGAGCTACCGGACCAAGCAGGAACTGGAGAAATATCGTCTCGATGATCCAATCACGCGTTTGCGTGCACAGCTCACGCGCGAGGGAAGATTGACGAACGAACAGTTCGACCTGCTCGACAAGCGCGCGAAGGAAACAGTGCTTGCTGCCGTGAAGTTTGCCGAGAAAAGCCCGGAGCCACCACTCGACAAACTATACGATTATACTTACGCCAACGGAGCAGCAGAGGCAGGCGTGCCTGACACGTCGAAACGGGAAGAATCTGCGCCAAAAGAGTCGGGAGCTACTGCAGGATGAGGGAAATTACTTATCGTCAGGCACTCAACGAAGCGCTCGCCGAAGAACTCGAGCGGGATCCGAATGTTTTTCTGATGGGCGAAGAGGTTGCCGAATACCAGGGCGCTTACAAGGTAAGCCACGGTTTGCTTCAGCGCTTTGGGCCACGGCGGATCGTCGACACTCCAATCAGCGAGAACGGATTTGCGGGCCTGGGAGTGGGGGCGGCAATGGTTGGGTTGCGCCCAATCATCGAATTCATGACGTTCAGCTTTTCGCTTGTTGCCTTCGACCAGGTGGTAAACAACGCGCCAAACATGTTTACGATGTCGGGTGGCCAATTCAATATCCCGATCACATTCCGTGGCCCCAACGGACCTGCGCATCAGCTCGGCGCGACCCATTCGCACGCGACGGAACCGCTTTATGCAAACGCGCCCGGATTGAAAATTTGCACACCGGCCACGCCGCGCGACGCGAAAGGGTTGCTGAAAACAGCCGTGCGCGACAATAATCCGGTGCTCGTCTTGGAAGCAGAACTGCTCTACAGCTCGAAGGGAATGGTCGAACCGCCGGACGAAGAGCTGCTCATTCCTCTTGGCAAAGCGGAAGTGAAGCGCGAAGGCAACGACGTTTCGGTTATATGTTACGCGCAAACGGTGCCGCTCGCGCTGAAGGTCGCGGCCCAACTCGAAGAGGAAGACATCTCGGCCGAGATTGTCGATCTTCGCTCAATCAAGCCGCTGGATGAGAAAGCGATTTTCGATTCCGTGGCGAAAACGCATCGCGTCGTGATTGTCGAACAAGACCGTCCGTTTTGTGGCGTGGGCGCGGAAGTTTGCTACCGGATTCAAAAAAACATTTTTGACGAACTCGACGCCCCCATCATCCGCGTATCACAAGAAGATGTGCCGATGCCATATAACGAGCGCCTCGAGAAAGCGGTTTTGCCAAACGCAGACAAAGTCATCGCTGCGGTGAAAAGGGTTTGTTACGCATGAAACAGGCTTCTAATTTCAGACTTCAAATTTCAGGAGCCGCTCTCTTCACCATTCACTGATCAATATTCACTTTCTTTCCCGCCATGCCTGAGATTCAAATGCCCAAACTCAGCGACACCATGACCGAGGGCACCCTCGTCGCGTGGAAAAAGAAGAAGGGCGACAACGTTTCGGCCGGCGAAGTGCTGGCCGAGATCGAGACCGACAAGGCGACGATGGAATGGGAGTCGCCCGAAGATGGAACGCTTGCCGAGATTTATGTCGAAGAAGGCGGCAAGGTAAACGTCGGCGACAAAATCGCATTCATCGGTGGAGAGGGCGAGGAAGCGCCCAAGGAAGAAGAAAAAGGGAAAGAGGAAAAGCCGGAAGTCGAAGAGGAGAAGGAGGAAGAGAAGCCCGACGAGGTTAAGGCGAAAGAAAAAGAGCCCAAAAAGGAAGAGGAAAAAAAGAAGCCCGAGAAGAAAGGTGAGCCGAAGAAGGAAAAGAAAGAGAAAGCTGTGGAGGCAGGCGTGTCGCCTGCACCAACGCAGCCGACACGGCCGCCACCACAACCCCAAGAAGCGCGCGTAAAAGCGTCGCCAGTCGCGCGCCGAATCGGGGCCGAACTCGGTGTCGATCTTGCCAGCGTAAAGGGAACCGGTCCGGAAGGGCGCGTCACCGAAACCGACGTGCGCGCCGCGGCAAAATCAAAAATCGGCGCGCGGCAGCCTTCCGCTCCAGCCATCAAGGCCGGCGAAAGCGCGCGTATTCAACTCTCCGGCATGCGCAAAATCATCGCGCAGCGGCTCGTCGAAAGTCTTGGCCCGATTCCGCATTTTTACCTAAACATCGAAATCGACGCCGGGCCCCTCATGGAAGCGCGCGAGGAATTGAAATCTGCAGGGGAAGGTGCCGAAGCTGCGAAGATTACCGTAAATGATTTCGTCTTGAAAGCAGCAGTGCAAGCCGCAGTAAAAGTGCCGCGAGCGAATGCTTCGTTCGATGGCGATGCGATCGTGCAGTATGCAGATGTTGACCTCGGCATTGCGGTCGCGATCGAAGACGGATTATTGACCCCGGTTATACGCGCGGCGCAAAACAAATCGTTGCGCGAAATTAGCGAACTGGCCAAGGATTTGGCGCATCGCGCGCGCAACAAACGGATGAAGCCGGAGGAATTTCAGGGCGGCACGTTTACTGTTTCAAATCTCGGCGGGATGGGCATCGACAGTTTCTCCGCTGTCATTAATCCACCGCAAGGTTTCATTCTAGCCGTCGGCAAAATCACGAAAGTCCCCGTGATCGACGATTGTGACCAAATCGTCGTCGGCCACCGCATGTCGCTCATCATGAGTTGCGATCATCGCGTCATCGACGGCGCGCTCGGCGCCGAGTATCTGAAAGAACTCCGCCACCTTCTGGAAAACCCGGCTCTCCTGATGGTTTGAGTCGGGTGGGTCTATCGCGCTGCGGTTTCCCAGGTCATGAAATCATCCAGCGTTTGGCGAGTTTTGTCTGTAACAAATTCGATGACGGTGGCGTCATCGATAAAGCCAAGAAACGGCGTTTTGTCCGGAATAAAATCGAATGGATCGACCAGGTAGTTGAGAGCAGCAACAATCCATAACAGCGCGTCGTCGGGAACTTGGTCGTATTCGCCACGATGGTGCGCCCGAATTAAACGCAGCATTGTCTGAAGATAAGGCCAACACTCTTTAAACGGTTCTCTGGGTACGGCTGCTGCCTTTCGCGCTGCTTCATTGAAAAGCCCTTGCAGACTTCCGCGATCATCAATGCACGATTTTGCATTGATGAGCGCTCTGGCGAACGCTTCGCTGCGAAGGGCAGGTTTGCGGTAAGGAACATTCGTCTCGAGATTTTTGGGGGCCGCGCCCGGCTTTATTTTTCTACGCGGTTTCGCTTTCGATTTTCTCATCTGCCGCAATGAAAGCATCTCGGTCGGCGCATGGGAAGGCGATTCGACGCGAACGGCTAATCCGTTAGATCGACATCTAAGGCTTTGTCGCGAGAATCAGCGGCGAAGGCCCCGGTGCTTCCAGTTTACGAACTTTTTTGAAACCCGCCTCTGCAAGCCAACTTTTGATCTCGTTGAAACTAAAAGTGTCGCCGCGTTCGGTATTCACGAGCATTTGCACGGCGAACATGAGCGAATGCGCTGGTTCAGTGCGCTCGTCGTTTACGAGCCATTCGGCGATAGCGATCACGCCGCCGGGTTTGAGCGCGCGAAAAGTTTTCTTAAGCAACTTGCGGCTGCGTTCTTCGCCTTCGCTGTGCAAGATGTGGCCGAGAGTGGCGATGTCGTAGCCGCTGCCGAAATTCGCGTCCAATATATCGCCCTCGACATAATTAAAGCGATCGCCTACGCCGAACTTTTGTGTGATTCGTTTGGTCGTCGGAATCATTCCTGCCCAATCGACTGCGGTCACGCGCACGCGCGGAGATCTTTCAGCGAGCGCGATTCCCCAGATTCCGGAGCCAGCGGCCAGATCGAGAACACGAATTTCATTCCTCCCTTTCGATAGTTTTAAGTGATCGCCGAGCTTTTGCGCAGGCGGGTAGCTCATCGGGATGATGTTTTCTACCAACTGGCTGAAAAATTCCGTGCCTTCGGTCTCCTGGTTCACGGCGACGGCCGGACGACCTTCGCGAACGATGTCGGACAATTGTAGCCATCGTGAGATGAGCTGCGGCGCAATGGTCCCAAAAAATCCTGCGTGCGTGCCCGGCTTGTTGCTGAGAAGAAAGGCGGCGCTTTCCGGCGTAAGCGAATACTTCCCTTGCCTATTTTTCTTCAGAAGATCTAGACCAACAAGCGCATTCATTAAAATCCGCAGAGCGTGCGCCGATGCCCCGGTTTCTTTTGCAACCTGCTCTGATGTTTTCGCGCCGTCTTCAAACGAGTCGAAAACTTTGTTGGTCACACCCGCGCTGATGATCAGCGGCGGTGCGTAAGCGAAGCTAAGTTCCATCAAACGTTCGGGAGTGACTTGTTTTTTCTTAGAAGCTTTCTTTGGCATGGTTGATTTGGCTTTTTTGGATCGTAAGATCGACAAGTAGCGAGCGTCGCAGCGCTCGCAGATCCAGTCAACCGTGTCGAATAATTCTCCTAGCGAAAAGGCGCTGCCCACGACCTCGTTCATCACTCGTGCAACGCGCGGCGTGATTCGAGATCAGCAGACACGGCGTAACACGATGTTTATTCTGCTTCTTGTTGCGCTGGCCCTCCTGTTTTCTGGAACAACATTTTTGCAAACAACGCTCAATCCACGCGAGCGCCCAATCTGGTTCATTCTATTTTGGATCGTTTGTGGATGGTTGACCCTGACGGCACTGTTGCTGGCTGTTTTCGATTTGCTGATCGTGAAACTCGAATCGCGCAGAGCGCAACGCGTGCTGGGGCAGAATCTGAAAACGAGCTCACCAGCACCCACAATCAACGAATAATCGTGTGAAAATGGAGACAACAACCGAGCAGCGACCGTCTGCTCCGGACTCCGCGCACCTCCGAAAGCCTTCGCGAGGAGGCCGAAGCGGCTACCGGTCCCGCGAGGAAATGGAAGCGACCGAGCGAGCTGCGCTCGCTCCGTTTGCGCAGAAATCTGGCGATTCGCGCGGCCGACAATATCCGGAGCCCAGCCATGCTTATCGCACGGAATTTCAACGCGATCGCGCGCGGATCATTCATTCGCGAGCGTTCCGTCGATTGGAATACAAAACGCAAGTGTTTCTGAATGGGACCGGCGATCATCTGCGCACGCGGTTAACCCATTCGATTGAGGTTGCCTCCATTAGCCGCACAATCGCGCGAGCATTGGGGCTGAACGAGGATCTCGCGGAAGCAATCGCCCTCGCGCACGATCTCGGGCATTCGCCTTTCGGACATTCTGGCGAGGAGATGCTCGCGGAATGCATGATGGACCACGGCGGTTTCGATCACAACAAGCAGAGCTTGCGCGTGGTCAACCTGCTCGAAAATCCTTATCCGAATTTTCCTGGCCTGAACTTGACGTTCGAAGTGCGGGAAGGCTTGCAGAAACACCAAGCCTTTTATGAGATGCCGGAAAGAGTGGCGCAAGCCTCCGGCTTGCGTAAGCATGAAAGCAAGCGAGACGGTTGCGCTGCTCTGCAGAAGTATCGTTGTCCATCGCTCGAGGCGCAGGTCGCGGATCTCGCCGACGAGATCACTTATTATAGTCATGATCTGGATGATGCGGTCGATTTTGAAATCTTGAGCGCGGCGCAATTGGAAGAAAACGAAGTCTGGCACCGAAGCCATCGCGCAGTGCTCGCACGCTATTCCGGCGCGCGCGAACCTGAGCTGCACAATTTGATCATTCGGGACATCATCGACGTGCAAGTTTGCGACGTGATAACGGCAAGCGCCCAATCAATTGCTGATGCTGGTGTGCAAAGCGCAGATGAAGTGCGCCGCCAGCCGACGCCGCTCATTCGCTACAGCGACGAATTATTCGAAGCGAACCGCGCGCTGCGGAAATTTCTATACCAGAATGTTTACTACCATCCACGCGTCGCAGACGTGAACAGGCACGCGTGCGAGATGTTGCGGCGCGTTTTTGAAGAGTACGTTGTTAACCCAGATCGGCTCGGCAAGACGGCGACAAAACGAATTGAGGCAGAAGGACTGCATCGCACGGTATGCGATTACATTGCCGGAATGACGGATCGCTACTTGATGGAAGAATACGCGCGAATTCGGGCTCTGTAGATGCTTCGCTGCCTGCCACGCCGTAGCCTCGGCGAAGGCGGGTGCGAAGCGCGGCGCTGATTTGGCTAACGCGCGCGCGTTGCGTCGCCCAGAGGGCGGCGGCTACAGTTACGCTGCCGCGCTGCCGGTTTCCTCGCGCAGATATCGAATGACGAGACGGAGCCGGTCCTTAACAGAAAGTTCTTCGAGGATGCGCTGGCGGCGCAGAGGATCGGTCACGAATGTTGAGGCGACGAGATCGGCAAGCATTTCCGGGTCGCTCAAATCGGAGAGATACCGATCTATTTTGGGCGGCAGTTGACGTTGCCCGTCCCCTTTGAGGTTCGAATAAAGCTCCAGGACTTTCGTGGCGAGCGCTTCAGTTTCAACCGAGGAGACGGAGTCGGATTCAAGCGAATCAATTGTTGCGATCGGAAATGGCGCTTCCTGCTCGAACCCTGTGAATCGTACTCGCTCCAGTCCCTGTAGGATCAGGTTTGAGGTGCCGTCCTCGCGTTCGACGCAGGCGCGAATGAGACCGACGCCGGCGGTGTGAAAAAAATCCGCGGCCGATTGCCATTCTGCACAGTGTGGTTTGATCAGCGCGACGCAAAACATGCGGTGATGAGTGAGGGCGTGCTTTAACATTTGCCGATAGCGCGGCTCGAAGATGTAAAGCGGAAGCAGCGCGTGCGGAAAGAGCAACGCACCGGGCAAAGGCATCACCGGCACTCGCTTGGGCAAAATTACAGACGAAGGCATCGTGTTAGTCTTGCTGTTGTAAGATATACGCATCGCGGGAAGGGCAAACACCTGCCCGCTAACACAATGACGAAATCCGAATGACTCGACTGCGGCGCGCGGCAGGGCAACCCGAGTCAATGACCAGTGACGAGGCTCGAGGCATGGCTCTTCCTAATTCGTGCGTCGTCATTTTTGTTTCGTTCCAATTCCGGACGCGCGAAGCTGTTCGAGCGACATTTGGCCCTCAATATCGGTCGCCGCGGCGACCGAACCGTAAACAAGAGCAGATCCGCAACACGCAAGCAGAATGCGCGATATTACGCCAAGCTTACCGATCCCCATCGCGCTTACGGAAAGATCGGCGTCTTTTTCCATGATGAAATCGATCAGTCGTGCGAGCTGCGCCGGAGTATCCGTGCGCGTCGCAATTTTGAAAATATCCGCCCCATGCGCCTTCGCTGCGCGTGCTTTAGCGCGCAACGCACGCGAACCTGGCGTCGATTTGAGGCTATGAAATGAAATGATGCGCCGCACATTTTTTTCCCGCGCCAATTTGAGAAGCGGACGGAGAGCAGGCGCCGAACGCAATTCGACATCGATATACTGGGCCTGGGACAAGAAGCGCGAAAGGAGATCGCGGCGCTGCCCCAGGGACAGGTTATTTGCACCGCCCTCTTGCGGATGTCGCGCGGTGATGATGAGCGGCTCGTGTAATTTCGACAATTTGTTTTCCAACTCGTTGACGATGCGCACGAGATGGTCCAATCGCAGTTCAAATAAATCCGGCGGTTTACGCATTCGGATGGCGAAATCCAAGTCCGCGCGCGACATGATTACGCCCACCAAGCGAGGACGGGGACGATCAGTGGGCGAACCGCGCGCGGTCACAGGAGTTTTAACCACGGATTGCACGGATAGCACGAATAAGAAGACTCAGGCATTAAGATCATAGATCGCTGTAGCACTTCGATTGCGTAGCCAACGATTCGAGAAACTTCTTCTTTGAGCACCAGCTTTTCGTCATTCGTGTTCATTAGTGGTTAGGTTTCGGAGTGTAGCGCGAAAGCATTCTCTCGACGTACTTGGCAAGGATATCGAACTCCAGATTCAATAAATCGCCGACTTGGGCATGATCGAGATTAGTGTGGCGTTTTGTGTATGGGATGATCCACACAATGAAGCTTTTCGGAAGGACTTCTGCGATTGTAAGGCTGATCCCGTTGATTGCGATTGAACCTTTGTTGACAACGTAATGCGCGAACTCAGTTGGTAGCTCAACTTCCAGACGATGGTCGCCTCGACTTTCTTGGAAGGCGAAAATGCGTGAAGTGCAGTCGATGTGGCCCTGCACAAAATGTCCGCCAAAGCGCCCCTCTGCAGAGAGCGCGCGCTCGAGATTTACCTGAGCGTCGCGGCGCAGCATTCTGAGATTCGTGCGAGCAATTGTTTCCTCGAGAAGATCGAAGATAAGTAGATCATTGTGCTGCGAGCTCAATGTGAGGCAACAGCCATTCACGACGATGCTGTCGCCGCTCCGTATTTCTTTTGCGATACGCGGCGCAGCAATTTGCAGTTGGGTCCCGCCATCGCTGGCGCGAACCGCTACAAAGCTGCCGACTTCTTCAATCAGGCCGGTGAACATGGCTCCAGGAAAACCAAAAACACATCAGGACACAGAGGACTTTGCCGGGCAACTCAAATGTTGTAGCCGCCTCGCTGTGTGAGCGCGGTGCGCGTGTTTAACACCTCAGCGCCACGCTTCCCACAGGGAAGCGGCTACAGGTTCGCGCTGGCCGGGATCACCGGCCCTAGCTACAACGTACGGCGTGGCCGTGTTCTCTAATACGATCGCGTTGACCCCCGATCCCGCCATCTTTGGCATTCCGGTCGATTTCATTCTATTCGGCCTGACTCTCCTTTGCGTCGCGGTGTTTCATCATCACACGACGCGCGTTGCTCTCGCGGGCTTGGTGACAATTTCGATCTACAAATCGCGTTCACCGGCTTCAAGACGGGTCCCGGCGTAATCGGATTTCTTTCTCGCGTCGAGCACGAGTGGGTCATCCTCGCCAATCTGCTTTGTCTGCTGGATGGGTTTCGCGTTGTTGTCGCGCCATTTTGAAAAAAGTCACGTGCCGGTGGCGTTGCCAAAGTATCTTCCCCATGACTGGAAGGGCGGTTTCATCTTGTTGGTGATAGTGTGGATTCTTTCCAGTTTTCTCGATAACATCGCTGCTGCGTTGATCGGTGGCGCGATGGCGCTTCAACTCTTCCGCGCCAAAGTGCATCTCGGGTATCTTGCCGCAATCGTCGCCGCATCCAACGCCGGTGGCGCCTGGAGTGTGTTAGGCGATACGACGACCACGATGATGTGGATCGCGGGTGTCTCGCCGATCCAGGTATTCCATGCAATCATCGCTGCGACGGTGGCATTGTTCATTTTCGGCATCCCCGCCATCAAGCAACAAAGATATTCGCCCATTTTAGCGCACGTCCACGAACATCCGCGTTTTGATTGGATGCGTATCGGGATAGCGGGCCTGGTTCTAGGGCTCTCGCTCGCGACCAACCTGATCGTAAATGTGAAGTTCACCAGGCAGGCGGATCATTTTCCCTTTCTCGGTGTGGCCGTGTGGGTGGCGATACTGCTCTCGGTAGGAATGCGCCGGCCGGACTGGGAAGTACTGCCTCGAGCCTTCCGAGGCTCGATCTTGCTTTCGCTGGTGTTGATTGCTTCGATGATGCCGGTGGAGAAGTTGCCCCTGGCATCCTGGAGAACGACGCTGGCCTGGGTTTTCTATCCGCCGTGTTCGACAATATTCCGCTCACGGCGCTCGCGCTCAAGCAGAACAGCTACGACTGGGGCATGCTCGCGTATGCGGTGGGGTTTGGTGGCTCGATGATCTGGTTTAGATCGTCAGCAGGCGTTGCAATTTCCAATGTCTTTCCCGAGGTGCGGTCGGTGGGCGCATGGGTCAAAGAGGGATGGCTTACCGCCGTCGCCTATGTTGTGGGATTCGTGGTACTATTGATGTTGCTCGGCTGGCATCCGGCGCCGAAGCTGCGTCCTAAACACCGTCCGCCCGATGACGGAATCACGCAGGTCAACAACAGGTAAGGCCGACTCATGACTGTTTTTTTAAAAAAATCCACGCAACCGCATTTCAGCGCTTTTTTCCGGACCGAGACGATCGGTGGATTGGTCCCCCTCCAGTCAGCTTTTCAATGAGCTAGTCTATCGACAACAGAGAAGGTGCGAAATCGCTGATGCTGAAGCAATCGACAGTAAGTGCGCACGTGCGCAATCATACCGCCCCACCACGAAATGGGTACACGGGCGCGCGCGTTGCGATTCTCTCGGGAATTCTCTTTCTGTCCGGAACCGGCGCACTGATTTTCGAGACTCTCTGGCTGCGCCTGAGCGGGCTCGCATTTGGAAACTCGCTCTGGGCCGCCGCGTTAATTCTTTCCAGCTTCATGGCGGGTCTGGCGCTGGGCAATGCGATCGCAGCGTCATCGAGGGTTCGGCGATGGCGGCCCCTTCATCTTTACGCTGTACTTGAGGTGCTCGTCGCATTCTTTGGCTGCACGATTGTTTTTGGTCTTCCGCTGATGGGCGAGTTGATGCGGCCCGTTTGGCAAATGCTGTGGAATTATCAGCCGACGCTGATTGGATTGCGTTTTGTCCTGTCATTCCTGGTCCTGCTCATACCGACAACGGCGATGGGCCTGACACTGCCGGTATTGGTGGAAGATCCGATTCTGCGACGCGCAAATTTCGGGCGAGCGATCGGTTTTCTTTATGGCTCGAACACATTAGGCGCGGTGGCCGGTGCCGTGCTTGGCGAAGGTTATCTCATCGGAGCGTTTGGATTTCATGGCACCGGCGTGGCTGCGGGTTTGGCAGTTTGTATCGCTGCAACGATCGCATTATTGGTCGCAAGAGTTGATGGCAATACCGCGATGTTTATTCCGCAGCGAACATTTCCGTTGCGTTTAAATGTAAGCTACCGGCCGCCGTGGCGTCTGCTTTTAGT
>Ga0209689_1000874_pt1 | contig 21866 bp, 23 predicted proteins | sample GraSoiAngelo_149_FD_187119 | JGI IMG/M metagenome (GOLD analysis project Ga0209689, IMG submission 187119) | Grasslands soil microbial communities from the Angelo Coastal Reserve, California, USA - 14_1009_09_30cm (SPAdes) (version 2) | ecosystem: Environmental > Terrestrial > Soil > Grasslands ... | reverse complement strand
GCCGCCGAAGATGGCGAGGATCGGAATCCGGATCTCGCCCGCCAGTTGGAGCGGCGCCAGCCGCTCGGGTGGCGCCTGGAGATGGCCGTAGTAGCCAACTACACCGACCAGGCCGCGCACCCGGGCGGCCGCCACGTAGGCCAACCGCCCACCCATGCAGAATCCCCACGCGGCGACGCGTGCCGCGCCGCGCGACTGCAGGTCGTCCACGGCGGTTTGCAGATCGGCGATGAAGCGCTCATCCGATAACCGTTGAGCTCGCTCCACGGCGCGAGCCATCGCCTCCGGTTTGGTTCCGGTGCGCTCGGGCGCGCGCATCGCCTCCGGTAAGTCGCCCTGGCGACCAAAGAAATCCACCAGCGCGGCGGCGTGACCCTGCGCGGTGATCCGGCGCGTCAGGTCTTTGTAGAAGTCGGTATAGCCCCAGATATCGTGAATGATCAGCACCGCGCCCCGGCGAAAGCCAGTGGCCGGCTCGGCGACGAATTCCCGCAAGGCGGCGCCGTCCCCGACGCGCAGCCGCCGCTCCTCTTCCTTGACCGCCGTCTTCGCCCGGGGACCGTCATCCTCGTCTGGTGCGGTGCACATTCGGCCAGTCTAGACAGCGAGCGTTCGGACGAAGGCCGCGGCCCGGTCCATCGCGGCATCGATCACCGGGAGCAGACCGTGACCGACGCCCGCAAAGGTGACCAGCTCGGCGCGCGGCAGCAGGCGCACTGACGCCCGAAGCAGATCGACCCGCGCAAAGGGATCGGATTCGCCGGACAACACCAGAACCGGGCAGCTAATCCGCGGCCAGTGTTCGGTTCGCAGGTCTTCCGGGTGCCCGGGCCGGTGCAGGGGGTAGCTCAAGAGCAGCAACCCCGCGTAACGCACCTCGGTCGACGCCATGCTCGCGACCCGCCCTCCGTACGAGTGGCCTCCGGCAATCGAGCCCGCCGGCACCTTGGCGATAAAGGTGGGAATCGCCTTTTGCGCATTCGACCGGGGCAAGTCGATGGCCGCTGCGCGGAGCCCACGGGCCTGCAGCGCTTTGACGTAAGGCCGCATGCTGGTCGCGTCGCCCGATGCCCCATGCGCGAGAAAGATCGATGGGAGGTTGGGTGATGGCGGAGCCACCGGCTAACATTAGTGCCCGACTCATGGCACGCGTCCTGCTCGTCGAGGATGAGCCCAATATCGCGTCCATCATCGTCTTCAAGTTGGAACGGGAGGGGCACCAGGTGCGCGCGGAATCTAGCGCGACGACGGTCGCCGCTGCCAGCCAGGCCTTCCAGCCCGAGCTCGTGTTGCTGGATTCCAGCCTTCCGGACGGTGATCCGTTTGCGCTGCTCAGCCTGCTGGCGGCGCGTGGCCCGGTGGTGATGATGACGGAGTTTCGGGACGCCGCCACCCCGCCGCGCGCTCGAGCTGCCGGCGCCGTGGCGACGGTTGAAAAGCCATTCAAGCCCACGCAACTGGCCCGGCTGGTTGCACAGTTGGTGCCGGCGGCCACGGCGGGACGCCCGTGATGCGGGTGCTGGCGCGCAAGCAGGGCGCAGCCCTGGTAATCCGGAATCGCACCCTCGGCATCTTCACCGACAAGGGGTTTACGCCCGTCGACTTCAAGATCGAGCTGGCGATGAAGCTGGCCACCCGCCTGAAGTACACGCCGCTCCTCCCCGCCCAGGAGATGGAAGAGCCCGATCTACTGCGCTTCCTGGAGAACAGCGACCGGGCGTAGGAGCCGGTGCCGCGGCGCGTTATCTCTCCGCGATGTCGGCGGAAACGGACCGGGTGCTTGAAAGCGGGCGGATAGCGGAATCGGAAGGGAACGTGCGCGAGGCGGTGGTTCGGTACGAGGCCGCCGTCAAGCTTTCGGGCGACGACGCGCGGCCCCGGCTGCGGCTTGGGACGCTGTGCCATCGGATCCGCAACTACACTCGCGCTCGCGAGACGCTCGAGGAGGCGAGCCGGATCGATCCGAACGACGCCGAGGTGGCGTTCCGGCTCGGACTGACCTGCGATGCGCTGGGCGATCGCGAGTCGGCCCGGACCGCCTATACCCGCACCATGATGCTGGCCCCCAGTTCCTGGCAGACCTGGTACCTGATCGGCCGCGACCATCGCCAGCTCGGCCACGCGGAAGTGGCGCGCCTGGCGTACCGGCGAGGGCTGGACCAGGCCCCGGAGGAACCCGAGATTCTGGCCGAGATGGGCACGCTGCTCTGGGAGATGGGACTGCGTGACAAGGCTTATCCCTTCCTGGAGCAGGCCGCGCAGCGCTGCCCGGTCGATCCCGGGCTCGCCTTGCAGCTCGGTATCGCCGACCTGGAGCGGGGCGACCTCACGGCAGCGCGGCGGCGGCTGACGGGAGCCAAGCACCTCGACCCCTCGGACCGGCGGATCGACCTCGCCCTCCAGGAACTCGCCATCCGCCGACGCGACCCCCGCCATCACCATCGAGCGGCGTGAGCCCGGACAAAGCAAAAGGCCGCTTTTGAGGGCGGCCTCTTGTGGGGAGGAGGGGGGCGATGGTGAGACTGGAACCTGAACGCAGCCTAGCAACGGCGCATTACGGCGCCGCTAACTTACGCGCCCTGGCGCGCTTCGGCGTCCGCCCAGCGGGGGGTCGCAACGTCCGTCGTAAGCACCTGCTCCTGCGCCAGGATGCGGCGCAGGATGGCGACCGAGGACGCATAGGTGGAGTCCATCCCGTAATAGGAGAGCCCGCGCGCCCCCAGGGTCCGGGCCTGGGTGTAGGGCGTGTCCGAGGCGTAATGCAGCACGCCCAGGTCGAAGGGCAGCTTGGTGAAGTTGATGTTCTCCCGAACCGGGTAGCGTGACGACTCGGCGGCCTCGTAGAGCGCGTCGAGGTATGGCCCGGCCTCCATTTCCACCACGGTATAGCTCTCGCGATGATAGAAGTCGAGGTAGCCGCGGTTCTGCAGGAAGGTGCCACGCACGGTCACCGCGCGCTGGTTGTCGAGCGCCGAGCCGTAGACCAGGAAGGGGGCCACGCTGTTGAAGCTGAAGCAGTTGTCCAGCCAGTAGGTGTTTTCGGAGTGCTCCTCGTAGACGACGTTGGAAATCATGACGTCGCCGATGCTGCCGTTCAGCGTCGCCGCCTTGCCCAGGAGGTAGACACCCCGCAACGTCTCGACGCTGACCGCGACCTGGCGCAGGACGTTGTAGGCCCCCAGACCAAGCGGATAGTTGACGTTGATCAACACCGCCGGGCTGCGCTTCAATCGATCAACCGCCGGGTTCCCCAAGCGGGCGTCGAGGTCGCCGGCGACCAACCGGTCGAGGATGATGACCTGCGCCGCGACGTCGAGGCCAGCCTGGCTGGGAAGGAAGAAGATGCCGCGCTCTTCCTCCTCGCGGCTCCGCTGCGCCCGCCGCTCCCCGGCCTCCGGTGATTGTCCGTAATAGGAACGGGCCGCGTAATAGAGGAAGTTGTCCCAGTTGCCGCGCGACTGGCCCTGGCGAAGTTTGCGCAGCTCGGGAACGAGCTCGAGGTTGTTGCTCCGTTCGATGTACTCGACGATCTCCTGCTGATGACGCCGGGCCGATCCGCTCAGCAGGTTCACCAGGCTGTGGGTGTTGCTCGAGATGAAATACACGGGCCGGTCACTCACCCCCTGGCCCTTCATCAACGCGTCGATGGGCTCCCACCAGCGACGGGTGGCTTTGATGTAGCCGACCTGGGAGCCGCCCAGCATCCGGACGCGAAAGTCCTTTTCCTCCGCCTGGATGCGGCGCAGGGGACGGAGCAAATCACCCCAGATCTCCACCAGCCGCAGCGCGTCATCCTCGGAGATGCCCAGCCGCTCCAGCACCTGGAACTGCTGCGCCACGGCTTCGGGGTGGCTCAGGTCCTCGACGCTGAGCAACGCGTGCAGCTTGTTCCATTCGATCTGGAGCGCGACCAGTTGTGGAATCACATCATCGATGTCGGAGGGGCTGGCGATGTACACCGCGAGCGTCTCGTCGCCGTCGAAGTAATACCGCCGCCGGCGGCCGGGCGCGCTCTGCATCTCCCAGCGCTCGACGTCGACGTTGAGCATCCGTTTGAAGACCTCGGCGGACTGACCGAGCACGATCCGCCGGACGGCGATGATGCTCGGCGGCAGCCGGCGCAGCGCGTAGATCAGCGCCCCGGTATCGGGCTCGGCTGAGCCCGCCCCAGGGTGCAGGCTGGATCGCATCCCGATGTGCGACTGCTCGAGCACCTTGAGTTTGGTTTCGCCGGAGCTGCGGAGCAGCGTTCCGTAGGTTCGGGTATAGAGCTCGACCGCGTCCCGACCCGGTCCGCGATCACCGTCGAGATCGTTGTACGCCATTGTGGGTATTATCCCGCGGGTTTTCGAAAGCCTGCCGGTGACATCGGGTCGCCTATTTACATCTTTTAACGAAAGTTATTTGCTGCACGCCCGAAAAGGCTCGTACCGTGGGCGCTGGCCGAACCAATTGCAAGCGTCGGAGGAACCACTATAAGAATCTACGAAGCGATTCAAACCGAGACCCAACGCACGACGCTGCGCGTGATGGCAACCCGCGCCGAGGAGGCCAAGCGCAAGCTCAGCCTCTACGCACTCGACCGCATCCTCTGGAGCCTGGAGGAGATGAACCTCGGCGAGCGGACCATCGTGCCCCGCGACGTCGTGGACCAGCTGCGGGCATTCGGGGTGCCCTACACGCCCGAGGTGCGGATTCCCGACCTGATCGAGCTGGTGTTCACCGCGCAAGAAGAGTTCATGAACGTCGAGCCCGAGGAAATCAACCGGGTGCCGACGATCGAAGAGCTGGAAGCCTACTTCGAGCAATCCCGCGTCGCCTGAACCAACCGACCGGAACGCTGCCCGAAATTCGGGCAGCGTTTTTCTTTTAGACGGCGCCATCCTATAATTCGGTCACCTTTTAGGGGAGGTGATGCCGGCCAGGCGCCGCGACAAGTAAAGATACCGACAGGTGGCTCGAGGAGAGCTGAAAAGGGAAGCCGGTGCGAATCCGGCGCGAACCCGTCACTGTAACCGGGGAGCCGTGGACAAGATCCACCGAGGCTGTGGCCTTGGGAAGGAGTCTAGCGGCAAGGATCCGGAGCCAGGAGACCTGCCTGTCGGGACCAAGGACCGTCTTCGAGGCTGAGATGGAGGTTCACATGAAACGACTGACGTCCGCGACCCTCACCGCCATCGTGGTGCTCGTGCTGGCATCGATCACGGCCAGCGCCCAGAATCGACTCCCCAGCAATGCCCAGCGAGCCCTGCAATGGCTGCAGTGCACGCAGCAGCAGCTCAACGGGCAGATCGGCAGCGGCGGCAATCCGATCGCGCGTTCGGCGGAAGTCGCCTTCGGCCTGGCCGCGGCCGGCCAGGATGCCGCCGCGATGAAAACCGGCGGCGTCTCGCTGGCCGAGTACCTCAAGACCGCGGTCAGCACCGATGTCGGAACCAACGGTGAGCTGCTGATCGCCCGCGCGTCGCAGCCGGATGCCGGACCAACGGCGTCGGTCATCGCGCAACTGGACGCAGCAAAGGGCAGCAACGGCGAGTACGGCGGCGACCTGTACAGCGATGCGCTCGCGATCCTGGGCCTGCGCGCCGCGAACCAGGCGGTTGGCCAGGACGCCGTGACCTTCCTGAAAGACCATCAGCAGTCCGACGGCGGCTGGGGCTTCGGGGGCGACCAGTACACCGATTCCAACACGACCGCGCTCGTCATCCAGGCCCTGCTCAGCGCCGGCCTGCCCTCCGATGATGCGGCCATCGCCCACGGCTTTGCCTACCTGCAATCGGTCTTCGGCCAGGGTGGCTTTGCAGATACGCCCGGCGCTGCCCCCGACGGCAATTCGGACGAGCTGGCGATCCAGGCGATCCTGGCCGCGAACCAGCAGGCTGACCAGACCTGGCGGTCGAAGCTGGACCAGGCCCTCGCCCAGCTGGCCGGCTTGCAAGTCGCCAGCGGGGCCGACGCCGGCGCCATTTCCAATCCGTACAGCAAGCTCTTCGCCACCACGTTTGCGCCCGCCGCCTTCCTGCTGAGGCCGCTCACGATCGGCGGCATCGCCGAGACCGCAGTGCCACTGCTCGCCTGTCCTGCCAGCTCGACGGCGACACCGACGCCGGGGGTAACGACCGCGAGGCTGGCCCAGACCGGCGCGGCGGCCGATATCCGGCCGCCGCTTGGCGGCCTGGTGATCCTCCTCCTGGGCGCCGGCATCCTGAGGTCTCGCCGACGCGCCCCCCGTCGATAGTCCGCTCAACCATCGCGCTGGTGCTGGCGCTCTTGAGCGCGGTGCTCTGGCACCCACCCGCTCATGCCGCCAGCCACCGGGCGGCGCTGGTGATCCAGCACAGCGCTTCGTGGCCAGGTCCGCGGGTGCTCTGGACGTGTGTTGAGTTCGCGCAGGAAGCGATCAGTGGCTTGGCGCTGCTCGAGCTCGCCGGCGTCAATTCCGGCCAGCCGCCCCAGGTGTACGACTGGGGCGGCGGCAGCGACACCGTCTGCCAGCTCGACCGTCAGCCGACCCCGGTGCCCGAACGCTGTTTCGGCCCGACCTCGGGGCCGAACTGGTCCGACTGGTCTGCGACACCGTCGGGATGGGTCGCACGATCGACCGGCGTGAGCGGCTATACGCTCCGCGACGGCGACATCGAGGGCTGGACCTACACGTCCGCCTTCGGTGCGCCGCCACCCTCGGTTCGGTTCGCCCAGGTCTGCACCGCACCGGCTTCAACGGCAGCCGCGACCCACTCCGCCGCCGCGCCCGCGTCGGCTCGCGCGGCGCCAACGGCGACGGCAACACCGCCGGTAACAGCGACTCCTGCACCAGGGCGGGTGCAGGCGGTGGCGCCCAGCGCGTCGACCACCAGCCGGTCCGCGCTCGCCATCACCGGTCCAACGACCCAACCGCCGACGCCACCCTCCATCGGACCATGGCTGCTCTTCGGCGGGGCGGCAACCTTGCTGCTCGGCCTCGGCGCGATCAACCTGCGGCGGCGCTGGCCATGATCCGCAACCCATTGAGCTGGTCTGCGTGGGCGATCGCCGCCCTGGCGGCGGCGTTCATCGACCGCAGCCCATGGCTACAGGGCTTACTGCTGCTGGTGGTGTTCAACCTCTGGTGGGCGTATCGCGGGCGGCGAGGCTCAACGTACTGGAAAGTCGGGGTGGCGCTCGCCATCCTCCCCATCCTGTTCAGCGCGGCGCTCAGCCGGTTCGGCCATCACGTGCTGGTCACCTTCCCGAGCGTCCCGATCATCGGCGGCGCCTGGACCTGGGAGGCCATCCTCTATGGGGTGTCGACCGGGGTCGCGCTCCTGCTCACCGTCGCCGTCTTTGGGATCGTTTCCTCGACCGTTCGCAGCGCCGACCTCCTGTCGCTGCTTCCGCCGCCGCTGTATCGGGCCGGGACGGCCGTTGCGCTGTCGCTGGCCTTTGCCCCCCGGACTGCATCGTCCTTTCGAGCGATCCGCGAGGCGCGACGGCTCCGCGGTCATCGGAGCGGATGGCGATCGGCGCCTGCACTGCTGGTTCCGCTCCTGTTGACCACGCTCGAGCAGGCGCTGCAGTACGGCGAGTCGCTCGACGCGCGGGGCTACGGCAGTGGCCAACGCTCGCGCTACCGGCCGCTCCGCTGGTCGCGGCTGGACGCCGCGGCGATGGTCGCGGCCCTGGCCTCAGTGATCCTCACCCTCGTCTTCCCATCGACGCCCTACAACCCCTATGCCGATCTCGCGCCGGCGGCGCCGGCGGCGGTCAGCATCATCGCCGTCATCCTGCTCGCCGCGCCGGCGGTGACGGCGGCTCTGCCTGGGACGGACCATGCCGATCATCACGCTTGACGACCTCCACTACCAGTATCCCGAGGCCGACCGGCCGGTCCTCGAGGGCATCAGCACGCGCGTCGAGCCCGGGGAGGTCATCCTATTGCGCGGCGCTTCCGGCAGCGGAAAATCGACGCTCCTTCGCACCCTTAACGGCCTCGTTCCGCACAGCACCGGCGGGCGGTTCAGCGGCCGGGTGACCGTCGGCGGCCTGGACACGCGGGCGCATCTGCCGCGTGAGCTCGGCACCCGGATCGGGTTCGTCTTCCAGCATCCCGATGCCCAGTTCCTGCTCGAGGATGTCGAGGCGGAGCTCGCCTTCGGCCTCGAGAACCTCGGTCTGGCCCGCGCACTGATGCGCAAACGCATCGAAGAGGTGATCGACCAGGTCGGCATCCACGCGCTGCGCCATCGGCGGATCGCTACCCTGTCGGGCGGGGAACGTCAGCGGGTGGCGATAGCCGCGGCCCTCGCGATGCACCCCCAGGCGCTCGCGCTCGACGAGCCCACCTCGCAACTCGATCCCCAGGCGGCCGAGGATGTGCTCCAGGTCGTGCTGCGGCTGGTCGCGGAGCTCGGGATGACAACCGTGATCGCGGAGCATCGGGTGGAACGGATCGCCCCCTTTGTCGATCGAATCTGGACCATCGAATCGGGCAGGATGCTCGATCAGGTGCCCCGGGCGGCCCTCGCCGACGGAGGGGCGCGCCCGCCGGTAGTGGACCTCGCCGTCCGAGCGGGCTGGTCGCCGATTCCGCTGGGATTGCGCGATGCGAGGACGCATGCGACGCGCCTCTCCACCACGGCGCCCGGCGAACTGCGGGCCGATGGCACCGGGGCGGTGATCACCCGGCTCGACAGCGTGGCCTTCGCCTACGACGGGCGGCGCGCGGTCGATGGCGCCTCGCTGACCCTTCGCCGCGGCCAGGTCACCGCCCTGATGGGCCGCAACGGTTCCGGGAAAACCACCCTGCTGAAACTGATCGCCGGAATCCTGCCGGCGCAACGTGGTCGCATCACCCGCGAGCTCACCGTGGCCTATGTCCCGCAGGATGCGGACGGGCTGCTGTTCGCCCCCACCGTGGAAGAGGAGCTTCACGGACTCACCGCCGAGTCCGTCGCCCCCTTTCGCGAGTGGCGCCATCGCTATCCGCGCGACCTGAGCTCGGGAGAGCGGCAGCAGCTGGCCATTGCCGTGGTCGCCGCCCGCGCGGATCTCCTCCTGCTCGACGAGCCCACCCGCGGGCTGGATCCAACCGTCAAACGGGCGCTCACCAGCTTCCTGCGAGCGCGCGCGGAAACCGGGGCCTCGATCCTGGTCGCGACCCACGATGTCGAATGGGCGGCGCGGACCGCCGACCGAGCGCTGCTGATGGCCGATGGCGAGATCTATGCCGACGGGCCGCCCCGCACAGTGCTCAGTGACTCGCTGGTTTTCTCCACCCAGATCAACAAGCTGCTCGGCGGTCAGTGGTTGCTGCCGGAGGAGGTTCCGGTGTGAAGCGCGGATTCGCTAGCCATGCGGAGGACGCGGTGCTCGCCGGCATCACCGTCGCCGGGTTGGTCCTCTTCTTCGCCCCACTACTACTGGGTTCACGATTCCCGCAGGCGGTGCTGCTCTTCAGCGCCCTGGTCGCGGTCTCGGCCCTGGTCGTGCTCGGGGTTGCCGTGCAAACCCACCGGCTTTCGACCCGATTGCTCGCCGTGCTCGCGGCGCTGGTAGCCGTCGATGCCGTGATGCGACTGGTCATCGTGGTCGGCCTGCTCGGCTTTTCGCCGATCTTCTTCCTCATCATCGCCGGCGGCTTCGCCATGGGGCCAAGCTTCGGCTTCGCCGGCGGCGCGCTCACGCTCCTCCTTTCGGCCGTCCTCACGGCCGGACTCGGCCCCTGGCTCCCCTACCAGATGCTGGCGGCGGGCTGGGTCGGGATGGGAGCCGGCTATCTCGGCCGGCTGACCGGACGTTCCACCTCGCGTTTCACCATCGGGCTGCTGGCGATCTACGGAGCGGCCGCCGGCCTGGCTTACGGCCTGGTGCTCGATCTCTGGGAGTGGCCGCTGCTCCTCAATCCGGCCGCGTCCACCCTCAGCTGGGCGCCCGGTCTGGGGTTGGGAGCCCTGGCCCGCCGGTTCGCCGGCTTCTACCTGACGACCTCGCTCGTCTACGACGCCTTCCGAGCCGTCGGCAATCTCGTCTTGATCGCGGCGCTCGGCGCGCCCGTGGTGGTGGCCCTCAACCGGTTCCGGCGGCGCTTCCTGGTCCAGTGGAGCGTTCACGAACCGGTGCGGGCAGTGAGCACGGTTAACATTTCGACAGATGTCGGAACTCCCGCCTGAAGTCGCGGTCGAGCCCGAGCCGACCGACGCCGATCCACCACCGGAAGCCGTTCGACCCGACCGTCCGCGGATCTGGCCCGAGGAGCCACGAGCGCCCCGTCCCCAGATCAAACGGCCGATGGAAGAGTGGCTCGCCGAGTTCGACGAGCGCGTCAAGCAGCACGACGCTCGGCCTCGCGAGCAACCGAGCCGGCGGCGCCGGGCGCGCGGCCTGGCTCGCATCGTGCCGGCCGTCCCATCGCCGCGGGCCGAGCGGCCGCGGCCCGAAGCCGTCCCTGGACCGACGGCCGACCAGCCCCGCGGTCGCCGCCGAGGTCGCGGTCGCGGCCGGGGGCAAGCCGCCGGCCAGCCGCAGCCGCCATCGGGATCCGGCAGCACCACGCCCGGGCAGCGCCCGCCGCGCCAGCGAGAACCGCGGAGTCCTCAACCCGGCCGCGGCCGGGGACGGAATCCATACCCCCGCCCCAACCCTCCCCACAAGGGGGAGGGAGATTTGGGGCCAACGGGACAGGGCGATGTGAAGCCGAGGCCAGAGGGAGAGGTGCCGCGCCGCCGCCGGCGGAGAGGGCGAGGCCGCGGGCGGGGGCCGCGACCCGGAGGACCGCCCGGTCAAGCGGGGCCGCCGAATTCGCCGGAATAGAATGGACCAGCGAGGCGTTGGCATGAGTAGCGACTTTTCGCTCTTTGAGAGGCACGTTGATGCGCTGTATCGAAGCGCGCTACGCCTCACAAGGAAGCCGGAGGACGCCGAGGATCTGGTGCAAGAGACATATTTGCGAGCCTACCGCTACCGAAATCGTTTCAAGCCGGGCACGAACGAAAAAGCCTGGCTGTTCACGATCATGACCAACGTGTTTCGCAACCGGCTGCGCCAGCGGCCCGCCCCCGAGGACCCGATCGATGCGCCGGGGACGGACTTCTCCATCTACGATCAGCTGCGGCGGGAGGGGATGCCGGTCCACCTGATGTCCCCGGAGGAGATCATCGTCGACCGCGGCTTTGGTGATGAGGTCAAGCACGCGCTCGAGGAGCTACCGATCCCGATGCGGATGGTGGTGGTGCTGGTTGACGTGGAAGACTTCTCCTATAAAGAAGTCGCATCGATCCTGGGGATCAAGATCGGCACCGTGATGTCCCGGCTGCATCGCGGGCGGCAGGCGCTGCAGAAGAAACTCTGGGAATATTCGGGCCGGCCGAAGGCGCGGCCGGTCGCCGTGGGAGCGCACTGATGGGTGACCACTGTGAGCAGACCATGCGCAACCTCTCCGGTTACATCGACCGGGAGCTGAGCGACGCGGACGTCCGCCAGGTGAAAGCGCACCTGGACGACTGCCCGCCCTGTGACAAGGTGTTCGAGTTCCAGGCGGAAATGAAGCGCCTGGTCCGCAAGGAGTGCTGCACCGACGACGCGCCCGCCCGCCTGCGCGAGTGGGTTCGTCAACTCGCGACCGAGAAACCTAAGCCGGCGGGATGATCCTCGACTCGGCGCTGGCGTTCCTCGCCGGGCTGTTGTCGTTTGCCTCGACCTGCGTGCTGCCACTGGTGCCGGCGTACGTCGCCTACATGGGAGCCGCGGCGACCGGGACAGAGATGACGGTGCGCCAGCAGCTCAAGGTGCTGGGCAATGCCGCCCTGTTCGTCGCCGGCTTCGCCACCGCTTTCATCGCGCTGGGGGCCTCGTTCGGGCTGATCGGCGCCGACCTGAAGGCCTACCGTCCGCTACTGCTCCAGATTTCCGGCGTGGCGCTGGTGCTGATCGGGATCGCGCTGCTTACCCTCGGCCGGATCCCAGGCCTGATGGGTGAGAAGCGGTTCGACATCGCCCACCGGTTGCCCCGCGCGCCGTGGGCGTCCTATGTGATCGGGCTGGCGTTCGCCATCGGCTGGACGCCCTGCGTCGGCCCCATCCTGGCCGCCATCCTGCTGCGCGCCGGCAGCACCGGCACGGCCGCGCAGGGCGCCGTGCTGCTGGCGTTCTATTCGGCCGGCCTCGGCCTTCCCTTCCTGATCGCGGCCGGACTGTCCGGGGTGTTGACCCGGATGCTGGTTCGCGTACGCGGCGCCTATGCAACCCTGAATGCGGTGGCGGCCGTCTTCCTGATCGGCATGGGGGTGCTGATCTTCTCCAACCGGCTGACCCTCTTCAACGACTTCTTTCCGGTGGTGGCGGTAACCACGCCGTGGGACTCGCACTTCCAGAGCACCGAGCCGAGCCTGCCGGCGACCCGGGGGGCGGTCCAGGTGGGCAAGCCGGCGCCGAGCTTCGCGCTGAAGGATCTCGATGGACATCCGGTGTCGCTTTCCGACCTCGAAGGGAAGCCGGTCCTGATCACCTTCTGGGCGACCTGGTGCGTTCCTTGCCGCGACGAACTCCCGCTGATTCGCGATGAGTACCTGGCCCACCGGCTCGAAGGCTTGCGCGTGGTTGCGATCGACTACGGGAACGAATCGCCCGATACGATTCGCTCCTTCTGGACCTCACTGAAGCTGCAGCCGGCGCCGGTCCTCGATCCGGATGGTCAGGCTGCCAAGGCCTATGGCGTAAACGTCACGCTGAGCACCGGCCTGCCAGTCAGCGTGCTGGTCGCGCGGGACGGCACGGTGAGCAGTTACGAGCCATTCCCGCTGACCCGCGACTACCTCGACCCCGCGCTGCAGAAAATCCTGTCGTGACACCCACCGCCAAAACCGGCACCTGGTCCGGGCATGGATTATGGCGCTACCGCGCCGACCTTGGGATCCAGGGCGACCCGGTCACGCTGGGCGAGGGCGCGACGCCGATCGTGCCCTACCAGCGCTATCGGCTCAAGCTCGAGGGAATCTCACCAACCGGCTCGTTCAAGGATCGCGGTGCCGCCACGGCCATCACCGCGGCGCGAGCGGCCGGCGCCGCTACGGTGATCGAGGATTCGTCGGGAAACGCCGGCACCGCGATCGCGGCCTATGCCGCCGCCGCCGGGCTCAAGGCTCGAATCTTCGCCCCGGATGACATCGTCGCGTCCAAAGCGCGCGCGATCCAGGTCCTCGGCGCCGAGCTGATCAAGATATCCGGGCCGCGATCGGCGGTGACCGCGGCCGCCGTGGCCGCGGTAAGCGAGGCCTACGATGTCGGCCACGCCCGGGACGACGCGTTTCTGGAGGGAACCAAGACGATCGCCTACGAGCTCTTCGAGGAACTCGGCGACGAGCTGCCCGACGTGATCACGCCGGTCGGCCAGGGCACCGTCCTGATCGGTCTGGCCGTGGGGTTCGCCGACCTGGTCGCGGCTGGACGGATGGAGCGGGCTCCGAAACTGCACGGCGTGCAGTCGGAAGCCTGCGCCCCGCTGGTTCGAGGCGCGTCGATCGGGCGGCCCGCGCCAGTGGTCCCGCAACCCTCGATCGCCGACGGGATCCGCATTCCCGAGCCGACCCGAGCCGAGCGAAGCTACGCCGCCATCCGCTACAGCGGCGGTCGCTGGATCGCCGTGTCCGAGGCGGCGATCGAGCGGGCCTGGAGGGAGGCGGCGGCGGCCGGCCTGCTGATGGAACCAACCTCGGCCGCCGCCATCGCCGGCGCCCGGATGCTGAACCTCCCCCCCGGTGCGGTGGTGATCATCACCGGGTCCGGGTTGAAAGCGGTGGAGCGCTACTAGAGTCACGCCGGCGGGCCAGCATCTGCGGATCGTAGGCGAGGGCCAGCCGCGCCCCCCATAAGTCGATGTGATAGCCCGGGAGTCGCCGGCGGGTGGCGCGCGGCATATCGACGTCGGGCAGCGACTTGACCTGCAGCGCCCGCTGCGGGATGCCCTTGCTGATCGCCCAGGCCAGCAGCCGCTGCGGGTCGGCGCTCACCACCTTGCCATACCATCCCGGACCGTAGCGGGCGCGTTCCAAGTACACGAGCGGCGCCAGCCAGAGGCCACCGGCCGCAGCGTGGCGAAACCCGTCGGCCCGCCGCTCGAAGGCGCGGGGGACCTCAGGCGGCACGGACCAGGAACCGGCCGGGATCGAACGCCTCGAGCGAAAGGCGCGGCCGGCGGCGGGCCACCAGGTCCGCGACCAGCTCGCCGGTGATCGGTGCGAGCAGGATGCCCTGGCGAAAGTGTCCGGCCGCCAGCAGCACCCCGCGCCAGCGCGGGAGCCGCCCGATCAGCGGCATGCCGTCAGGGGTTCCAGGCCGGAGTCCGGCCCAGGCCCCGCTGAAGGTCGCGTCGGCCAACCGCGGTGCGAGCTGCGGCGCCAGCTTGAGCAGGCCCTCGACACCGGACGCCGTCGGCCGCGCGTCGAAGCCGGCATCCTCAACCGTGGTTCCGACGATGGTCGAGCCGTCGGGCTTCGTCAGCGCGTACCCATCGCCCGCGTCGATCACGTTGCGCAGGGCCGTCCCCAGCGTGCGCAGCGCCACCAGCTGACCCCGCATGGGATGAATCGGGATCGGCAGCCCGAGTGGATCGGACCACCCGCCGGCCCAGGATCCATTCGCGATCACGACCTCATCCGCGTGCACCCGCTCGTCGCCGACCGCCACGCCCGTTACGCGGTCGCCTTCGATCAGCAGCCGATCGACCGCGGCGCCCTCGCGGACGATCGCGCCCAGGTCGGCGGCGGCCCGGGACAGAGCCTGGGCGAACGCCATTGGCAACAGCTGGTACTCATCCGCGTAGTAGATCGCGGCCCGAACGGTCGGATTCAGCGCCGGCTCGAGGTCGAGCGCCGAGGCAGGGTCCAGCCAGGACACGATCGCGCCGTGGTCCACCTGCCAGCCGCGTTCGAGCCGGAGCTGATGCTCCGTCGCTTCGTCGAAGGCGACTCGGAGCCGGCCGACCCGCCGATATCCGATATCCATCCCGGTGCGCAGCTTCAGCTCCTCCGCCAGTGCGGCAAACAGCCGCGCGCTTTCGGATGCGAGCGCCACCAACGGCACGGGCGTTGACCGGCCGTGGACGGCCATGATCATGCCGGCCGAGGCGCCGGTTGCCTCGCGGCCCACCTGGCCACGGTCGAAGATCATCACCTTGGCGCCCGCTCTGGCGAGCTGATACCCGATCGACGTGCCGATCGCACCCGCGCCAATGACAATGACGTCGGGGTTCACGAATCGATCTTAGTTGGGACCGTCAGTCGATCAGACGGCGCAGCCTGAGGTCTTCGGTGGCCCGGGCTTCCTGGTAGAGCGCGCAGGTCGCCATCTTTCCCAGGCAGGGCGGCGATGGCCATTTGACCAGACCATGGAAGCGGTGCACTTTGCGGTCAACATGGCAGTCGGCCGCAAAAACCTTCATGAAGGCTTGCCGCTTGCGGAGGATTTGCTCGAGATAGGGACAGCGCATTAGGGACGAAAAGTGATACCACAAGACTAACACGAGGCTGGACTCGTGGCGCCCTGCAGTCGCCCTCTTCTAGCCAGACAACGCAGCGTCCACAGGCTTCCGGCCCAATTCGGGCTGACTTCTACCGACCCGTTACACTCAGCCGTGCGCATGTTCGGACCGGGATCTCAAACGTAATCTCCATGCCGGACACTGGTTTCTGGCGATCCCCAGCCATGTCATGGTGGCGACGGCGCAGGACCCCCGTCTCGCAACCTGGGGAGAAGCCGCGCCGCCTGGTCTTCGTCCTCGGGGGCGGCGGCAGCCGGGGCGCCTGCAGCGTGGGGGTGTTGAAAGCCCTGCTCGAGGCCGGTATCAAGCCGGACGGGCTGGTCGGTTGCAGCTCCGGGGCCTTCAACGCCGTGGCGCTGGCCGCCAAACCCGATCTGCAGACGATCGCCCAGCTGGCCCAGGTGTGGCGATCGATTCGCAATCGGGATTTGTTTGACCGAAACCCGCTGCGGATGGCGTATCGCTACATGCGCAGCCGCAACAGCTTCTTCGACAGCCGCTATCTGCGGACGCTGGCGGCGATGAATCTGCCCGCCACCTTCGACCAGCTGACGCTGCCCTGCGCGGTCATCGCCACCAACCTGACCCGCGCCCGAAAAGAGATCTTCACCACCGGCAGCGTGCCAGACGCGGTGGCCGCCTCCTCGGCGATCCCGGGATTGTTCAACCCCTACCGGATCGGCAACGAAGAATTCGTCGATGGCGCGGTGGCGGAGAATGTCGGGCTGGCCGAGGCCATCCAGCTGGGGGCGACGCACATCATCGCGATCGATAACAGCACCTCGAACCCGCGCCGGCCGCCGAACCACACCCTCACCGGCATCCTGGCCCAGAGCATCCAGATCATGCTCGGGCAGCGAACCCTGGAAGAGTACCAGCGCTTCTCTGAGCAAGCGGAGATCTGCCTGCTGGTGCCCAACGTCGAATTCGGTACGGCCGGCACGGACTTCAGCCAGGTCGATCGCCTGATCGAGGAAGCGTACGTACGCACCAGCGCCTTCCTCCAGAACGGCGGACTGGATCGGCACGGCCGGCTCGAGCCGGGCATTCACTACATGCTGCCGCCGCGCCGCCCGACGATTGTGTCCCTGGCCCAGTGACGGCCGCGGCGAAAAACCCTGGCCGCCGGTGGCGGTGGCTCCGCTGGCTCTGGCCGCTCGGCTTGCTGGCGATCGCCTGGCTCTGGGCCCCACTGCGGGCCGGTGCCGCGTATCCCGGGATGCCCTGCACGGCGCAGGCCGACACCGTCTTCAGCTGGGCGTCGTACACGCTGCTCTTCATCCCGGTGGCGGCCATCCTGTTGCTGCTCAGCCGCCGGCTGATTCCCGCGGCCCTGCGCCGAGGGTTGCGAGCCTGGGTGGCCGGACTGAGCGCGCTCGCAATCGGGACCGCCATCGTCTTTGTTGCCTTTGCGGGCGTCTCGGCCGACCGACGGCCAGGTCGGGCGAGCGAGCAGACGGTCAACTGTCCCCATCTGGGGGCCGGACTGCAAGCGCTTCATTGCTGGCAGGACGCCGGAACCCTCGAGGTGAACGCCTACGGCCAGCGCCCACTCGATGCCAGCGCGATGCAGTCGATGGCCACGGCGCTGCGATCGAGCAAGCAGGACGCCACCCTCTACGAAGCCTTCGTCCTGGATACCACGGACCCGAGCATCGCCGGCTACTCCAATGCGCGGCTGTTCATCCTCCAGGGTCCGGGACTCACCGACTTCGCCGACCTGTGCCTTAACGAGCACCAGGCGAAAGTACGCGAGGTCCAATCCCATCGGATTGGGTTTTATCGCTACAGCGCCCGCCAGTCGCCGCCGGTCGACGCGTTTTTCCTGCAGGACAACGGCATGGGTGGCGATGTCGGCTACGAGGTGATCGACTTCCTTCGTGGACAGGCGGCGCTACCGTACGTGCGCCCCGCCGACATCAAACCCGAAGAGTCGAGCTATCTCGACCGGGTCGCGAGCGATCTAGGGCAACTGAACCTGGACCTCAGTCGCGAGACCCAATCGCCCGCGCCACCCGGCGCACTCGCCCAGATGCGACAGGATTTCGACCGGGTGACCGCGGACCTGCTCGGCGGCACGCCCCCCAAGCGGCTAACGTTGTATCGCGACACGCGGGTCAAGGGATTCCTGGCGAACTTCGACCTGATTCTCTCCGCTGAAGAAAGCGCCGCCCAGGGGCAGAACGCGCAGACGATCCATTCCAGCGCCTATGAGGACCACCGTCGTTACTACTACCAGGAGGCCCGGGTGACCCGACTGATCGGCTACCTCTACCTGCAAGTTCCGAACCAGCCGTTCTCTGACGATCAGCTCTCGACGGTGAACTGGGCGGTCTTCTGATAATCCCTCCCAACCTGCGGGGGAGGGTCGGGTGGGGCCGTTAGGCGGAGAGCGTCATCAACGGCGCCCGGTTCTCCTCGCGGAGGATGGTCTTGATCGTATCGGTCCAACGAGAATCACCGTGATCCTCGCGCCACAGCCAGTACTCACTCCCCCAGAACAATACCGTGGTGAACCCGGCGTCCTTGAGGTTCGCGAAGATGCTGCGGATCGCCTGCGGGCTCGTGCTCTTAGGGTTGGCGTTGGGGCTTGGCGCGGATTCCCAGGGTTCGGCCTGGGCTTCGGTGATCCAGGCCTGCTTGCCCTGCTGTCTCGCGACGTCACGGACGCGCGCCAGCCGGTCCGGCCAATCCGAGTCGGCGTGGCTCATGTGGTCCTGGCCGAGGAATTGGTAGCCGATCGCCGTGTAGACGTCGAGACCAAGAACGTCGCCGCGGTCCAGCACCGCGAGCCCATCGCGCTCGGCGCTGTCGGCATCGAAGCCCAGCCACTGGCGAAGATCGAATCCCTGCCGCGCGGAGGCCTGGTCGAACACGAGGTTGAAGTGACTGAACGCATTGACGATCAGCGGGCGTCGATGGCTGTCGAGCTGTCGCACGCTGGTGATCTCATCCCGGAGGAATTCGGCATCGATCCATAACCGCTGCGGGCCGGCCCGGTTGAACGGTTCGTTCTCGATCTGCCAGCCGACCAGCGCGGGATTGTCCCGGTAGCGGAGCACAGTGTCGTCGACGAAGGCCAGCGCCGCATCCCGAAGGCTCGAGTCCGACGCCGCATCCTGACCACGCTGAAGGCCGCTGGCCGGCATGGCCGACGCCGGGATGAAGAACTCGGGCCAGCCGAGGGACTTCATGCCGACGGTCAGAACGATTGGCTGCCGGGCTCGCTTGGCCTCGTTCATCAGCCAGTCGAGCTGGTCATAGCCGGATTGGCTCACCTCGTCCCAGTAGGTGCTCAGCCGGATAACGCGAAAGTGCATCGCCTCCAGCCGGGTGAACGCATTCCGAGGGTCGAGCCCGAGGTAGGCGGCGCGACGCGGACTGAAGCTGATTCCGACCTGTACCGGCGCGGCGATCCCATGGGCCTTGGCCGAGGCCGGCATGAAGAGGTGCAAAGGGGCGACGGCCAGGAAGGGCACCAGCAAGGCGATCGCTACGGCCTGTACCCGCCGTCGAAGCACCAGCGATTGGATCCTGGGTAGGGTCATGGCTCAGCCGGCCGGCGATCGCCGAAACCGTTGCTGGTGTCACGGCCGGGTTAGAGATTTCTTGCGCGGGCCAGCCGATGTAAAAATCTCGCGACAGTTCACGTAGGATGGGCCGATGACCATCGCGCACGCCGAGAATCTCGCGGCGAAGCTTCGCAGCGGCCGCATGTTGCTCGGCGGTCACCGCGGAAACCCCGATGAGTTCCCGGAGAACACGCTGGCCTCCTTTCGATCCGCCATCGAGCTTGGCGTCGACGTCATCGAGCTCGATGTGCACCGGTCGGAGGATGGTGGACTGCCCGTGATCCACGATCACCTGCTCGACCGGACCACCGACGGGAGCGGTCTGGTCCGCGACCATACGATGGCGGAGTTGAAGCGCTTCGACGCCGGCAGCTGGAAAGATCCCGGCTTTGCCGGCGAACGGATTCCCTCGCTCGACGAGGTGCTGGCGCTGGCCCGGGGTCAGGTCGGGGTCGCGATCGAGATCAAGAACCTGCCACTCCCGTATGCGGGCATCGAGGAGGCGGTCGTTCAGGCCGTTCGCAACGCCGGGATGATCAACGACGTGGTCGTGATTTCCTTCGACCACCGCTGCATCAAGCGGGTCGCCGACCTCGAGCCGGAGATCATGACCGGGGTACTGGAGGCCTCGCGCCCGGTGGACGTGCTTCGAGTGATGGATGACGCCGAAGCCGATGTCTTCTGCCCGCACTGGGCTGCCATCGAACCCGAGACAGCCGCGGAGCTTCACGCCGCGGGGAAGCTGATCGGCGTTTGGACGGTGGACGACGCTTTTTCACTGGCCTGGTCGAAGGCCCTACCGGCGAATGCGATCTATACGAACAAGCCGCGCACGATCCGGCCCTGACTACTTAAAGGCCCCGATCCCGGTGATCTCCTCGCCGATGGCGAGCATGTGGATCTCGCTGGTTCCCTCGTAGGTCAGCACGGTTTCGAGATTGTTCATGTGCCGCATCACCGGGTATTCGAGGCTGATGCCATTGGCGCCGAGGATGGTGCGCGCATCGCGGGCGATCCGTAGCGCCTCGCGCACGTTGTTGAGTTTGGCCATCGAGATTTGCGTCGCCGACGCCTTGCCCTGGTCCTTCAAGCGGCCGAGCTGCAGCGCGAGCAACTGAGCCTTGGTAATCTCGGTCAGCATGTTGACCAGCTTTTCCTGGGTCAGCTGGTAGCCCGCGATCGGTTTGTCGAACTGGACCCGCGCTTTCGCATAGTCGAGAGCGCTTCGGTAGCAGGCGATGGCGGCACCCAGCACGCCCCAGACGATCCCGTAACGGGCCTCGTTGAGGCAGGAGAGGGGCGCCTTCAGGCCCCCGGCTTCCGGCAGCTCGTTGGATGCCGGGATCCTGACGTCGTCCAGAACCAGCTCAGAGGTGACCGACGCCCGCATCGAGAGCTTGTGATGGATCAGCCGTGCTTCGAAACCCTTGGTGCCGGTCTCGACCAGGAAGCCGCGAATTCCCTGTTCGGTCCGGGCCCAGATGATGGCCAGGTGGGCCACGTTGCCGTTCGTGATCCAGCGCTTGGTCCCGGTGATGACCCAGTCGCTTCCATCACGGCGAGCCCGGGTCGCCATGCCGGCGGGATTGGAGCCAAATTCGGGTTCGGTCAAGCCGAAACAGCCGATCACCTCGCCCCTGGCCATGAACGGCAGCCAGCGCTGCTTCTGTTCCTCGGAGCCGTAGCGATGAATCGGAAACATGCACAGGGATCCCTGGACCGAGACGAAGCTGCGCAGCCCGCTGTCGCCACGCTCCAGCTCCTGGCAGGCGAGGCCGTACATCACGTTGCTCATGCCGGCCGCGCCGTAGCCCTGCAGGTGCATCCCGAACACGCCCAGCCGCGCCAGCTCGCGGACGATCTCCATCGGGAACGTTGCGCGTTCGTAGTGCTCGGCGACGATCGGCAGGAAACGCTCATCGACGAAGCGGCCCACCGTTGATCGCACGAGAAGCTCCTCCTCGCTGAGGAGGTCGTCGACGCGATAGAAGTCGACAGACTCGGGCAAAGCGAACCCATTCTACGGGCGTATCGCCGCCCGTACCTATGATTGATAGCGCGTGCATGACGAATCCTCTATCCCTGTGGAACTTCTACTTCCGCAACAAGCGCAAGGTGCTGCCGGTGATCGGCATCCTGGCGCTCGCCATCCTGGGCGTCGTCGTCACCGACTCGCTGCTGGCATCGGCGCGCGAGACGGCGTACGCCACCTTCGGTAGCTACCAGAAACTGATCCTGGTCGCCCCGCGGGCGACGCGTGACCAGGACCTGGCCAACCCGTTGCAGGATTCACTGACGCGCCTGCACGACGTCCAGCTGCAGGTGGACACGCTCGACGGCCCAGGCGGCATCACCTCGTACTACAACGCCGTCGTCGCGCTGCCCGCCCAGGTTCGGGCGCAGCTGCCGGCGGTGCAGCGCCTCCAGGTCGATTCCGCCAATGCGCGCTATTACGCGGCACGACTGCGCGGTGACCTGGTTCCGCTCGGCGACCTGATCTTTCGGGTGCAGCGGCTTCAATCCGAGGAGCAGGCGTTCAACCAGCTGGTCAACCAGTTGACCCAGAATCCGAACGACCCGCGACCGCTCATCACCTATCTGCAGCAGCATCAGACCTTCCTGCAATCCGTGCTGCCGGACAGCGCCCAGCTGGGGCGGCTGCAGCTGGCCGTGACGAGCGCGTCGGCGGATGCCAACGGACTGCAGCAGTCGCTGCAGGCGATGAATCGGGACACCGCGAACCTGAACAGCGCCGGGCAGAATGTCGCCAACCTGCCGCTGCC
>Ga0209689_1000867_pt1 | contig 21933 bp, 19 predicted proteins | sample GraSoiAngelo_149_FD_187119 | JGI IMG/M metagenome (GOLD analysis project Ga0209689, IMG submission 187119) | Grasslands soil microbial communities from the Angelo Coastal Reserve, California, USA - 14_1009_09_30cm (SPAdes) (version 2) | ecosystem: Environmental > Terrestrial > Soil > Grasslands ... | reverse complement strand
GGTCCTCTTTCACGCTCACGACGAAGACGCGCTCCGTCGCGGGATCCACGGCAACACCGCCCGGCCCGCGACCCACCGGGACTGTGAAGAGGACCTGTCCACTCCGGCCGTCGAGGGCCGTGAGGGAGCCGTCACCCTCGTTGGCGACGAACACCCGGTGCGTGGAGCGATCTACGGCGATCCCGTGCGGCTGTCGCCCCACGGGGACCCGCAGGGCCTCCCTGAGGTCTCGCGTGTCGAAGACGGCGATGAAGCCGTTGCCTTCGTTTGGCGCGTAGAGACGGCCCAGCGCGGGATCCACCGCGAGATGCCGGGCGCGGCTCATGAGCCGGATCGTGCCGATCCGCTCTCCCGCGGCACTCAGGACCGTGACCGTCGCGCTTCCCTCGTCGGCGACGAAGAGGCGGCCCGATCCGGGGTCGAAGACGAGATCCTCTGGCCACTGGCCCACGGGGAGCGTCGTGACCCTCGGCACCTCCGCGCCAGCCATGCAACCAGCAAGCGCGAGGCCGAGGGCCAGGGACGCGACCTTCATCGGATACGCAGAGTACCCCAGCTCGGCCGGCTACGGGAGAGACGGCGCCTGTCGAGACCGTGTCTCCGGCTCGGTCCCGCCTGCGGGCGTCGCGCGGACGGGTGCAACGCTGGCGCCGGCGAGCTTCCGGATCTCGAGGTGCACCCGACGGTTGATCTGATGGCACTCCTTGCCGGGGTCGTCGCACAGGGAGCCGTTCTGCCCGATGGTGACGACCCTGACCGACGCATCGGGGACGCCGAGCTCGACCAGGAACTGCTTGACCGTCTCAGCGCGCCGCTGCGCCAGCATCTTGTTGTACTCGGGCGGGCCCTGGCGGTCGGCATAGCCCTGGACGAGCACCACCCAGGCGCTGGCCCGGTCGATGATCGCAGCCGTCTCCTGAAGAACGCGGACGGCGTCGGCCCGGAGGTGTGCGCTCTTGAAGTTGAAGTAGACGTCGGCGTGGACGGCCTCGAGGCCCGTCGGCGCGGAAACCACTACACCCGAGGGTGTCGGCGCGGCGGCCGGCGAGGTCGCGACGGCGCCCGGCTTGGCCCGGGCCTCCTCCATGCCGCTGAAACCAACCCAGTAGGTCGCGATCATTCCGGCGGCGACCATCAGGAGCACCCCGACGAGCATCGCCAGCTCCTTCCCACTTCGTGCCCCGGTCGCCTGCTGCTGCAAGTTCTGCTGTGTGTTGGCCATGGCTGTTTCCTCCTTGGGGAAAGAGACAGAGCAACACGCGAGCCACGGCGGCTGGGAGCGACGGGACGAATGGTTTCACTCACTTGTCGGCGGAACGCCGGCGCCTGATGCGGGGAGAGCCCCGCATCCCCGCTGCCTGGCCCCGCGTCCTCGCGGGCAGGTCAGACGCGGGCGCTCGGAGGACGGCGCTCGAAGTGCTGGCGGACCAGGAACTCGAGCGAGCGGAAGTGGCGCTCGGGCAGGTTCTTGAAGCGCCGCCGGCACGCGCCAAGGGCGGCTTCGGCGGAGTCGAATCCCGCGACGGCTCGCAGGAGGTGCTCGTGGTACTCGGAGAGCTTCAACTCCACGGCGCGGCCCAGCGCCGGGTCGCCGGCCAGAGTCAGCGCGGCCTTGCGCCGGTCGCCGCCGCACTCGACAAGCGCGCGGAAGCCGAGGCCCTTGAGCCGCTGCGTCACCGTGCTCCGGTCCCACCCCAGCGCCCGCGCCGTCGCCTGCATGTCGAATCCGTGCTGGCGAAGGCAGGCGAGGACCGCTGCGTCGCCGGCGGCATCGCCCCTCGCGTCGCCCACCGGCGCGAGCCGCAGATCCTCCGGTGCGAGGACCGCGCGGTCGGCGAGCGCGACGGCCTGGCGGAGGCAGTGCTGGAGCTCCCGGACGTTACCGGGCCAGTCGTGCCGCTCGAGCGCCAGCAGCGCCGCCTCTGACAGCGTGACGCGCCGGGCCGCTTCGGCTGCTGCTTCCTCCAGGAAGCGCGCCGCCAGCGGTCCCACGTCCTGGCGCCGGTCGCGCAGCGGAGGCAGCCGGAGCACGAGACCCTTCAGGCGGAAGTAGAGGTCCTCCCGGAACCAGCCCTCCGCGATTCCGCGCTCGAGGTCCCGGTTGCTGGCGGCGACGACCCGAACGTCCACCGCGGTGGAACGTGTCGCCCCGACCCGGTAAAAGGTCTTGTCTTGAAGCACGCGGAGCAGCTTCGACTGGTGCTCGGTCCGCAGCTCGCCGACCTCGTCCAGGAAGATCGTCCCGCGATCAGCCTGTTCGAAATATCCTCGATGCTCCGCGACGGCGCCCGTGAAGCTTCCCTTCACGTGGCCGAACAGCTCGCTCTCGAACAGCTCGGGCGGAATCGCGGCCATGTTCACCGCGACGAACGGCCCGCCGGCACGCGGGCTCAGGCGGTGGGCCGCCCGCGCGAACAGCTCCTTGCCCGTCCCCGGCTCGCCGAGGATGAGGATCGGCAGGGACGCACGCGCCGCCTTCTCCAGATCCCGGAACAGCGCGAGCACCCCGGGATCGCGCGTGATGATCCCGACTTCCGCGCACTGTCGCCGCAGTCGTTCCTGGTCCGCGTCGTCGAGCTGCACTTGTCGCGTGTCGGCGGCTCGCAGCTCGCGCTCCAGGTCGCGCAGCTGCCCTCGCGTCTGCTCCTCCTGCGCCCGCGCCTCCCCGAGCTGCCGCCGCAGCGCCTCCGCGGTCTGCAGCAGCTCGCGCTCGGCGCCGCTCGATCGGGCCACCGCGGCGCGCGCCGCCTCGAGGTCTTCCTCCAGCGCCTCCACGGTGGACTCCTGGCCCACCAGGGCCTCGCGAATCTTCCCTACCTCGCCTTCGAGGTGCCGGAGGCGATAGGCGGAGCCGAGCTGGTTCCACCCGAGGGCGCCGGCGCACGCCACGACCACCGCGCCGAGCGGCAGGACCAACGGTAGCAGGACGCCGATCAGCGATGGCGACAGCAAGAGAGCGACGACATAGCCCGTGGTCAAGACGGCGACTCCGCCCAGCGCCTTCCACCAGGAGAGCGCCAGGCAGAGCCATGCCGTCAGCCCGGCGACGACGAGCGCGCCGAGCAGCGTCCACCCGAGCGGCGCCTCTCTCAGCCACGATCCTGCCAGCACGGCGTTGAGAAGCTGGGCCTGGATCAGGACGTCGGACATCGGACCCACCGGCGTGCGGTGCTGCTCGCGGGCGGGCTCGGCGAGAACGAGCACGATCTTGCCGTCGACCAGGCGCTGGAGCGTCTCCACCCGCCGCTCGTCGATCGCCGTCCAGATGTCGAGGAACGGCACGAGATTGAGCCGTTGCGGCGCGGCGTAGCTGACGAGAGCCCGGCCGCGCCCATCGAGCGGGATCCGCACCGGCGCGAGCCCCGAGCCGGGCTGCGGGATCACGACGCCGCCACGCGCCACCACGACCTGATCCGGCCGCACGTCCATGAACGCCATCGCGAGCGCCAGGCCGAACGATGGCACGGCAGCGTCGTCGAGCCGGACGAAGAGCGGAACCCTGCGCACGACGCCGTCGGGATCGACCGCGGCAAGCGTGTGGCCGACGGCTCGGGCGTGCTGCGCGAGCCCGGGCAACGGCCCCGCGAAGGGCAGCGCCGCAGGCAACGCCAGCGGCATCCGCGCACCCGGCAGCCAGGATCGGTGGGCCGCCAAATGCCCATCGAGTGGCGCCGCGCGGGTGAGCTCGAGCGAGATCGGATAGACGACGGCGTTCGTCAGGGCGGTCGCCTGGCTCAGCAGCGCGTCGCTCGACGCGCCACCGCGGCCTGGCGCGCTCGGCTGCCCGAGCGGGACATCGAAACCGATGGCGGCGGCGCCGGCGCGGGAAAGACTCGTGATGAGTCGGGCGAGGACCGCCCGGTCCCAGGAACCCGCACCGAATCGGGCCTCGCTCGCCGGGTCGCGGGCGACGACCAGCAGCGCGGGGCTGACGGGCGCCGCCGCGCGCGCGCGAACCCCGCGATCATAGACCGACCACTCGAGCGCCGTGGCGCCCGCGCCACCGAGGGCGGCCACACCCAGTGCCAGGAGGGTCGCCGCGAGCCCGATCACCGCGGCCATGAGTGCGTGGCGGGGAATCGCGGGGCTCCTGAAGATCGTTGGGGCTCCTAACGGACGGGCGCGCGCAGACCCTCGGCGGCCGCGCGGTTGAAGTAGCCGAGAATCCGCGCGTCGTGCGCGGGTAGCTGTCCTTCGATGCCCTGCTCGTAGAGGGTCTCGAGCAGGCGCTGCGCCGGCTCGCTCAGCGCGGAGGCCTCGCGGATCAGCACCGGCACCGCTTCGCGTACGCGTCCATGCCGGAGCAGCGCGCCACCCAACGTGTCGTCGCCGTTCGCCCCGAGGTTCGGGAAGTCCCTCCAGAGCGCAATTCGGTAGTCCCGAAACGCTTGCTCGACGGCCTGGCGATCGGCCGACGCGCGCCGGCCCCGCCCCAGCGCGACCTGGCGGAGCTGCGCCAGCGCTTCGTCTGCCTGCGTCACCCCCTGCTCGGCCGCCCGGAACCACCACATGATGGCCACCGCCAGATCGCGCTCGACTCCCAGGCCTCCCGCATAGGCCGTGCCTGCGAAATACTGCGCCCGCGCGTGCCCCGCCTGGGCGGCGGCGAGGAACTCCGGCGCCGCCTCGGCATCGCGCTGCACCAGCCTCAGCATGAGCGCGAGGTTGTAGCGCGCATCGTGGTTCTGCGGGTCGCCCGCGAGAACGCCACGGTACGCCTCGATCGCCCCGTTGAGGTCGCCCAGCGCGTAGCGCACGACGCCCAGGCTGTAGTGCGCCTGACGCAGGTCGGGGCGCTCGTTCAGGATCTGCTCGAGCTCGATGCGCGCCGCCGCCCAGTCCTGCTTCGCCACGAGCGCCGTCGCCAGGGTGAGCCGAGCCGTGACGGCATCGGGCTGGCGGCGGAGGGCCGCGCGCAGCTCGTCGACCGCCGCGTCGAGATCGCCCATGCCGTAGAGGGCGAGCCCGAGGCTCGCGCGAGCCTGGATCAGATCGGGCTCCCGCCGCAGCGCCTCGCGCAGCGCCGTCGCGGCCGCCGCCATCTCGCCGCGGGCGATGAGGGCCTGGCCCTGTTCGAGATACGCCTGCGCACGGGCCTGGGGCGTCGGGGCCGGGGAAGCGACTCCCACGCACCCAGCCTGAGCGAGAGCGAGCAGAATGAGGAAGCGCGACACTGTCTACGCCATCATAACGCCGACACTCGCCTTGACTGTCAGCCCGAGGCGCGCTAGTTACTTCACGCGGATCGAGGAATTTGGGTCGCAGAGGAACTTTAGGCTACGATAACCTCAAGGCCAAAGACTTCACGACCAACCCTCAAGCTCTGAGGGATTAACCCAGGACCTCGGACTCTCCACCGGCCGTCACTACGGACAGACGCGCCGGGGGCCTTGTTCGTCGGCTCACCGTCCGGCCTTCACGCGCTTCACGCGCCCCGAGGACGGGTTCATGAGGCACTCCTGTGCACCATCGCTACTCGTGCTGCTGCTCACCGTCAACGTCCTGCCGCTCTGTCACGCGATCCAGGCGATCCCGAGGTGGGAAATCGGCTTCGTCCTGATCGATGACGAGCGCAACGAGTTCCGCATCTTCAATCTGGACGGGCTGCCGGTGACCTGGTCGAGTGAGCTCACCGGCCGACGGGTCACGCTGGGGAACCAGGTCGAGCTGGTGGGGACGCTCGCGCACCTCGGTTACACCGGCTGCCGCGAGAAATGGATCGAACGGAAATGAGGTGATCGGGGAAGCGACGCGGATCTTAGGGAGGGCCGCGTAGAGGGAGACCTGATCGTGAACTTCGTCGTTGACGGCGCCTGCCACTGCGGGTAAGATTGGCCGTCGGGCGGAACTCGAGATGAAGCCGCCACCCCGTGAACCCTCCTACCGTCGAACGTAAGCTCGCCGCCATCCTCAGCGCCGATGTCGAGGGCTACAGCCGCCTCATGGGCGAGAACGAGGTGGCGACCGTCCGAACACTCACCGCCTACCGCGAGGTGATGGCGACTCTCATCCGAGAGCGCCGCGGCCGTGTGGTCGATGCCTCCGGGGATAACCTGCTGGCGGAGTTTGCCAGCGTGGTGGATGCGGTGGAGTGCGCGGCGGAGATTCAGCGAGAGCTCAAATCGCGGAACGCGCAGCTGCCGGTTCCCCGCAGGCTGGAGTTTCGCATCGGCATCAACCTCGGGGATGTGATCGTGGAGGGTGAGCGCATCTATGGGGACGGCGTGAACATCGCGGCGCGCGTGGAGGGACTGGCCGAGGCGGGAGGCATCTCAATCTCCGGCACGGTCTATGACCAGGTCAAGAACAAGCTGGCGCGCGCGTACGAGCCTCTGGGCGAGCACGTCGTCAAGAACATCCTGGAGCCGGTCCGAGTCTATCGGGTCCTGCTCGAGCCCAAACCCGCTGGCACGGGTCAGGGACTCGCGAGGATTGTCGGGCGGCGCTCGTGGCGACGGGCGACGTTGTCTCTGGGCCTTGTCCTGTTCGTCGTCGCGGGAAGCGTGGCGGTCTGGAGCCTCTACTTCCGCTCGCGTTCCCCCGGAATGGAGTTGCCCAACAAGCCCTCCATCGCCGTGCTCCCCTTCGAGAACATGAGCGGCGACGCCGGGCAGGAGTACTTCAGCGACGGGATCACCGAGGACCTCATCACCGGCCTCTCCAAGCTCTCGGGGCTGTTCGTGATCGCGCGCAACTCCGTCTTTGCTTACAAGGGCAAGCCGGTCAAGCCCGCTCAAGTGAGCCGTGAGCTGGGCGTGCGCTACGTTCTGGAAGGCAGCGTTCGCAAGGCCGGGAACCGGGTGCGGATCACCGCGCAGCTCGTCGATGCCACCACGGGGTATCACCTGTGGGCGGAGCGTTATGACCGGGACCTGAAGGACGTCTTTGCGCTGCAGGATGAGGTCTCGCAGAAGATCGTCGGGGTCCTCGCGGTGAAGCTGACCATTCCAGAGAAGGACCGTCTCGGGCGAACGCCCACGCGGAACCTCGAGGCTTATGACTATGTCTTGCGCGGCATGGAGTACCAGCGGCGCACCACGGAGGAGGCGAATGCCGACGCGCGAAAGATGTTCGGAAAAGCCCTGGACCTGGACCCGGACTATGCGATGGCGTACGCCGCCCTGGGGTGGTCCCACTTGCAGGCGTGGCAGTTTCAGTGGAGTCGAGACGCCGAGACGTTGCAGCGGGCCTTCGAGCTGGCCCAAAAGGCCGTCGCCCGGGATGACTCGCTGGCCGGCCCCTACAGGCTACTGAGCCAGGTCTCGCTGTGGCAGAAAGAGCACGCGCGGGCGATCGCCCAGGCGGAGCGGGCCGTGGCCCTGGCCCCCAACGATGCTGACACTTATGAGAACCTGGCGGAGGTCCTCGCGTGGTCCGGGATGGCGGAAGAGGCCATCGGGTATATCAAGCAGGCGATGCGCCTCAATCCGCGGTATCCCTTCTTTTACTCGTGGACGCTCGGGCACGCGCTGTACTTGACCGGACGGAGTGATGATGCGATCGCGACCCTGAAAAAGGTGCTCGAGCGGAACCCCAATTTCGTGCCCGCCCACGCCTTCCTGGTTGTCCTCTACAGCGAGCAGGGCCTTGAGCGGGAAGCACGAGCCGAAGCGGCGGCAGCCTCGAGGCTCAGCCCGCAGGCTTCCGTGGAGAGCCTGAGACAGATCGTGCCCTACAAGAATCAGAGAGATCTCGATCGTTTTCTGGCCGCTATGCGCAAGTCGGGGTTGAAATGAAGATCGGCCTCCGGGCGCCTCGTCCTACACGGCCAGGTAGCCACCGTCGACGACCAGCTCGGTCCCGGTGATGTACGAGGCCTCGTCCGAGGCCAGGAAGAGCACGGCGTAGGCGACTTCCTCCACGCGGCCCTCCCGCTTCATCGGCACGGCCCTGAGCGTCTTCTCGCGCCACGCCGGATCCGCCGACGCCTTGGCCGTCCGCATCGGCGGCATGACGCCGGGATGCACCGAGTTGACCCGGATGCCGTCCTTGGCATACTGCACGGCGGCCGACTTGGTCATGACACGCACGGCCCCCTTCGACGCGTTGTAGCCCATGTGGATCCGGTCCTGACCGACGAAGCCCGAGATCGACGAGATGTTGACGATGGCGCCGCCGCCGGCTCGCTGCAGGGCGGGGACGGCGTGCTTCATCCCGAGGAAGACGCCCTTGGCGTTCACGTTCATGAGGGTGTCCCACGCCGCCGTGCTCGTGGTGTCGGGATCGAACGTGCCGCTGATCCCGGCGTTGTTGACCAGGACGTCGAGCTTGCCGAAGCTCGCCACCGTGGTGTTCACGGCCGCCTGCCAGTCCGTCTCGCTGGTCACGTCGAGCCTCACGAACCGCGCCTGACCCCCCGCCGCCGCGATCTTCTCGGCCACCTCATGCCCGTCGGCCTCGAGGACGTCGCCGACGACGACCCGCGCGCCCTCCCGCGCGAAGATCGTCGCTTCGCTCCGGCCCATGCCGCTGGCACCGCCCGTGATGAGCGCCACCTTGCCCGAGAGCCTCATACGGTCGCCTCCCCTGTCGTCTTGCTCACCGCCTGCACCCGGATCATGATCACCGGGCTCATTCTATTCGGGCGTCGCCCACCAGGCGAGCGAGATCCTCGCGGGCCGGCGAGCGAGGTCGGGCCTCACCGCGCGCGCTCGCCGGCCAGCGCCGCGCCCGTCGTGCGAACGACGTCCACGAGCGCGGCGACGTCGTCTTCCGTCGTCGCATAGTGGAGCACGCACGCCCGCAGCGCGAAGTCGCCGCGCAGGACGGTGCCGGTGAGGAAGGCGTTGCCCCCGCTCTGGATCGCCTCCATGATGCGTTGATTGAGATCGTTCAGGCGCGCATGATCACCCCGCAATCCCGGCGGCACGTAGCGGAAGCACACGATCGACAGCTCGACCGGCGCGAGTCGCTCGAGATCGGGCGCGGCGTCGACACATGCGGCCAGATGCGTCGCGAGGGCAATGTGGCGCGCGACGAGCGACGCGACGCCGCGACGCCCGAGGTGCTGGAGGACCATCCACAGCTTGAGCGCGCGGAAGCCGCGCGTCTGCTCCGGACCGTACTCGGAGAACCACGGCAGCCCACCGAAGCCCTTGCCCTCCCGGGTGCGGAGATACGGCGGCACGAGGCTGAACGCCTCGCGCAGCACGACGCCGTCGCGCACGAGCACCGCGCCGCACTCGACGGGGACGGAGAGCCACTTGTGCGGGTCCAGCGCCAGCGAATCGGCGCGCTCCAGTCCCGTGTAGCGCGACGCTCGCGCGGGATCGAGGACGCCGAAGCCGCCGTAGGCACCGTCGACGTGAAACCACAGGCCGTGCTCGGCGCAGATATCCGCGAGGGCGTCGAGCGGATCGACGGCGCCGGTGCTCACGGTTCCTGCGCTCGCTGCGACGCAGGCCGGCACGCGGCCGGCGGCGCGATCCGCGGTCACCGCATCGCGGAGCGCCGGGACGCTCATCCGGAAGTCCGCGTCGACGGGAATCGTGCGGATGGACGCCGCGCCGAGCCCGAGCAGCTCCGCGGCCTTGCGCAGGCAGCTGTGCCCCTCCTCCGCCACGTAGAGCATGAGCGGCGGATGGCCGGCCTGAAGCCCGTCGTCGCGCACGTTCCAGCCTTGCGCCGCGGCCACTCGGTGGCGGGCCGCCGCGAGTCCGATGAGCGAGGCCATCGAGCCCCCGCTGACGAGCAGGCCCATGCTCCCGGCCGTCGGGAACCCCACCAGCTCCATGAGCCAGCGAATCACGCCCCGCTCGAGGTAGATCGCGGCGTGATCGCCGCCCGCGCAGCTCGGGTTCATCGCCGCGGCCAGGAACTCGGCGAGCACCCCGATAGGAGCGGGCGGTGAATTGACCCAGCCGAAGAACCGTGGATGCCCGTTGCCCATCGGGTGCGGCAGCACGGCACCCCGGAACGCCTCGAGAATGGCCTCGGGCGCCGCGCCCGCCTCGCCGAGCGGCTGCTCGAGCAGCGCCCGACGCTCGCGCGGGTCCATCGGACGAAAGACGGGGCGCGCGCGGAGCCCGGCGAGGTACGCGGCGACGAGCTCGACGATCTCGTGGCCGAGTCGACGGAAATCGTCGGGGGCGAGCGCCGGCGGTGTCATCGGGAGGGGTGACGCTTGGCGTTCGACCGATGCGCGTGGCCCGCGACGTCCATCGCAAGATAGTAGACGCAGTCCCGGCCGCCGGGATTGGCGAACGCGTGCACGCAGTCGCCTGCATAATAGATGCTGTCGCCGCGACGGAGCGTGTAGGGCGCGCCGTCGATGGTCAGACGGAGCGTGCCCCGCTCCACGGCCAGATACTCACGCGAGCCCGCTGCGTGCGGAGAGAAGGCGCCGGCATCCACGCCCGCCGGAATTGTGGTGCGCATGAGCTCGAACTCCACGCCGGGCAGGACCGGCGAGAGAATACGCCGCTCCCAGCCCGATGGATCGTGCGCGACGTCCTGCGCTCCGCACCGGAGCACGACGACTCGCGACGCCCGCTCGTCGCCGAGGAGCCGGGCGATGCTCGTGTCGAGCCCCGTGGCGATGCGATCCAGCACGAGGACGGTCGGGGCTTTGCCGCCACGCTCGACGGCGGAGAGCATGCTGCGGCTCACCCCGCTCCGCGCCTCGAGGGCCTCCAGGGAGAGCCGCCGCCGGGCGCGCTCCTCCCGTATGCGCCCGCCGAGCCGCGCCAGATCGAGACCCCGTGACGCCTGCGCCGCTCCCCGCACCCTCTCTCCTATAGCGATCGAAGTCTACTATAGTAGAATCGGGCCGTGAGGGAAAGCCCGGCGATCGTGCCGTTCGACGCGTCGCACGCGGCGGCCGTGCTCGACGTGATCGGCGCCGTGTTCCGCGAGTACGCGATGACCTTCGATCCGTCGGGATTCGACGCGGACCTCACCGACATCCGCGGCTCCTATCTGGAGCGCGGGGGCCGGTTCTGGGTCCTGGTGGACGACGGCCGCGTGGTCGGCACCGTCGCGGTCGTGCCGGCGGGGCGCGGCGCCTGCGAGGTCAAGCGGCTCTATCTGCTTCCCGCGTACCGTGGTCGCGGCCTCGGACGTGCGCTCATGGAGCGGGTGTTCGACTGGGCAAGGACGTCCGGCTCGGGGCTCGTCGTCGCGTGGTCCGACGCGCGGCTCGTGACCTCGCACGTCATGTACGAGCGGCTCGGCTTCACGCGCTTCGGCGAGCGCACCTGTGACGATATCGACCGGAGCCGCGAGTGGGGCTTCAGGAAAGAGCTCGCGCCGTGAGCGCGGCTCGCCCCCTCACTTGAGCGGCTTCGCCGCTCGGAGAAGCGCCACGTTCTCTTCGACCGTGTCCGTTCCGGTGATGGCGCGGAGAACGATCTCGTCGACCACTCCCTGCCACTTTCCGAGCGCGGGCGCGAGGGCGTCCGGACTCTGTGCCGCGATCGCCGTCTCCACCGGCTTCACGCCCATGCGCGCGAAGTGGGCCGCGTACGCCGGGATCGCCGCGTAACGGGCCGCCTCCTCCAGCAGTCGGTCGCACGCCGCCGCCCCGAGAGCGACGCGGACGTACGCGAAGAGCTTCGGCATGTGCCGACCCGCCGCCGTCGCCCCGACGCGCACCCACTCGGCCGAGCGACGCGCATGCTCGGGCGTCAGCCAGTTGAAGAGCACTGCGTCGGCGACCTCCCCGGCCAGGCGGCACATCTGGGGACCGAGCGCCGCCACGACGAGGCGCACCGGGAGCTCGGACCGCAACGCGGCGACCCCGTCGCGCACACGTCTGAGGGCGCCCGGGTTCGGGCTCCCCACACCCAGGAGGAGACGACCGAGGGGAAGCGCGTTGGCGCGCACCCCCTGGACGATGCTGTCCGGTCCGCGCGTGTGGAGGGGAATCACCCCGATCCCGAGCTCGATACGCCGTGTCTCCGTCGCGGCCAGCGCGAGCGCCGCCAGCCCATCGGTCGCGCCGGGATGGTTCACCCAGAAGGAGCTGTACCCGAGCCCCTCGGCCTCCCGCGCTGACGCGCGGATGATCTCGGGCGCCGCGCCGGCGAACAATGCAAAGCCCCGTCCCATCTCTGCCTCCTCTCGCACGAGTCTTCACGCGACCAGTCGCGCATCACATACGAATTCGCGGCGCGGCGAGAATAGCACGGCAACGTAGCCGATGGTGCCCCCGTCCGCTATCATCCCCGGCACATGGCCAACCGCTGGGTGGCGCTGGCGATCGTGTTCGTCACCCGCACATCGATGGGCTATCAGTTCCAGTCCGTCGCCTCCGTCGGACCGCTCCTCGTCTCCGAGCTCGGGCTCACCTGGGCACAGCTCGGCTTGCTCATCGGCCTCTACATGCTGCCTGGCGCCTTCTTCGCGCTGCCGAGCGGCGTCGTCGGCCAGCGCCTGGGCGAACGCCGAACGGTGGTGGGCAGCCTCGCGCTCATGGTCGTGGGCGGCCTCGTGACCGCCGCCAGCCCCGGCTTCACCGTCGCCGCCGCCGGGCGGTTGCTGAGCGGCATCGGCGCCGTGCTCATGAACATCCTGCTCGCCAAGATGGTCGCCGACTGGTTCGCCGAGCGTGAGATGTCGACGGCGATGGCCGTCATGCTCACGAGCTGGCCGGTCGGCCTCGGCGTCGCCGCCGCGACGCTCGGCGGCCTCGCCACCCGCTCGTCGTGGCGGATGGCGATCGTGGCGACGGCGCTTGCCGCCGCCCTCGGGCTGGTGCTGATCGCGTTCGCGTACCGCGACCCGTCGCGCACGGCCGGCGGCGCGGCCGGGGCGCCGCCGGCGCGCCGCGCGGGGCTCGCGGCGCGCGAGGTCGGGCTCGCGGTGAGCGCGGGCCTCGCGTGGGGCTGCTTCAACGCGAGCCTCGTCGCTGTCGTCGCGTTCGGCCCCGCGATGCTGATGGCCCGCGGCCTCTCGCTCGGCGACGCCGGCTTCGTCGTGAGCCTGGCGATCTGGGTGACGATCCTCTCGGTGCCCCTCGGCGGGCTCCTCACCGACCGCCTCCGCCGGCCGAACCTGAGCATCGTCGCCGGCAGCCTCGCCGCGGGGCTCGTCACGATGCTGCTGCCCGTCCTCGCTCATCCCCTGCTGGCATTCTGCCTGCTCGGCCTCGCGACCGGAGTGTCGCCGGGCGCGGTGATGGCGCTCGTGCCCAGGGCGGTCGCGCCCCAGCGGCTGGCGACCGCCCTCGGCGTCTACTACGCGGTGTTCTACGTCGTGATGGCGGCGACGCAGCTCGCGGCGGGTGTCGTGCGTGACGCGGCCGGCAGCCCCGCCGCGCCCATCCGCTTCGCCGCGTTCGTCATGGCCTCGACGGTTCTCGGCCTCGCGCTCTTCCGCCTCGTCGAGCGCGCGACGCCGCGCGCCGGCGCGGACGAGCGCGTCTCTTAGAAAATGGGGGGCCCCGACATGGCCCCCCAAACCCCCCGACGCTCGGAGCGCCCCGGCGAAGCCGTGGCACTCCTCGATACTCCGAGAGGCTCCTGGCTAGCCGCGGAGGGCACCGCCGCCGGCGCCGCGGAGGCGCGGGTCGAGCACGTCGCGGAGCGCGTCGCCGAGCATGTTGAAGCCGAACACGGCGAGCGAGATGGCGGTCCCCGGGAAGAGCGCCATCCACGGCGCGTAGTACATGAACGAGCGGCCCGAGCCCGACAGCATGCCGCCCCAGGACGGGTACGGCGGCGGGATCCCGAAGCCGAGGAACGACAGGCCCGACTCGGCGAGGATCACCGTCCCGAGCCCGATGGTCGCGAGGATGATGATGGTCGCCATCACGTTCGGCAGGAGGTAACGGAGGATGATGCGGAGATGACCCGCGCCGATGGCGCGCGCGGCCTCGACGTACGGATCCTGCATGGTCGAGAGAGTCGCGCCCCTGATGACGCGCGAGGCGCCCGCGGCGCCGAGGATCGACAGCGCAAAGATCAGGTTGAGCAACCCGGGGCCGAGCGCTGCCATCAGCGACAGGACGATCACCAGCCCCGGGAACGACATCCAGGCGTCGACGACGCGCTGGACCACGATGTCGTAGCCGCCGCCGAGGTAGGCGCTCGAGACGCCGATCGCGGTGGCGATCAGCGTCGCCAGCGCGACCGTGGCGAAGCCCACGGTGATGGAGATCCGCGCGCCGTAGACGACCCGGCTCCAGATGTCACGCGCGAGGTTGTCGGTGCCCATCCAGAACCGCGAGCTCGGTGGCTGCATGCGCGCGCCGGTGATCGACTCGTCATAGGCGTGCGGCGCGATTCGATCGGCGAAGACCGCCATGACGAGCAGCACGAGGATGATCACCGCCCCGATCGCCCCGAGCGGCTTGCGCCCGCAGAAGCGCAGCGTGAGCCCGACGGCGCGCGGGAGGCGCCAGGGGCGCACCCGGGTTTCCGGGACCGCGATGGTGTCAGCTGCGTCGGCCATTACTGGTAGCGGATCCGCGGGTCGAGCACCGCGTAGAGGAGGTCCACGCTGAGATTCGTCAACACGATGATCAAGACGACAAGCAGGTTGATGCCCTGGATCACCGGGTAGTCGCGCTGGACGATCGCGTCGACGAGGAACTGACCCATGCCGGGCAGACCGAAGATCCATTCGATGATCACGGCGCCGCCGGCGATGCCCGCGACCTGGAGGCCGAGAACGGTGACGACGGGGATCACGGCGTTCTTCAGGGCGTGCTTGAGCACGACCACGCGCTCGCGGAGGCCCTTCGCCCACGCCGTGCGGACGTAGTCCTGCCGCAGCACCTCGAGGAGCATCGCCCGTGTGAGGCGCATGATCCCCGCGGCCGAGGCGATGCCGAGGATGATGGCGGGCAAGATGAACTGGAGCACGTACCCGGTGGGGTTCTTCGAGAACTCGACGAACCGGGCGAGCGGGGTCCAGCCCCACCAGATTGCCGGGAGCAGGATCACGACGATGGCCTGGACGAAGCCAGGAATAGATAGTCCGAGGATGGCCGCGCTCCGGCCGAAGAAGTCGAGCACGCTGTCCTGGCGCACGGCGGACAGAACGCCGACCGGGATGCCGATCAGGACGGCCACGGCGATCGCCATCACACCGAGGGTGACAGTGACCGGCAGGCGGCGCCCAAGCTCGGAAAGCACCGGCTGGCGGGTCCAGAGCGACTCGCCCAGGTTGGTGCGGACGATCGCGCCCAGCCACTCGAAGTACTGCACGTAGACCGGGCGGTTGAGCCCGAGCGTTGCCCGCAGGTCCTCGAGGTCCTTGCCATAGGCCTTCTCCTCGAGCATGAGCTGGACCACGTCGCCGGGGATCAAGCGGGGCAGCGTGAAGACGATGAACGACGCGATCAGGAGCGAGGGGATCGCGACGAGCAGGCGCCGGAGGACGTACGTGCGCAGCCGCTTCCCTACTTGTCGATCCAGGCGGCCATCAGCCGGCCACCGAAATCGAAGCCGTTGTTGGGCATGTAGTTTCTGATGTGGGCGTCCCAGGCCGAGACGATCTTGATCGACCCGTCCACGCCGAACAAGGCCTGCTCGGCGAGGTACCGCTGGATGTCGAACACGATCTGCTTGCGCTTGCCGACGTCGAAGGTCCGCCGCTGGAGCTTGATCATCTCCGTGAGCTTGGGGTCGTTCACGCCCCAGACGTTTTGCGGCTGGCCGGGCATGTACCAGCGATAGAAATATGCCTCCGGGTCGGCCCAGGCGCCGCGCAGCCCGAGGAACATGTTGTCGAACTTCCCGAAGATGGCGCTGGAGATGAACGCCCCGTACTCCTTGAGCCTGAGCTCGGCGTCGATGCCGGCCGCCTTCCAGTTCTTGAGCGTGATCTGGACGTAATCGTCGAAGTCGGGCCCGTACCCGGTCCCGGGCGCCTCCACAGTCGTCTTGAATCCATTGGGGTAGCCGGCCTCGGTCAGCAGGCGCTTGGCCTCGGCGGTGTTGTGCTCGTACAGCTTCCGGCCCTCGGGCCCCAGCTGATCGATCGGGATCGACCAGTCGGCGAACGCGGCAGGAACGGCGGGGTTGGGCGTCCAGTGCCCCTGCGAGAAGGCGAGGGACTCGTAGAGCTCGGCGAGGTTACTGGCGCGCGACAGCGCGCGCCGGACCCGGATGTCGCCGAACGGCAGATTCGCGAGCTTGAAGCCGGTGGCGCCGCTGGTGAACCAGGTGTACTCGGCGGTCTGGAGCCCGGGCTTCCGCTGCTTGGCCAGCGGCAGGTCGAGCCAGCGCACCGCGTGCTGGTACTCGGGGCCGAAGTCGGTCTTGCCACCTAGCCACGTGGCCAGGCGCGAGGACGGGTCCTTGTCGATGATCACCTCGACGCCGTCGGCGTAGGGTAGCCCGGGGACGAAGTAGCTCGGGTTCCGGACGTAGACGAGTTTGACGTTCGGCTCCCAGCGCTCGAGCATCCAGGGCCCGGTGCCGACAACCGACTCGACTTTCCTGAGGTCACCGAACTTCTCGACGCATTCCCTCGCGATGATCCAGGTCGAGGTCGAGGCGAGAAGGTCCAGGAACCAGGCGTTCGGTTCCTTGAGCGTGAACTTGACCGTGTGCTTGTCGAGGGCGTCGATCTTGTCGACGTACTCGAGCACCGGCTTGTTGGCGTTGCCGGTGATCGTGAGGAACCGCTCGTAGGTGTACTTGACATCATCGGCCGTCAGCTCGCGTCCGTTCACTGGCGGCTTCGGGTGCCAGCGCACGCCCTTCCTCAGCTTGAAGATGTAGGTCGTGTCGTCCGGTTGGGTCCAGGATTCGGCGAGGTCGGGCTCGATCGGATAGGTCATGGGCTTGACGGTTACGCCCGCCTTCACCTTCAAGAGCCGGCTGTAGGCGAAGGAGAGCGGCACCATCGTCGCGAACGAGAGCGTCTGATGGGGATCGAAGTGGAGCGGGTCCACCTGGAAGGTCAGGCGCAGGACGCCGCCGCGCTTGGGTGTCTGCGCCTCCGCGGCGCCTGACCCGAGGTACGGGAGGACGGCGGCGCCGGCCAGGGACCCCGCCCCGGCTTTGAGCAGCTCACGGCGAGTAAGGGAGCTCTCGAACGGCGTGCCGGAAGTCATGGGGAAGCTCCGTGACCCGCCGCCTGCGCGCGGCGCGCGAAGACCTGCCTCACGGTCACGGGCCCGCCGCCGAGAAGTGCCAGGCTCAGGCCGGCGGCGAGCAGTGTCAGCTCGAACTCGTAGCCGCCCACGAAGCCCGCCGCGAGGCGGACGGCCAGGATGGCCACGACCATATCAATGGCCAGGAGGGCCGCCGCCAGTCGGGTGCCCAGCCCAAGGATGAGCGCCAGCCCGCCGAGGATCTCCACCGCGATCACGACGACCGCCGCGAGGAAGGGCCACGGAATGCCCACCTTGGCCATGAAGCCCGCGGCGCCGCCGAGACCGAAGACGAAGAGCTTCTGCCCCCCGTGAACGATGAAGACCAGCCCGACGACGAGGCGGAGGGGAACGAGTCCCCAGTTTGCCGTCCATGAATTCCCCTGCGCAGACATCCTGGCTCTCCTTCTCTACGGGTTCGTGGAGGAAAGGGTCCCTGGTTTGTACGACTCCGAGTGCGGCGAACTTGCCGGGAGTGAACGGCGAAGTCAAGGGGAATCGGCCGAACCGCGGAACTCCGTACGCGAGGCGAGTTCGAGCGAAACATGGACGAGGCGTTCTAGACACCGATAGGTCTTGGCGCGTTGGCACTTGACAGATGCGGGTCTCCGTTCTATCCGTTGTTTCCGCAGCGCCGTCTCCACAGCGCCGGGCTGGGGGTGGCGCTCAGAGGGGCCAATTTGGCGCACGAATCGGCGCGGCGAGAACCGGAGGAGAGGTTATGTCCCACGGGCGTCGCGCGGTATTGAAGGCAGCGCTCGGCCTAGGGCTCTGGTTCTCGTGCCTCGACGGCGTCCCCGCCCGAGCCGATGATGCGAGAACGGCCCGCCCACAGGAGGGCGATCGCTTCGTGTTCCCGTTCGGGGACCGGGAGGGTCAGCTCGTCACGCTTGAGGATCTGCCGCTCGGCGGGCCCCAGCAGCTGGCCTACCCGATGGATCCTGGCGCGAAGATCGTGCGAAACGGGTCGACCCTCAACCTGGTGGCGCTGGTCCGCTTCGACCCCGCCCAGCTCACCGAGGAGACTCGGGCGCTCTCGGCCGAGGGCGTCGTGGCGTACTCGGCGGTCTGCACCCACCAGGGATGCCCGGTCTCGATGTGGCAAGCTCAGGCGAAGACCCTCTTCTGTGCCTGCCACGCGACCCAATTCGACCCCCGGGATCACGCCCGGGTCGTCGATGGGCCGGCGCCTCGGCGTCTCCCGATGCTGCCCATCAAGTTGGTGGACGGCGTCTTGACGGTGGCCGGTGGGTTCACGGGTCGCGTCGGCGGCGAACGCCCATCATGAGGGAGCGTGCCGCTTCACCGCACTGGAGTCGTACAAACCCGATCGAGGAGGTATGACCGTGAAGACAACCAGAACCCTTGTGGCGCTCGCAGTTGTCCTAGGCCTGGCGATGCTGCCCGCGACGGCGGTGGCTCAGGGGGGCTACAGCCCGGTCACCGACCAGCGGCTCGTCAAGCCGGAACCTGAGAACTGGTTGCAGATCCGCGGCAACTATCAGGGGTGGGGCTATAGCCCCCTCGGCCAGATCACGGCTAACAACGTGAAGAAGTTGACTCCGGTCTGGGCCTTCTCGACGGGGGTGGGCTCGGGCCACGAAGCGCCCCCCATCGTCAACAACGGCGTGATGTTCGTCGCCACCCCCTACAGCCAGGTCATTGCGCTGGAGGCGAAGACGGGCAAGCTCATCTGGCGATACAAGCGGGAATTGCCCGAGGACTTCAAGGCCCTTCACAACACCAGCCGGGGGATCGCTCTGTTCGGCGACAAGGTGTACGTGGCGAGCCTGGACTGCTCTCTGGTCGCCCTCGACGCCAAGACAGGCAAGGTCGCCTGGGAAAAGAAGGTCGAGGATTACCACACTGGCTACTACATGACGCTCGCCCCGCTCGTGGCGAAGGGCAAGGTCATGGTCGGCGTGTCCGGCGGCGAGTTCGGCGTCCGGGGCTTCGTTCAGGCCTTTGACGCTCGGAGCGGCGAGCCCGCGTGGAAGACGTACACGGTGCCTGGCCCCGGCGAGCCGGGCAACGACACCTGGTCTGGCGACACGTGGAAGCGTGGTGGCGCCTCCGTCTGGCTGACGGGGACCTATGACCCGGAGCTGAACCTCACGTACTGGGGCACCGGAAACGCTTCGCCCTGGTTCGGGGATCAGCGCGCGGGGGACAACCTTTACACCGCGTCCACCGTCGCCATCGAGCCCGACACGGGCAAGATGACGGGCCACTTCCAGTACCAGTGGAACGAGTCGTGGGACTGGGACGAGCCGGACGCGCCGCTCGTCCTCGACTATCAGAAGGACGGGCGCACGATCAAGGGACTGGTGCACCCGGCGCGCAACGGCTATCTGTACCTGCTGGAGCGGAGCCGAGATCGGATCGGGTTCGTCTCCGCCACCCCGTACGTCAAGCAGAACGTGTTCAAGAGCATCGATCCGAAGACCGGCCGTCCCGACTACAATGCTGACCGGATTCCAAGGACCGGCAAGCGCGCCGACTTCTGTCCGTCGCTCTGGGGCGGCAAAGACTGGCCTTCGGCCGCCTACAACCCCAAGATGGGACGCCTCTTCATCCCGGCCAACGATAACCACTGCGGGTTCATGGAAGGCAAAGTGCAGAAGTACGTGGCCGGGCAGTGGTGGACGGGCGTGGACATCCCCGATATCGGCTTCGCCGTGGACAAGAGCGCGAAGTACTTCGGCCAGATCCAGGCCTGGGACATCAACGCGGGGAAGCGGGCGTGGAGTCACCAGTTCCCCGACTCGATGAACTGGGGGGGGATCGTGACCACCGCCGGCGGGCTCGTCTTCGCAGGCGGGACGAATGACCGGAATTTCCGCGCCTTCGACGCGGGCACCGGGAAGGTGTTGTGGCAGTTCACGACGAACTCCGGCATCGTCGCCCCGCCGATGTCCTTTGCGGTCGACGGTACTCAGTACGTCGGCGTCGTCTCCGGTTGGGGCGTCGACCCGGAATTCCAGCAGGGGCTGCTGACCAATCTCCTCGGCTGGCCGAAGGACATCCCCACGGGCGGCGTGGTCTGGGTCTTCGCGGTTTCGCAGTAAGCGTCGCGACGAGCCCTAGCGACCGGGCGAGTCGGTTGCCCCGAGGCAACCGGCCCGCCCGGTGCGCCGGCGTGAATCGCGGGAGGTGAACGGTGCCGAGAGCACGATGTCAGGTGGTGACGCGTCGCGTGTCCAGTCTCGCCCTGGCCCTCGTCGCGCTGACAGGCGTGGTTTGCGCGGGTGCCGAATCCTCCTTCGTCATCAGCGTCCAGAACGCATCGGCCAGAGTGGGCGAGAAGGCGGTCATCGTGGCGAAGATCTCGATGGGCGAAGGATTCACGATCACGGACTCGTACCGCCACAGGATCATCCAGCTGTCAGCCTCGGATGGCGTCGAGCTCGAAAGGAATGTCGTTCCCGGTTCGGTTCAGGACAGCGGCATCGTCTTCACGGTTCATGCCACGCCGAAGAGCGCGGGCACCCATACCGTACACGGGGTGTTTCGGTTCAGTTATCACAACGGCGGCGAGATCGACATCAGAGCAGCACCATTCGAGGCGACGGTCACAGCCACAGAGTAAGTTGAGGACGAGGCTGACCTCGAGGCGCGCGACCTGTCCGTACGCCCCTTGACAGCCTCGTGGTCGCGGGCGCAGTATCGCGGCCGGATGGACCCGGCCTTATGGCTCAGCGCGTTGATAGCCCGTGAACGTCCGCGGGCACTGCTGAACTCAGGTTCGACTGACGTCCACGACGTTTCACTCCCAGGGAGGGTCACATGGTAACGCTTCACGTGAATGGCAAAGCGCAACAAGTCGACGTGCCTCCGGATACGCCGCTTTTGTGGGTGTTGCGCGATGTCATTGGATTGACCGGGACCAAGTTCGGTTGCGGCATGGCGCTGTGCGGCGCCTGTACCGTGCACCTCGACGGCCGACCCACGCGTGCCTGCATCACGCCGATCTCGGCTGCGGCGCAAGCGAAGGTTACCACTATCGAGGCGATCGGCGGAGACCAGGTGGGCAAGGCGGTGCAGGCGGCGTGGGTCGACCTCGGCGTGCCCCAGTGTGGCTACTGCCAGGCCGGCCAGATCATGTCTGCCACGGCGCTGCTCCAGCAAACACCCAAGCCAACCGATGCCGACATCGACGCGGCGATGAGCGGAAACATCTGCCGGTGCGGCACGTACACGCGAATTCGTGCCGCGATTCACCGTGTGGCCCAGAAAGGAGCGACGAAATGAGCGCGCCCCGCGACTCGATGATCTCGGTCCCCAGTGACGCGCCGTCGGACCGCCCGCTTTTGCTCGTGAACGTGAGCCGGCGCACCTTTCTCGCCGGAGTCGGGGCACTCGGCGGGCTCGTCCTCGCCGTCGGGTTCCCGGCGGCCCTGCGCGCCGCCGACCCGCCAAAGTACGGACGGGACGGAATGCCTGACGGCTGGGTCGACGACCCCCTGGCGTTCGTCGCCATCGGCGAGGACGGCACGGTGACGATCGTCTGTCACCGCTCCGAGATGGGGCAAGGCGTCCGCACCGGCATGCCGATGATCGTGGCCGATGAGCTCGAAGCCGACTGGAAGCGGGTGCGGGTCGCACAGGCGCCCGGCGACCAGAAGCGCTTCGGCAATCAGGACACCGACGGCTCGCGCAGCACGCGCCATTTCTTCGAACCGATGCGCCGCTGCGGCGCGGCGGCCCGCGCGATGCTCGAGACGGCGGCTGCGGCGCGCTGGAACGTGCCCGTCGGCGAGGTGGAAGCGCAGAACCACGAGGTTCTGCACCGCCCGTCGGGGCGGCGTGTCGGCTATGGCGCACTCGCCAAGGACGCGGCCAAGCTCCCGGTCCCGCCGAGAGAGACGCTGCGATTGAAAGATCCGTCG
>Ga0209689_1000866_pt1 | contig 21937 bp, 25 predicted proteins | sample GraSoiAngelo_149_FD_187119 | JGI IMG/M metagenome (GOLD analysis project Ga0209689, IMG submission 187119) | Grasslands soil microbial communities from the Angelo Coastal Reserve, California, USA - 14_1009_09_30cm (SPAdes) (version 2) | ecosystem: Environmental > Terrestrial > Soil > Grasslands ... | reverse complement strand
CCAGGGGCCGTCCTCCACCCGCGGAATGGCGTCGCCGAGGTCGGCGCGGATCTCGAGGGGCTGCTCACCCGGAACCATCAGGTCGCGACCGCGGAGCTTGGTGACGATCCCGAGTCGCTCGAACACGGCGAGCGTCATGCGAAGATCGTCCGGCCGCACGTCCTCGATCACGACGTCGTCTCCCGCGAGCGCTCCGAGAACGACGAAGCTGCCGATCTCCATGAAGTCCGGACCGAGAACGAAGTCGGCCCCCGTCAGTGCCCGACCGCCCCGGATGGTGAGGAGATTGGACCCGACACCTTCGATCTGGGCTCCCATCGACTGCAGCAGGACGCAGAGCCCTTGTACATGAGGCTCGGACGCCGCGTGGCGCAGGATCGTGGTCCCCTCGGCCAGCACCGCGGCCAGGATCACGTTCTCCGTCGCCGTCACGCTCGCCTCGTCCAGCAGGATGTCCTGCCCGTGCAGGCGGGATGCCGACAGGGTCAACCCGTCGGCATCAGATTGCATCGCGGCGCCGAGTCCCACGAGGCCCATCACGTGCGAATCGATGCGCCGGCGCCCGATCCGGTCGCCCCCGGATTGTCCGAACTCCGCCCGGCCCTCTCGGGCGAGAAGCGGGCCCATGAGAACGAGCGCGCCGCGGATCTTTCGAAGGAGGTCGGGGTTCGGCCGTGTCGTCTGGATGGCTCGGGCGTGCAGGGTGGCTGCATGAGGGTCGTGTCGGGTCACCGACACGCCGAGGCCCTCGACGAGGGCGAGCATGGTTCGCACGTCCTCGATGTCGGGCAGATTGCGCAGGGTCACGGGCTCGCTGGTGAGGAGCGCGGCGGCCACGGCGGGGAAGGCCGCGTTCTTGTTGCCGCTCGGGCGAACCCGTCCCTTCAATCGGGCCCGTCCGTCGATCGCGAACTCTGCCACTACCGTGTCAGCTCAGGCGGAGATAGAGCACGCCGATCAGGAAGATCAGGGGCGCCAGGCCCTGGATGACGGCGCCACGCATCATCCGGGGCGAGGAGGCGGCGAGCACGACGGCGGCGGCCAGCATGGACGCGCAGTTCCAGGTCACAAGCGTCAGCCCGAGGCTCGTGCGCCCGGAGGCGATGAGCGCGAGCCCGCCGAGCGCGCCGGCGGCCAGGAAGAGATTGTAGAAGCCCTGATTGAGCGCGAGCGACTTCGTGGTCTGCGCCTGCTCCGCGGTGCTGCGAAAGCGCCGGTAGACGGCAGGCTTCGTCCACCAGAGACTCTCCATGCAGAAGAACAGGACGTGGATGATCCCGGCCAGAGCGGCAGCGGCCCACATGACGACGAGCATGTCAGCGACCTCCTCGGGCCTTCGAGGCGAGGCTCCGGATCGTCATCCTCCCCGGAGAACGAAATCGAACGCGCCGATCTTGCCGCCCTCGACGTCCCGGACCTTCATCACGAGCTTGGGATCGAAGATGCCGTCACGCTGATTGGCTGACTCCCCCGGGAAATAGAGCTGGGTGGTGAGGGCGGGCCGACCGGGCGCCTGCACCTTGACGTGGATGTGTCGCGTGCGGCCCGGATACTGCGCGGGCACGACGGTCTCGAGCCGGAAGTGTCCGGCGTCATCGGTGAGCTGATGCCCGCGAAGGCGCTGGCCCTCATTGTCATAGCGGCCAGCGGCATCCGCCTGCCAGAAGTCCAGGAGCGCGCGGGGCACCGGCTTGCAGTCGGCCGTGAGCACGGAGCCCTCGACGACCAGCCTCGTCCCGGGCATGCCGGGCTCGATGAGGGAGGCCCTTGCCGGGGAGTTCGGCTTGAAGTACGGCCCTTCCGTCTGGGGCGGCGTGTCCGTACCACAGGCCATGGCCGCTCGAGCTCCGGAGACCCGGCCGGCGGCCCAGGCCACCCCGACGGACAGTGAGGCGATCAGAAAAACCCGACGACTCTCCCGCTCGCTGCGTGTCTCCATGGCGCTCCTCCTCTGGCGCCCATTAGAACATGCCGCTGGAGCTCGCGGCGTTGTCGGGAATGGTCGAGACAGAACAGCCGTCGGCGCCGGATCATCGCGGCGGCTCGACGGCTGTCGGGACCGGCGACGGGCTACTGGGCCTTGACGAGGAAGTGCGCGCGACGGTTCTTAGCCCAGCAGCTCTCGGCGTGCTCGGTGCAGACGGGCCGCTCCTTGCCGTAGGAGATGATGGTGATGCGGGTGGCCGGCAATCCCTGCGCGAGCAGGTAGTTCATGGTCGCCCGCGCGCGCCGCTCGCCCAGCGCCAGGTTGTACTCGTTCGTGCCGCGCTCGTCGCAGTGCCCCTCGATGAGCACGAGGTCATTGCCCCGCGTCTTCAGCCAGGCGGCATTGGCATCGAGGGTCTTGGCATCCTGGGGGCGGATGTCGGACTTGTCGAAGTCGAAGTACACGTCCTTCAGGTTCGCGTTCTCCTCGAACTGCGCAGGCCTCGCGGCGGGAGCGGGAGTCGGAGATGGCATGACCGCGGGCGGAGGTGCAGGGGTCGGGGTCGGCGTCGCGGTAGGACCCGTCGGCGGAGGGGCTGCGGCCCCGGTGGTCATGGGACGCTTCGGGCATCCGGTCAGCAACAATGCGATGGCCAGCATCAGGACAATGGCCGGAGCCGATCTCGCCGTCGTGCGCACTGTGTCGCCTCCTCGCAAAGAGTTCGTGTTCGATGCGCCTGGATCCCGGGCGCCTAGGCCATCTTAACGGAACCCGCCGCACTTCCTGCTATTTCGCGAAGGCCGCACCGGAGACCCGCCGCACTTCCTGGTGGGAGACGGGAAGCTGGAGTACCATGTGGCCACCCTGTTGGTCGGCCCCTTCGAGGGCGGAGAGGAGCAGGCGATGTCCTATGACCTCGTGATCAAGAATGGCTGGGTGGTGGATGGATCCGGGCTGCCCCGGTATCGGGGCGACGTCGGCGTGATCGCCGGCCGGATCGCTGCCATCGGCCGCATCCGGGAGTCCGCGCGCGAGGTCATCGACGCCGAGGGCCGGGTTGTCACGCCCGGCTTCGTGGACGGGCACACGCACATGGACGCCCAGATCTTCTGGGACCCTCTCGGCACCTGCTCGTGCTGGCACGGGATCACCAGCGTCGTCATGGGCAACTGTGGCTTCACCCTCGCCCCCTGCGCCAAGGAAGACCGGCACCTGGTCATCCGCAATCTCCAGAGGGCTGAAGACATCTCGGTGGAGGCCATGGAGGCCGGCATCGACTGGCGCTGGACCACCTTCCCCCAGTTCCTCGACACGCTCGAGTCCCTGCCCAAGGGGATCAACTACTCCGGCTATCTCGGCCACTCCGCCCTCCGCACCTACGTCATGGGCGAGCGGGCCTTCGACAAGCCGGCCACCGAGGATGATCTGGCCGCCATGGAGCGCGAGCTGCTCGGGGCCATCGCCGCGGGGGCCATGGGCTTCACGACCTCGCGCTCGCCGAGCCACGAGACTCCGGACGGGCGTCCCGTGGCCAGCCGCGTGGCCGCGTGGGACGAGGTGCGGCGGCTCGTCGGGGCCATGGGCGAGATGAACGCGGGCATCTTCGAGATCGCGGGCGAAGGCGTGGACCGGACCGACGACAATCCAGGCCTGCGCGACTACCACAGGCGGCTACGCGATCTCGCCGTCGAGACGGGACGGCCCGTGACCTTCGGGCTCTTCACTCGCCGGGACGCGCCGAAAGTCTGGCGGACCTATCTCGATCTCCTCGAAGACACCGCGGCCGCGGGCGGCCGCATGTTCGCACAGGTGCACAGCCGAGCCCTATCGTCCGTCCTCTCTTTCAAGACCCAGCTCCCCTTCGACCGTCTTCCCGTGTGGAAGGAGCTGCGAGCGCTTCCCCTGGCGGAGCAGGCGCGCCGCTTGCGCGATCCTGAGCTCCGGCAGGCGCTGGTGCGCGCGTCGCGCGAGCGCGACGAGGGGAAAGCCCTGGGCACGGAGGCACGGCCCGTCCCCTTCGAGTGGCTCTTCGTCATGGAGACCCCGGATGGTCCGCACCGCTCGATCGCCGAGGTGGCGCGGGAGCGTGGCTGCGATCCCGTCGAGGCCATGATCGACCTCGCCCTCGAGAAGGACATGGAAGTCTTCTTCCTGCATCCCGTGGCGAACGAGAACCAGGACTACGCGCTGGAGCTGATCAAGCACCGGCGCTCGGTCGTGACCTTTTCCGATTCGGGCGCCCACGTCTCCCAGCTCATGGATGCCTCCCTCCAGACTCACCTGCTCAGCTACTGGGTGCGCGCGAAGCAGGCCCTCACCCTCGAGGAGGCGGTGCGGATGCTCACCTTCGACACCGCCACCCAGTGGGGCTTCACGGACCGCGGTCTGATCCGGGAAGGCTTCGCCGCCGACCTCGTGGTCTTCGATCCGGACACCGTGGGCGCCGAGATGCCCGAGGTGGTCGATGATCTGCCCTCGGGGGCGCGTCGCCTGATCCAGCGCGCGCGAGGATTCGCCGCCACCGTGGTCAATGGCGAGACGGTCCTGCGCGACGGCAAGCACACGGGCGCTCTTCCTGGAAGACTGCTGAGGGGACCGCTGGCGAGTAGATCCTAGCCCAGGCGGCTGAAGAGTTTCATCCCTCTCCCCCATCGGGGGAGAGGGCCGCAGTTCGAGCTGAGCGGCGCAGCCGCGAGGCGAGGGCTGAGTAGATCAGGGGGCGGGCGCCTACGAAGTCTGGGCTTCCTTCACCAATTTAGACATCGCGGACGCGTTGGCGTCCTTCATCGCGCCCAGGCCCTGGACGACACCTTCACGGTCCACGGCGGGCCGGTTCTGACTGACCTTCCACTTCCCGACGAGCCTGGTCACCGGCATCTCGATTCCGACGATCGCCCGGAGCTGCGTCTTGATGAAGTCCTCGGGCGCATCCGAGACCTTCCAGGGCTCCGCCCGGCCCGACTCATGGCGAGTGGTGAGCCGCTCGACGAGACCGCGAAGCCAGGCTTCATCCTCGATGATGCGCAGCGATCCGTAGGCATGGACGACGATGTAGTTGAAGGTGGGAACGACCTTGCCTGTTTCCTTCTTCGTCTGATACCACGCGGGGCTGATGTACGCCTGCGGCCCCTGGAACACGGTCAGCGCCTCGATGTCGCGGGAAAAGTCGCGCCACACGGGATTAGCCCGGGCCACGTGGCCGCGGAGCGTTCCGAATGGCGCCGGCTCGGAGTCGATCTCGAGCGGGATGTGGTTGGCGTTGAGCCCGGTCGAGCCGAGCGTCACCAGCACGGCGAGCGGGTGCTCGTGAATCAGCCGATGCATCACCTCGGCCCGCGTCTCCTCGAAATGCGCCGGCATGTACATACGCGACACCCTCCTGTCGGGGCGGCCGGAGAGACACGGCACGCCGCCCGGCCTCCAGCCTAGCGCATATCAGGGGGATTCGTGGAATCGCGAGCGGAAGGCCGTCAGCGGCCGTACCAGTGACGATAGTAGTAGGGCTGGTATGTGTACACCGGATACGCGTAGATCACTCGAGGCGGCGGCGGGGGTGGCGCATATGCGTAGGGAGCGGGGGCGGGCACCAGGACACACCCACCGAGAAGCCATCCAGCCAGGGCAAGCAATGCGAGTCTCATGAGAGGTCCTCCCGCGTGCTAGACGACGGGCTACGGCCATCTATTCGTCTATTCGTCACGAGGACGTCTGGCGCGTGGGGTGATCGCGGCGCGCAGCGCTGGGTATGGCACGGAGGCGGCGCGCAGCCGCCCCCGTGCCTTCGTCAGTGCGTTGTTCTTGCTATTCGACTAGCCGCCGCGGCGGCCGCCCCGCCCGCGGTCGTCACGTCCTCCACGGTCGTCACGTCCTCCACGCTCTTCACGGCCTTCATGCCGGTCTTCGCGGCGCTCGTCGCGAACCGCTTCGCGATGGTCGCGCCCCTCCTCCCAGCGTCGCCCCCATGCTGGGGCCCACTGGGGCGGGCCCTCGCGCCGCCAGTGTCTCCACTCCGAAGGTGGCGAGCGGTAGTAGCGCACGGGCACGGCGAGGATCGGCCGCGGAATGAACTCGGGCGCCACGACCACCCAGGGCCCGTTGTACCGGGGCGCCACGTACCACCCACCGTTGGTGAAGACGTAGTACTGCCCGCCGTAGAAGAAATAGTTGGCCTCGACCGCCGGTGCATACATGACCGGAGTGGCAGGGACCACGACCAGGTGCGGCGGGGCCGGAACATTGATCCCGATATTCACGCTGACCTGGGCCGCCGCCGAGCCCGCCGCCCCCATGACGGCCGCTATGGCGACCACTCCAAGGATCATCCGTCGAAACATAGCTCCGTCCTCCTTGCTGGGAGCGGACGATCTCCCCCGCTCCCAGCCGATAAGACGAGACAGCCGCAGCGGATATTTACGCCGGCGGAAATGTCCCTCGATCACTTCCGGCGGAGATCGCGAACGTAGATGTCATTGGCGACGACCGAATTGGCCTTGATCGTATCCGCGTAGATGGTGTTGGCCGCGACTTCGGGCGCCCTCAGATCACCGCGCGTATCGCTGATCTTGATTCCCTTGGACTGGTGAATGGTGCCGCGAACCTCATCGGCCTCGATTCTGTTGGCATAGATGACCTGGGCCCGGACCTCGTGCGCTTTGATCTCGTCAGCCTGCAGGCTCGGAGGTGCGGTGACGGTCAGGCCGGGCGACAAGGGCTGCTCCACGCTGCCCTCGATCCGCACGTGAGTGGCCCACGCCAGTCCCGCGGACATCGTGATTGCCGTGAGCGTCATGAGTGCCGTCCGATGCCATGTCTTGCGATTGAGCATGCGAGCCTCCTGTGAAAGCCGCGCGCAGCCGAAAGTCGCTGCCACGGCGTGGATTGACCATCGCAGGAGTAGAGCTGCATCGCATGTGCCACGGGCCCAATCGCCCCTCGGAAGGTCGTTCTTCACAGCAAACGCCCCAGAGGGTCCCGAAGAAATTTCCGGGGACGGTCGGACTACCCGGATCTGGCGAGCGGGGCGGAGGTCAGCTCATTCCTGACTGATCGCACTCCCGGCACGGCCCGCGCCAGCTCGACCGCGCGAGAGCGGGCCGCGGCATTTCGGACCTGGCCGCTCAAGGTGACGAGGCCCGCATCTACACGAGTGTCGATGACGGCATCCTGCAGCTGCGGATCCTCCTTGAACTTGACGTCGAGCGCGCGCGCGATGGCCTGGTCTCGCGCGTCCACCTCGGCCCGCCGCTCGGGCGGTACGATCTGCAGCTGGTTGCGTATCTCCTTGACGCCCTCGAGGCGGCCGATGATGTCGTCGGCCGCCTTCTTCGTCTCCTCCGAATCGACCTTGCCGCGCAAGGTGACCACGCCGTCCTGTGTGTCGACACTGATCTGCCGCCCCGGGAAGCGCAGGTCGCTCCAGAGCGCCGTGTTGATCTTCACGGCCAGTCTCGAGTCCGTCACGTTCCGGTTGGGAGGCGGCGTCTGCGCGGAGCCGTGCGAGACGATCACGACGAGCAGGGTCATGGCCGCGCCCACGGCGAAGGCGATCCTTCGCGAGACCCGGTCGCTCCGCGACGAAGATCTTGCGCGCCCGTGGGGAGCTCTTACCGGGTCGATCCTACCCGGCACCGCGCTCATGCGGGAGATTTGGAGGGGAAGATCTTCATTGGCCATATAGAGTTTGCCTAGGAAAAACGGGCGCGGCTCCCGACGCCGCGCCCATTTTTCTGCGACTCCCGTTCGCTACTGCGTCTTCATCGTGGGAGGCGGCGTCTTCGGCGCAGGTGGCGCCAGGACCTCGAGGCGCGTCGCGACATTCTTGCCCTGCCGCAGCTCGTAAGCCGCTTTGACCTTCGCTCCTTCGTGCACGTCCATCAGCGTTCCCTGTCGGCCCTCGACCTGGACCTGAGTCTCGCCGGTGACTTCGAGCGTCCTCGGGAATAGACCGAAAAGACCCGAGGAGACCCGAACCGTCCCGGTGCTCGCATCGACCTTCTTCACCGTTCCCTCGAGCGAACCGGGCAGCGCGCTCGCGGGGGCCGCCGGCGGGGCGCCAATCTGAGCCTGCACCCATCCTGGCCCGGTGGCGACGGTGAGCATCACCGCGATTACCAGCAGCAAATTGGCCATGCGTCCCATAAGCCTCCTCCTCTTTACCGGGCCGTCGGAAAAACGGCCCCGATTGCGGGCTGGGGTGGTCCAGCACCGCGCCTAGGAGGGAGCAAAGCCTATGCCAGACCCGTCTAGATCCGGTTTGCTTGACGCCCGGCGTGATGACGACATATGGTCTATGTGATGTGATCAGTACAGAGACGATTGCCGAAATGTTAGACACAGTGCGAGTCCTCATCCGAGCCCTGGCCGCGGGCGTGATCATCCTCGCGTTGTATGGAGGCTGCGGCACGACACCCGTGGAGCCTCCTCGCCGCGAGAACGTGCTCCAGCGCATCCTGCCCTCTGCCGTCCAGATCATCCTCGAGAATCCTGAAGGCCGACGGGTGCGCACGGGCTCGGGGGTGGTGATTGCCTCGCGCGGCTCCGAATGCTTCGTGGTCACCAGCGGTCACACGGTGGCCGGCGTCATCGGCAGAAGTGAGATCTCCTTGCTCTTCGGGCGGCAGCGCGGCGCCGGCACTCGCGCCAGCGCCACGGTGCTCGCCCACCGCGAGACGGAAGACGTGGACATCGCCTTGCTCAGCGCCCAGTCCGATCAGTGCGTGCCGGCCCGGCCCGCGGCCGGGCCGGAGCTCGGAGAGGCCGTCTGGGTCATCGGTTTTCCGTGGGGCCGCAACATGCTCCTGGCCAGCGGCATCGTCAGCCAGGTGAGCTTTGGCGACGCCGCGGACGGGGAATCGCAATCGCGCCTGATGGTGGACGCCTCGGTCAGCTACGGGTCGAGCGGCGGAGGCGTCTATGAGGCGCGCGGCGGCGGGCTTCTCGGGCTCGTCGAGGGCTATCGCACGGCCCGGGTCACCTCCAAGGGAACAGAACAGCCCTGGTACATCGACGTGCCCGTGCCCGGCCAGACTCTCGTGACGCCGCTCACCGACATCCGCCGATTCCTCGCGGATACCGGGCACGCCGATCTCATCGAGGGCACTTCCTCGTCCACCGGCCGCGCCGCGCGCTAGTTGCATACCTGCTGAGCCGGTACCCACTGCGGCACGTACCAGCCCTGGCCGTTGGCGTCCACGTAGAGCTGGTAGCCCCAGTAACCCTGCGTCCACGAACAGGTCGGAGTGTAGCCGTAGTAGCGGTACGGAACACGGCCGTGGAAACGATGCGGCTCCGCACGCTCAAAGGCGTGGCGAGACTCGATGCGTCCCGTGGGCTTGTGGAATTGAGTCTCGGCGCGGGCCTGAATGGGCCCGGCCGCGGCTGCGAAAATCATCAATGCCACGATCATCGCGCGTTTCATATGACACCTCCCGGTGCGACATCTCGCCCTTCATGTGGAGCACGGCAGCATCAATAGCTGCCGAGCTCCACACTGGAGCGCACCCGTGAAGGCGACATGTGCCGCGTGCAAAGAAATATGACCCGTCGACCGCCTAATCAACAGAACAAGCATGCTGCCGAATAGGTCGCAGGCGCTAGCCGCGACCTACGAACGGCATCTTCGTCGCCATCACCGTCAAGAACTGCACGTTGGCATCGAGGGGCAGGCTCGCCATGTAGGCGACCGCCCGCGCCACGTTCTGGACATCCATGGTCGGCTCGACCTCGACGGTCCCGTTGGCCTGGGGGACCCCCTTGGCCATGCGCGCCGTCATCTCCGTGGCGGCATTGCCGATGTCGATCTGCCCGCAGGCGATGTCGTATTTCCGGCCGTCCAGGGAGGTCGATTTCGTGAGCCCCGTGATCGCGTGCTTCGTCGACGTGTAGGCGACCGAGAACGGTCGCGGCGCATGCGCCGAGATGGAGCCGTTGTTGATGATGCGGCCCCCGCGAGGCTGCTGGCTCTTCATGATCCTGATCGCCTCTTGCGTGCACAGGAAGGAGCCCGTCAGGTTGGTATCGACGACCGCCTTCCACTTCTCGAACGGAAGGTCCTCGAGGGGCACGGGAGGGGCGCCAATGCCCGCGTTGTTGAAGAGGAGGTCGAGCCGCCCGAAGACCTGCTTCGTCTGCGCGAAGAGGGCCCGAATGGACTCGGGGTCACTGACATCGGTCGGCACCACGAGCGTCTTCGACCCGGGAGACTTCGCCTTTCCCTCCGCGGCTGCCGTCTCCAAGGCGTCCTTGCGGCGCCCGGCGAGGACGACAGAGAACCCGTCCTGCAAGAGCGCCAGCGCGGAGTGCTTGCCGACACCGCTTCCAGCTCCTGTGACGATCGCCACCTTCTCGGATGAGGCCATGTCCTGGTCTCCACCTTTCTGGATCAGCTCCCTGATCCGCCACGTCGATGCGGCCGCCGCCTGCCGGGGCCGAGCTTCCCCCTGGGGCCCACAGCCTAGCGCAAGACGACGGATACGTGCAGTCCGGATTCAGAGTGGCGTCAGATCGGAATGCGAGGGTTGCTGGTCGGCGGGTCGAGGCCTGCCTTTCAGCAGAGGCGCCGGCACCGGAAGGTGCCGCGCCTCTGCTGGCGAACCGGCTGTGGCCGGCTCGACGCGTTACTGCTTGTCCATCGCGAGAGGGACTTCAGAGCGGCGCGTGTCCTGGCCCCGGTGCTGCCACCGGGCGGCCACGAGCCCCTTCAACTTCTCCCGCTGCTCCGGTGTGAACTGGGCCTTCGCCTGCTCGTCCGTACGGATGGCGGCAAGCCGGCTGTCCGCGCGAAGCCGCTCGATCTCCCGTACCTTCGCCTCCACCCTGCCCATGTCCACCGGATCGCTCTGGCGCAGGCTCATGAGATCGAGCTGCGCGACCCGCCGATCGGCGGCGGCGCGGATAGCGGCGCGCCGGGAATCCATCCCGAGCTTCTTGAATGTCTCGACCTGCTGCGGCGTCAGGCTCAGCTCCTGCCGGTGGCGCAGCGCGAAGCCGATCACGGAGCGCCCACGGCGCGCGTGGCCGTGCCTCATGTGCCGCTGCCAGCCGCCGAAGTGGCGGTGGCCCTGCATCGCCGAGCGATCCATCGAGCGTCCCGCCTGTGGATGCGCCGTCGCCGCGATGTCGGGCGGCGCCGCCGCCACCGGCATCGTCAGCCCCAGCATCAGCGCCAGTCCTCCCAGCACCCCTTTGACTCTCATGACGTCCCTCCTGGGGATTCTCCCCGTCTCGTCTCGTGGTCCTGTTCTCGCGGGCCTCAGCGCCCGCGCTCACGACCGAGCATGCGGAGGGCGCGTGAACGACGTGTGTGTCGCGAGTAAATAACTGTGAAGGGATGGAGCGCTTCGCGGTGCGGGGCTAGGTGACGAGGGACTTGAGGAACACCGCGTTCGTTCCGGTCAGGCGGAGCCGCTCGAGAAGCGCTTCCATGGCCTGGATCGACTTGGTCCCTGCCAGGGCGCGGCGGAGGAGATGGATGCGCTTGAGCTCGTCCTCGGTGAAGAGCAGCTCTTCGCGGCGCGTGCCGGACTTGAGGATCTCGAACGAGGGGAAGATCCGCCGGTCGGCCAGCTCCCGGGTGAGGTGGAGCTCCATGTTTCCCGTGCCCTTGAATTCCTCGAAGATGATGTCGTCCATCCGCGAGCCCGTCTCGACGAGAACGGTGCCCACGATGGTCAGGGATCCGCCTTCCTCGAGCTTGCGCGCGGCGCCGAAAAAGGCCCGGGGCATCTGGAAGGCGCGGCTGTCGATGCCGCCCGACATGGTTCGGCCCCGGGAGGTCAGCTCGTTGTTGTAGGCGCGGGTCATGCGCGTCAGGGAATCGAAGAGGACGAGCACGTCCTGCTTCTGCGCCGCCATGCGCTTGGCCTTGTCGAGGACCTGCTCGGTCACCTCGATGTGACGCCGGTAGGGATTGTCATTGCTGGAGGCGACGATCTCCGCGGACTTGCCGATGTTCACCCGGAAATCGGTCACCTCTTCTGGCCGCTCGTCGACCAAGAGAACGATGACGGCCACCTCAGGATGATTCGTGAGGACGGCCTTGGCGATCTGCTGGAGGAGCACGGTCTTGCCGGTCCGGGGTGGAGCCACGATGAGCCCGCGCTGGCCCTTCCCGATGGGTGTGATCAGGTCCATCGCGCGCATGGACAGCTCCGAGGGAACCGTCTCGAGCCGCAGCCGCTCGAAGGGCTGGATGGCGGTCAGGCTCTCGAACCCCGAGGGTGAGGGCGACGGCGCCGGCATGCGCGAGGGGGCGGGCCCGCGTGGCGGCCCGGGAGCGCGCTGGTCGAACTGCGGACGCTGGCCCGGCCGGCGTGATCGGCGCGATCGCCTGCTCATGCCCGGGCGCTCTCGGGGGCCCTTACCACGGGCGAAGCCATCGATCGATGGAGTAGGCACCCGCGCCGCCGACGAGGACAGCCAGGGCCATTCCGATGAGGGCGAGGTTCATCTCGTAGCCGTGCCCCTTCCCCGGCGTGAGCGACCAGTTGATGAAGAAACCGTTTTTCCAGTGCACCGTGGCAATGGCCACGAGCATGACGATGATCAGTCCCACCGCGGCGGGCCGCGCGAGGAAGCCGACGATCATGGCCAGCCCGCCCAGGAGCTCCGTGAGGGCGGCGAGCACGGTGAGGGGCGCCGGAATGCCAAGCGCCTGCTTGAAGTAGGCGATGACGCCACGCAATCCCGGCCCGCCGAACCAGCCGAAGACCTTCTGGGCGCCATGCGCGAAGAAGACGACTCCCAGCACGACCCGCACGATGAGCAGCGGACGGGAGGCGAAGGTGCCGAGGAGCATGTCCATGACGCTCACCTCCTGGACCGGAAGGGCGATGCGGGCGCCTCCCCGGCACATCCCGTTGCCGCGCCGGGAGCCGATGCGTCGGCTCATCGGGCGGACGGTAGGATGCGACACTCCTCCTTGTCAAGTTTTCACGCTAGTGGGCCTTGAGCGCTGCGGCCCGTCTCGAGAGCTCCTCGGGAGGCACGTCTTCGATGTGCGTGGAGATGTGCCAGATGTGCCCGAAGGGATCCTCCAGGGTGCCGTTCCGATCCCCGTAGAACTGGTCCTGCACGGGCCGAACCACCTTGGCGCCGGCGGCAATCGCCCGGTTCGCCAGCGCGTCAACCCCTTCGACATAGAGGTGGATGCCGACGGGTGAGCCGCCGATGGACCGCGGGCTGCGGGCCCCGAAATCCGGAAACTCGTCGGCGAGCATGATCACGGAATCGCCGATCATGATCTCTGCGTGGCCGACTCTTCCGTTCGGATCGGTGTGACGCATCAGCTCGGTCGCGCCGAACGCCTTCTTGTAAAAGTCGAGGGCGGCCGCGCCATCGCTGACGATCAGATACGGCGAGACGGTCGGATGCCCTTCTGGGACGGGTCTCACGCTCTTGCTCATCTGGCCTCTCCTTATCGGATCCGGGGGGGAGCGCCGGCTGTCGCTCCTCCCCCGGGCCCCCCCACCAGCTTGCGGGATCGCACCGCGCTTCTCCTCGCTCTGCGGAATGCTTCCGCGCCCCGGCCGTCTAACCCGGCAGAAAGGAGGCGCGCGATGCGAAGACTCATGCGGATCGTCGGTCTGGTTCTCGCCGTCTCGCTGACGGCATCCGGGTGCTTCGTGGTCGTCGATCGCCCCCATCACGGGTGGCATCGTCGGTGATCAGAGTGGCGGCCCGGCACCGTCGGGCCGCCGCTTCCGCCCTCACTTCTTGCGATAGACGTTCAGGCCGACCTTCTCTTCCCGATCCGGAATCGTGACATTGCCCTCGGTCGAGGCGATGATGATGGTCTTGCCAGACGAGGACGGGCCGAACTCCTTGGTCAAGTCTATCGTGATGGTCAGGATGTCACCTGCCACCGACATCTCAACATTCTTCATCTGCACGTCTCCTCCGGTGAGGGCCGCTTCCGTCTCGTCTTTGCCGGATCGTCGTCACTTCGGCTTCAGGGCAAAGAGCAGACACCAGCCCTTGGGATTGATCTTGCCGGCGACCAGCTTGCAGCCGTCGGGAGGGGTGAATTGCAGGCATTTCTCGCAATCCTGTCCCTTCTTGGGCGTCTCCTGATACTGCACCTGTTGCTTGGGGGCCTTCTGTTGAGCGTCCGCCGGGCGGCTCTTGAAGAGAAACGGCCCGGCCAGGGCCGCGGGCACCATCATGCCGCATGCCTGCAGCAAGCGCCGGCGAGAGATCCTGCGTGCCATGGCTAAAGCTCTCCTCCCTCCACTGCTTGGTTGACCGAAGGGCCGGGCAGCCCGGACGGGCCGTCCTTCTCTAAGAGTAACCGAAACGTCTAGCCGATGCAGTTTCCTCTTCTTCCGCCTGGCATGATTTCCGTCTGGCGGCCCCCGGCGCGCTATTCTAGGCGGCGGCAATGTCGCTCCCCATCGGGCTCCGCGCGCTCCGCCACCCCGACTTTCGCCGCTTCTTCGCAGCTCAGTTCGTGGCGCAGACGGGGTCGTGGATGCAGACGGTGGCGCAGTCGTGGCTCGTGCTCCAGCTCACCCCGTCACCGTTCAAGCTCGGGCTCATCGGCTCCCTCCAGTTCGCGCCCATCCTGCTCTTCTCCATCGCTTCCGGTGCCCTCGCCGATCGCCTCCCCAAGCGCCGGCTCCTCATGTGCACCCAGACGGCCCTTGGCTGTCTCGCCCTGATCCTGGCCGCCCTCGTGGCGTCTGGCCGCGTCGAGTACTGGCACGTGGCCGTGCTCGCCTTCATCAGCGGGCTCGTCAACGTGCTCGAGCAGCCGTCGCGGCAGTCCTTCGTGGCCGAGATGGTGGGGCGAGGTGATGTGGCGAGCGCGGTGGCGCTCAACTCCGCGTCGTTCAACGCCGCCCGCATCGTCGGGCCCGGCCTCGGCGGGCTCGTGATCGCGCGCTTCGGCGTCACCCCGGCCTTCGTGGTCAACGGGATCGGCTTCGCGGTGACGGTGGCCATGCTCTCGCGGCTGGGCACGCGCGGGCTGCCCCGCGCGCGCTCGGGTCGCGGGGTCGTGGACGACATCCTCACGGGGCTCCGCTACGCCGTTCGCACTCCCGAGATCCGCCTGATGCTCGGCCTCCTCTTCCTCGTCAGCATCTGCGTGTTCAACTTCACCGTCTATGTCCCGCTGGTCGTGCGCACGGTGCTGCACCTCGGCGCGGAAGGCTTCGGGCTCCTCATGGCCTGTCTGGGCGTGGGCGCCGTCACGGGCGCGCTCACCGTCGGCGTCCTCGGCGCGCGCCAGCCACCCACGGCCATGCTGTTCAGCACGGCCGCCCTCGCCTGCGGCGGGCTCCTGGCGCTGTCCACCGCGCGCGTCTTCTGGTTCGCCGCCGTCGCCGTGTTCCTGACGGGCCTCTTCGGCGTCGTGCTGGTGGCCAGCTGCAACACCGCGATGCAGCTGGCCGCGCCCGACGAGCTGCGCGGGCGGGTGATGAGCCTCTACACCCTCGTGTGGGGCGGCGCCTTTCCCGTGGGCGCGTTCATCGTGGGCAGCATCTCCGAGCACTGGGGCGTGGGCCGCGCCCTGCTCGTGAACGGGACAGCCGGGCTGATCGGAGCGGCGCTCCTGCTCGGCTGGTGGACCTTCCGCGAGGAGGCCGGACGGGCGCGCGAGGCCTGAGTCAGGTTCCCCGGCGAGCAGTCGCAGCGCCTACGGGCGCGGCCCGAGAAACTCACGGACGATCCGCAGGAACTCGTCCAGCCGGTCGTGATGAAGCCAGTGCCCGGCGCCCTCGACGCCGATGCTCGTGGCATGGCGGAAGGGCCGGTCGCGGCCGTCGTCGGCGGGATTGCCGGCGCGGCTCTCCTTCCCGTACAGGAGAAGCGTCGGACAGGCGATGCGCTCCCAGAGGGCCTGGATGTCCCGGCTGCTCATGTCGTACGGAAACCACGCGCGCACGTAGTTGTCGAACTTCCAGCTATACGTCCCGTCCTCGTTCTGGTTCACGCCGTGGCTGGTGAGGTGCCGGGCCTGCTCGGCCGAGAGGTGCGGGTTCTCCTCCTGCATGCGCCGGAAGGCGTCCTCGATGGAGGCGTAGCGACGGGGCAGCCGGCCCGCCAGGCCGCGCTCCTCGCGGATCCACTCGTCCATCCGCTCCGCGATGGTCTTCGACCGGTGGGTGGCGAGGGCGCGCGCGGAGGGCCCGAGCCCCTCGATGGCCACGAGCTTCGCTACCGCCTCTGGGTAGATGCCGGCGTAGCGGAGCGCGATGTTGCCGCCGAGGGAATGGGCGACGATGGTCACGGGCGCGAGCTGCTGCTGGTGGACGAGCTGGGCGAGATCGTAGATGTACCCGGCCATGGTGTAGCTGCCGTCCGGGGACCACTCGCTGTCCCCGTGCCCGCGCAGATCGGGCGCGATGATGTGCCAGTCGTCGCGCAGGGCGGCCGCCGTCCAGTCCCAGTTGCGGCAGTGGTCGCGGCCGCCGTGGAGCAGGATCAGGGCCGGCCGCTCGGGATTTCCCCAGTCGACGTAGTGGAGACGCAGGCGCTGGGAGAAGTACGTGCGCGAGGTCGGACCCGACTCCCGGTCGCTCAGGACGCGCGCTCCTTCTCCATCTGCACCAGCATGCGGCGCAGGATCTTGCCGGAGGGCGACTTGGGAATCTGCTCGATGAACTCGAGGTGCCGGATGCGCTTGTGGGGAGCCACGCGCTCCGCCACGAAGGCCATGATCGCCTCGCCCGTGGTCGCCTTGGAGGCGGCGTCCGGCTTCAAGACCACGAAGGCCTTGGGCACCTCGCCCGCTTCCTCGTCGGCCTTGCGGATGACCGCGGCGTCGAGGATGGCGGGGTGCGTGAACAGCAAGGCCTCGAGCTCGGCGGGCGCCACCTGCATGCCCTTGTACTTGATCAGCTCCTTGGTGCGATCGACGATGTAGAACCATCCTTCCGGATCCACGTAGCCGACATCGCCCGTGTGGTACCAGCCCTCGCGGTCGATGGAGTCCGCCGTCTCCCCCGGCTGGTTGAGATAGCCCTTCATGATCTGCGGCCCGCGGATCACCAGCTCGCCTTCCCCGCCCGGCCCCGCCTCCTCGCCCGTGACGACATCCATCAGCTTGACTTCGGTGTTGGGCACGACGAAGCCGATGGAGCCGGGTTTGCGCGGCGCGTTCTTCGTGGGGCTCAGGTGCGTGACCGGGCTCGCCTCCGTCATGCCATAGCCCTGCACCACGGGGCAGCCGAGCTTCGTCGACAGCTCCTGCGCGATCTCCTCCCCGAGGGGGGCGGCGCCCGAGAAGACCAGCCGCACGCTCGAGAGATCGAACTGGCTCACCGCCGGATGCTTGACCATGCCCAGCACGATGGGCGGTACGAGGGGGAGGATGGACACGCGGTACTTCTGCACGGCGGTCAGGAACTCCTGGAAGTCGAAGCGCGGCATGCTGACGATGGTGGCGCCCTGGCACAGGCCGAGCTTCATGATCACCACCATGCCGTAGATGTGAAAGAACGGGAGCACGGCGATGACCACGTCGCCGTCCTTGAAGCCGTCGAAGTCCTTGAAGCCCTCGGCCTGGCACAGGTTGGCTACCAGGTTGTGGTGGGTGAGCATGACGCCCTTGGGCAGCCCCGTCGTCCCGCTCGAGTACGGCAGCACTACCACGTCCTCGCGCGGATTGATCTTCACGGAGGGCGGGCTCGGCGGCGCCTCGAGCAGCTCGGCGAAGGGTCGGGCGCCCTCCGCGGGGCCGAAGACGTAGATCTCCTCGACTCCCACCGCCGCGGCCGCCTCCTTGGCCTTGTCGAGGAAGGGCGGCACGGTGATGAGGAAGCGGGCGCCCGAGTCCTTCAGCTGCTTGGCCAGCTCGCCCGCGGTGTAGAGCGGATTGACCGTGGTGTTGATGCCGCCGAGGGAAGCGACGGCGTGGAAGATCACGGCGTACTCGGGCAGGTTCGGGCTATAGATCGCGAAGACGTCGCCCTTGCGAAAGCCTCGCCCCGCGAGGCCGGTGGCCACGCGACGGATGCTGTCCGCGAGCTGGCCGAAGGTCAGCGTCCGGCCCGTCGGCCCGTCGATCATGGCCGGCCGGTCGCGGAGGCGCTCCGCGTGGCGCAGCACGTAGTCGGTGATGGAGACGTCGGGCACGACGACGTCTGGCCACGGGCTCCGGACGATCATGCCGGCTCGTGCCGCGTCGGCGCGACCTCAGCGAGGCGCATAGATCGCGAAGGCCTTGTTCGAGTTCATCACGTAGGACTCGACATAGCCGTGGTAGTCGGGGCTCTTGTGCCCGAGCGCCTCCATGGCGCCCATGAGCGCCCACCAGTTCAGCACCTCCTGCTGGCCGCGGTCCACGACCTCCGCTTCCGTGACCTTGCGCCAGGTGTCGAAGTCGCCCGCCACGAGCGCCTCGTAGAGCCTGCGGTCATTGTCGACGTCGGGATAGACGAAGTAGTGCTTCGGGACCAGGAAGGCATGCGACCAGCTCGACGAGGCCACGAGCGCGACCTTCCACGGGCTGCGCGCCAGCGCACGCGCGACGGCGGCGCCCACTTCCATGCAGCGATCGGGCGACGGGCTCGGTGGGTCCAGGTCGGCTTCGGGAATGCTCATCGTGCCGACGGGATAGACCCCGCCGCGGTTGACGTTGACGCGGCTGCCGTAGCAGTTGATGGCCATGGCCACCAGCGGATAGGGCCAGCCCTTGCGCTCGTAGTCGAGGTACATCACGCCGTTGAGAAACGCGTGGCTCAGTCCCTCGTAGTGGAGGGGCTTGTACGAGTACGCCATGTCGATGTGCTCGTGGGTGAGCAGCTCGCGCACCAGCCACTTGGCCGCGTCCCGCTTGCCGGGAATGCGCACGACGGCATCGGCGCCCTCGCCCCATGCGTTCGGCGCCGGGCGACTGCCGCTCTCGCCCATGGGCGCGGTGCTCGCGACGCGCTGGTGGGGCCGGTAAGGGTGGATCTCCATGTCCTCGTAGGCGTAGACGCAGAAGGCCGGCGTGATGTCCTCGTGGAAGTTCTCGTACTGATCGTCGCCCCACATGAGGACGAAGTCCGGCTTGAAGTCGTCGAGCGCCTGGCGCAGCGCCTTCAAGTGCTTGACCAGCTCGGCGCGGTGCTTGGGTGCGGCGGAGCGGCCCTCGTCCGCGCCCCACTCCTGCCGCATGGGCGCCGGCCAGTTCTCGGGCTTCTTCCACGAGTCGGGCACGTCGGGACGAGTGAGGGTGCGCCGAAGGATTGTGGCCATGGCATCGTCGGCCCCCCTGAGCGGGGGATAGTGACTCAAGCCCAGTCCAAGAATGGCTCCCATGTCGACTCCTTCGTCGCGCTACCGCTTATGGCAGGTAAAGGCGGACGTAGTGATTGTCCACGACCTCGCCCTTGGCGCCGACCGTGAAATTGGAGGTAATGAGACCCGTGGCTCCCGCGAATTGCCCCACCCCTTCCGTCACTTCCCAGATCACCGCTCCCCGCTGCACCCCGTTGACCGGGCTCGGTCCGAGGACACCCTGGCCCAACGTCTTGAAGGTCACCTTGCCAGCCTTGCCATAGCTGATGCGTCCGCTCTCGACAAACGAGCCCTCGCCGGTCATCTGCACTTCAGACTCGAAGGTGGCGCGAGGACCGGGCTTCGATTCAGACTTGACCTGTAGGCCCTTGGCCGTCACCGCGGTACGCAGGACCTGGCCGCCCGCGCTCGTCTTGGCGGCGAGCTTCCCATCCGACCCCTCCACGGGACCGGCTTTGCCCTTGAACTGCAACGCGAACACGAGCTCTTTCATGATGATCCCCCTCTGACTGACCGGGCGGCTCTGTCGATGGGCGACGGGCATCGTGGCGCGACTGGCGCCAGCTCTCCTCTACTTCCGAGAAGCCTGCGACTTGGTCGGGCCGATGAACTCGACCATGTTGCCGTCGGGGTCCTTGACGAATACCTGACGGAAACCGGTGGGGCCGGAGATCACATCGCGGCAGGGCAGGCCGAGCTGCTCCAGGCGCTTCGCCGTCTCGTCGCAATCCTCCGTCCACAGCGCGAAGTGGGGATAGCGCGCCAGGATCGTCTCGCGCTCCACGGCGGGCCGGACGAGCTGGTCGTTCAGGATGATGTGGAGCTGGAGCTCACCGCCGAGGCTATACCAGATGCCGGGGAAGTCGAAGTTCGGCCGCGCGATCTCCTTGAATCCCAGGAGCCCCGTGTAGAACTCTCGCGCCTTGGCGACATCCGTGACGGTCACACTCACATGACTCATCGACTTGAACAGACTCATGACGTCCTCCTGGGTGGCGTTGCCTCGTCTTGATCAGGTCCGCGGCTTCACCCGTGCCGACCGCGTGCCGCGGAGCGACAGACTCATCCTACCTCGGCGGGACGTTAGGCCGAGGCGTTTCCCTTGTCAAGGCAAGGGCATTGGCTCGTGACCCCTGCGCCCTCGCCCTTGACAGCGAGGCGCTGCATGGCATACATCGAGACCATCCACGAGCCCGAGGCTGCCTCGCCAGGATCCCGCGTGGCCTCATGCCTCCACGAGCATCACCCAAGAGGAGCAACGGAGATGAAGACGCACGCACGAGGAGCGGATGCGGTCGGCCGGCGCGAGTTTCTGGCCCTGGGTGGCGCGGGCCTGGCCCTGGCCGCCCTACCGGTCGCGGCCCACGGGCAGGCGAAGCGCAGCGGGGAGATCGCGGCCGGGCTCTCCGAGCGGATGCTGACGCTCGATCCCGCCAACCACTACTCGATCTCCGCCACCTCCGTGCTGCGGCACGTCTTCGACCCGCTCGTCGATGTCACCAACGATTCGAAGTTTGTCCCGGCCCTCGCGGAGTCCTGGCGCCCGGTCAACAACACCACCTGGCGCTTCACGCTGCGCAAGGGCGTGACCTTCCACGACGGCACGCCCTTCAACGCCGACAGCGTCGTGTACACGCTCAAGCGGGTGCGCGACAACACCAAGCTCATCAAGGCCTTCGTGTACCAGGACATCGACGCGGTCGAGAAGGACGGTGACTACGCCGTCACCGTCACCTCCAAGCGGCCGTTCGGCTCCCTGCCCGCGCACCTGACCATGCTCGGCATGCTGCCGCCCGGCGCGGCCAAGAACGAAGATGCCTTCTTCGAGAAGCCCGTGGGCACCGGGCCCTTCCGCTTCACGAGCTGGACGCGGGGCGACCAGGTCTTCCTCACCGCCAATCCCGGCTACTGGAAGCCGGGTGTGCCCAAGGTCGAGAAGGTGACGTTCCGTTTCATCCCGGAGCTCTCGACGCGGACGGCCGCTCTCAGAGCGGGCGAGCTGCACGTGATCGACCGGGTCACGCCCGATCTCGTCGAGACCCTCAAGGGCAGCCGGGGCGTCAAGGTGCTGGACGTGCCGGCCATCGAGACGCAGCGCTGGATCTTCCAGCTCGCGAAGGAGCCGGTGAAGGATCATCGCCTGCGCCAGGCGATCTCGCTGGCCATCGACCGCAACGTGATCATCAAGGAGCTGCTGCGCGGTTACGGCCGGCCCGTGGACAGTCCCGTGCCGCCCGGGCTGCTCGGCCACACGAGCCTGCCTCTGAAACCCTACGATCCCGAGAAGGCGCGGCAGATCCTGAAGCAGGCGGGCTACACGAACATCTCGCTCGACATGGTCCTGATGAAGGACCTCTATCCCAAGCAGCTCGAGATCACCCAGGCCGTGGCAGCCATGCTGGGCGAGGTGGGCATCAAGCTCAACATCAAGAACCTCGAGATCGCCACCGCGCGCGAGCAGCGGACGGCCGGCACCTACGACATGTTCTTCTCGGGCTGGGCGCACATGCCCCACGATCCCGACTGGTTCTTTGGCCAGTGGTTCACCAAGGCGGGCTCGGAGAAGCTCACGCGCTACGCCAACCCGCGCGTGGAGCAGCTCATCGCCGAGGCACGCGTGCCCGATGCCAAGGTGCGCCAGGCCAAGTACGAGGAGCTGGAGCGGATCATCTGGGACGACGAGGCGGAGCTCTGGCTCTACTACACCGTCGCGATCTACGGCGTCAGCGACCGCCTGCGGAACTTCGAGGCGCGGCGCGACTACTACGTCCTGCTGAGTGACGT
>Ga0209689_1000865_pt1 | contig 21968 bp, 18 predicted proteins | sample GraSoiAngelo_149_FD_187119 | JGI IMG/M metagenome (GOLD analysis project Ga0209689, IMG submission 187119) | Grasslands soil microbial communities from the Angelo Coastal Reserve, California, USA - 14_1009_09_30cm (SPAdes) (version 2) | ecosystem: Environmental > Terrestrial > Soil > Grasslands ... | reverse complement strand
CATCGCGCTCGCTACCCCCTTTACCACCCGGGGGGACCTGACGTCCCCCCACATCCCCCCTCAGGTCGCAGGTTCATTCTCCAAAACCCACCAATGCAGCGAGGCCCCTCAAACCACGAAGGGCCTCGCTGCATTGGTGGGCGGTGCAGGACTTGAACCTGCGACCTCATCCATGTCAAGGATGCGCTCTAGCCACCTGAGCTAACCGCCCTCGGGCCGCTCCTGGGGCGCATTCTCTCGCGTTTAGGGGGGCCTGTCAAACGCCCCGTTCCCGTTAGCATTCACGTTAACGGCCTGTCTCGAATCGCTCCCAGGCTCGAATGGCGTCTAGATATGCCTCCCTGGCGTGGAAATTCTTCGCGTCAGCGTCAAACGCCGCCCGCATCTTCTCAACGCGCCGGAGCATGGCTTTTCTAGCCGTGGGCCGACTCCTGCGCGTAACCTTCAACCTGCGCTGGTAGAACCCGTGCTCACCTGTCATCGTTCCCGCCCCCCTCCGTTCGCATCTGATTAGCAGAGTCGCCCACAATCCACGCTCCCTGCCTGTGTTTCTGAGTGGGGTCCATCATGTCAAGGATGCGCTCTAGCCACCTGAGCTAACCGCCCGCGCCACACATTATAACTGAGTGAGTGAACAGTGAATAGCGAAGCAGATCGGCGCGAGAGATTGCTTCGGCGCGTCGCGCCTCGCAATGACGACTGGGAAGCATCGCGTTCCCGCGTTCCCCCGTTCCCGCGTTCCCGTCAGTGTTTATAGCCCTTCGACGTCCAGCGCTCCAATGTGCGGACGCCCAGCGAGCCCAGGAGCGTCATGCAGAGGTACAGCAGCGCCACCACGTTGTAGGTCTCAAACGAACGAAACGTCCGTGCGTTTAACAGGCTGCCGGAGTAGGTCAGTTCCTGCACGGAGATCACTGAGGCCAGCGACGAGTCTTTCAGCATGGCGACGAAGTCGTTGCCCAGGGGCGGCAGGATGACGCGAATGGCCTGGGGCAGGATGATGTGACGCATCGACTGCCATGACGACATGCCCAATGACCGCGCCGCCTCGCGCTGGCCCCGCGGAATCGACTCGATCCCGGCCCGGTAGATCTCGGCCAGGTAGGCACCGTATCCAATCCCCAACCCCATCGTGGCGCGAACGATATCGTTGCGCAGCCAGCGGGCGCCGGTCAGGTCGGCTAAGACCGGCGTGAGGACAAAGGCAATGTAGATGAGCTGCACCAACAGCGGGACGCCACGGATGACCTCCACGTACAAGCGCGCCGGCGTATAGAAGATGGGATTACGGGACAGCTGGCCAAACGCGGCAATGAGACCCAGGACCATGGCCAGGGCGTAGGCCGATACGGCGAGCTCAATCGTGATGAGGATCGCCGGCGCGAGGAATTTGTACGTCTCGACGTAAACCGGCGAGCGGAGGATGCCCACCAGGGCAAACAATCCGCCCACGAGCAGCGCGAGCACCCACCAGGGTGCTCGCTCCAGCGCAGTCAACGACATCAGCCGCCCCTGACCCGGGAGTGGGGGCGCATTCTCGGCAGGCGCGCCACCAGGAGGGGAGCTCATGCTGCGGGGGGCACGTGCGCAGCGGGGGAGGCATTGCGCCTCCCCCACCCCTTCAGCACGTCGGTCCGGTGCTCATCTCAAGAGGGTTTCCACTCCACGAACCACTTCTGGTAGAGGTTTTCCAGGATCCCGTTGTCCTTCAGCTCTTTCAGCGCCGCGTTAAATGCCGACTGCAGCTTAGTATCGCCCTTGCGCACCACGATGCCCAGGCCTTCGCTCGTGAACTTCTCCCCCGCAACCTTCAGCTTATCGGGGTTGGTTCCCATATAGCCTGAGGCGGCCGTGTTGTCGATGATTACCGCGTCGACATCCTTGTTCAGCAGCGCCTTCACGGCGAGATCGAACGTCGGGAATTGCTTGACCGTCTTGACCTTCTTTTGTTTCTGGAAATTCGTGGCGGCCTCGGCATTGGTCGTCCCGCGCTGCACCGCCACGCTCTTGTCGGCCAGGTCGTCCACGCCGTTGATCCGGGTCTCGTCCGCACGCACCAAGACGACTTGCCCAACATCCATATACGCCTCGCTGAAGTCCATCGTCTTGGCCCGCTCGGCAGTGATGGTGACGCCCGAGATCACCGTGTCGTAGTCGCCTTTCTGCAGCGCAGGGAATATCCCGTCCCAGGCCGTGCTCTTGATATCCAGCTTGCAGTTTGCCAGCTGGCAGATGTTGTTGATCAGGTCGATGTCGTAGCCAACGATGTTCTTGTCCTTATCGAGCATCTCAAACGGCGGATATGTGGCGTCGGTGGCCACGCGCACCGTCTGCCCGCCCAGGTCCGGCACCTGCGAAGCCGGCTTGGCCGGGGCTGCCGGCTGCTGGGCCTGGGGACGCTGGCAGCCAACCGCAATGAGCGCGACGACCACCAGCATGGTCGCAACCAGCCATCTCCGTCTAACCATTCCAATCCACCTCCCTGGAAGCCTGTGGGAACATCGGGAGTGTTTCTCCGGCCGGGAGGGTACTCCTCCGCCCACACCTGGAAGAGCGGTCGAAAGGGATGCTCTGCGGGTCCCCCGAAATACCTCAGGCACCGCTACCAGACTCGAGGGGAGGGATACGCTTGAACTATCGCGCAAGACGCCTGGCGATACCTGTCGCCGTCCTGGCCGTCGGGCTGTTGCTGGCTCCGATGTCCTCGGTCGGGGCGCCGATGTCTTCCTGGGACACCAAGGCGTGTGGCCGGGTAGGCGGCACGTTAGTCTTTGCGCAGGCCCAGGATGCGGTCACGCTGGATCCACACGATGCCGTCGACGGGTTCTCGGTCAACAATACGTCCAATGTCTTTGATACGTTGGTGCGTTTCAAGATGGACTCCACGGCGGTGGAACCGTCGCTCGCCGAGTCGTGGACCGTGTCACCTGACGGACTCGTCTGGACGTTCAAACTGCGCAGCGGAGTAAGATTCCACGACGGCACTCCGTTCAATGCCGAGGCGGTGAAGTTCAACTACGACCGGCAGGTCGACGCGAAGAACCCGTACCATACCGGGACCTTCGAATACGCCGAGTTCACATTCCAAAACGTGAAGAGCGTCGATGTCGTGGACCCGATGACCGTGCGGTTTACGCTGAGCGCGCGCTTTGCGCCGTTTCTGACCAACATGGCGATGTTCTCGACGGGCATCGCCAGCCCCACGGCTATCCAGAAATACGGGAAGGATTTCTTCAAGAATCCGGTGGGGACCGGACCATTCAAGTTCGTGGAATGGGTGGAGAAAGACCACGCCACCTACGAGGCCAACAAGGACTATTGGGCCGGCCGCCCGTGCATCGACCGGCTGATCATCCGCGGGATCCCTGACAACACCGTGCGGCTGCTGGAGATGGAACGTGGCACGGTCCAGATGATGGATCAGGTCAACCCCCCGGATTACGACCGGATCCGCAACAACAAGGACCTCGTCCTCTTCGCCGGCCCGGGCCTCAACACCGGCTATATTGCCATGAACACGCAGAATCCTCCATTCAACGACCGGCGGGTTCGCCAGGCCGTCAGCCATGCGGTGAACAAGGCTGCGCTCGTCCAGGCCTTCTACGGCGGAGTCGGGCAGCCGGCCAAGAACCCGATGCCACCCACCATCTGGGGCTACGCGGACAGCGTGCAGGACTATGCGTACGATACTGACGCGGCCAAGAAACTACTCGCCGAGGCGGGATTCCCCAACGGCCTCGATACCGAACTGTGGTGGCCGAACCGCGCCCGTCCCTATCTGACGCAGCCGCAGAAGATCGCCGAAGCGCTGCAGCAGCAGCTCGCCCAGGGCGGGATCCGCGCCAAGCTGGTGACCTATGAGTGGGGCACCTATCTCCAGAAGACACGCAGCGCAGAACACCCGATGGCGATCCTCGGATGGATCGGGGACAACGGCGATCCGGACAACTTCCTGTATGTGCTGCTGGACAAGGACAATGCACAAATAGGCAAAGCGTCCAACGTTGCCTTCTACAAGAGCGACTCGGTCCACCGTCTCCTCATCGATGCTCAGCAGGCGAGCGATCAGGCTGCGCGGGTCAAACTCTACATGCAGGCGCAGGAATTGATCCACCGCGACGCGCCGTGGGTGCCGCTCGTGCATGCCGCCCGAGTCGGAGCCTACCGCAATCAGGTGGAGAACTTCCTCCTGCATCCGTTGCAGATCTGGTGGCTCCACCGCGTCTGGATCAAGTAGCATCATCTCCGCAGTGTGAGAGACCGGGGGACGATGCATCGTCCCCCGGTCTCTCGACGTGCTAGCATGGGAGCGCGATGGGCTGGTACGTCGGGCGCCGACTGATTGAGATCCTCCCCGTGTTCTTCGGGGTCCTCCTGGTTGTGTTTGCCATCTCCCACCTCACCCCCGGCGATCCTGTATTGATCGCGCTGGGCGAGCATGCCACTCCGGCAGCCGTGGAGAAGGTCCGGGCGGAACTGCAGTTGAACGACCCCCTCCCGGTGCAATTCGTGAAGTATCTGGGGCGGGTGCTGCAAGGGGACCTGGGCCGATCGATTCAGAACAGCGAACGCGTCACGGTGCTGCTCGCTAAGCGCTTCCCTGCAACTATCGAACTCACTCTGGGGGCCATGCTCATTGCATCCGTGGTAGGCGTACTGACGGGTGTGGTGGCCGCCACGCGGCAGCACTCGTGGTTCGATGGGCTGAGCATGTTCGTGGCGCTGTTTGGGTTCTCCATGCCGATCTTCTGGCTGGGGATCATGCTGATTCTGCTCTTCGCCTGGTACCTGGGGTGGTTCCCTATCTCCGGCCGGCTCGACTATACGCTTGAACTGACCCGCGTCACAAATCTCTACCTGTTGGACTCGATCCTCTCCGGGAACTGGGCCGCCCTGGGAAATGCCCTGCGCCACCTGGTCCTCCCAGCGGTGACGCTCTCCAGTGTGCCGCTGGCGATCATTGCCAGGATGACCCGCAGCAGCCTGCTGGAAGTCCTGCGGCAGGATTACGTGCGCACGGCGCGCGCGAAGGGCGTGGCCGAGCAACGGGTCGTGTCCCGTCATGCGCTCAAAAACGCATTCATCCCCGTCGTAACCGTCATCGGATTGAACGTCGGGAGTCTGCTGGGCGGGGCGATCCTCACCGAGACAATTTTTGCATGGCCGGGCGTGGGCCGGCTGGTCGTGGACTCCATTTTCGCGCGAGACTACCCGATCGTGCAGGGCGCCGTGCTGGTCATCGCCATCCTCTTCGTGTTGATCAACTTGCTGGTGGATCTGTCGTACGCGTATCTCGACCCTCGCATCCGCTATGGATGAACAGGCCCTGGCCATCCCATCCGTCCCGGCGGCCCGAGCTCCCAGCGGTTATTACACGGACGCATGGCGCCGGCTGCGACGGAACCGCTGGGCCGTGCTCGGCATGGCGGTGGTGGGCGTCTTCGCGGTGCTCGCCGCGGGAGCGCCCTTGCTGAACCTGCCGGATCCGATCACGCAGGACCTCAGCGGACGCCTGCTGTCCCCTTCGCGTCTGCACTGGCTGGGCACCGACGACCTCGGTCGCGATCTACTCAGCCGGATCATCTACGGCGGGCGGACCTCACTGACCGTAGGCATCGTATCCGTCAGCATCGCCCTGGCCATCGGCACACTCTTGGGGCTGGTGGGGGGGTACTACAGTGGATGGGCCGAAAGCGTCACGATGCGCCTGATGGACGTGATGCTGGCGTTTCCGGCCACGCTCCTGGCGATCTTCATCGTCGGCATCCGCGGGCCGGGGCTCAACAACGCGATGCTGGCGATCGGCGTGATCAACATTCCGATCTTCGCCCGCATTGTGCGCGGTTCTGTGCTCCGCGCCCGGCAGGAGGACTACGTGGAGGCGGCCCGGGCGCTGGGCGCCAGCCAGGTGCGCATCATCGGCCGGCACATCCTGCCCAACACCCTGGCGCCGGTCATCGTGCAGACCACGCTCGGGGTGGGTTCGGCGGTTCTGGAGGCGGCGGGTCTGTCGTTCCTGGGGCTAGGCGCCCAGGCCCCGACGCCGGAGTGGGGCGCCATGCTCACGAATACGCGCGAGTACCTCCGCGACGCCCCGTGGGCCGCGACCTTCCCGGGAATTGCCATCCTGCTGACTGTGGTCGGCTGCAACCTGCTGGGCGACGGCCTGCGCGATGCGCTCGACCCACGATTACGACAATAAAAGGAGAAATTGTGGATTGTAAATTGAACTGCGTAGTCTCCGTTATCAACCCACAATTCACAATTTACAATTCACAATCAGCCTTTTAGCACTTCCGGGTTGACCGGGTTCGGCGGGCGCTTCCCTTGCAGCACCGCGACCAGATTCTCAGCGGCCAGCGTCGCCATCCGGATGCGGGTGGGTATGCTTGCGCTGGCAATGTGAGGGGCGACGATGGCGTTCCCCTGGGCCAGCAGAGGGTCGTCCGTCGGCACTGGTTCTCGCTCGAAGACATCGATACCGGCGGCAAAGATGCGGCGGGCGGCCAGGGCCTCGGCCAGCGCCTGCTGATCCACCACCGGCCCGCGGGAGGTGTTGACGAAGACCGCCGTCGGCTTCATCATCGAAAACTGGTCGCGTCCGATCAGGTGGCGCGTCTGTTCTGACAGCGGGACGTGCACGCTGATGAAGTCCGCCTGGCGCAGCACATCAGTGAACGGCCGGTACTCAATCTGCAGGCTCTGCTCCAGGTCTTCCCGGCGGAACGGGTCATAGTACATCACACGCATCTCGAATCCTTTTGCGCGGCGGGCAACCGCGGAGCCGATGCGCCCCAACCCAATGAGCCCCAGCGTGGCCCGGTACATGTCCTGGCCCGCCAGGAGCAGCGGCTCCCAGGTCTTCCATTTCCCGTCCCGGGCGTACCGATCTCCCTCTACCAGCCGCCGGGCCGCGGCGAGCATCAGGCAGAACGCAAAGTCGGCGACCGTCTCCGTCAGCACCTCCGGCGTGTTGGTGACCACGATGCGGCGCTGCGTGGCCGCGGGGATGTCGATGTTATCGAACCCCACGGCAAAGTTGCTGACGACCCGCAGCCGCGGCGCGGCGTCCATGACCTCCCCATCGATGCGGTCGGTGAGGAGGGAGAGCAGACCATCGACCTGTGTGACTTCACGGAGGAGCACCTGGCGTGAGGGCGGGACGTCCTCACGATCCCAAAGCGTGAAGTCTGCGATAGGACGGATGATATCCAGTGCCGGCTGTGGCAGCCGGCGGGTCACGTAGACTCTGGGTCGGCTCACGCGAGGCCTCCGCGGAAATGGCGCGAGACACACCTACGACCCGCGGACAGCGAACTCCTGCGGTGGGCGTCAGTCGGGAGGCAGCAGATCGGCGACGGAGATGGCCAGCGGGCGCAACACCGGGGGCAGCAATGCCGACGTCTGCTGCTCTCGCACTTTGCTCAAGATCTCCTCCAGCGCCGCGTCCAGCCGGCTGACGTTGTCAACGACAAAAACTCCGCTCTGGCGGAGATCCGCGGGCGCCGGCTGATCACAGACCAGCATGGAGACCACGCGCCACCCTTGCTGCTCCACGTGGCGCGACTGCTCCAGCAGTTGCGCCGCCTCCTCCGCAGACGGCGCACCAGACCTGGCGCGGAAGACCAGGACCGTGCCGTGATAGAGTGCGGCGCCGTCGACGGCTCCGCGCCCTGGATCGATGACGACCGCCTCCGCGCCGGCCCGCCGCAGGGCAGCGTCCAGCAACTCGCAGAGCGGGCGGTTATCCGCGAATTGGGCATCCGCCGCCTCGGTCAACCGGTAGGCGACCTCCTGGATCTCCTCACCCATGCGCACGCCGCAATGCGGGCAGGCCACGTTGGATCCGATCAACGATTTGATTTCATCCAGCCCTTGGGCCACCGCCAGCCACTGGCCGCCCGTCCGGCAGATGACCACGTGCCACCGCTCCACGATCCCCGACGAGACCAATCGCTCCATCGCTTCGCGGGCCTGCTCCGTCGGCTTGTCGGGCAGCAGGGTCGTCAGTTGAGACCCCAGCGCGGTCGGCCGGCCGCGAAAGGCCGGCTGCCGGCGGAGCGCCAGCATCACCTGCATCGGGGCGCCGTCGCGCAGTCCGACGACCAGGCCACCACTGGCCGTCAAGTGCAACGCCGGGACGACCTCGCGGCGGAACCGGTCGGGGCCTTCCCGGTCGGCCACCGCGGGGAGCAGTTCGCTGAGATGGCCGCCCACCGCGGCTTCGAGATGCATTTTGGTTGCGGTCGCCACCCGCCGCACTTCGGTCTGGTTGCGCCCGGCGACGATCATCCGCAGCAGATCAGGTTGGGCGAGAAAGAAAATGACGCGGGTATGCGGTTGGGCCGGCGGGATCAGCACGTCCGTAAAACCGTCCGCCTGGCCCAGCGAGTTCGGCAGGGATCGGTCTGGACGCGGTCGAGAGAAACGCCCGGCGGCCTGATGAATCTCAGCCAGGAGTCCTTGATACCCATTGGCGATCAGGCGCGTCAACAGGTCGCCCAAAATCTTGGCGTCCCACGCCTGACGCTTGAAGTCGACCGATTCGACGTACATGGGGGCTCCGCTCCGCTGCGGACTGTACGCACTATCGCTGAGGTTATGCCCCACCCATCCGGCGCCGAGACGCCCTTGGCACGGAACGTGCACAAGGATTGATGGCAAGGACGGCCGCATCCAGGGCCGTTCCGGAGGAAACCAGTGCCTGTGGCGAAGTCCCCTCATATGACGCTGACGCCGGGACGCCTCCTCGTGGCCGAGGACGACGAGAATCTGCGCGCGCTCCTGGTCCGCTACTTCACCTCGCTGGGACACGGCGTGGAAGCCTGCGCCGATGGCGCCGCGGCCGTCGGCCGGCTGGCGACAGGTCAGTACGACGTGGTGATTACAGATGTGCTGATGCCCGGGGCGAATGGGCTCGATGTGATACGGGCGGCAAAAGCGGCTGACCGTTTCGTGGAGGTGATCTTCCTGACCGGGGCGCCCGACCTGAGCACGGTGGTCAAGGCGCTGCGGGAAGGCGACGCCTTCGACTACATCATGAAGCCGTTTCCTAACGTCGAGATTCTCCGCGCGACGATCGAACGGGCGCTGGAACGACGGGCGTTGCGGAAAGAAAACGAACGGCTGATGCGGGATTTGGAGCGATCGCGGTCCACGGACCCCATGACCGGCGCGCTCAACCGCCGGGCCTTTTTCGACGTGGGAGAGCGCGAGCTCGCCCGCGCCACCCGCCATCACGAAGCGCTATCGCTGATTATGTTCGACCTCGACCAGTTCGCGCAGCTCAACGACCAGTACGGCACCGCCGCCGGCGATACCGCCTTGATACAGTTCGCCGGGATTTGCCGCGAGTTGTTGCGCACTGAAGACGTGCTGGCCCGCTACTGGGCCGATAGATTCGTGTGCCTGCTGCCCGTCACCGACGTCCACAGTGCCGAGACGGTGGCTGAGCGTGTGTGCGCCCGGCTCGCCTCCACCCCGGTGCCGGTGGGCGAAGGCACGGTGACCCTGCACGCCAGCGCCGGGGTTGCCTCACGGGAGGACGCCGACCGGTCACTCGACACGCTCCTGCGCCGCGCGGAGCGGGCGCTCCGGCAGGCCAAGGACCGCGGTGGGAATAGCGTCCAGACGGAGGGCTGAGGCCTACGGATACAGCCACCGGTACATGCGATAGGATTGCAGCACCCGCTGCACGTAGGCCCGCGTCTCGCTGATGGGAATACTTTCCAGAAAGACGTCAAAGTCGGCCCGGGGGAGCCGCGCGATTCGCCGTGCCGCCACCGGGCCAGCATTGTAAGCGGCCAGCGCCAGGACGGTGTCTCCCTTGAACTGCCGCAGCAGCCCGGCCAGGTAGCGCGTCCCGATCGTGATGTTCGTTTGTGGGTCCATCAGCTGGGATGGACGCACTTCCTCTCCCACCACGGCCGACGCCGTCGTCGGGAGGAGTTGCGTGAGCCCCACCGCCCCGGCCAGCGAGACAACCCTCGGATTGTAGCGGCTCTCCTCTCGCACCACCGCCAGCACGAGGTAAGGATCGACGCGTTGCGCCTCGGCGGCCAGGCGGAGATCCTCCCAGTACGCCAGCGGATAGGCCAACGTCCACAACTCGCGATCGGCGAGCGTCCCCTCACGCAGCGTTGGCCGGATGGCCCGCTCCGCGGCAGCCACCGACCGGTGATAGATGTCCATCCGCCCCCACAACCATGCCGCCGTCTGCAGAATGGGCGTGTCGGTGGTCGTGTCAAGGTCCATTTCCACAAGGTCCACCGCATCGTCGTCGAATCCAAGCGCGGCCAGCTCCTCCAGCGTCGGGGCGGATCGATCATCCCCGAGGCGCATCGCGGCCGGCGCGCTTTGCAACGCGGGCTCAGCTGCTCCGGTCAGCTCCCGGGCGCGCCAGCCGTAGAACGTCATCGGGTAGAGGCGGGCTACGTCGAGCAGCAGTCCGCGCGCATCGACGCCTCTGCGGGCCCTGACCTTCGCTCCCCAATACAGGTTGGCGGCCGCCCTGGGTGTCGCCGGAAATCGTGCCGCCGAATCCAGGAACTGTCGCTCGGCGTCGCGGAAGCGCCCCTGCCGGAACATCAGCCACCCCAGCCGCCATCGCGCTTCGTCCGCAGCGGGCGACTCCGGGTATCGCTGCGCCGCGAGCCGGAGCCACGGCTGAGCTCCCGCTAGGTCGCCGTGAATTTCGGTGAGCGCTGCCAGCGACACCATCGCCCGGGCCGCCCAGGCCGACTCCACCTCCTCAGCAGCCAGCCGGCGCCAGATGGCCATCGCTTCCCCGTCGCGGTCGTCATTGGCCAGGGCGCGGCCAAACCAGTAGAGCGCCCGTGGCCGGTGCGGGCCGGGGATGCTTGCCGACTGCTCAAACGCATACGCTGCTCCACGGGACCTCAGGCGGAGGATCCCAAGGCGAAACCAGGCATCTGCGGCGACGTCCGGCGGCAGGGACTGATGCAGGGCATCGGTGAGCTCGCCTTCTGCGGCCGCGAACTCCCCCGCGGCCGCCAGGCGACCCGCGCGCTGGAGCCGCGCGTCTGCAGGCGGGACGGGCAGCCGCTCGGGCTGCAAGCCGAGCAACCGTTGGTATGCGGCGTCAGCTCCCGGCGCGTCTGGCACACTCCACCACGCCATCGAGTACGCTCGGACGGCGAGCGTGCGGTCCCCCGCGTTCTCCGCCGCCTGGCCAAGCAGCGACCAGGCCCGCGTATACGATGCATCGTCGAGCGAGCCTGCGAGCAGACGCGAGAGGGTGACGACCGCTTTCACGGGCTCGCCGGCGTGGATCAGGGCATCCGCGTAGATCAGCCGGGCGCGACGGGCCACCGATGACACCGGGGTGGCGGTGAGGAGTTGCTCAAGACGGGCGGCTGCCTCCTCGCTCTGCCCGCTCTGCATCACCGCCTCTGCCGCATACAAGCGCGCGTGGTCGGCCAGCGGGGGGAAGTGTTCAGCCACCCGATCAAATGCACTGCGCGCGGCGTCTATGTCGCCGCGCTTGAGCAGGCAATGCGCCAGCAGATAGGATGCGCGCCCTCCTGTCGGTCCGGCCTCCTCACTCAGCGCGTGCAGGTCGTCCAGCACCGCCTCACATCGCCCGCGGTGGACCTCGGTGACGGCGCGGGCAAACTTCAAGGGAGGAAGGATCGGCGCGGCCGGTGCTGACGCCGCGACCGTCAGGACCAGGGCCGCCATCACGAGGCAGACCGCGCTCGTCGAGGATGTGAGGCGGCGAGTCATCGCTGCAACAGACGGTCCAGGGTCGACCGGATCTGGCCAATCAATTCCGTCGTGCGCTGCTCGTTACGGGACGGAGGAGTGATGGCGTCCCCGATGCGCACCGTCACCCGGGATGGTCTCGGGAACCGGGCACTCAGCGGCCACATCTTGGTGAGACCGAGCAGAGCCACCGGAACCACCGGGACCTGTGCGCGGATCGCGAGAAATGCCGCCCCTTCATGCAGCGTCCCCAGCCCCGGTTGCACCACTCCGCCCTCCGGAAATACCACCAGCACCTCGCCCCGCGCGAGCCGTTCCAGACAGGCTTTCAGCGCGCCAATATCCCCCACCCCGCGCCGGACAAAGATGGGGTTGAACAGACGGATCAACGCGAAGAGCAGCGGATAGCGATCCAGTTCCTGGCCGGCCAGGTACGTCACGCGGAACGGCATGGCTGCTGAGAGCACAATGGGATCGATTTCACTGGCGTGATTCGGCGTCATCAGAAACGGACCCCGCGGGGGCAGGCGATCGAGTCCCTCAGTTTTGAGATGCCAGCCTGCGCGCAAAAGCAGCCGGAAGGACTTGACGACGATCCAGTATCCGGGCCCCATGTGCGTGGGGGGGTCGCGGCGGCGCTCACGCAGCACCTGCGGGTCCATCATCGCTCCACGGTTCGCTCCAGTTGCACCACGCACTCCACGTGGTCGGTGTGGGGGAAGAGGTCCACCGGCTGGATGGCGGTCACCTCGTAACCCCTGCTCCGCAGGTCACGCACGTCAGACGCCAGGGTGACCGGGTTGCATGAGACGTACACGATGCGGCGAGGGGCCAGCCCGCCGATCTCCCGCGTCACTCCGACGCCCGCGCCGGCGCGCGGCGGATCCAGGATCACGACGTCGGGGTGGCCCCGGGGAGCCAGGACCCACCGCAGGTGGGCGGCCGGCGCGGTGTAGAACAGGGCATTCGTAATCGTGTTCAGCGCCGCGTTGTCCCGCGCCGCCTCCGTCGCTGCTTGCAGGGCTTCGATCCCGGTGACCTCGGCGGCCTGACCGGCCAGCGCCAGGGCAAACGTCCCCACGCCGCAGTAGAGGTCGAGAACCTGCTCGGTGCCGCGGAGACCAGCAAACTCGCGCACGACCTCCAGCATACGCTCCGCCTGCGTTGTATTCGTTTGGAAGAATGTCAGCAGGCCGAGTTTGAAGGTCAGCCCGCCGAGACGCTCGTAGATGAACGGACGCCCATCCAGCACAGAAACGGCGCTGACCTCCACGGCATCGCTTTGGGATGCGTTCACAGCCCACACCAGGCCTGTGATTCCCGGCACCTCTCGATGAAGCGCCTGCGCCAGATCCTGACTGTGCGGAAACGGTCCCGCAGCGGTGACCAGGGCCACCAGGAGCTCACCGGTGGCATGGCCCTCTCGTACGACCAGATGCCGAAGGAATCCTTGATGGATGCGGGTATCGTAACAGGCGATGCCGTGCCGCCGGATGAACTCCCGGACCACGCGCAACACCGTGACCGTTCGAGGCGATGGCAGGAAACAGGTCTGAAGATCGACGACCTCATCCCACCGCCCACGCCGGTGCAAGCCGACACGGTCCGGCGGCTGAAACGAGAACTCCATCTTGTTGCGAAAGTGCCACGGATCGCCCGCCGCAATGATCGGACGCACCGGCACCTGGTCGTGGCCTGCCACCCCTCGCAGGTGTTCCCTGACCGCGGCCTCTTTGGCAGCGGCCTGGGCCCGGTAGTCGAGGTGCTGCCACCGGCAGCCGCCGCAGGTGCCAACATGCGGACAACGCGGCGTGACCCGGTCGGAGGAGGCCTCTTCAACGCGGATCAGCTCGGCTTCCGCGTGCGCGCCGGTCAGGCGGATCAGGCGGGCACGGATGACGTCTCCGGGGGCGGTGTCGTCGACGTGGACGGCGAGTCCGTTCAGCCGGCCGACGCCACGACCACCCGCGCTCAACCGATCGATCCGCAGTGTGACCTCCGTTCCCGGGGCCAGCCTCATAGGCCAATTGTAACAAGCGACGAGGGAACCTACACAATCTACACAAACTACACAACCTACACAATTACTTGCATTGAGGGCTTGTGGTTGTGTAGGTCGTGTAGGTTGTGTAGGTTGTGTAGGTCGTGTAGGTCGCCTGGAATGCGGGAGCCACCCGGTGTGCCGTCGAACTCGCCTGATGTGGACGCGTACCGCTGTGTCGTCACCAAACGCGACCTGCGATCATTCACCGACCGGCCTATTGAAGAACCCGTCCTGCTGAAGATCCTTCACGCCGGCCGCATGGCCGGCAGCAGCCGAAATCGCCAACCCTGGCATTTCGTGGTCATCCGCGAGCGCTCCCGCCTGCGAGAGCTGGCCACCTTCGGCCGCTTCGCGCACCATGTGGCCACGGCAGCGGCAGCCATCGCGCTCGTCACCGAGGATGCCGGCGCGGCGTTCGATGCGGGACGGTGTGCCCAGAACATCATGCTGGCCGCCTGGTCGTGGGGCATCGCATCGTGCCCGGCCACGATGCACCAGGGGTCCGAGGCGAAGGCCTTTCTCAGCATTCCGCCCGATAGGAAGCTGGTTATTGTCATCTCCCTGGGGTACCCACATCCGCGCGGCCGGGGCGCAATCGAACGCGCAGCGCTACGCATCCTCGCGAGCCGCGGGCGCCGCCCGCTGGCGTCTATGCTCTCCTGGGAACGCTACGGAATGTCCTCTCTTCCCATGGCTCCCTGATGGCGCGCCTTCCACTGTCCTCAGCCCGCCGGTGTGCCGCTGTCCTGGCGGCACTCCTTGTGACGTTCTCCGCGACGACGATCGGGCGGGCACAGCCCCCCACCGTCGACACGTTGCTCCTCCGCCTGTTCGACGTCAACGTCACGGAGCCGTACGAGCTCAACGCAGACTTCAGCGGCGTCTTGGAGGTCACGGTCAAGCGCAGCCGGTTTGTCGTTTCCGCCGACGGATCGTTTCTGGAGTGGCGCGGCACCGATGGCATCAGGCACCGCCAGGTCATGGTCCACAACCTCAATCTCCCCCTGCTGCTGCGCCCGTTTGCGACGTCCATCCGAAACGTCATCGCGGACAAGATCGAGACGCAGGCCGAGAACCCCGAGACATTTCATGCACACGATATCTTTCTGCTCACCGAGCAGCCGGACGGGCGGTTTGTCCTGGCCGGCATTCACCGTGCCATCGTCGATGACGCCATCGACCGGTACGGCCACGCCGACGACAAACTCGACGTCATGACCCGCCGCAAGATCGCAGAGTGGTTGTACACCGCGCCCACCATGAAAGAGTTCATCGCCCGGCCGGGACCGCCGTATGCGCTGCGCGCCGTCATCGATGAGAACGGGGTACTCTACGAACTCGTACTGTCCTACGACTGGGGCGCGGTCAGCACCCGGATCGAATATATCTGGATCGGCGGGCAGCCGCTGTGGAGCGAGGTGCAGGCGGACACGGTCAGCAACCTGGCGGGGGTGGGTCGCATCACCGGGAAGCTCCTCCTGCGGTTCACCAATCACTGCGTCAATTGCAAACGCCCCTAACGGCCGTTGGAACGTTGAAACGTTGGAATGTTGAAACGCCACACCGGGAAGCGCGACATCGCTTCACGTTTCAACGGTTCAACGCTCCAACGTTTCAACTAGGGCACTACGAGCACCGCCGCTCCTGTGATTCCCCCATGCTTCAGTGACGCGAGGGCGGCGTTAGCCTCGGTGAGGGGGTAGGGCTGCACCTGCACGGTGAGAGGAATCGACGCCGCCAGCTGGAGGAACTCGAGGCCGTCCTGGCGCGTGCTGTTGCTCACGCTGCGCAGGACGCGCTCCCAATACAGCAAGCCGTAGTCAAACGCGGGGATCTGATCAAGGTGCACAGCATTAATCACCACCACGCCGCCGCGTCGCACCCGGCGCAGCGCCTCGATCGCCACAGCGCCCGCCGGGGCAAACACCACCGCGGCGTCCAGTTCACCAGGGGCCGGCGCGTCAGGTCCGCCGACCCACGCCGCCCCCAACTGTTCGGCCAGACGCCGGTGGGCCTGGCTGCGCGTGACCACATACACCTCGCACCCCCAGTGCCGCGCCACCTGGAGGGCCAGATGCGCGGAGGCACCGAAGCCAAACAAGCCGAGCCGGTCCCCGCGGCGCGCACCCGATAGCCGCAGCGCCCGATACCCAATGATCCCTGCGCACAGCAATGGCGCCGCGTGTGCGTCGTCGAACGACCCCGGCAGCGGATAGACATAGCCGGCCCGAGCCAGCATGTACTCCGCGTATCCCCCGTTGACATGGTAACCGGTGAACGTGATCCGCTCGCAGAGGTTCTCGTCCCCACGCCGGCATGCCGCGCAGGCATCGCACGACGCGTACAGCCACGCCGCGCCCACGCGTGAACCGGGAGCCGGATGCGTCAGACCGGGTCCCAATCGTTCCACGACGGCCACAACCTGATGCCCCGGCACCAAGGGCAACCTGGCCGGAGGCATCTCTCCCTCGACGATGTGCAGGTCAGTGTGGCACACGCCGCAGCAGCGTACCCGCAGCAGGATTTCGCCGGCCTGCGGCTCTGGGATCGCCATCTCTTGCCGCTGCAGCGGAGTGGACTCCACCGGACGAGGAGCAGACAGCACCATGGCGTTCATGCGCGTGCTCCTACCCCCTCACCTGTCAAAGGACGGCGGCGCGGGCCCGCGAACTCCCTGCGCATGAGGTGGGGCCTCATCGTGTGCGCCGGTCTCGCGCTCGCTGCCTGTACGGCGTCGGCGCCTGCGCGTCTGACCGAGACGCGCGATGAACGCGGATTTACCATCCGGCACCCACAGACGTGGACGCAGGTGCGACGTGACGACGCGGTGTGGTTCGTCCCGAATGCGGACCGGGTGCCCGATGTCGCCGAGTTCATCCTGGTCGTGACCCGATCGGCACCGGGGAAGCTGGACGATCCGACCATCCGGCACGTGGTTTTCGAGGTCCTGCCGGTTCAGGGGGTCTCGGGATTTCAGCAGGACGCACGCACAACCGCTCAGGCGCTGTGGTACAAATTCGAGGTCACCGGCACCTCAGCCGGCCGGGAGTGGGCATCTGTCGGCGTCCTGGTCAGCGGAGATGTCCGGTACCACATCGCCGTCTGCGCAAAACCACTCCAGCAGTGGCGGAGCGGGCAAAAGCAATGCGATGAAGTCATCCGGACCTTCCAACCCGGCAACTTGAACCGCTAACCTACACAATCTACACAACCTACACAATCTACACAACTACCTGCGTGGTGGCTCGTGATTGTGCAGATCGTGTAGGTTGTGTAGGTCGCGTAGGTTGTGTGGTTTAGTGGACGCTCGCTCGATATCGCTTGAGTGCGTCCTGCATGCGGCGCAGGCCTTCGCGAATATTCTCGACGCTGTTGGCGTAGGAGAAACGCAGATACCCCCGGCCGTGTTCCCCAAACGCTGTCCCGGAAAGGCAGGCCACCCCGCCTTCCTGTAACAAGAAATCGGCCAGCCGTTTACTGTCCGGATCGATGCGGGTGACATTGGGGAACGCGTAGAAGGCGCCGGCCGGCATCGTGCACGTCACCCCGTCAATGGCCCGCAGACCGGACACGATCACATCTCGCCGCCGGCGAAACTCCGCCACCATGCGTTCAACCGGCTCCCGAGACCCGCGCAGTGCGGCAATGCCGGCCATCTGGGTGAAGGCCGCCGCGCAGGAGTTCGAGTTGACCATCAACTGCGTCATGCGCGCGGCCAGGTCCCGGCGCATCACGCCAAACCCCAAACGCCACCCGGTCATGGCATAGGCTTTGGAGAAACCGTCCAAAATGATCGTCCGCTCCTTCATCCCCGGGAGGCTGGCGATGCTGGTATGGCTGCCCTCGTACATGATCTGCCAGTAGATCTCGTCGGAGAGGACAAAGGCATTCGACCGTTGCACCGCCTCCGCTACCGCCGCCACGTCGTCCCGGGTGAGGACGGACCCGCACGGGTTGTGAGGGGTATTCAGCACCAGGAGTTTCGTCTTGGGGGTGATCAGCCGCCGCAGCTCGTCCGGATCAATGCGAAACCCCCGTTCTTCCCGCAGCACCAGCGACTTGGGAATCGCCCCCACGAATCTGGCCACCGATTCGTAGATCGGGTACCCAGGGTCCGGGCAGATCACCTCATCGCCGGGATCCACGAGCGCCAGGATGGTGAAAAACATCACGGGCTTGCTGCCCGGAGTCACCACGACCTCGTCAGGATGCACCGGCATCTTCCTTGTCGCTTCGGCATGCTGGGCAATGGCTTCGCGGGCCTCAAACAGACCTGCGGACGGCGTGTAGTGAGTGTATCCGTCACGCAACGCCTGGACGGCGGCGTCTTTGATGTGCGCCGGAGTGTCGAAATCCGGCTCTCCGATCTCCAGATGTACAACCGATTTGCCCTGCCGCTCCAATTCACGGGCCTTGGCCAGGACCTCAAAAGCCGTCTCCGTGCCCAGCCCCGCCATGCGCTGCGCGAACTTGACCTCAGTCACCGGACGACCTCCTCGACCTCTACAACTTTTCTACTCTTCAACTCGGGGGCGTCAGCCCCCTCTGATGCGCGTGCCCGTCCGGCCGGCGAGCGCGTACTCCAGGTGGGACGGCGACGTGATGAGCGCCTCCGGCCCGCCCGCCTCAACATATTGAATGGCGGCGCGGATCTTTGGCCCCATGCTGCCTGCAGGGAAGTGCCCTTCACTCAGATACCGCTTCGCATCGTCGACGGTAAGCGTATCGAGATCCCGCTGGCCGGGCTGGCCGTAGTGTAAGGACACGCGCTCCACCTGCGTGGAGATCAGCAGCAGGTCGGCCCCGATGGCTTGCGCCAGGAGGGCGCTGGCCAGGTCCTTATCGATCACCGCCTCCACTCCGCTCAACCGCCCATCGGCTCCCCGCACCACGGGAATGCCACCGCCCCCGCAGGCGATCACCACGATCGCCTGATGTACCAGGCCCTTAATCACCAATCGCTCAACAATTTCCACGGGCCACGGCGAGGGCACCACGCGGCGCCAGCCCCGTCCAGCATCCTCGACCATCTGCCAGCCGCGCTCCGCCTGGAGGTGCTGGGCCTCTTCCTTTTGGTAGAAACTGCCGATAGGTTTTGTTGGTCGATGGAACGCCGCATCGTGGGGGTCAACGACCGTCTGGGTCACCACCGTCACCACGCGTTTGCGGATGTTCCTGGCGCGAAGTTCGTTGCCCAGCACCTGCTGAATCAGGTAGCCGATCGATCCCTGGGTTTGGGCGCCCAGCACGTCAAGCGGAAGCGGTGGGGCGATCCGCGCGGCGAGCTCGCTGCGGAGGAGGTTGAACCCCACCTGGGGACCGTTCCCGTGGGTGAGGACCACGTCCCACCCCGAGGCCAGCATGCCAGCAATGTGGCCACAGGTCTCGCGCAGGGCCTCGATCTCGCTGCCCACGCTGGGATGGTCTTCGTCTTTGATGAGGGAGTTGCCCCCGATGGCGACGACGGCAACGGGCACGACCGGCTCCTGGTGGGGCTCAAAGTACCGCTTAGTGTTCGATATTCGGCGACGGCTCCCCCCCTACTGGCACTGATCTTGCTCATTTGAGAGGCGTAAGCCGAGAGTTGGACGAGCGGAACTGCGATCAAACTTCCAACAAACCGGCGGTGGGCTCGCCGAGATAGCGCGTCGAGCACGTTGTACTCAGGAGGACACGCTGATGCGCGTGTCATGGCGTCTGACAACGATCATTCTGATCATCGCGATGGGGCTCCTCGGCCTCTCGCTGGGGACGAGCGGCCGCGTTGCGGCCCAGGCCGTTCCCGTGCAGTACGTCCTGGTGGGCAAGGGGGGAAGCTTCCCCCCCAACATGGACGCGCTGGTGGCCTCAGTCGGCGGGAGCATGGTTGCCCAGCTTGACGAGATCGGCGTGGCGATCGTGGAATCCGCCGAGCCAAGCTTCATGGACGCCGTCTCCACCCTCCCGGGTCTAGAGGGTGTGGCACAGGACCGACCGGTCGCGCTGGCGCTCCCCAACCAGGGCGATTCCACCGTCGTGGAGAGCCTGGACACCGAGAACGCAACGTGGGAAGGCGGGGCCCTTGAAGCCCTGAACAGCAAACCGTGCACCAATCCCCCAACCGGGGAATGCAACCCTGGACTGGCCAAGTTCTTCTGGGCGCAGTGGAACATGAAGAGCGTCGGGGTGCCGATGGCCTGGAATGCCGGAGTCCGCGGCGACCCACGCGTGAAGGTAGCGGTCATCGATACTGGGATCGACTACGCGCACCAGGAGTTCCAGAGACTCGTCAACGGCAAGGCAGTCAGCATCGTTGATCCGGTGCTGAGCAAGTCCTTCTTCAAGGAGCCATTGCCCCCGGGTGCGCTGCCCTATCTCGATGTCAGCGGACACGGCACCCATGTCGCGGCCATCATCGCCGCGGAGGGCGTCAGTGTGGCGGGCGTCGCGCCGGGCATCACCCTGCTGGCGATCAAAGTAGCCGGACGCTCGGGATTCGCCTCCTATGCTGCTATCATCGCGGCGATCAAGTACGCGGCTGACGTGGGCGCCGATGTGATCAACATGAGCTTCGGTGACACGCTGGAAAAAGACGGACGGGAGAACGCGCAGTTAATGGCCGCCCTGAACCGCGCCGTGAACTTCGCACACAAGAAGGGCGCCCTCCTCATCGCATCTGCGGGCAACGGGGGCATCAACTGGGACAAGATGGGCAATGTGATGAAGCTGCCGGCCCAACTGCCGCATGTGGTAGCGGTGTCGGCAACCGGCCCGCAGTTCGGGCTGAACGTTGACGGGATGGCCGTGATTCCGAACGCCGAAGGGTTAGAGCAAGCGTACACTGACTACGGCAAGTCGCTGGTGATCTTCGCGGGGCCCGGCGGGAGTGTCACACCATTCATCGACAGGGCCACCAAGATGCCGCTGGACCGGGTCCTGTCGGCGTGCGCGCGGTTCACACCAGGTGTGAACTGCACGTCGGGTAGGGCGAATATCTTCATGGTCGGGACAAGCATGGCCGCGGCCCACGTGAGTGGTGCGGCGGCGCTTGTGGACTCGATGGCCGGAGGCGCGCTGACCGGCGACCAGATCTTGCAGATCTTGAAACAGTCGGCGGATCACATGGGCAAGAACGGCAAGGATGCATGGTATGGCTACGGCCGAATCAACGTGTACCGCGCGGTGACCGGCAACTAACGGCAACACGCGTGCGCGCGGCGCACGAAGACGATTCGGCCATCGCACACCGGAGGGGAGGCGCTGCCTCCCCTCCTCTTGCTGTAGAATACGGGGCGTGCCCTCCGCGCGCTTCATTCAATATGGTCTTGGCCCCATCGGCATCGGTATTGCCGCCCTCGCGGTCCAGCAGGGTCACTGCCTGGTTGCCGCCGTGGACATCGCCCCTGCCAAGGCCGGGCAACCCGCCGCGGCATTCATCCCCCAGGCCCCGGCCGACGTGCTGGTCACCGCCGACGCATCACAGGTGCTCAATGCCGGCGCGGACATCGTGCTGCACTCCACGCAGTCGCGCCTGGCGCAGGTACTCCCCCAGCTCCTGCCGCTGATCGACGCCGGGCTCGTCGTGATTTCCACCTGCGAGGAACTGGCGTTCCCCTGGCACCATCACCCGGTGGAGGCCGCTTCGCTAGACGTTCTGGCCCAGTCCCGCGGCGTCGGGGTGGTGGGACTGGGGGTCAATCCGGGGTTCGTCATGGACCTGCTTCCGGTGGTCCTCAGCGCCCCCTGCAGGGACATCCGGCAGATCACGGTGGTGCGCGTGGTCGACGTTGGCCTCCGGCGCCTGCCCCTGCAGCAGAAGGTCGGAGTTGGGCTTACGGTAGAGGCGTTCCGCCGCGGCGTCAGCGAGGGTCGCATCGGCCACGTCGGTCTGCCGCAGTCGGCGGCGATGGTCGCCCATGCGCTGGGATGGGCGATGAACCAGATTGAGGAATCCATCGAGCCCGTCGTCGACTCGAACCGCACGGTGCAAGGAGTACATCAGGTCTGCCGTGGGACCCACAAGAATGCCCACCAGATCACCCTCGATCTCACCATGACGGCCGGCGCCGAGCGTCCAAGGGATGAGATCGTCATCGAGGCCACGCCCCCGATCCGCGCGACTCTTGAAGGAGGCATCCACGGCGATCAGGCCACCTACGCCATCGTCGTCAATGCCATCCCGAGAGTGCTGGCCGCGCCGCCCGGCCTGCTGCTGCCGACT
>Ga0209689_1000858_pt1 | contig 22051 bp, 23 predicted proteins | sample GraSoiAngelo_149_FD_187119 | JGI IMG/M metagenome (GOLD analysis project Ga0209689, IMG submission 187119) | Grasslands soil microbial communities from the Angelo Coastal Reserve, California, USA - 14_1009_09_30cm (SPAdes) (version 2) | ecosystem: Environmental > Terrestrial > Soil > Grasslands ... | reverse complement strand
GCTCTCACCCGCTAGATGACCCGGCCGGAAGCGCCGGCCGCCGAGACGAGGGGCAGGCCCGCGCGCGCCCAGGCGGTCACACCGCCTTCCAGGTTCTCCGCCTGATACCCGATGGTGCGGAGGCCCTGCATCGCCCGGTCGCTGCGGGCGCCGCTGCGGCACACGGTCACGACGGTCCGCCCCTTCGGTACCTCGGTCACGCGCGCGCCGAGCTGACCGAGCGGGATGTGCTGCGCTCCGTCGATGTGGCCGGCGTCCCACTCGTCCTGCTCCCGAACGTCGAGCAGGTGGAATTCGGAACGCCGCTTGCTGAAGTCCTCGACTCGCACAGGACCGATCGTAGCGAAGGAGCGGACATGGACGCCAAGAAGGCGCGCGAGCGGCTCACGCGCGAGAGGGCGGATCTCGCCGGCACGGTGGCACGGCTCCGCGAGCGGCTGGCGGTCCCGCAGCGGGAGAGCGGCGGGGACGTCGCGGTCGTGGACCAGCACCCCGCCGACGTAGCCAGCGAGACCGAGGCGCGCGAGCTTGACGTCGCGCGGCAGGCGATGTTCGAAGCGCGGATCGGCCTCATCGACGAGGCCCTCACGCGGCTCGAGCGCGGCGAGTACGGCCGGTGCGTCATCTGTCGCAGGCCGATCCCGGAAGAGCGGCTCGAGCTCCTGCCCGAGACACCCTTCTGCGTGGAGGACGCGGCGCGAGAGCAAGCGCGGGCACAATGACCGGGTGCGGCCTCCGTACCCGGTAGAGATCGTCCCGCTGCTGCCCGAGTTCCTGCAGCGGCGGCGGGCGAAGATGACCTACCAGCTGCGGCGGATCGAAGAGCTCGGCCTGGACCGGCCGACGTATTTCTGGGTCCTGAACCTGTCCTACCGCGGCGAGGCCGGCGCCACCACGGCCGAAGGCGACCTCGAGAGCCCGTACTCGACGATCCGCGAGCGCTGGCGGCCGATGGCCGCGGCGGCGCGCGGGGCCGGGCTCGTCGAGGAGAAGGACGGCCGCTGGCATCTGACGGCGAAGGGTCGTGACCTCGCGCGTCGCCAGCACGATGCCGCGCGCGAGCATTACGCGACCCTCGCGCCCCTGCCGCCGCACGAGCTGACGCGTCTGGCGGGGCTTCTCGACCGAGCCTTCGCCGCGACGGCGCGCGCACCCGAGCCTTCGAGGCGGATCCACACGCCGTGGGCGCTCGCCTACCGCGACGGCGAGCCCGCGCCAGGCTCGTTCGCGCAGCTTGACGCCGCGATCTTCGGGCTGTGGCAGGTGCGCGACGATTGCCATATGAGCGCGTGGCGCGCGACGGGGATCGCCGGCCCCGACCTGGAGGTGCTCACGCGCGTCTGGCGCGGGGAGGCGAAAGACGAGAGCGGTCTCTTCGACAAGCTGCCGCATCAGGCGCCGGCGGACTTCCTCGCCTCACTGGAGCGGCTCCGTCGCGAGGGCCGTGTCGCGCGCGACGCGCTGCGCGCGACCGCCGACGGCACTCGCTTCCGGCAGGGGATCGAGGATGAGACCGACCGCCTCTTCTTCACGCCCTGGCCGGACGATGTCGGTCGCGAGGGCCCGTGGATACACGAGGCGCTCGGGAGGGTGAACGCCGCGTTGACCTAGCGCGCGTGCGCCGATCAACGAAGCGAGCGAGCGGTCGTTTTTACAAATGGCACGTGGAATGCTTCGAGGTCCGTTACACATGCTCGATCAGGAGAGCGCGCCGTACTCCGCTCCTGACAAGGTCGGCGGGCGCGTGATGGTGGTGGACGACGAGCCCGACGTCGCGGAGCTCGTCGGCACGATCCTGCGTGAGGCCGGCCACGAGGTGAAGGTGATCACCGACTCGCGCCAGGCGCTCGAGGCGGCGAGCGACTTTCGCCCCGACCTTGTGACCATCGACGTCCTTATGCCGAGCGTCGACGGCATCAGCCTCTGCCTCCAGCTGCGGCGTAACAGCGACGTGCCGATCCTCTTCGTCTCGGCGAAGGACGAGCCGCCGGACCGCGTCGTGGGCCTGCGCATCGGAGCGGACGACTACCTCGGCAAGCCGTTCGACAACGACGAGCTCGTCGCGCGCGTCGAGGCCCTCCTCCGCCGGCATCGGATGCGCGAAGGCGGGACGCAGCAGAAGCAGCTGCGCTACGGGCGCTTCATCATCGACCTCGCGAGCCTGCAGGCGATCGCTGGCGATCGGCAGCTCCCGCTCACCCCGACCGAGTTCAAGCTCCTGCGCACGCTCGCGGGCGAGCCCGGCCGCGTGTTCACGCGCGACGACCTGCTCACCGGCGTATGGGGATACGAACCGGGGAGCGACACACGGCTCGTCGACGTCCACGTGGGCCGCCTGCGCAAGAAGCTCGAACAGGCCGGGGTCAATGAGGTAGAGATCGAGACAGCGCGTGGCTTCGGGTATCGCCTGATCGTCCACTCGCACTAGCCTCTCGGGGATCCGTGCCCCCCGGCCCCCGGACTCGCCGGTCTCTCACGGCCTGCGCCAGCTCGCGCAACAGCCGGTCCGTTTCGTCCCAGCCGATGCAGGCGTCGGTGATGCTCTGGCCGTAGGTGAGCTTCGCCGGGTCGCTGAGCTCCTGACGGCCCGCGACGAGGAAGCTCTCGAGCATGAGACCGAAGATCCCGCGCTCGCCGTCGGAGACCTGCGCCGCGACCTCGCGCGCGACCGTGGGCTGCCGCTGATGGTCCCGCTCGCTGTTCCCGTGGCTCGCGTCGACCATGATCCGCTGTCCGACGCCGGCGGCCGCGAGCGCCTCCAGGAACGAGCGGACGCTCGCGCGGTCGTAGTTCGGACCGCGCGCGCCGCCGCGCAGGATGATGTGGCAGTCCGGGTTCCCGCGCGTGATGACGATCGACGCGAGGCCCTGCTCGGTGACGCCGATGAAGCGATGCGGGTGCGCGGCGGCACGGACGGCGTCGATCGCGATCTGCACCGTCCCGCCCGTCCCGTTCTTGAACCCGATCGGCATGGACATGCCCGACGCGAGCTCGCGGTGGACCTGGCTCTCGGTCGTCCGCGCGCCGATCGCCCCCCAGCTCATGAGGTCGGAGATGTACTGCGGCGAGACCGGGTCGAGGAGCTCGCAGCCCGCGGGGAGGCCGATGCCGACGAGGTCGAGGAGGAAGCGCCGGGCGAGCCGGAGGCCGTCGTTGATCCGGAAGCTGCCGTCGAGCCTGGGGTCGTTGATGAGCCCCTTCCAGCCGACCGTCGTGCGCGGCTTCTCGAAGTACACCCGCATGACGATCCGCAGATCGGCCGAGAGCTCCCCGGCGAGCGCGTGCAACCTGTGCGCGTACTCGATCCCGGCGGTCGTGTCGTGCACCGAGCACGGGCCGACGACCACGACGAGCCGGTCGTCCTCGCCGTCGAGGATGCGCACGATCTCGTCGCGGGCCCGCGACACCGTCCGCGAGCCGGCCTCGGAGAGCGGCAGCTCGTCGAGCAGGATCGACGGCGCGATGAGCGGCCGGTAGCCCTCGACGCGGAGATCGCGGGTCCTCACGCGGCTATGGTACCGACGCGACCCTCAGAAAACGGGCGTTTCGCGGTATGTCCCGAAGGGCTCCTTCAACGCGTTCACGATCTCCCCCAGCGAGGCGCGAGCCTTCACCGCCGCGATCGTCGCGGGCATGAGGTCCGCACGTTCATCACGCGCGACCTCTACGAGATCCGCCAGAAGCCGGCGGACAGCGCCGCTGTCGCGCTCGGCCTTGATCCGCTGCAGCGCCACGACCTTTCGTCGCTCCGCATCCGGGTCGACGGTGTGGAGGGCGACCGGAGGCGCACCCCCGCGTTCGTCGGCGTACTTGTTCACGCCGATGACGACTCGGTCCCCAGCCTGCGTCTCCTGCCAGGTGCGGTACGCCGTATCGGCGATCTCCCTCTGGAAGAAGCCTCGCTCGAGGGCCGCGAGCGTCCCACCCATCGCCTGGATACGGTCGAGGTACGACCACACGGCCCGCTCGATCTCGTCGGTGAGCGTCTCCACGTACCAGGATCCGGCAAGCGGATCGACGACGCTCGCAACGTTCGTCTCCTCCGCGATGATCTGCTGGGTCCGCAGGGCGAGCTTCATCGCGAACTCGGACGGGATGGCGTAGGCCTCGTCGAGGCCGTTCGTGTGCAGCGACTGGGCGCCACCGAGCACCGCGGTCAGCGCCTGGAGCGTCGTCCGAACGACGTTGTTGTACGGCTGAGCCTTCGTGAGGGTCGCTGCGGCGGTCTGGCAGTGGAAGCGGACACGCATGGACTCACCGCGGGTAGCCCCGAAGCGCTCCTTCATGATCTTCGCCCACACGCGCCGGGCGGCACGGAACTTCGCGATCTCCTCGAAGAAGTCGCGCTGCGCGATGAAGTAGAACGCAAGCCTGGGCGCGAAATCGTCGACCGGCACGCCGGCGCGGACCACCTCTTCGACGTAGGCGATCCCGTTGGCGAGCGTGAACGCGACCTCCTGGATCGCATTCGCACCGGCCTCCGAGATGTGGTACCCGCTGATGTTGATCGGGTTGTAGCGAGGGAGATGACGAGCGCCGTACGCGATGGTGTCGCGCACGATGCGCATGCTCGGGCGGATCGGATAGATCCACTCCTTCTGCGCCACGTACTCCTTCAAGATGTCGTTCTGGATCGTGCCCGACAGCGTGCGCGGATCGTTGCCGCGTCCCTGGGCGACCGAGACGTACATCGCGAGGAGGATCCATGCGGTCGGGTTGATGGTCATCGAGACGCTGGTCTTCTCGAGATCGATGCCCGCGAAGAGCGCCTCCATATCGTCCAGCACGTCGACCGCGACGCCCTCGCGCCCGACCTCACCCGAGCTCATGTCGTCGTCGGAGTCGTATCCCATCAGGGTCGGCATGTCGAAATCGACCGAGAGGCCGGTCTGCCCTTCGGCGATGAGGTATTTGAACCGCTCGTTCGTGTCCTCCGGCGTCCCGTACCCGGCGATCTGCCGCATCGTCCAGAGTCGGCCGCGGAACATCGTGGGGTACGGACCCCGCGTGAACGGGTAGCGCCCGGGGAGGCCGATCTCTCCCCAGAGCCCAGCTTTGGCTTCGGCCGGCGTGTACGTACGGTGCAGCGGGATCCCGGACGCGCTCCGGAACTCCGGGGCGCGCTCGGGCTGCCGCGCGATGGAGGAGGCGAGCTCGCGCCGCTCCCAGTCAGCGAGGTCCTCCGCGGCGCGGCGTCGCGCCTCGTCGCCGATCACGCGGATGCCCTCGCCGCTCGCCGTGGTCTTCATGGCCCGCTCCTTCCTAGCGCCGTGCCTTCGCCCAGAGATCCCGGTCGTCGAGCACGCGCCGCGCCTTGAACTCGGTCCGCTCGAGCGTCCCGGGCGCCACCGGCACGACGCGCGCGCCCACGCCGAGCACCGCGCGGAGGTCGCCCTCGGCGCGACGGCGGAGCGCCTCGACCGCGTCGTCGCCGGCGGCCCGCGTCGCGCCGTCGAACTCGATCTGCACGGTCAGCTCGTCCATGGCCTCCGCACGAGTGATGAGGATGCGGTGCTCGCCGCCGTACCCAGGCAGCGCCGAGACGACCTCGTCGATCGCGCTCGGGTACACGTTCTCGCCGCGGACAGTGAACATCTCGTCGATGCGGCCGTAGATCCCCTTCGGAAGGTACGGGTACGTGCGGCCGCACGGGCTCGGGCCGGCCTCCCAGCGGGTGAGGTCGCCCGACACGAGGCGCACCATCGGCTGGGAGAGCCGCTCCAGGCTCGTGTACACGGGCGTGCCCTCGCCACCGTACGGCACGCGGGCGAACGTGCTCGGGTCGCAGACCTCCGTGTACACGATGTCCTGCCAGCAGAGCATCCCAACGTGGGCACTGCTCTCGCCGAGGTTCATCCACGGCGAGATCTCGGCCATGCTCCCGGAGTCAAACACGCGGGCACCGTACAGCCGCTCGATCTTTCCGCGGATCGACGGGATCGAGGCGCCGGGCTCGCCCGAGAAGAAGAGGATGCGCAAGCCGAACTCCCCCACGTCGATGCCCAGCTCGGACGCCGTCTCCGCGACGTGCAGCGCGTAGGAGGGAGTCCCGTAGAAGACGGTCGGGCGCAGCTCGCGGAGCCAGACGACGGCCCGGCGGGTCTGCCCGGGCGCGCCCGCGCCGAACGGGAAGGCGCGCGCGCCGAGCCGCTCCGCCCCGATGAGCGCGCCCCACGAGCCCATGTAGAGACTGAAGAACGAGCCGATGAAGACCGTGTCGGTCGGCCGTATCCCCATGCCCCACATGACGCGAGCGTGCTCGTTGGCGATCACGCGCCAGTCGCCGCGGGAGATCCCGAAGGCCGTCGGGCGACCGGTCGTACCGGACGTTCCGTGGATGTGACCCACCTCGGATGGCTCGACGCACGCGTAGTCGCCGAACGGTGGATGCTCGGCCTGCGCGCGGCGCAGCTCGTCCTTCCGGACGACGGGGACGCGCTCGAAGTCCTCGAGCGAGCGGATGCCATCGGGATGGACGCCGGCCTCCGACCACTTCCGCCGGTAGAACGGCGCCTTGTCCCAGCAGTAGCGCATGACCTCGCGAACGCGCTCGAGGATCGCCGCGTCGCGATCGCCGGCGGGCATGGTCTCCCGCCGTCGGAACCAAAAGTGCTCGTCTGGCGACGGCCGATAGTCCTCTGCGAAGCGCGGCGGCCAGCTCCAGGACTCCACCGATGCCTCGCGCTAGCGGTCGGCGCCGGCCGCACGCCTCGCCTCGACGAGCGCTCGTACGGTACCGACGAGCTCGTCGGCCGACGCCTCCTGATCGATGACCGCATCGACGCCGAGACGGCGCAGCCGCGCCACGTCGTCCTCCGGGATGACCCCGCCGGCAACGAGGAGCATCTCGCCGAACACGCGCTCCTTCTTCATGAGGTCGATGAGCTTGGGGAAGATGGTCAGATGCGCGCCGGAGAGGATCGACACGCCGATCAGGTCGACGTCCTCCTCGGCCGCGGCGGCGATGACCTCCTCCGGTCGGCGGTGCAGGCCGGTGTAGATGACCTCCATGCCGGCGTCACGCAGCGCCCGGGCCACGATCTTCACGCCGCGGTCGTGGCCGTCGAGGCCCACCTTCGCGAGCAGGACGCGGATGGGTCTTTGCACGCCCCCCTTGCTTTCGCGATCGGATGGTACCGACGAAGAGGGAGCGCATACCATCCGCGCGTGCCGCTCTATCCATATCGCGGAAAGCGCCCGACCGTCGCGCCGGACGCGTGGATCGCGCCCACCGCGTGCCTGATCGGCGACGTAACCGTCGAGTCGGGCGCTTCGGTCTGGTACAACGCCACGCTCCGAGGGGATATGGCCTCGATCCGTATCGGCCCGCGCACGAGCGTGCAGGACAACGTCGTCGTGCACACGGAGGCCGATGGTCCGACCGTCATCGGTATGGAGTGCACGGTCGGGCATGGAGCGATCGTTCACGACAGCACGATCGGCGACAACGTGCTCATCGGCAGCGGTGCGGTACTGGTCGGCGGCAATCGCGTCGGCGACCGGAGCATCGTTGCCGCCGGGGCCGTCCTTCCAGACGGCATGGCGGTGCCGGGACGCAAGGTCGTCGTCGGCGTCCCCGCGCGGGTCGTCCGCGATGTCGGCCCCGAGGACGACCGCTGGACCGTGCACGCCGCGCGGCACTACGCCGAGCTGTCGCGCGAATATCGCGAGGCGGAGCGCTGATCGCCTGACGACCCTCCGCCTCACCGGGCACGATCTCACCATCGCCGACGTCGTCTCCGTCGCGCGACGCGACGTCGCGGTGGGCCTGGACCGCGCCGCCGAGCGGCAGGTGCAGCAGGCGGCGAGGGTCGTCGCCGAGATCGCCGAGCAGGACGACGCCGTGTACGGCGTGAACACGGGCTTCGGTGACCTCGCGGCCGTCCGCGTCCCGCACGAGCAGCTCCGGGCCCTGCAGCGCAACCTCGTGCGCAGCCACGCGGTCGGCGTCGGCCCGCTCCTCCCCGAGGAGTCGGTGCGAGCGGTCCTGCTCCTGCGCGCGAACACGCTCGCGGCAGGCCGGTCGGGAGTCCGTGCGGAGGTCATCGACCTCCTCTGCGACATGCTCAACCGCCGCGTCCACCCGGCGATACCGATGCACGGCAGCGTCGGCGCCTCAGGCGACCTCGCGCCCCTCGCGCACGCGGCGCTCGTGCTCATGGGCGAGGGCGAGACCGTGGCGAACGGCGTCCGGCGTGCGGGCGGGGACGCCCTGAAGGCCGCGGGCCTGAAGCGCATCGAGCTGCAGCCGAAGGAAGGTGTCGCGCTCATCAACGGGACCCAGGTCATGACCGCGATCGGCTGCCTCGCGCTGCACGACGGCGAGGTCCTCGCGGCGTCGGCCGACGTCGTGGGCGCGATGTCGGCGGAGGCGCTGCGCTCGACCGACCGCGCCTGGGACGAAGAGCTCCACGCGACGCGACCGCATCCCGGCCAGCAGGCGGTCGCGGCGAACCTGCGCGCACTGATGGCGGGGAGTCCGAACGTCGCCTCGCACCGGAGAGGCGACCCTCGCGTGCAGGACCCGTATTCCGTTCGTTGCATGCCGCAGGTCCACGGGGCGACGCGTGACGCGCTCGCCTACGTGCGGCGCGTCCTGGAGATCGAGATCAACTCGGTCACCGACAACCCGATCGTGTTCGCGGAAGATCGCCGCGTCGTGAGCGGTGGCAACTTCCACGGCCAGCCGGTCGCGATCGCCCTCGACCTCGCGGCGATCGCGCTCACGGAGCTCGCCGACATCAGCGAGGCCCGCGTCGACCGCCTGACGAACGGTCACACGAGCGGCCTTCCGCCGTTCCTTACACCGGATGCGGGAACGAACTCCGGGTTCATGGTCGCCCAGTACACCGCGGCCGCGCTCCTCGCCGAGGATCGCCTCCGCGCGGTCCCCGCATCGGTGCAGTCGATCCCAACGTCCGCCGGCATGGAGGACCACGTGAGCATGGGCGTGCACGCGGCCCACAAGGTCGCCGAGATCGCGCGGAACACGCGCGACGTCCTCGCGATCGAAGCGCTGTGCGCGGCGCAGGGGCTCGATCTCCTGACCGCGACGACGGCCCCCGGCGTGGAGGAGGCGCGGCGCGTCGTGCGCGAGCGCTCGCCACGGCTCGAGGACGACCGCACGCTCGCGCCCGACATCGCCGCGGTCGGCGACGCGATCGCGCGCGAGGTGCTGCTCGCCGCGGTGCGACGCGTCATCGAGCTCGCCTAGGTGGCCGTCCCGCAGGCGATCGTCTTCGATCTCGGCGGAACGCTCGTCCACTGGCCCGACTGGGACGAGGGCGCGACGGTGAAGTGGAGCGTCTCGTACGACCACCTCATCGCGACGTACCCCGAGCGGCGCTGGCCGGCCCGCGAATCGTTCGTCGCCGCCATGCGCGACGCCGAGGCCGCGCACTGGAAGCGCGTGCAGGAGGAGCACTGGAGCGGCCCGCCCACCGGCCTCGTGCGCGAAGGATTCGACCGGCTCGGCGTGCCGCCGAGCTCCGAGGAGCTCATGGCCGCGATGGACGGCTACGCGCACGCGATCTCAGGTTGGGGCCAGGTCTTTCCGGACGCGCGCGAGGTGCTCGGCATGCTGCGCGACCGAGGGTACCGGCTCGGGCTGCTCTCCAACACGTGGTGGGCCGCGGACTGGCACAACGCCGACCTCGCGACGCACGGCCTCTCGGGGCTCTTCGACGCGCTCGTGTACACGTCCGACCTCGGCTATTCCAAGCCGCACCTTTCCGTGTTCGTGGAGATCGCGTCGCGGCTCGGCGTCGCCGTCGAGGAGTGCGTCATGGTGGGCGATCGGATGATCGACGACGTCTCCGGCGCGCTCGGCGCGGGGATGCGCGCGGTCTGGCGCAAGAACGACTACGGGTTCCCGACCGGCGTCGCCGTCCCGAACGCCACGATCGACACGCTCACCGAGCTGCCCGAGCTGTTGCACTCGTGGGGCGGCCGGTAGGCCGCCGCGAGCCGATACGGTGCGCCTGGGCGGAGCGCGAACCGCTCCGCTCCTACCACGACAAGGAGTGGGGCGTGCCTAAGCATCGGGACAGAGATCTTTTCGAATTCCTCGTGCTCGAGGGCGCGCAGGCGGGCCTTTCGTGGGAGACGATCCTCCGCAAGCGCGCCGCGTACCGGAAGGCGTTCGCGCGCTTCGACCCCGCCACGGTCGCGCGCTTCGGCGCGCGCGAGGTGGCGCGGCTGCTCCGCGACGAGGGGATCGTCAGGAACAGGGCGAAGGTCCGCTCGGCGGTCTCGAACGCCCGCGCGCTCCTGCGTGTGCGGGACGAGTTCGGGACGTTCGACCGCTACGTCTGGGGCTTCGTCGACCAGGTCGCCCTCTCGAAGGACCTCCGGAGGCGCGGATTCGGTTTCGTCGGGCCGACCATCTGCGAGTCCTTCATGCAGGCGGTGGGGATCCGCAATGACCACGAGCGCGGCTGCTTCCGGCGCGCGCAACTCCTAGTTCTGCGCTAACGGCGCTTCGAGTCAGGGCGCGGTTTGGATCCTCGGCGCGAATGTGCCGGCAGGAGCGCCGCCCGGAGACCCCGGCAGCCGGACCTCTCTCAGGGTGCAGTCAGGACCCACGACGAACGTGCCGCTGCCAGTTTGCGAGTGCTCGGCGCTTGAGAACGTCAAGCTGACATGGCAAAGAGCCGGATCGGCGACCCGGGCAGGACCAGCGGCCGGCACAGGCGGGCGGGTAGCGGAGACGCCCTTCAGCGTGCAATCGGCCTGCACGACGAAACTCAGTGCGCGAGCGAATTGCCCGGACCCCTCGTTGAGGTCACGCCCTCCGTTGAAGCAAAGGATGGGCCCAGCAACTCCGCCGGCAAGAGCGTCACCCGCGAGTGTGGCGAGAGCGAGGAGCGCTAGGACCGCGCCTACCGACGCGCGTTTCATTCGCATCTCCCCAGACCCGGGCTTATCTGTGCACCCCGCATCGAGGATAAGGGCCCACTCGGCTCAATCGTTGAAGTCCGAACACGGCCGCTTAGCGGAAGACCAATCTGAACGTGATGTACCACAGGGCCACCCCGCAAACCACTCCCAGAGGGACGGCCCATATGGCTGCGACGGCTACATCTCGGCGGCTGAAGGTAAGCACAAGCGCAAGGACGGCTGACAAGAGGAGCGTAAGAATTCCGCCCTCGAACAGAGTTAGAAATCCGACCGCCAATAGAGCGCCGGTCAAGCCGAGTCCAAGGACAAGGGTCGTCCTGTGGATCGGTCGATCAGAAGTCACAGCCCGCCCTAGAACATTCCTTGAACCGAACTGAAGCAGATCCGATCGATGGCTAGACCCGCTCCAGCACGGTCGCGATCCCCTGGCCGACACCGATGCACATCGTCGCGAGCGCGTAGCGGCCCTTGCGGCGGGCGAGCTCGAGCGCCGCGGTCCCGGCGAGGCGCGCGCCGCTCGCGCCGAGCGGATGCCCGAGCGCGATCGCGCCGCCGAGCGGGTTCAGCCGCGACTCGTCCTGCCAATCGATCCCGAGCTCGACGCAACAGGCGACGACCTGGCTCGCGAATGCCTCGTTGATCTCGACGAGGTCCATGTCCTTCACCGCAAGCCCCGCCCGCGAGAGCGCCTTGCGCGAGGCGGGGATCGGACCGAGGCCCATCTCGTCGGGGCGCACGCCCGCGACTCCGGTGCTCACGACTCGCGCGATCGGCACGAGGCCGAGCTCGCGCGCGCGCTCGCCCGACGCGACAAGAAGCGCGGACGCCCCGTCGTTGATGCCCGAGCTGTTGCCGGCGGTGACAGACCCGTTGGCCCGGAATGCTGGCCGGAGCTTCGCGAGCGCCTCGAGCGAGGTGCCCGGGCGCGGATGCTCGTCCCGATCGACCGCGACCGTCGCCCCCTGGGGGCCGGGCGCCGGCGTCGCGACGATCTCTTCCGCGAGGCGTCCGTCGGCCATCGCGCGCTCCGCTTTGCGTTGGCTGAGGTAGGCGAGGCAGTCCTGGTCCTCGCGCGAGATCTTCCGGCGCTCGGCGACGTTCTCCGCGGTCTCACCGAGCGACACCGTGTGGCCGTCGGCGACCAGGTCGGGATGCGCGAAGCGCCACCCGAGCGTGCTGTCCGCGATCTGCGGCGTTCCGCGCGGGAACTCGCTCTCGGCCTTGAGCATCACGACGGGCGCGCGCGTCATGCTCTCGACCCCGCCCGCGACGAACAGGTCGCCCTGCCCGCTCCAGATCGCCTGCGCCGCACCGTTGAGCGCCTGCAGGCTCGAGCCGCAGAGGCGGTTCACGGTCTGCCCCGGCACCTCGACGGGGAAGCCCGCGAGGAGCAGCGCCATCCGCGCGACGTTGCGGTTGTCCTCGCCGGCCTGGTTCGCGCAGCCGAAGATGACGTCGTCGACCGTCGCGGGAGCGAGGTGATGGCGCTCGACGATCGCGCGGAGCACGTGCGCCGCCAGGAGATCCGGACGCAGACGCGCGAGCACGCCGCCGTAGCGGCCGAAGGGCGTCCGCAGGTAGCCGCAAATGAGCGCGTCACGCGTCACAGGGCCATTCTGCGCCGCGTCACAGAACGGTCCATGTGACGTTGATATGGACATGAAGATGCTTGTCGCATCCGCACGGGCTCTCGCGCACGCGGTTGTCGCGCGCTATCGGCCGCGGCTGGACGATCCGACCGAGATCGTGCCGGTCGTCCTCGTGCTGGCGCTGAGCCTTCCGGTCTCGCTCCTCGTCGGCGTGCCGACGCTCGGCGTCGGAGTCGGGCTCGTCCTCGGCGCGATCGTCGGCGGCGCGATCGCGGTGGAGACGTACCGCGTCGCCGCGCACCAGACGCGGCGCAAGCTCGCCGAGGCCGATGCGGAGGCCGACCGCCGCGTCGTGCTCGTCACGCGACAGTACGAGTGGGCCGTGAACGACGTGGCGAACCTGCGCGACGCGCTGCGGAGATCGCAGACGGCCCTCGCGGCGACGGAGGCGCGCGAGCACGCGCGTCGCGATCGCATCGACGAGCTCGAGCGTGTCATCGCCGGGAAGCCGGAGCGATCCGCCGCGAACGGATCGGTGGTCTACATGCGCTCGCGCGTCTACGAGGAGCGCGGGCTTACGTGGCTGCGCGCGGAGACGGCTGCGTCGGCGTCCCAGATCCGCGTCCGCGGCGGCGACCGCGGCATCCTCACGATCAGCAAGCGCGTCCTCGAGCCATCCACCGACGGCACGAGGGCCTTCGTGGTGCGCATCCCCGACGACGTGGCGGCCGCGATCGAGGCGCATGAGGACCGGGCATGCGCGGTCGAAGCGCTCATCGGCGAGGTATGGGTGCCGGCCGCGCTCGAGGCCGTCGCGCAGGCGGCGCCGACCGAGCCGGCGGCGACGGAGACGGTCGTCGCTGATGGGATCGCGCCCGAGCCGGTCGCGGCGGCGGCGCCGAAGCCGCCGGTCGTCACCGACAAGCGCGGCCGCGTCTACAAGCCCGAGGCCGAAGACCTCGCGGAGAACGTCACCCCAGAGACCTTGCACCTGCACCGCGCGTAGGCTGACGCGCGATGCCCCGCGTGACCGTCGACGGCGACGTCGAGCTCTACTACGAGTCGCTCGGCGAGGGGACGCCGCTCGTGTTCCAGGCCCACGACCACACACCGTGGCTCTTCCTGCAGGCGCCGGTGTTCTCGCAGCGGTACCGCGTGCTGGCGTACGACCGCCGCGGCACCGGCCGCTCGGCGAGCCCGGCGGGCGAATGGACCGCGGCGGATCTTGCGAGGGACCTCGCCGGCTTCCTCGACGCGCTCGGCATCGCGCGCGCGATCGTCGCTGGAAGCTCGCTCGGCGGCGTCGTCACCGCGCAGTTCGCGCTCGACCACCCGGGCCGCGCGCTCGCGCTCGTCATCGGTCATACGGTCCCCTACCTCGACGACGCCGGGCGCGCCTGGGTCGCGGCGCAGGTCGCCGACGCGCGTGCGGGCCGGCCGGTCATCGCGCGCCAGCCCGCCGACGCCGGCGCGACCGAGGGACCGCCGACCACCGATCCGGCGTTCGCGGCGTCCGCGCTCGGCCGTATGGTGCTCACGACCGGCACGGGCCTGGGGCGCACGCGCGAGGACATCGCGCGCGCGATCGCCGTGCTTCGCGATCACGACCTGCGCCCGCGCAGGAGCGAGCACGCGAGGATCGACGTCCCGACGCTCGTGATCGTCGGCGAGCGCGAGCCGCGCTCCACGATCGACGGCGCCCGCGAGTGGGCCTCGTGGATCCCGGGGGCCGAATTCCTCGTCCTGCCGGGGGCGCATCACGCCGCCCCCCGCGAGGCCGGGCCCGCGTGGAACACGGCGGTGCAGGCGTTCCTCGATCGCCGCGGGCTGGGTGGAGAATCGAGGGTATGACCGTTGCCACGCGCGTGGTGCGCGCCCCCCGCGGCACGGCGCTCCACTGCCTCGGGTGGCCCCAGGAGGCGCCGTTCCGGATGCTCCAGAACAACCTCGATCCCGACGTCGCGGAGCGGCCCGACGACCTCGTCGTGTACGGCGGCACCGGACGCGCGGCGCGCTCGTGGGACGCCTTCGACCGCATCCTCGCGACGCTCCGACGGCTCAAAGCGGACGAGACCCTGCTCGTGCAGTCCGGGAAGCCGGTCGGCGTGTTCCGCACCCACGAGTGGGCACCTCGAGTGCTGATCGCGAACGCGCTCATCGTCCCGCGCTGGGCGACCTGGGAGGAGTTCCGCCGGCTCGAGGACGCCGGGCTGACGATGTACGGGCAGATGACGGCGGGGTCGTGGATCTACATCGGGACGCAGGGCATCTTGCAGGGCACCTACGAGACCTTCGCCGCGATCGCCCGCCGCCACTTCGCGGGGACGCTGCGAGGCCGGTTCGTCGTCACCGCTGGCCTCGGCGGCATGGGCGGCGCCCAGCCCCTCGCGATCACGATGAACGAGGGCATCGGCCTGATCGTCGAGGTGGACCCCGATCGGGCGCTCCGCCGGCTGCAGCAGGGATTCCTCGACGAGATCGCCATCTCGCTCGACGATGTCCTGCTCAAGCTCGAGAGCTACCGCAAGAGCGGGACGCCGCGCAGCCTCGGTCTGGTCGCGAACGCCGCCGACGTGCTCCCCGAGCTCGTCCGGCGCGGCGTTCGGGTCGACGTCGTGACCGATCAGACGAGCGCGCACGACCCGCTCGACGGGTACGTCCCCGCCAGCGTCCCCGACCCCGACGCGCTGCGCGCGCGCGATCCTGACGGCTACGTACGCGAGGCGCGCCGCTCGATCGCGCGGCACTGCGAGGCGATCGTCGCGCTCGCGCGGGCCGGCGCTATCGCGGTCGACTATGGCAACAACCTGCGGGGCGAGGCGAAGGAGGCCGGCTTCGCGGACGCGTTCAGCTACCCGGGGTTCGTGCCCGAGTACATCCGTCCGCTCTTCAGCGAAGGCCGCGGGCCATTCCGCTGGGTCGCGCTCTCGGGTGATGGGCAGGACATCCGCCGCACCGACCGGCTCGTGCTCGAGCTCTTCGGCGAAAACGAGACGCTGACGCGCTGGATCCGGCTCGCGGGCGAGCGCGTGCCGTTCCAGGGTCTGCCCGCGCGCGTGTGCTGGCTCGGCTACGGCGAGCGCGCCGAGTTCGGTGAAGCGATCGACGAGCTCGTCCGTCGCGGCGAGCTCCGGGCGCCGATCGTCATCGGCCGCGATCACCTCGACTCGGGCTCGGTGGCGTCGCCCTTCCGCGAGACCGAGGCGATGCGCGACGGAAGCGACGCCATCGCCGACTGGCCGATCCTCAACGCCCTCCTCAACACGTCGGCGGGAGCGACGTGGGTATCGGTGCATCACGGCGGCGGCGTCGGCATCGGCAACTCGATCCATGCGGGGATGGTGGCCGTCGCCGACGGCACGCCCCTCGGCCGCGAGAAGCTCCGCCGCGTCCTCGCGACGGATCCCGGCAGCGGAGTGATGCGGCACGCCGACGCGGGGTATCCCGAGGCGATCGAGTTCGCGAAGCGGGCCGGCATCGACCTTCCGAGCACGGAGACCCACCGCTAGCATCGGCGCCGGTGACGCTTCGCGGAGCCCTCGTGCCGTACGCGATCACCCGGGCGCTCGTCGCGCTCGTCGCGCTCGTCGCGGTGGCGCTCCTGCCGGCGGCGGCGCTGTGCCCCGACCCGTGCCATGTCTCGACGAACCCGCTGCTCGACGCGGCCGCGCGCTGGGACGGCGCGCACTACCTCGCGATCGCGCGCGACGGCTACGTCCTTCCCGCCCCGGGCGCGCAGTCGGATCTCGCATTCTTTCCGCTCTATCCCTTCCTCATGCGCGCCGCCGGCACGCTCCTGGGCGGCGGCGACGACGCGTATCTCGCGGCGGGCGTCCTCATCTCGGCGGCGGCGCTCGCGGTCGCCTGCGTCTATCTCGCACGCCTGGTGGCGCTCGATCGCGACGCGCCGACCGCCCAGCGGACCGTCGTGTATCTGCTGGTCTTCCCCACGAGCGTGTTCCTCGCGGCCGTCTACGCGGAGTCGCTCTTCCTCGCGCTCGGCGTCGCGGCGATGTACGAGGCGCGCCGCGCGCGCTGGCCGCTCGCCGCCGCGCTCGGGGCCCTCGCCGCGCTCGCGCGACCCTTCGGCGTGCTGGTCGTGGTCCCCTTGGCGGTCGAGCTCGCGCTGCAGCGGCGAGGCCGCTCGGGCGCGTGGCTCGCGTTCCCCATCATCGCGTTCGCCACGTGGCTCGGCGCGCTCTGGCGGCTGAGCGGCGATCCGCTCGCGTACCTCAACGCGCAGGCGAGCTACGGCCGGCGTCCCGCCGTCCCGCTCGGCGCGTTCAGCGACCTCGCCGACCCCGCCGTGTACGGCGACCCCTGGATCGTCATCGCCCTCACGCTGCTCACCGCCGCGCTCGTGGCGGTGGGCTGGCGAGTGCTGCGGCCGAGCCTGGCCGCCTACGCGACGATCTTCTTCCTCGCGTCGTTGCTCACCGGGACGCTCACCTCCGCGCCGCGTTACTACCTCGCCGTCTTCCCGGCTTTCATCGCACTCGCGATCGCCGCGCCGCGTCCGGTCGCGCTCTCGTACGTCGCGCTCGGCGCGGCCGCGAGCGTCGTGTTCACGGCGATGTTCGTGCTGCGGTACTGGGTGGCGTGAACGCCACCCATGAGGATGGCCCGCTTGCGTGGACACGCACGCCGCTCGTGGCGAGCCTGGCGTACGTCGCCGGCGTCGCCGCGGGACTCGCGCTCCTCGGCGCCCTCGGATTCGCGAGCATCTGGCAGGCGAACCTCTTCGGGAACGACTTCTCGGCGATCTGGGCAGGGCCGCACGCGCTGTCCCTCGGGATCGACCCCTACGACCCCGCGCACTGGCAGGAGACCGTGCGCAGCTTCGGGGTGCAGCCGTCGGGGACCGTGGTCTACACGTATCCCGGCTGGATGCCGCTCGCGATCTTCCCGCTCGGAAAGCTCTCGCTCGTCACGGGGGCCTACCTCTTCCTCACGGTGACGATGATCTTTTGCGGCGTCGCGGTCTGGGCGCTGGTGCACGAGTTCGTCCCTCCTGGGGTCGTGCGGTACTTCCTCTTCGGCTTCGTCCTCTTCGGCTCGGAGCCGGGGATCGTCGGCTTCTACAGCGGCCAGTACACGTTCTTCCTCGTGGGCGCGATGTCCCTCCTCGCCGTGTTCCTCCATCGGCGCCGCGGCGGCTGGGCCGGGCTGATGGCGAGCGCTTTCCTGGTGAAGCCGCACCTCTTCGCCCTCGCGGCGCCCGCGCTCGTGCGCACCGCGCTGCGGCGCGGCATCCCGCGCTTCGTCTGGGTCGGTCTGGCGGTGACCGCGCTCGCCGCCGTCACCTCGACGCTCGCGTACGCGCACTGGTGGGGCGAGTATCTCGCCGTCGGCGGCTACCAGGCCGGGAACCCGAAATCCACCGTGCTCGCCACCGCCCTCACCGACGCGTACGGCCCGTTGGGAGCGATCGTTGCGGTCGTCGTGCTCATCGTCGCGGTCGCGCTGGCGCTGCGCTTCGACCCGCGCACCGATTCCTACGTCGCGGTGTGGCTCGCGCTCTCGCCGGCCGCGGCGCTTTACGAGTTCGCTTACGACCAGCTGCTGCCCCTGGTCCCCTTGGTGATCGCCACCGGCATGATCTCTCGCGAGAAGCCCCTCCGCGCGCGGCTCTTCGCGGAGTTCGGCGCGCTCGTCATCATCGTCGGCGACACGTTCCTGCATGGCACGACCGGGGCGGAGCGCGGAACGCTCTCGTTCAACGCGTTCCCGCAGGTGCTCATCGTCGCACTCGTGATCGGATTCCTCTGGCCGTACCGGAAAGCGGACCCGGCTCCGGCCCTCCAGCGCGGCTCCTGAGCGACCGCTCGGCTAGCGCGGCTACTCGGGCTCGAACGAGGGCCGCGAGACGAAATCGACGCGACGGTGCGTCGAATCGCAGAACGGCTTGTTCGCCGAATGGCCGCAGCGGCAGAGCTTCACGGTATGGCCATCGGGCACCTGATGCTCGCGGCCGTCGGCGTCGAGGATCGTGGCCGGCCCCGTCACGACGTACGGCCCGTTCGTCTCCATGCGGATCGTGCAGTGCTCGCTCATGCGGCGGTCAGCCGGCGGACGAAGAACGCCAGCATCTCGCGGATGATCGCGCGATGATCAGGCGTTCTCACCGTGATAGCGCCCCTTGTAGCCCTCGGCCGTCGCGGCGGAGAGACGGAAGAACACGAGCTGCGCGACGCGCGCGCCGCGCTGGAGGCGGTAGCCGCGCGAGTTGAGCACCGAGAGCAGTCCCTCGCCGCGGCCGGAGTACCCGGCGTCCCACACCGCGCCGTGGATCGAGACCCCGGAGCGCAGCAGCGTCGACCGCGGGCGCAGGAGTCCCATGAGATCGGCGGGGAGGTTCACCTTCTCGCGGTACGTGATGACGTACGCCCCGCGGTGCAGGTCCCACCAGCCGTCCTTGTCGGCCGGCATGTCCTCGCGCGCGGCGGGCTCGCGGACGTTGGCGGCCGAGCCGAGGAGACCCGGCGAGGTCAGCCGCTGGACCCGCTCGACGCGCAGATCGATCCCGTTGGGCTGGAGCTGGAGCGCGGGGTCGACGTCCTCGACCAGCGGCGGCGAGCCGGCGAGGGCCGCGCGGAGCTCTTCGCGCGAGAGGACGGGCACCGCGCGAGGCTAGCATCGGCGCCGGTGCCCGAAGCGAAGACCGTGGCGCGATCGAAGACCGTCATGTCGCGGACGATGCTGCCGTCCGACGCGAATCCGTACGGCAACGTCCACGGCGGCGAGGTCATGAAGCTCATCGACGCGGTCGCGGGGGCGGCCGCGACGCGTCACGCACGCGCGCGGGTCGTCACGGCGCGGATCGACGAGCTGAGCTTCCTGGCGCCCGTCTACGTCGGCCACCTCGTGACCGCACGCGCCTCGGTGAACCACGTCGGCCGCACGAGCATGGAGGTGGGCGTGCGCGTGGACGCAGAGGACATGCTCACCGGCGATGTCGTGCACGTCGCGTCGGCCTACCTCGTCTTCGTCGCTACCGACGAGCACGGCACGCCGGTGCCGCTGCCGCCGCTCGTCGCGGAGACGGACGAAGAGCGCCGGCGCATGGTGGCGGCGGCAGAGCGGCGAGCGCTCCGCGCCCGGCGGCTCCGGGCGGGGGGCAATGTCGTGGCCGGGGGCGGAGCCGCCGACTCGTAGACTCACGCACGGGAGGATCAGATGAGGACTTCTGTTCGCGTGCTCGCACCGTTCGTCGCGCTGCTTCTCGCCGCGGCGTGCAACGCGCCGCGCGCCACCTCGCCCGCCACCTCCGCGCCGAGCGGCTCGGCCGCGGCGAGCACCGCCCCGAGCTTCAGCGGCAAGACGCTGAACATCGTGACCGGCGGCACCGGCGCGGTGTACATCGTGTACGGCGCGGGGCTCGCCGAGCTGCTGAACAAGAAGCTCGGCACCGCGGCGAGCGCGCAGTCCACAACGGCGTCGGTGGACAACATGAAGCTGATCCGCGACGGAAAGGCCGACGTCGCGTTCACCCTCGCGGACACCGCCTTCGACGCGATCAACGGGACCGGACCCTTCGCGGCGCCCGAGAAGAAGGCCGACGCGAAGGCCCTCGCGGTCCTCTACTCCAACCTCACGCACGTCGTGGTGAAGGACGGCGCCGGGATCAACGGCGCGGCCGACCTCAAGGGAAAGCGCGTCTCGGTCGGATCGGCCGGCTCGGGGACCGAGATCATCGCGAACCGCACGCTCGAGGCATACGGCCTCGACCCGAACAAGGACATCCAGCGCGAGCGGCTCGGCGTCCAGGACTCCGCCAACGCGCTCCGCGACGGCAAGATCGACGCGTTCTTCTTCAGCGGCGGTCTTCCGGTGCCGGCGGTCCTCGATCTCTCGACCGCGACGAAGATCAAGGTCCTCGACCTCACCGACAGCGTGAAGAAGATGTCGGACAAGTACGGCCCGCTCTACTTCACCATCAAGATCCCGAAGACGACCTACAACACCGCGGCCGACGTCACGGTCTCGGGTGTCGCGAACCTGCTCGTCGTGCCGTCGGGCTTCGACCCTGCGCTCGCGCAGGCGATCCTCGCGACGATGTTCGAGAACAAGTCGGACCTGGCGAAGGTCCACGTCGCGGCGAACGACCTCACGCTTGAAACGGCGACGGTGGGATCGTCGATCGACTTCCACCAGGGAGCCATCGACTATTACAAGTCCAAGGGCGCCTGGAAGAAATAGCGTCCTCTACCTCGCGCTCGCGGTCGTCGTGACGACGGGGGTGGCGCTCGCCACCCCCGTCTCCGTCGTCGCGGTGAGCGACGGCGCGAGGGAGCTCCTCGGCCCGTGGGACCTGGCGGAGCCGCTCGAGTACAGCTACCGGCAGTCGATCTACGAGGTGCCCGTCTACGAGGAGTTCAGCCGTGGCCCCGGCGGCTTCGCCTACCTCGAGGTCCGCTCGCCCGACATCCGCTCCATCGAGTACTTCGGCTGGCGCGGAGTCGAGCCGCACCGGGCGGCCGACGGCCTCTGGGCCGCGTACCCTCCCACGAGCGAAGTGCCGGACCTCCTCATCCGCGTCACTCCCGCCGGCCAGCAGCGCCTGCGGACCGCGCGCTGGACCCTGGAGCTGCGGCCCGCGTTCGGCGAGACGGTCGTCCACGTGACTGCCACGCGGCGGCCGCTGGTGCTCGCGCTCCTCGAAGGAACTCGATGAGTCAAGGCGGGGGTCCGAGGGGCAGGGGCCCCGGGGGCAGGGGCCCCCGGGCGCGAAGCGACAGCCCCCTCGACGCACCCGAGGTCATCGCGCGACCGGACCTCGAAGCGGTCCTCGCCGACGAGAAGACGAAGGAGCTCATCGAGGAGTACGAGAGCGAGGCGAAGACACGGACGCTCACGGGCGCATGGGCCCGGGCCGTCACGGTCCTGTCGGTCGCCACCACGCTGTTCGCGCTCTACTACGCGGCCGCCGGCGCGGAGATCCCGCTCACGCACGTCGTCCTCGTCCCGACCTTCCGGCTCTTCGGCCAGACGATCACGACGCCGCAGATCTACGTGATGCTCTTCCTCACCGCGATCCTCGTGCTCACCTTCATCCTCTACCCCGCGCACCCGCGTTTCCTGAAGCGCGTCAGCCTCATCGATGTTCCGCTCATCGTCGCCTCGATCGCGATCACGGCGTACGTCCTCCTCTTCTTCGACCAGGTCATCTACCACGTGAACAGCCCCACGCCGACGGACTTCGTGTTCGGCGTGATCGCGATCCTCACCGTGCTCGAGGCGGGGCGCCGGACGATCGGCTGGCACCTCCCGGCGCTCGGCCTCGCCGCGATCGCCTACGCGTACTTCGCCGACTTCATGCCCGGTCCGTTCCACGGGCCGCCGAAGGACCTCGACGACATCGTGTCGAACCAGTACCTCGGGCTCGACGGGATGCTCGGCACGCCGCTGCAGGTGGCCGCGACGTTCATCATCCTGTTCACGATCTACGGCGCGATCCTCGACTACACCGGCGCCGGAAAGTTCTACGTCGATCTCGCGTTCGCGCTCACCGGCAGGCGGCCGACCGGCGCGGCCCGCACCGTCACGGTCGCGTCGTTCCTCCT
>Ga0209689_1000857_pt1 | contig 22056 bp, 16 predicted proteins | sample GraSoiAngelo_149_FD_187119 | JGI IMG/M metagenome (GOLD analysis project Ga0209689, IMG submission 187119) | Grasslands soil microbial communities from the Angelo Coastal Reserve, California, USA - 14_1009_09_30cm (SPAdes) (version 2) | ecosystem: Environmental > Terrestrial > Soil > Grasslands ... | reverse complement strand
CGCTCGCACTCTTGCTTGTATCGCGCACTGATGTTGCCGTGAGGGTCACCGTGGGGTTGGCCGGCACCGTTCCCGGAGCCGTGTAGGTAACCGTCGTGGGCGTTTGTCCGGAGAGCGCTCCGCAACCAGGCGCGCAGCTGCTGCCGGACTGCGTCAGACTCCAGGTGACACCCTGGTTTGCGGGATCATTGGCCACCGTAGCCGTAAATTGCCGTGCCGTCGAAACGTTCAACGAGGCGCTAGTGGGTGAGATGGTGACCGACACGGGCGATGTTGATGTTACCGTGATTGTTGCACTGGCTGATCTGGTGCTATTCGAGACCGAGGTTGCTGTGAGTGTCACCGTGGGATTGGCCGGCACCGTTGCCGGGGCCGTGTAGGTAATTGGCACTCCGGACGCGCTCGAAGTTGCCGAGAGTGTTCCGCAAGCACTGCCGCTGCATCCGGCACCAGCAAGCGTCCAGCGCACCCCGCGATTTCTCCAGTCTCTTCGAACCGTGGCTGTAAATTGTTGCTTGCCCGTGCCAGCTTGCACGCTCGCACTCGTAGGGGACACGCTTACGGTGATGTGCGTCTGCGCCGCGCTTCCCGGTGCGTACATAAAAGCAACGAGTCCAAACGCCATCATCGCTGTCGTGGCGAGTTTCCCTACTGAAATCCAATTCGAATGAGCAAGCATGGGCTCCCCTTTCGGCCTGACCTGGCACAGACTCGGTACCATTTGCGAACAGGGGATCAGCTGGGGCGAATCCTCGTGGCAGATTATATCCGAGACTGCTTCACAGACTGGCATGCGATTTCGCCGTGCGTCCCAAAGAGCAAATAGAACAAATGGGCCGGCCTACCGCGAACACATGCGATTTCGCGGCAGGGCCAAATCAAGTTAGAATTGAGGGGAATGCTTACACAGATCGAGGGTTTTGACGCTGCTGCTAGCCGCCATCCGCGCCGCAAAACTTACGGCGTGAAGGTCGGACACGTGCGCGTCGGCGGAGGCGCGCCCATCGTCGTGCAGTCCATGACCAACACGGACACCGCCGACATCGAGACGACGCTGCAGCAGACTTTGGAGCTGGCCGAAGCTGGGTCGGAGATTGTGCGTTGGACAGTGAACGTGCCGGAAGCGGCAGCGGCGGTTCCGGAGATCAAAAAACGGATGCGCGATGCCGGGTGCGACGCTCCCATCATCGGCGACTTTCATTACAACGGGCACGTACTTCTGACCAAGTCTCCTGAATGCGCGAAAGCGCTGGATAAATACCGGATCAACCCCGGCAATGTGGGGGCGGGGCAGCGGCGAGATGAACAGTTCTCCACCATCTGCAAGATCGCGCGCGACAACGGCAAGCCCGTTCGAATCGGCGTGAATGGCGGCTCGCTGAATCAAGAGCTGGTGATGCGCAAGATGCAGGAGAACACGGACAAGAATCTCGGCAAGGAATCCGAAGAGATTATCAACGATTGCATGGTGCTCTCCGCGCTGCAGTCCACCGAACTGGCCATCGAATCCGGGCTTCAGAAGGACCAGATCATTATTTCGTGCAAGACCTCGCGGCCGCGCGACCTCATCACCGTTTACCGCGATCTCTCCGCTAAGACCGAACAGCCGCTGCACTTGGGCCTTACGGAAGCGGGCATGGGCATGAAGGGGCAGATCTGGTCTGCGGCGTCTCTGGGCATTCTGCTGTACCAAGGCATCGGCGATACGATTCGAATCTCGCTGACACCGCGCCCCGGCGGGGATCGCCGCGAAGAGGTTTATGCCGCATGCGAACTGCTTCAGGCGCTCGGGCTACGTTCCTTTGCGCCCAGCGTGACCGCGTGCCCCGGATGCGGGCGCACCACCAGCACCACGTTTCAAGAATTGGCGGAAAGCGTGCAGGGCTACATCCGGGACATGATGCCGGTCTGGAAAACGCAGTATGAAGGTGTTGAGGAAATGACTCTTGCGGTGATGGGCTGCATCGTCAACGGCCCGGGCGAATCAAAAGCCGCCAACATCGGCATCAGCCTGCCCGGGACGGGCGAAGCGCCGCGCTGCCCGGTATACATCGACGGCAAAAAAGACGTCACGCTCGAAGGCACTTATGATCAGCTTGCCGTTGCGTTTCAGTCGCTCGTGGACAACTACATCGCGAAGAACTATCCGCGAAAGAGCGTCACTGTTTCTGCATAGCAGCCGCATCCTTCGACCGAGCGTTTCTGCCCAAGGCTCATTCCATCCGTGCTTGACCCGAACGCCCTAGATCCTCCAACGATGCTCCCGGATGACCGCGCGCTTGCACTCGTGCGGCTGCGGCCGAGCCTGCGATAGGGAATGCCGTTTTCGGCGCCAGCGGCCCAGAATTCAGCGCCGGCCACGCCGGCTAGGAGTGACGTGGACAGCATGGCGCTCAGGAACTCGCGGCGAGTAAAGCCATCGGAGTCGGTTTCGAGGGTTGCATGCGTGGGGCGGTCCATCAAGAGTCCCTCCCGAAAGCGCTCAGCGTAATTGCCAGGAGCGGAAAGTGCAAGGCGAAGTTTGCGGTCTTAATTTCCCAACCTGAGGTCTCTCGAGTAGCGGCGGCGATGCGCCTCGCTGATATGCTAGAATTTCGCTGTCGTTCGAACGCCCGAATTACAGGAAATCGCCTTGAAAATCAGCCGGGAAGATGTGTTGCGCGTGGCGGAGCTGGCCTACCTCGACTTGAGCGAGGCCGAGTTGGAGACCTACCGCGCGCAAATCGACGAGATCTTGGAATATATCGGAAAATTGAACGAGTTGGATACCGCCAAAGTCCAGCCCATGGCGCAAGTGCTCAGCGAAGACCAAACCGCGGATACCACGCTGCGCGAGGACCTGATTGTGCCGTGTGCGGTGGCTGAGGACGTCCTCAGGCACGCCCCGGATCCCGAACCTCCGTATTTCCGGGTGCCGAAAGTCATGGAGAGGTAGAGGATAGGGGTCCTGCTCTCGCCACCGTGTATTTCAGGCGAAGGCAACGCTCAGGCTCGAAAGGCAGCCCCAGCCTCGATTTGAAGAACCGGAAATCAAGAGGCGGAGGGCCCTAGATCCCCGGGCTAAGAACGCCGAGGCCTTAAGGCCTCTATGGCAAAGGAAAAGAAGAGAACCGGAGCAAGGGTCGAGCTAGCCATGACCACGAACTGGAGCATTGACGGAGTCAAAGACGCGCTGAGGGCGAAGAAAATCTCGGCGCGCGAGCTGGCTGCAGATTTTTATAAGCGCATCGAATCGCGGAATCCTCAGCTGAACGCTTTTCTGACGCTGTCGCCGGAACGGGCCCGCAGGCAAACGGACAGAATCGATGCGTTGGTGGCGGAAGGAAAGCCGCTCCCGCCGCTGGCCGGCGTGCCCGTGGCTGTCAAGGACGTCATCAGTACGCGCGGGATAAAGACGACGTGTGGCTCGAAGGTCTTAGAGAACTATGTTCCGCCGTACGATGCGACCGCGGTTGAGCGGCTGGAAGCAGCCGGCGCGGTCATCCTGGGCAAGACCAACTGCGACGAGTTTGCCATGGGAAGCTCGAATGAAAACTCAGCCTATGGGCCGGTGAAGAACCCGCTCGTCGAAGATCGCGTGCCGGGAGGATCGAGCGGAGGCTCGGCAGCGGCGGTGGCTGCCGGTCTAGCCGTAGCATCACTGGGGACAGATACGGGTGGTTCCATTCGACAGCCGGGATCGTTTTGTGGAATCCCTGCGATGATGGGGAGCTATGGCCGCGTTTCGCGGTATGGACTCATCGCGTTTGCGTCCTCACTGGACCGCATCGGCCCATTGGCGCGCAACGTGAAAGACGCCGCGGCCATCCTGCAAATCATCGCCGGGCGCGACCCGCAGGATTCGACTTCGACGACCGTGCCGGTTCCCGATTACCGGGAGGAACTTGGGAAGCCCGTGAAGGGGCTGCGGCTGGGCATCCCCAAGGAGTATTTCGCCGAAGGCATGGATGCGGGAGTGCGGAAGAAAATTGAGGCCGGCGTCGAAGTTTTCAGGAAACTGGGATGCTCATTGGTCGAAATTCACATGCCGCATACGGATTACGCCATCGCGGCGTACTACATCATCGCCACCGCGGAAGCCAGTTCCAACCTGGCGCGATACGACGGCGTGCGCTACGGATTGCGCGTGGATGACGATTCCCTGCTCGCTATGTATCGCAAGACGCGGGGTGCCGGATTTGGCGCGGAAGTAAAACGCCGCATCGTTCTCGGCACATATGTGCTCTCGGCGGGTTACTACGACGCCTATTACTTGAAAGGGCAGAAGGTTCGAGCGCTGATCGCCCAGGATTTCCGCGATGCGTTTACCAAGGTGGATGCCATTCTGACGCCAACTTCTCCGGTACCGGCGTTCAAATTGGGAGAGCGTACGGACGATCCACTCCAGATGTATCTTGCTGATATATATACAGTTACAGGATCGTTGGCGGGAGTCCCGGGGATCTCCGTTCCTTGCGGCATGATCGAGGGAAAGCTGCCCGTGGGCCTGCAAATCTTTGGGGCGCCATTTGCGGAGACGCGCGTCCTGCAACTGGCTTATGCCCTGGAGCAGGCTGGGGGAGCGGCCCTCTGATTCCTTTCCGCGCGGATGGGATGAGCCCGTTCATGATCCGATGATGATCGCGGAAAGCACTCGTCCTCGGGCAGGGAAGGCGCCCCGTGCCGCTCGAACCCCAGATGATCTGCGAAAGGACGGGATGCCGGTGGAATTGCGTGAAGTGCAGGAGCCTACGCTGGCATTTATCGAAGTGACCAAAGGCGGCGGCGCCTCCACAAAGGGAGTATGCCGCATCGTTTATGGGGACCGGAACGCGTAGGAGTGGCTTCAATTCTATCGCCTGGCATGAAATACTGCACACGAAGCAGATGCGAGAGATTGCCGTAACCCTACCGAAAACCGTAACAAGTTTGCATAAGTAGAACATTTTTACCATTCGCCGGCCTTTGCTTTCCCTTCGTACTATCTGTCCGCACAGCGATAAAGCGTGGAAAAATGCCTGTTTTATAAGGCTTTAGAGAGAAAGTACTAGACGGATGGTTTTTCCGAGACGGAACGGAACGACTATTGCTCTAGAAACAGTGCAGCGCATACGATGTCTACAGCATCAAAACGAAGTGTAGAAAAAAGTTAGAGCGGTGCAGAGGAGCTGGGCCATGGTCACCGTGAAGTCGAGCCAAAAAATCTTCACCGATTCGGAAGTCGCCAGCTTGACGGGTATTTGCGTCGAGCATGTGCACAACTTTGCCAAGAGCCGCCATTTGGGCTTCATCGCGCGGGCCGCGGAAGCGGCTGGCATCAGCGCCGATCAATGGCTGTTCACGCTTTCAGATCTGATGGTTTTGGTGACCCTGTTTCCGAAATGCACGCACTAAAGCATTAGAATTAAACGGACTTTTTCATGGCTCCCTGGCCTGGCCAGGGAGCCATTTGTGTTCCTGGGGAGTCCAAACGGCAGGTTGCAGGTCCGCCAGGCGCGGGAGTATGCTCGCCACAGGGACAAAAACCGGGCAGTCTCGCACGCTTGGCACATCATAGGATAAGGTCCATGGGATCACCCAGAATCGCGCTTGTCTATTGTGCCTTCCTGGCAAGCTGGGCCGGCTCACTTGCGTACTCCCGGTCGGCAGGCCGTACTTCAACGAAACAACAGCAGCCCACCGCAGAGAGGCAAGCCAGCAGCAGCGTTGGGCAGGCGGGAGTGCCTGCTTTGCCGCGAGCAAAGAAGCTGGTGCTGAAGGACGGAAGCTTTCAACTGGTCCGGGATTATCAGCGGCAGGGAGAACGAGTTCGCTACATGAGCGCGGAGCGGGGTGATTGGGAGGAGATCCCCGCCGCGATGGTGGATTGGGAGGCCACGTCACGGGCCGCGGCAGAGGAAAAAAGCGAACAGGATGCTCTGGCCAAAAAGATCCACGCGCAGGAGCAAGCCCAGAAAATTGAGACGGTTATGGACGTGGACGCGAGCCTGCAGGTGGCACCCGGTGTCTTCCTGCCGCCTGGAGAGGGGATGTTTCTCATCGACGGCAAATCCGTGAAGCCTCTCGAACAAGTGGGCTCCGAGATCAGGACGGACAAAAAGCAGTATCTGAAGCAGGTGCTTTCGCCCATTCCCATCGTTCCCAGCAAGCAAAACGTACAAATTCCCGGAACCAGGGCCAGCATCCGGGTAACGGATGGACAAGCGGAATTCTATTTGCGCGAGGCACCACCGGATCCGGAGCGCACTACGCCCATCGTGAAAAGCAGTCGGCCGGGCGAATCCGGGCCGGAAGTGGAGCTCGTGCGGGCGACCGTTAAGGGCCACACGCGTCAGTTGGAATCGATCAAGAAACTTTTCGGAGAACAGCTAGAGGAAAAGCGCGATACGATTTCGATCCAAAGATGGGAAATTGCGCCCACCGTCTTTCGCTTCACCTTGAGCGGGCCCCTGCCACCCGGCGAATATGCGCTGGCGGAGATACTGCCTGATGGAATGAACCTCTTCGTCTGGGATTTTGGGGTGGACCCGGCCACGAGCGCCAAGCCGACGGCGCCACTAAAGAAAAAAAACTAACTGCTGCCATCGACTGCGCCGAGTGAAATGGAGAAAGAATCTACATGCGCCGCGTTTCCACCGGAGCCGCGGACAGAACTTTCCTCAGAAGAGCCAGCACGTCTGATATGCGGAAGGGTTTTTGGAGACAGCAGGGCTCGGCAGTTCCCTCGGTAACTTCAACCAAGTCGCCGGTCATATAGATGAGCGCAGGTTTTTGCGACCCCGCGGCCCTGAGGATGCGGCTGGCGGCGTCGCGACCATTGACCATGAAGCCGCCGGAGGAAAGATTGAGGTCACAAAGAAACACGTCATAACTGAAGCGCCCTAGATGAGCCAGAGCTTGGTCGGTGGTCGCGGCACAATCCACGCGCAGACCCCGAGCAGAGAGGCCTTCCTGAAGAAGCATGCGCAGACTCTCTTCATCGTCGAGAACGAGTACCGCGCGGCCCACAAGAAGATCGGTCTCCGGTCGGACCGCCTCTGAAGAGGCGGCCCCGGTTTGGGAAGGTGCGGGAAGTGCGTCGGGATGCTGGTCGGGCGCGGCCGGGAGATAGATGGTAAAGGCCGAGCCGCCGGCGGGAAGTGTTTCGGCCTCGATGTTCCCTCCGTGCTCGCGAATGATGGACATGCAGATGCTGAGCCCCAGGCCGGTGCCGCCCCCGGGACGCTTGGTGGTGTAAAAGGGATCGAAGATGCGGGGAAGTGCTTCGGGGCGGACGCCCACGCCGTCATCCTGAACGGTGATGGTAATTTGCTTACCGGTGCGGCCCGCACGAATCTGGATTCGGCCGTGGTCACGAACTTCGCGGATGGCCTGCTCGGCGTTGGTAACCAGGTTCAGAAAGACCTGAATAAGCTGGTTGGCGTCCCCGATGATGCCGGGAAGATCGGCCTGGGGATGAAAATCTAGTTCGATATTGTTGCGGCGTAAAGAATGCTCTTGCAACTGGAGAGTGCGATCGAGAAGGTTATTAAGGTCCAGGGGCTTTTTGTGCGGCGAAGCGGGACGTGAGAATTCCAGAAGATTCTGGACGATGCGCGCGGCGCGGCGGGCTTGCCGGTGGGTCAGTTCCAGTTGGTGCTTGGTGGAATCATCGGCTCCTGGGCGATCGCGGAGAAGCTCGGTAACGCCCAGGATGGCAGTAAGGGGATTATTCAGCTCATGGGCGACGCCGGCAAGCATCTGCCCCATGGCAGCAAGTTTCTCGGCCTGAATGAGCTGTTCTTCCAGACGCTTGAGATCGGTAACGTCGCGGCCGGAGAGAACCACGCCCTCGATATGGCCCTGTTCATCGGATAAAGGACTGAAATTGAAGCGAATCCGGCGCCACTCTCCCAACTTGTGGCGCGCGCGAATTTCCATAGACGCGAAGGTCTGCTTGCCGTTGATGAGGTTTTTGTACAGCGCGAGGAGAGCGGGCAAGTCCTCAGGATGGGTGCGGTCGCCAAATTCCATGTGCTGCGCGTCTTCGACGTCGTAACCGAGCACCTCTCGGCAACGAGGGCTGACAAATGTGTAATGGGCTGCCGTATCAAGCACCAGGATGAGATCGGGGAAGCTGTCGACCAGGCGGCGGGCAAATTCCTGCTGCTGATGGAGGCGGCGTTCCATCTCACGGCGCTCGGTGATGTCCATGAGCGCACCCTGATAGCGCACCACGCGTCCGGCATTGTCGCGAACGGCCGCAGCGGTATTCAGGCACACGATGGAAGTGCCGTCCTTGCAAATCAGGGTGATCTCCCGGCCCTGGATCATGGGCTGACGGTCGACCTCGGCCTGAACGATCTTTCGTTCTGCCTGGTCCACGAAGACTTCGGCAACTCGTTTCTTCACCAATTCTTCCCTGGAATCGTAGCCCAGCATGCGCACCAGCGCAGGATTGACGTCCACAATGGTCCCGTCCGGGGTGGTGATGTAGATGCCTTCTTGGAGCGTTTCGAAGAGTTCCGTAAAGCGGGCTTCGTTCTTGCGCAGTGCGGTGACGTCGCGCCCCAAAACGGTAATGCCGTGGATTTCGCCGTCGCGCATCATGGCATGGGCGACACAATCGAAGTAAAAGAGCGTCGCTTCTGCCTTCAGCCGCACCTGAACAACACCGGACCATTGGCGGTGTTCCATGAACCGGGGCATGGCGCGCCGCAAAAGCTCGGATCCCTCCTCGCCGCCCTCCTCCAAGAAATCAGTGATGGGCTTGCCGATAATTTGCTGGAAGGGCAGGCCCACGAGATCGGAAAAACTGCGGTTGACGGCTCGAATCTGTCCCTCCAGCGTAAGGGCCAGCAGAACGTCATCGAAAGAGTCGATCAGGTCACGATAGCCCTGCTGAGACCGAGAGATGATCTCGAATAGCTGTCCGAGCTGTTTTTCGCTGGGAGGGGCCTCCGCGCGCTGCTCCAGCCCGCGCATCAGGCCACGCATTTCGGAGAGCTCCTGTGTCTTCTTCCACGTGTATAGGCCGAAGAGAATGATGAGCAAGACGAGAAAGACCGGCAATTTCTCGAAGCCGTGCGCCAGAGAGCGGACGGAGTCCCAAGACGTCCAGGCGTAAGCCAGCGCCAGGAGAAAGAGAACACCGCGGGTGAGCCACCAGAGTTCGCTCTGCCGCTTTTCGAAGTGCTCGAAGCGCGAGGAGATGACGGAACGCGGGATGCTGCCTGTTGAAGAGTCTGCGGTGCTGCGGCGGGTGCTGTGGTTTTCGTCGAGCATAAACGTAGGCAGGACCTGCCGAATCAGGAATCGCCACGCATAGATACGACTCTATTGTAGGAACTCCGACCGGATTTCAGCAATCAAAGCGGACACGGGAAGTTCCTGAAGGACAACTCGACGGGTGGCCTCGAAGCAAGAGCGGTCTTTCGATGCGCTCCAGAACCGGCCCACAGCAGCTTTAGCCCTCCGTGGCAGCGTCCGCCTCGGTATCCTTCTGGAGGAAGTCCAGCGCGGCCGCTTCTTCGGCAGTGAGCTCGGCGGCTTCCGGAATCTCCTCCATGGGAGCGGGAGCGGGCATTTCCGTCAGCAACTGAATACTGCGGTAGTGCTCGAGGCCCGTACCGGCGGGGATGAGCCGGCCCATGATGACGTTTTCCTTGAGGCCGCGGAGATAGTCCACTTTGCCGGCCACGGCCGCTTCCGTGAGGACGCGGGTGGTCTCCTGGAAGCTTGCGGCGGAGATGAACGAATCGGTCGAGAGCGACGCCTTGGTGATACCCAGAAGGAGCGGACGGCCCGTTGCTGGGCGGCCGCCGTCGGCGATGACGCGATCGTTCTCCTCGCGGAAGCGGAACTTGTCCACCTGCTCTTCGAGGAGGAAGGTTGTGTCACCCACGTCTTCGACCTTGACCCAACGCATCATCTGGCGCGAGATCGTCTCGATGTGCTTGTCGTTGATGTTCACACCCTGCAGACGGTAAACCTCTTGAATGGCATTAACCAGATACGATTGCGTGAACTTTTCGCCGAGGACGGCGAGCAAGTCGTGCAGGTTGAGCGGGCCATCGATAAGGGCCTCGCCGGCCTTGACGTGGTCACCTTCCTGAACGTTGATATGCACGCCGCGGGGGATGGAGTATTCCTTGCTGGTCTTGCCATCCTCGCTTTCGACGTAGACTTTGCGCATGCCCTTGGCGATATCGCCGTAGCGCACGCTGCCGTCGATTTCGCTGATGACGGCAGGATCCTTGGGCTTGCGAGTCTCGAAGAGCTCGACAACGCGCGGGAGACCACCGGTAATGTCCTTGGTCTTGGTGGTTTCACGCGGGATCTTCGCAAGTACGTCGCCGGCCTGCACCTCGTCGCCATCCTTGACCATCAAGTGAGCGCGGGATGGCATGAGGTATTTCTTGCGAACCTTGCCGGAGGAATCACGGACCAGAATCGCGGGCTGATGCTTCTCATCGCCCGGTGGCAGAGTGACGACGTCCTGCGAGAGACCGGTCACTTCGTCGACCTGCTCTTCGATGGTCAGGCCGGGACGCAGGTCGTCGAACTTCACCGAGCCGGCGGTTTCGGTGAGGATGGAGAAGGTGAAGGGATCCCATTCGGCGAGGATCTGACCGTGGGTGACGTGTTCACCGTCCTGAACGCGGAGGCGCGCTCCGTAAACGACGTGATAGCGCTCCTTCTCGCGGTTCTTTTCATCGACGATAGCGATCAGTCCGGCGCGGTTCATGGCGATGGAAGTGCCCCCACGGCCTTCGACGAACTTCATGTCTACAAACTTGACGACGCCGTTGTTGCGCGCTTCGAGCGTGGAGCGTTCGGAGACGCGCGTAGCGGTTCCGCCGATGTGGAAGGTGCGCATGGTCAGCTGCGTGCCGGGTTCGCCGATGGACTGCGCGGCGATGACGCCAACCGCTTCGCCCAGTTCGACCATGCGGCCGGTGGCGAGGTTGCGCCCGTAGCACAGCGCGCAAACGCCGCGGCGTGATTCGCAAGTGAGCACGGAACGGATACGCACGCGTTCGATACCCGCGCCCTGCACCTGGTTGGCAAGCTCCTCGGTGATTTCCTGGCTGACGTCCACGATGACGGTGCCCTCGAAGTCCTTGATCTTGTCGAGGGAAACGCGGCCCACGATGCGGTCGCGCAGCGGCTCGACTTCGACGCCGGCTTCGACAATGGGTTCAACGAAAATTCCATCCGAGGTGCCGCAATCGCGTTCGTTGATGATCACGTCCTGCGCGACATCGACAAGGCGGCGCGTGAGGTAGCCGGAATCGGCGGTCTTCAGCGCCGTGTCGGCCAAGCCCTTGCGCGCGCCGTGCGTCGAAATGAAGTACTGCAGCACGGTAAGACCTTCGCGGAAGTTCGAAGTGATGGGCGTTTCGATGACTTCGCCGGAAGGCTTGGCCATCAAACCACGCATCCCGGAAAGCTGGCGGATCTGCTGTTTCGAACCGCGCGCGCCGGAGTCCGCCATGACGTAGACGGGGTTGATGTTGCCCTCTTTGTCCTGATTCTCGAGGGCCTTGAACATTTCGTCGGCCACGCGCTCGGTAATGTCGCCCCAAATGGCGATGACCTTGTTGTAGCGCTCGCCATTGGTGATGGCGCCATCGAGGTACTGCTGCTGTACCTTGACAACTTCCTTTTCGGCGTTCTCCACCAGCTTGTACTTATCGCTGGGAATGAGCATGTCGTCGATGCCGATCGAAATGCCGGACTTGGTGGCATAGGTGAAACCCAACTCCTTCAAGTGATCGAGCAGGACGACGGTGTCTTCCAGGCCAAAGCGCAAGTATGCGTAATAGACAAGCTGCTGAACGCCCTTTTTCTTGAGCAGGCCGTTCACATAGGGGAATTTTTCCGGCAAGTGCGAATTGAAAATGACCCGCCCCACGGTCGTCTGGATAAACTGGCGCTCCATCTTTACGGGCACGGTGTGCGGCACGTCCTGGTTGTCGTACGCGGTGGTGAGGTCGATGACTTCACCGGTGTAGCGCAGACGAATGGGCGTGAGCAGTTCCACTTCCCCGGCTTCCAGCGCAAGGACCACTTCATCGGTGGCCCCGAAAACACGGCCTTCGCCCTTGGCTCCGGGCTTGTTCTTGGTCAGATAATAGATCCCCAGCACCATGTCCTGCGAGGGGACGGCCAGAGGCAGGCCGTGAGCAGGCGACAGGATATTGCGGGAGCTGAGCATGAGCACAGATGCTTCCACCTGAGATTCGGGCGAAAGCGGGATATGCACGGCCATCTGGTCGCCGTCGAAATCCGCGTTGAACGCGGTACACACGAGCGGGTGGATGCGGATGGCTTTGCCTTCGACGAGCACCGGTTCGAAGGCCTGAATGCCGAGGCGGTGGAGCGTCGGAGCGCGGTTGAGCATCACCGGATGTTCGCGAATGACGTCTTCGAGAATATCCCAAACGACAGCTTCCTGCTGCTCGACCATCTCCTTGGCTTGCTTGATGGTGGTGCAATGGCCCTGCGCTTCGAGCTTGTGATAGATGAACGGCTTGAAGAGCTCGAGCGCCATCTTCTTGGGCAGACCGCACTGATGGAGCTTCAACTCCGGGCCGACCACAATGACGGAGCGCCCGGAGTAGTCCACGCGCTTGCCGAGCAGGTTCTGGCGGAATCGACCCTGCTTGCCCTTGAGCGTGTCGCTGAGGGACTTGAGCGGGCGATTATTGGTTCCGCGCAGTACCCGGCCGCGGCGGCCGTTGTCGAATAGCGCGTCGACCGCTTCCTGCAGCATGCGCTTTTCGTTGCGCACGATGACGTCCGGCGCGCGCAGCTCCATGAGCTTCTTCAACCGGTTGTTGCGGTTGATGACCCGGCGATAAAGATCGTTCAAGTCGGAAGTCGCGAAGCGGCCGCCGTCCAGAGGCACGAGCGGGCGCAACTCCGGCGGAAGAACCGGAATCACGTCGAGAATCATCCACTCCGGCTTATTGCCGCTCTTGCGGAACGCTTCGAGCACCTTGAGACGCTTGGCAAACTTGATGCGCTTCTGGAGCGACGGATCGGCCTTCATCTTTTCGCGCAGCTCTTCAGACAGCTTGTCCACTTCGACGCGGCGGAGAAGCTCCTTGATGGCTTCCGCGCCCATCTTGGCGGTGAACTGGCCGGGGTATTCCTTCTGCAGCTCCCGATATTTGTCTTCGAGCAGGACTTCGCGTTCGCGGAGCATGGCGACTTCGCCCGCATCCACAACCACAAAAGCTTCGAAATACAGTATGCGCTCGAGATCACGCATGGAAATGTCCAGCAAATAGCCGATGCGGCTGGGCAGGCCCTTGAAGAACCACACATGCGAGCAGGGCGAAGCCAGCTCGATGTGACCGAGGCGCTCGCGGCGGACCTTGCTCAAGGTGACCTCCACGCCGCACTTGTCGCAGATCACGCCGCGGTGCTTCATGCGCTTGTACTTGCCGCACAGGCACTCCCAGTCGGTGACCGGACCGAATATCTTGGCGCAGAACAGGCCGTCGCGTTCGGGTTTGAACGTGCGGTAGTTGATGGTTTCCGGTTTGGTCACTTCACCGTGAGACCAAGAGCGAATTTTTTCCGGACTCGCCAGGCTGATGCGGATGGAATCGAAATCGGCGATCAAACTGGCGCGATCATAAGGGCTGCTGCGATACAAGGTTGTTTCCTCCCTCCCCAGCTTTCGCCGGGGCCGCGGTCCGGTGACTTCGACTGAAGTACACCGCACCGGCTGAGAACCCCACTACCGAAACTACAAACTCGACTTGCTTGCCAAGTAGGGGCGCAGCCTGCCGCGTCCCTACCAAGATCATCCCCGCCTAGTCCGCGGCTTTGTCCGCCGGCGGCTTTTGCCGCTTCATCAGCTCGACGTCCAGGCAGAGCGACTGCAACTCGCGGACCAGGACGTTGAACGATTCGGGCACGCCAGGCTCGATGCCCGGTTCGCCCTTGACGATGGCCTCGTAAATCTTGGCGCGGCCATAGACGTCGTCCGACTTCGCGGTGAGCAGTTCCTGCAGGATGTGCGCTGCGCCGTAGGCTTCCAGTGCCCAGACTTCCATTTCGCCGAAGCGCTGGCCGCCGAACTGCGCCTTGCCGCCGAGCGGCTGCTGCGTGATGAGCGAGTACGGGCCGATGGAGCGCGCGTGAATCTTGTCGTCGACCAGATGCGAAAGCTTAAGCATGTAGATGTAGCCGACGGTGACCGGCTGGTCGAACTGGTCGCCGCTCATGCCGTCGAACAGGTTGATCTTGCCGGCGTGCGGCAGGCCTGCGACTTCCAGTAGATGGCGGATTTCCGGTTCGCGCGCGCCGTCGAAAACCGGCGTGGCGAAGGGAATACCTTCGCGGAAGCCCTCGGCGTACTCCAGCAACTCATCGTCACTGAGTTTCGCGAGCGTCTTCCACACCGCGGTCTCCGTAAACACTTCCCGGAACCAGCGGCGCAGCGCTTCGGCCTTCACTTCCTTGCTGAGCAGTCGCTTGAGGCTGTTGCCCAGCTCTTTGGCGGCCCATCCCAGGTGTGTCTCCAGAATCTGGCCGACATTCATACGCGAAGGAACGCCCAGCGGATTGAGAACGATCTCGACCGGGGTGCCGTCCGGCATGTACGGCATGTCCTCCTGCGGCACGATGCGCGCGATGACGCCCTTGTTGCCGTGGCGGCCGGCCATCTTGTCGCCGATGGAGAGCTTGCGCTTCATGGCGATATAGGCCTTGACCAGCTTGATGACCCCGGGGGGCAGCTCGTCGCCCTTTTTGAGCTTGTCCTTGCGCTCCTCGGTGATCTTGCGGAGCACGTCGATCTGCCGCGAGGTCATCTCCTCGACTTCTTCGATCTTCTCGATGAGCAGCGGGTCCTTTTCGTTGAGCTTCAGGCGCTTGAGGTTGCGCGTGGAGATTTTCTCGATGATCTCGCGGGTCAGCTCGACGCCCTTGGTCAACAGGCGCTTGTTGGTCTTCTCGTCGTGCAGGTCGGCCTGGAGAATCTTGCCACCCAGAAGATCCGAGAGGCGCTTGAGGCGCTCATCGGTGAGGATGCGGATTTCATCGGCGAGGTTCTTTTCCAGTTTGAAAACCTGCGTGGCTTCGATGGCCTTGTGGCGCTCGTCCTTCTCTCCGCCCTTGCGAGTGAAGATCTTGACGTCCACGATGGTGCCCTCGATGCCTGGTGGGCAATAGAGCGACGCGTCGCGAACATCGCCGGCCTTTTCGCCAAAGATGGCGCGGAGCAGTTTTTCTTCCGGCGTGAGCGTGGTCTCGCCCTTGGGCGTGACTTTGCCGACGAGGATGTCTCCCGGCTTCACCACCGCACCGATGCGGATGACGCCGCTTTCGTCGAGGTTGCGGAGGAACGACTCGCTGATGTTGGGAATATCGCGGGTGACTTCCTCGGGGCCGAGCTTGGTGTCGCGCGCTTCGATTTCGTACTCCTCGATGTGAATGGAAGTGTAGTAATCGTCTTTGACCAGCTTTTCGCTGACCAGAATGGCGTCTTCGAAGTTGTACCCGCGCCAGGGTACGAAGGCCACCAGCACGTTGCGGCCAAGGGCCAGCTCACCGCGCTCCGTGCACGGACCGTCGGCCAGAACCTGGCCTTTCTTCACGCGGTCGCCCACGCGAACCAGCGGCTTCTGGCTGATGCAAGTGTTCTGGTTGGAACGCTTGAATTTGATGAGCTGATAGATGTCCGCGCCCACTTCGCGGCTCAGCACGCCGGAGTGATCGGATTCCACGCGCACGATGATGCGCTCGGAGTCCACTTGATCGACGATGCCTTCGCGTTTGCAGAGCACAACCGCGCCGGAATCGCGCGCCGTGACGCGCTCCATGCCGGTGCCGACGAGCGGCGCTTCACCCTTGATGAGCGGCACCGCCTGGCGCTGCATGTTGGAACCCATGAGCGCGCGGTTGGCGTCGTCGTTCTCCAGGAACGGAATCAGGCTGGCAGCCACGGAAACGAGCTGTTTCGGCGAAACGTCGACGTAATCGACCTCGTCGCGGCTCTTCAAAACGAAGTTCCCGGCTTGCCGACAGTTGACCAGCTCCGTGGTGATCTTCAAGCGGTCATCGAGCGAAACGTTGGCCTGCGCCACGACGTACTTGTCTTCTTCCCAGGCAGAGAGATAAAAGCAGTACGGCTCGTAAACGACCTTGCGGCGCTTGAGTTCTTCGTTGAGCTCTTCGACCTTGTCCTTCTCGACGATTTCACCGGCCTTAAATTCGCTGTCACCGGCGTTGACGATGTGCACGTAGTCGATGATGCGGCCGCCCTTGACCTTGCGGTAGGGCGATTCGATGAATCCGTAGTCGTTGATGCGCGCAAAGCAGCTCAACGAGCTGATTAGGCCGATGTTGGGGCCTTCCGGCGTCTCAATCGGGCAGATACGGCCGTAGTGCGTGGGGTGCACGTCGCGCACTTCAAATCCCGCGCGCTCGCGCGAGAGACCCCCCGGCCCAAGAGCCGAGAGACGCCGCTTGTGGGTGATTTCGCTGAGCGGGTTGGTTTGGTCCATGAACTGGCTGAGCTGCGACGAACCGAAGAATTCGCGGATCGCGGCCATCACCGGCTTGGCGTTCACCAGGTCGTGCGGCATGGCCGTCGACATTTCCTGGTACACGCTCATCTTTTCCTTGATGGCCCGTTCCATGCGGACCAGGCCGATGCGGAACTGGTTTTCCAGCAGCTCGCCAACCGCGCGAACGCGGCGGTTGCCGAGATGATCGATGTCGTCCACCACGCCGATGCTCTTCCGCAGTTTGAACAGATACTTAATCGCCGAAACGAAGTCCGGCGCATCCAGCGTGCGGTTATCCAGTGGCGTGTCCAGGCCCATCTTGATGTTGAACTTCAAGCGGCCCACGCGGCTGAAATCGTACTTGCGGGGATCAAAGAACATGCCCCGGAAAAGGTTCGTGGCCGTCTCCAGCGTGGGTGGATCGCCGGGACGCAGCTTGCGGTAAATTTCGATCAGCGCTTCCTTGGACGAGCGGATCGAATCCTTGTCCAGCGTGCGCGAGAGCACCAGGCCGATGTCGTCGCGCTCCGGAAAGAACACGTCCACTTCGGTGATGCCGCCTTCGGCAAACGCCTGCCAGAGCTCGGCGGTCAGCGGCTTGTTGGCTTCGAGCAAGACTTCCCCAGTCTGGCGATTGACGACATCGGCGACGCTGTAGGCCCCCTCCAGGTCGGCCAGCGCGGCGCGCACCTGGGAAATCTTCGCCTTGATTAGTTCCTTGAAGAGATTTTCGGTAATGCGCTTGTGCGCACCGACAATCACTTCATCCGATTTCGGATTGCGGATCTCGTGGGCCAGCTTGCGCTCCACAATTCCGGGAGAAACGTTCCAGTACAGGTCCTTGTCACGCAGCGAGATGCGCTCGACTTGATAGAACGTGCGCAGAATGTCCTCGTTGGACTTCATGCCCAGCGCGCGCAGGAAGATCGAGCCGAGGAACTTGCGCTTGCGGTCGATGCGCACATACAGAATGTTTTTCGTGTCGTATTCGAATTCCACCCACGACCCGCGGTAGGGAATGATTTTTCCGAGGAAGTAGGTGCGGTTGTTGGCGCTCTCAAAGAAAACGCCCGGCGAGCGGTGCAACTGGGAAACGATGACGCGCTCGGTGCCGTTGATGATGAACGTGCCGTTCTCGGTCATCAGCGGAATGTCGCCGTAGAAAACTTCCTGCTCCTTGATGTCGCGGATGGTCTTCGTGCCGGTATCGGGATCCTTGTCATAAATGGTCAGACGGATGGTCACCTTGAGAGGCGCGGAATAGGTCATGCCGCGCTCCTGGCACTCGTTCACGTCGTACTTCAGCTGCATAGCCACCGGGTCACCGCACTTGTTGCAAAAGGTCGGCGTGTTCTTGTTGAACGTGCCGCACTTGTGGCAGATGACGTCGCCGGTCTGATACGGATTGGTGACCACCGACGCGCCGCAATTGCGGCACGTCGCGCGGAGGTGGTGCAGGCCCTTCAGGTTGCCGCACTTGCACTCCCAGTTGCCGATCGAGTAGTCCACGAATTCCAGCTGCGACATCTCGCGGAAGTCCCTGATGGGAAACACGGAAGTGAACACCGACTGAAGCCCGCCGTCATCGCGCTCGCTGGGCAGAAGGTCCATCTGCAGAAAGCGCTGATACGACTTCATCTGGACTTCAATCAAGTTGGGAATCTGGATGGAGCCCTGGATTTTTGCGAAATCCAAACGCTGGCGTTCCCGGACGTGCTGATTGCTATTCGGCATGCGTGATCTACCTCATCCCTTTTGGGCAGAGAACGGAGAAACGGACGAAGGACACAGCACCGCGTCGCGAAACGACCTGCCCGGGATCGCTCGACACACGGCTGCGGGGGGCCCAAAAAGGGCCCGTGGCTCTGTAACCAGTACCGGTCTGGACTTGCGTACGTGAATTCCTTTGACGCGGTCCGCCCGCTTGCGCCGCGCCGCCGCACGAAAAACCGTACCGCCAAACAAGTTCGCTGCTGGCCGCCGCCTGGCGGGGGCCAGCAAACTACTTGATCTCGACTTTGGCGCCGGCCTCTTCGAACTTCTTCTTGATCGAGGCTGCTTCGTCCTTATTGACGCCTTCCTTGACGGTCTTCGGAGCGCCATCCACCAGGTCCTTGGCTTCTTTGAGGCCCAGGCTGGTGACTTCGCGGACCGCTTTAATGACGTTGATCTTGTTGCCACCAACGTCGGTGAGCACGACGGAGAATTCCGTCTTCTCTTCCGCCGGTGCCGCACCACCGGCGGCCGCCCCGCCGCCGGCCGCCACAACGGTGGCCGCCGCCGCAGAGACGCCGAAGGTTTCTTCCATCTTCTTCACCAGGTCGGACGCTTCCAGCAGCGTGAGCCCCTTGATTTCTTCCAGGATCGTATCGACTTTCGACATGACTCTTTCTTCTCCTCTCAATTCTAGAAATTAAACTTACTGGGCCGCTTCGGGAACCGGTTCAGCACGTGGTGCCCGACCAGCCTCGCCGGACGCAAACTTGTTGGCCTTGATGGCTTCGCTGACGGTCACCGCCAGGTTACGCGGCAAGGCGTTCAGAGCCATGGCGATGCGCTGCGCCGGAGCGTTCAGCAGGAACATGATCTTGCTGATCAACTCCTCCTTCGACGGGAGATTGGCAAGCTGTTGAATCTCGGCGATGGAAATCACGCGGCCTTCGACCACTCCGGACTTGAACTGAAACGCCGGGACGTCTTTGGCCACCTTGGTGAGCGCCTTGGCCAGCGCCACCGGATCGGCCGCGGTGTAGGCGATCGAATTCGTTCCCCTCAGGTTCTTGAGCAGGTTCTCGGCGAGGGTGCCCGCGCCGGCACGCTCCGCGAGGGTGTTCTTCACCACCTTGTACTTGCCGCCCGCGGCCTGCACGGCGCGGCGCAGCTTGGTGTCGTCTTCGACGGTGATGCCTTGAAAGGTCGAGAGAATGACCGTCGATACTTTGGCAAGCTCGGTTTTGAGCTTGTCGAGATCCTGCTGTTTTTCACTGCGCTTCTTCATCGTTTCGCTCCGCTGGCTTGGTTTGCTCGACTACGCGGCGGCGGCCATCGCTTCTACGTCGGCCAAGTCAATGGTGATGCCCGGACCCATGGTCGAAGTCATGGTGATTTTCTTGACGTATTTGCCCTTGGCTGCGGCAGGCTTGGCTTTCACCACCGCCTCAATGACCGCTTGGGCGTTCTCGGCCAGCTTCGCGCCGTCAAACTGAATTTTGCCGATCGGACAGTGCACGATACCAGCCTTGTCGACACGGAATTCCACTTTGCCAGCCTTTACTTCCTTGATCGCCTTGGCGACCTCGAAGGTGACCGTACCGGTCTTGGGGTTGGGCATCAGCCCGCGCGGGCCGAGCACCTTACCCAGCTTTCCGGCGGAGCGCATCATGTCCGGCGTGGCGATCACCGCGTCGTAATCCGTCCAGCCTTCCATGATTTTCTGCACGATTTCGTCGCCGCCAACGAAGTCCGCCCCGGCTTCCTGCGCTTCGCGAACCTTGTCACCGCCGGCAATCACCAGCACGCGAACGCTCTTGCCAAGTCCGTTGGGCAAACCCACGGTGCCGCGCACGACCTGGTCGGAATGTTTGGGATCAACGCCCAAATTGATGGCCAGCTCGACGGTTTCGTTGAATTTCGTGTGATGCGTCTTCTTCAGAAGTTCGGCCGCCTCTCGGAGCTTATAGGGGCGCAGTTGTACCAACTTACGCGCTTTCTCCACGTTCTTGCCTGATTTCTTTGCCATTGCTGCTACTCCTTTACCCCCAACCCGCCATGCGGGTGAGGGGTGCGATCGCGTAGCGCCCGAACTTCTAGGCTTCCACGACTTCCAGGCCCATATTGCGTGCCGTACCCATTACCGTGCGCACTGCGGAGTCCAGATTGGTGGTGTTGAGATCGACAAGCTTGATCTTGGCAATTTCCTCGACTTGCTTTCTTGTAACTTTGCCGACTTTGTTGCGGTTCGGTTCGGCGGAACCCTTGGCGATGTTGGCGGCGCGCTTCAGCAGGACCGAAGCCGGCGGCGTCTTCAGGATGAAGGTGAAGGTACGGTCGGTGTAGACCGTCACGAGCACGGGGAAAATCATCCCGTCCGGCTCCTTGGAAGTCTTGGCGTTGAACTGCTTGCAGAAATCCATGATGTTCAGGCCGTGCGGGCCGAGTGCGGTGCCGACCGGTGGCGCCGGAGTGGCCTTCCCCGCGGTCAGTTGCAGCTTGATGGTTGTTTGAATCTTCTTTGCCATGTGCTTACCTCAAATCTCTTTTACCGCGATTTTGCTAGCCGAGCTTCTCCACGCTTGCGAAATCCAGTTCCACCGGCGTGGAGCGTCCAAAAATCGTTACCGAGACTTTCAGCCGGCTGTGATCGTTGTCGATCTCTTCCACGCTTCCATTGAAATTCGCAAACGGCCCGTCCACGATGCGCACCTGCTCGTTGCGCTCAAAAACCACCCTCGGCTTGGGGCGGTCCTGCGGCGTGTGCACGCGATTGATGATGCCGTCGACTTCCGCTTCGCTCAACGGCGACGGCGACGTGGCCGAACCCACAAAGCCGGTGACGCGCGGCGTGGAGCGCACGGTGTGCCAAGTGTTTTCGTCCAGGTCCATTTCCACCAGAACATACCCGGGATAGGACATGCGCGACGAAACTACCTTCTTGCCGCCACGCACCTCGACGACTTCCTCCATGGGGATCAGCACGCGGCCGATCTTGTCCTGCAGGCTGAAGGCAGCCACCCGGCTCTCCAGGCTTTCTTTGACTTTCTTCTCAAAGCCCGAGTAGGTATGGATGATGTACCACTGCATGCCCATCGACTTGCGGTCCCCTCTAACCGCCAAACCTTTTGAAAACGTACGCCACACCCATCTGCACCAGCTTATCCACCACCGCGAGAAACACTCCAAAAAACGCCACCGTGGCGATCACCACCCAGGTGGTAGCGATCACGTCTTCGCGGCTCGGCCAGGTGACCTGCTTCATCTCCACGCGCACGTCGCGCAGGAATTCGCGCGTGTTGGCGACCGTGCCGGTGACCTTGCTCCCTAACTCGGAGCCCATTCCGCCTTGCGATTCTTCACTGCCCGTTTTCACCGTCCGCGTGGCCATGAATCCTCATTCGTTCCTAAGGACAGAGAAAACCTCTGTCCCACTCAACGCTGGCAGGGGAGGAGGGATTCGAACCCCCATACCCGGTTTTGGAGACCGGAGTCCTAACCGTTGGACGACTCCCCTAAATTCAAAACCGGCCTGTCCCTCGCCCCTGCGGAAGAAACTTACTTTACTTCCTTGTGTGCCGTTTGCTTGCGGCACGTGTTGCAGAATTTCTTCGTTTCCAATCGCTCGGTATGCTTCTTTTTGTTTTTCGTCGTTGTGTAATTGCGATTCTTGCACTCGCCGCACTGCAAGGTAATGATCTCGCGCATCGCTCAATCCTTTCGCGCTCCGGCGCGCTATTCGATGATTTCCGTGACGGCCCCGGCGCCGACGGTGTGACCGCCTTCGCGAATGGCGAACCGCAGCCCTTTCTCCAGCGCCACCGGCGTGATCAAAGTCACTTCGCAGCTCACGTTATCG
>Ga0209689_1000850_pt1 | contig 22094 bp, 20 predicted proteins | sample GraSoiAngelo_149_FD_187119 | JGI IMG/M metagenome (GOLD analysis project Ga0209689, IMG submission 187119) | Grasslands soil microbial communities from the Angelo Coastal Reserve, California, USA - 14_1009_09_30cm (SPAdes) (version 2) | ecosystem: Environmental > Terrestrial > Soil > Grasslands ... | reverse complement strand
ATGTTTTCGCGCGGAACGCGCACGTTGGTAAATTTCACAATGCCGTTGTAAAGCGCACGCAGTCCCATGAAATGGCAGCGATACGTGATCTCGAGACCAGGCGAATCGACATCGACAATGAACGCAGTGATTTGCTTGCGTTCCCTGCCGTTGACGATTTTTGGAGCCGTTCGGGCCATGACCACGAGCACGCCCGCTTTAATTAAGTTTGTGCACCAGAGTTTTTCGCCGTTGAGGATGAACACTGAGCCGTCTTCGGTCGGCTCGGCGCGGAGACTCATGTTCGCCGGATCCGAGCCGGCATTCCATTCCGTCAGCGCGAAGGCAGAAATCTCGTGGCGCGCGACGCGCGGCAGATATTTTTTCTTTTGTTCCTCAGTCCCAAAAAGGAGCAACGGTTGCGGCACGCCGATCGATTGATGCGCAGAGACGAGCGCGGTGACATTTGCATCCCAGCTTCCGAGCAACATCGCCGCGCGTCCGTAATTGACCTGTGATAAACCGAGGCCGCCGTACTGCTTCGGGATTTTAACCCCGAACGCACCCATCGCGAAAAGATCGTCGATGTTCTTTTGCGGTATTTCGCCCGTCCGATCGATTTCGTCGGCATCGATGTTTTCGCGCAGATATTTTTGCAGACTGGCAAGAAATTCCTCGCCCGCCGCGCGATCCTCGGCGGTTTGCGCCGGATAAGGATGGATCCGCGAGAAATCGTAGCGGCCGACAAACAGATTGCTGGCGAAACTGCCGCGGTCCTCGAGCGGATCGCGCGCGGCTTCCGCCAGCTCGAGCGCTTCGCGCTGGCCTTTCGCCATCTTTGATGTGTCAATTACCGGCGCCGGCGTTTGCGACTTCGCGCTGGTTTCCTCAGCGATTTGTTTTTCCGGCGCTTCGAGCGGCGATTTCATATCATCCGTCTGTCATTCCGAGCCTAGTCGAGGAATCTCTCGATACCCTGAGAAAAGTCAGAGATGTCTCGACTTCGCTCGACATGACAAGAATGGAAGTTCGAGCGGCTGTTAGTTTTCATAAAATTTCGTGCCCTCGCGTGCATGCTTCTTCAGTATCTCGCAGGGCAAAAATTTCTCCTCGGTTCGTGCCAGCTGCTCCAATTCATCGACCACTTTGTTCGATCCGAGATGCTGCGCGTAACGCAACGGCCCGCCACGGAACGGCGCGAAACCCGTTCCTAGAATCATTCCATAGTCCGCGGCCTCCGGGGAATCGACGACTTTCTCCTCCATACAACGCGCGGCTTCGTTGATCATCAGCAGGACCAGTCGGCGCGCCAGCTCTTCTTCGTTTAGCCGCAAACGGGGATCGCGGTGCCAATCCGGCGGAATGTTCGGGCCCTCGGCGCCTTCGGGCTCACCGTGCAATGCGCGCCGCCACCGGGAGAGCGACTCGTTGGGCGTCTGTGTTTTACCTTCGTATTTGTAAAAACCGGCGCCGCTCTTCCGCCCAAGCATCTGACCGTCACGTAACCAGAGCAGAACGGCGGAAACGTGATCGCGTCGTCCGTAAGCTTTTTCGAGCGTATTGCCAATGTCGATCGTAATATCCACGCCGATTTCATCGATCAAGCGCAGCGGTCCCATAGGCATTCCCCATTGGACAAGCGCGCTGTCGACCTTGTCCGCTTCGAGGCCAGCTTCGAAAAGCTCTGCGGCATCAAGTAAATAAGGAAATAAGACGCGGTTCACCAAGAAACCCGGGCTGTCCCGCACAATCACCGGCAGTTTTCCGATTTGTCGCACAAAAGTCAGGCTGCGCTCGCGAGTTTCTTCCGATGTTTCCTTCGCAAGAACAACTTCCACCAATTTCATTCGGCTTACCGGATTGAAAAAATGCAATCCGATGACGTGCTCGGGCGAGACCGTCACCTCGGCCAGCGTGCTGACCGGAAGCGCCGAAGTGTTTGTGGCAATGATGGTTTTCGGCCCGGCTTCCATCGCCAGCTCGCGGAAAATGTCTTTTTTGATGTCCATCTTCTCCGAGGCGGCTTCGATGACAAATTGCACATCGCGCAGTTCCATCGGTGCGGTTGAAGCTACAATTCGGGCGCGACCTTCTTTTGCTTTTTCCTCCGTCATCAATCCGCGCTTTACTGCGTCGGCATAAATTCTTTCGATATTCGCGAGACCGCGGTCGATCTGTTCTCGCGCGATGTCGCGCAGAATCACCGTCACGCCGCGAGAGCTTACCCATTGCGCAATAGCCGAGCCCATGACCCCCGCGCCAATCACAGCTGCGTGTACGACTCTTTCGCTCGGCATCCTTGAAGCTCCTTTCTTGTATTTCTCCGCTAGAAAGAAATTGCGGATCAGATTCTGCGTCGATTCCGTCTTGCCAAGATCGACAATCGCGTTCAGCTCCATCCGTAACGATTCATCAGTCGAAATCGAAAGAGTCTTATTGAGGATTTGCCAAGCACGTTCTGGCGCCGCATTTCCGTGTTGCCGTGGAGGAGTGAGCGAGCTCGGCCTCGCAGGAGCTCCGCCCTCGAGTTTGCGTTTTCCGGCACGCAGCTTTTCCCGCGCACGATCGAGAAGCTGATCGCGCGGCGAAATTTCATCGACCAACCCGAGCTTCAAAGCTTCCTGAGCAGAATAAAGTTTCCCTTTCAAAATCACGTCAGCAGCTTTTTCGGCCCCAATCAGGCGGGGCAGGCGCGTGCAACCGCCCCACGCGGGAATTAACCCGAGCGTAGTTTCGGGAAGCCCAATTCTCGTTGCTGGATTATCAGTCGCGATCCGATAATCGCACGCCAGGGTCACTTCGTATCCGCCGCCGGCGCAGGCGCCGTGCATCGCGGCGACTGTCGGGATTTTTAGATCGGCAAGCCGGCTAAAAATTCGCTGCCCTGTCGCAATGAATGCGCGCATATCTCCGGATTGCGCCTGTTGCAACAGCGTCTTCAAATCCGCGCCTGCGATGAAAATCGATTTTTTTGCCGACGCGATGATCAGGGCACGCAACGAATCTTCGTGCTCAACGAAGTCGAGATGTTCATTTAACTCATCCAGCGTGGCGGCATCGAAAATGTTCGCGCCCGACTCGGGGCGATCGAACGTAAGCGTGCAGATATGATCGTCGCCAATCTCGCGCCGAATCATTGAGGCTGTAGCAACTGCCGGCATCAGAAATATCTTGGCTCGTTTTCGCCCAATTCCAAGCGGAGAACATCGGTTAAAACAGTTACAAAAGTTAAAAGAGTTACAACGTAAGCCAGCTCATCTTGTAACCTTGTAACTTTTAACGCTTTCGGGTAGTGGTACACTTTCAACTCAGGTTGAGATGATATAAGTCCCGAGGGCGATAAGAATCACTGGTACGATCCAGTGCCCCCAGCGTTTCAGAGTGTATGCAACCGCTCTGTGCCAGTGAATTAAATACCCGACGGCACACCACAACGCCAGAAGTACGTAGAGGACGCCCACTAACACGATCAAGCGCCGGGAATCACTTACCGCAAATAGTGGGGCGTAAATTCCGATATTATCGCTGCCGTTGGAGAATGTAACGACGGCCACAGACAACATTCCGGTGGCGCTGCGTCGCGATTCATCGTCACGATTGGAGAATAGTTTTCTTAAGCCGATTGCTATCGGCGCGATGCCAAACAAGCGGAGCCAGGCATGCGGCAAAATCTGACCACCCAAAAACCCTACTAGGCTTACGAGCACCAATGCGGTGAACCCTAGATATTGACCAACAACCACATGCCAATGGCGGCGCGCTTGAGAAAAGAAACCTGTTAAGAAAACAATGTCATCAAGGTTCGTGGCGGAAAAAGCGATGACTCCGGTTACTAGCGCAGAGACGAACCAATCCATTCCCCCCGAAACTACGGAAGTGCGATGAGTTCGTCCAAGTTCCGAATGTGAATCGGCGATTCCCGCTGCCATCGCTGGAGTCACGCGCAACGTCTGCTTCAAACTGTACCACTAGCCGCTTTCGCGAGCCGTTGCTTCTTGCACAGCGCGATGTTAAAACTCGGCGGCAGCTGCGTGCGAACACGAGGTTATGGTCGGCAAAATTTTAGAACCCGAAATCAGGAGCATGATCGACGCCCGAAATTTCGGGGCGCTGCGCGAAGTGTTTCGTGAATGGCCGCCGGCTGATGTTGCCGAAGTGATCCTGGATCTGCCGGAAGACGAACAGGTCATCATCTTTCGCGTTCTGCCGCATGCGCTGGCGGCGGATGTTTTTGAATATCTCGATTTCGATGCGCAACAGAAACTGCTGCGCGCCATGGCTCACGAGCAAGTCGGGGCGATTCTAAACGAGATGGCGCCGGACGATCGCACGGCGCTGTTGGAAGAGCTACCCAGCGCAGCTGCGCGGCAGTTGATTCGATTGCTTACGCCAGAGGAGCGGCGCGTCGCGACGGCACTGCTCGGCTACCCGGAAGACAGCATTGGACGTCTGATGACGCCGGATTTCATCGCGGTGAAAGAAGATTGGACGGTGCAACAAGTGCTCGATTACGTCCGCGAACACGGCCAGGATAGCGAAACGCTAAACGTCATCTATGTGGTCGATGATCGCGGCAAACTCATCGACGACGTGCGCATGCGGGAGTTCCTGCTGCGGCCGCTCACGGCAAAAGTGAGCCAGATTCGAGATCAAACCTTCGTGGCGCTAAATGTGACCGATTCGCAGCAGGACGCGCTTAATGTGTTCCGCAGATACGACCGGGTCGCGCTGCCGGTACTCGATTCCAGCGGCGTTCTGGTCGGGATTGTGACGAGCGATGATATGCTCGACGTCGCGGAAAAGGAAGCCACTGAAGACATCCAAAAACTCGGCGGCATGGAAGCATTGGACGAACCATACACAACCATTCCGTTTCTGCGGATGGTAAAGAAACGTGCAACCTGGCTGATCATCCTGTTTCTCGGCGAAATGCTCACCGCCACCGCCATGCAGGGTTACAATAGTGAAATCGAAAGGGCGGCGATCCTCGCGATGTTTTTGCCGTTGATCATTTCCAGCGGCGGCAACTCTGGGTCGCAAGCGACCACGCTCGTGATCCGCGCGATGGCTCTGGGCGAATTGCGTTTGAGGGACTGGTTTCGCGTTGTGCGAAAGGAATTACTCTCGGGATTTTCCCTCGGCCTGATTCTTGGAACCATCGGTTTCTTCCGCATCACGCTATGGCAATATTTGCACATTTTTGATTACGGTAAGTATCATTGGCTGGTCGCCCTCACCGTCGGTGCGGCGCTTGTGGGAGTGGTGCTGTGGGGAACTCTTAGTGGAGCGATGCTTCCATTCTTGCTCCGCCGTTGTGGGCTCGATCCAGCAGCGTCATCTGCGCCGTTCGTCGCAACGTTAGTAGATGTAACAGGATTGGTAATTTATTTCAACGTGGCGCTGCTTATCCTTCGCGGCACGCTGTTGTGAACAGGAAAGACTCAGGAGAAATAGAAGTCGACGATGCGCTGTGAAAGCTTCGCTGATACTGAGAATTCTTAGGATAACGAGCGCTGTGCTAATCGTGCTGCTCGCTCTGATGCTGTTGATTTACCGGCGGCACATCATCTTTGCGACAATCGCGACGACAGTACTCATGCTCGTGCTGATCCTGATCGCTTTCCAAGTCCAGCGATTGCGCATGCTTGGACGGACGATCGCAAAGCTAGACGAATTGCTAGAATTGCTGCGCGATACCAAGCGCGAGCCCTCGCCGCTTGAGTCGAAGCAGCTCCATCAAGAACTTGCGCTAATCCGAGCCCGTCTACTGCGAGACAGCTCGTTGAAACGCTCGAAAACGTAACACGGCGCTATATCACAAACATCGCGATTGCTGCCGCGAACATCGCAACTGCGGTCAGTCCGACGACAACACGCGATAGCATCGAGCTTGGCTGGTTCTGCATCAGTTTCCGGTCGCAGGCAGCGAGCAGAATCCCGACCAGGAGAAATGGCGCAAGTAATCCATTGATGATCGCAGTCCAGAAAAGCGCACGCACTGGGTTGATACCGGCGAAATCCATGCCGATGCCAAGCAGGGTAGAGAGGATCACTACACCGTAAAAGTAATGCGCCGATTTGAAAGGCAGATCCAAGCCCTCTCGCCAATGAAAAGTCTCGGCGAGAGCGTACGCCCCCGAGCCCGAAAGGGTCGGAATGGCCAGCAAGCCAACGCCGATCAACCCGACCGTGTAAAGCGTGTAGGCTAGTGAACCGGCGAGCGGCTTGAGCGCTTCGGCGGCCTGCTTCGAGGTTTCGATATTTTGCATGCCATGTGCGTGCAGCGTGAGCGCACATGTGAGGATGATGAAATACATCACCACGTTAGAGAAAAATGTGCCGACTCCGACGTCGAGTTTTCGATTATTGATTTCTCGTCCCGTCGCGCCTTCGCGCTGCCGCAGCATTCGGCGACCCATCGCTTTTTCCTCCTCCACTTCCTCTGAAGCCTGCCAGAAAAACAGATAAGGACTGATCGTGGTGCCGAGGATCGCCACGAGATTTTGCCAAGCCCCGTGCCCCTTCGGCCACGAAGGGATGAACGTGTCGTGCACAACGGCACGCCAATCTGGTCCGACAACAAAGGCGGTTATGACATATGCAAAAAGAAACAGCGCCAGCCACTTCAAAATCATCGCGATCTGATGATAACGGAATTGGATCGTCGCATACGCTATTCCGATGCCGAACAGCACCACGAACCAATGTGAGTTGATTCCTGTGAGCATATCAGCAGCGTCGGACATGCCGGCCAAATCGGACCCGACATTGATCGTGCTCGCCGTGAGCAGAGCAAGCGAGAAGATGACGAGCACCCATCTCGGAAACTTCTTTCGCAATGCCCCTGCTAGGCCTCTGCCTGTGACCATCCCGATTCGCGCGCACATGAATTGCACGCACCCCATAAGCGGCCAGGTGATGAAGGCCGACCACAGCATCGAAGTGCCTAGCTGCGCGCCGGCGATCGAATAAGTGGCGACGCCGGACGGATCATCATCCGCCGCGCCTGTAATTAGCCCCGGTCCGAGAACAGAAAAGAAGCGACGGAGGTAATTTTGTTTCTCCACTCGCGACTTCCGCTGCTTCGTCATTTGCGCAGACGTAGCCGAACAAGCTTGACTCGACCACCGAAACCACGGCGCGGCTGGTGCGGCCGCATCGAACGAACTCTCGTTGCCACAAGTTTAATCATTTATTTCACCATCGCCCTCGTAATTATGCGCGGCGTGATGCTGTAGTGCGCGTGGGCAGTTCTGGAATTGCCGAGGTCAACGATTTGATCGAAGGGACTTTTAAGCTGGCGAACTCGGAGAAACTTTCAGGCGACCTCGCCACGCGGATCAATCGATCGATCAAAGATCGACAGCTTCGCGAAAAATTCGGGCGAGCCGACCGGAAACGTGCCGAAGAACATTTCAGTTGGACGAAGATCGCGGCAAAAACAAAGGCGCTTTACGAAACGCGCTTCTCTAGCGCAACAAGCGCTGAAACTTACCAGGAATAAATCGCTTTGCCGTTTGCGACTGAGACCTGTCTGCCTACCGCAATGCAAAGCGCCGCTGCATTGGGATCGGGGAACAAGTGGACGCGAAAATAAAATGCGGCCTGGCTTTTCTTTAGATCATCCGGCAACGCGCCGTTGCGCAATCCTTCCGGTGGAAACGCCACCTGGCCAAAAGGCATTGCGCCCTTGGACGTATCCTCGGCGATGTAACGTAGCGCGCCGTTGGGCAAATGGCTTTTCCCGTCGCCAAGAAGACTGCCTATCTCGATGCGCACAATCTTGCCGTTGAGATCGAATTTCTGCTGTTCGATTTGTTGAAAAGTATAAATTCTGTCGCTTACCGGCGGCGGCAGTGAATCATTTCCCGCCGCCAAGCCGAACTGACAGAAGGCAAAACTGACCAGAGCACCGAGGTAGATTCTTTTCATGGCGGTGCGGCGATTAGATATCTCGCGCTCGCGACCAAGTCAACGTTGCCGATGAACTACACTTTCGAGGCGCCGGATCAGTGCTGTCTCGCGCTCGGACTGGCCGAAACTGATGGTGCCACCGAACTTTGAGGCGAAGAAGCAGGCGATGGAGTCACAACATTCACATCCATTTTGACAGCAATCAGGTAACCGTAGCGAGCATCCAACTGGACCTTGGTGCCACTCTGGGAATAGATCGGGCCAGAGAATTTATAAAGCACGGCATCGTCCGGGTCCGCGTTTTTGTATCGCCGGAAGGTGTAGGTTGGATAATTCACATTGGTCTGGTGCTCGCGGCCCGTTTCGAAGACCAGTTCTTCATCTCCTTCTTTTTCGGTGTGCTGATCGATCAACCTAACGACAGTTGCTCCCTGACTCTTGTCGCGGCTCTCACCCTTGCTCTGGAGGGGGATAACAGCGTAGCCAGCGAACACATTCAACTGGTTCGAACGCGCGCTTTTAACGGGTTTTCCCGATTCGCCCCAGTCCTCCGACTCGAGCCATTTCCCTCCCTCCTTCCTGGCAAAGGTACCGCCATCAGGCAACCGAATGCCTTCCACTTTCCCGGGGTAACGATCGTAATGACACTCCGCTGGTGGAATCTTGTTGTCGTACGACGACAACTGCAGGTCGACCACCATGTGATTGGTTTCAAAAATCTTTCGCGATCGGTCCATGAACTTCTCAAAACGTGGATCGCTTTGTTCTGCACCGGATAGCGAAAGAGCGGCCAACAGCACGAGCGAAAGCAAGACCAGCCTCATGCGTCAGATTGAATCCCGCTCTTCCGCACGAGTCAATCCTGCATGATCGTGGAATCGTTGGTGCGCTAAAGCCGATTTCGCTAGGATTTTGAAATTCTCGATCTGCTCTTTAATGTCGTGAACAAAATTGGCGGCGCCGGGGCCGTTGACAACTCGATGATCGAACGTGAGCGAAAGCGTGATCACTTCGACGGTTTTGTTTTCGGCGGGATATTGATGTTTTTGCTTTCCTAACACTTCATCGCTTCACGCCGAATTCGCACGCTTGGCCGATTTTCGGTTGGCCGCGCAACACAAGCTCTGGGATTGCCGAGGTCGACGCCCTCGGCTACAACTGGGCCAAACGATGTTCTCGATTCAAAAACTCATCGGAGGCGATGGAAAGTTTTACGATCTCTTGGAAGCGAGCGCACAGCAGGCCGACAGCAGCGTCCATCATCTGGTCGGGCTTTTGGAAAAACTCCAGCAAAACGAAACGCCGGAGCACCTCGAGGAATTTGCACACAGCCGTCGCGAGGACAAACGCATTACGCAGGAACTGACCGAGCAGCTCTCAAAAACGTTCGTGACCCCGCTGGAGCGGGAGGACATCCAGGAACTCGCGGCTGCTCTTTACAAGATCCCGAAGACCGTGGAGAAAATCGGCGAGCGCATCCTGATCTGCCCGGAGGACTTGCGCGGACACAGTTTTCAGAAGCAGGTTGAGCTCCTCGATCAGGCAGCCGAAACCGTGCTGGTGATGGTAAAGCAGTTGCGCAAAGGGATCGACGCTAGCACCGCGCGCGAAATGAACGCCAAACTTCAAGGCATCGAAGGCGATGCGGACCAGCTCGAGCTGGATCGGCTGCGCGATCTTTTCAAAGGCAGTTACGACCCGAAGCAGATTATTTTTCTGCACGATCTTTACGGGCTTTTGGAGAAAGTGATCGATCGGTGCCGCGACGCTGGAAACATCATCCTGCAAGTAGCGCTCAAATATTCATAGCGAACTGACCGCGTGCTCACGCTCATTTCCGTCGTTCTCGCGGCCGTCGTTTTCGAATACAGCAACGGCTTTCACGATGCCGCCAATGCGATTGCTACCGTCGTCTCGACGCGAGTTCTGACGCCGCGCAAAGCCATCGCGATGGCTGCGTTCTTCAATCTCACCGGCGCATTGTTTGGTGGCGCGGTCGCGTCAACGATCGGCAAGGGGCTCGTGGATACCGACATCGTCACAATGACGACGGTGCTGTGCGCAGTTATAGCTGCGTTTGCGTGGAACATCGCCACGTGGTGGTTCGGTTTGCCATCTAGTTCAAGCCATGCGCTCATTGGCGGGCTGTGCGGTGCCGCGCTCGCTGCGGCGCGCGGCGATTGGTCGGTCATAAAATGGAACGCCGGCGTGTGGCCAAAAGTCGTTGTGCCAATGATCACCTCGCCATTGGCGGGATTCATTTTCGGCGGGCTGCTGATGTTTTTGCTTTTTGCCGCGCTACATCGCTTCACGCCTCACTTTGTGAATTCGCTGTTTGGTAAGCTGCAAATTTTCAGCGCGGCGTGGATGGCACACAGCCACGGCAGCAACGACGCCCAGAAGACCATGGGGGTCATCGCTCTCGCGCTCTTTAGCGGCACGAAAGCCGGCAGCTTCGATCATTTGCCTGGCTGGCTGAACTTTCTAAAGACTCCGACTTTCGTCCTGCCAGTCTGGGTCGTCGCACTGTGTGCTCTAACCATGGCGGTAGGAACAGCCGCGGGGGGCTGGCGTATCATTCGCACTCTCGGCCATCGCATGGTGAAATTGCAGCCGGTGCACGGCTTTGCGGCAGAGACCACAGCCGCATTGATCATTCAAGGCGCGAGCCATTACGGCATTCCGCTCTCGACGACGCACGTAATCACAACGTCGATCATGGGCGTAGGCGCGGTGAAACGTTTCAGCGGGATGAAATGGACAGTGGTCGAGCGAATCATCTGGGCCTGGCTTTTTACGTTGCCGGCAAGCGGCCTCATCGGTTACGCGCTCGCACGCGCGGCGGCCACGTTTTGACCTTGCCTCTCACACTGGCTTCTCGTGCGGTCAGCGAGTTCGGTTACAGTTTATCCAGGTGTTCGATCACCTTTTCCATGCCGCTGACCACGAGCGTGAAGCGATCGTAATCGAGCTTATCGGGCGTGTCGCTCGCTGAATGGTAATGCGGATAACGGAACGGCGCGGTGTCGGTGACCATGATGCCAGGATAACCGCTCCGCCAGAACGACCATTGGTCTGACCAACTGACGCCGGGAATAAATGAGGGAAGCGCAGCGCCTTCGGATGGAATCTTTGCATGCTCGCGGAAGAGCGAGACGACCCGACGGAGCAGTGCCCGCGACTGAACGTTGCTCACGAATCCGATGAAGTTGCCAACTTTCGGATAAAACAAACCCAATCCTGGCGATGGATAGGTTTGCGAATGCGGCGCATCTGAGAAATAGCCGATCGTTTCCAGGCTAATCATCGCGGAGATTTTATCGCCACGCGCTCTGCAGCGACTCGCATAGACGAAACTACCCATGTCTCCGCCGAGGAAATAAGGCGGCTCCTCGTTCACAAACGCGACGAACCGCAGCGTATGTTGCGTAGTTTTCCCTGCAAAGCGGCGCGCTAGTGCAAGCATTGCAGCGACACCGCTGCCATTATCATTGGCGCCTGGCGAGCCAAACACGGAGTCGTAGTGTGCGCCGATCAGGATGATCGAAGGCGGCGGTCTGGAGGCCGTCGCTCCTTGGGCCCCGAGAATTTCCGCCTCGAGATTGTGGCAGGCTTGGCCGCGCATCTCGTAACTGTCTCGGTGTGGATGAAGACCAGCGCGCGAAAAAGAATCCTCGATGAAATCTGCAGCGCTGTTGAGCTGTGCATAGTGCCACATGTTTCGCTCGCCGATTTCGCCGGCGAGCTTTTGCACATCGGCACTGAGCTCTTCACGCAATGTAACTTCATCTGGTGACAGCGGTTCTGTCTTCGAAATATTTCTGCCGGGCATCCTCATTCCAAACCACCAGAGTAGCGCCAAAACCGCGGCGACGGCGATAAGAACGCACAGTGCGCTAAAGAGTATTCGTTTGAACACGTGGGGCACATTACAAACGAACTTGATAACCGGAAACGCATTGGCGCGACTTCCGGGTAGCGCACGCGTCTCGCGTGTTGGCGAAGGCGTCCTCGCCGTCGCGAACTTTCTTAAGCGCGCACATGGAATCAATTCGGAACCACAAGAAAAGCTTGTTGCGGCGGGACACCGCAACCAACACGCGAGACGCACGCGCTACCCAATCGGTTACACCCGAAGTCACGCGATCTTGGTTCGAAATCGCGATGCGCAGAAAGCGAAGAGCAAGGCCGACATCACAATGAGAATGGCAAGGTTCGGCCAGTATTCGAAGAAATTTGCCCCACGCAAAATGATGGCCCGCATCAGTGCGATAAAATACGTCGTGGGGAAGAGCGCGCCCAACGCATAAAAAATCCACGGCATGGTTTCTCTCGGAAAAATGAAACCGGAAAAGAAAACGCTCGGCAACAGGAACACCATCGACATCTGAAGCGCCTGCATTTGGTTTTCGGCCTTGGTCCCGACCACCAGGCCAAGACTGAGCAAGGCGAAGACGTAAACTAAAGTAGAAAACATCATCGCCACTACGCTGCCTTCGATGGGGACGAAGAATACAAAGCGCATGATAAGAAAGAGGATCACAGCCATTGCCATTCCGATACACAAGTACGGAACGAGCTTGCCGAGCATGAGACCGCTGCGGCTCAGCGGACTAACGAGTAATTGCTCGAGCGTGCCGCGTTCCCGTTCGCGTACAAGCGCCATTGCGGCAGCGACTGTTGTCCCGATTTGCAACACCACCCCGATCACACCCGGCACATAAAAGTTCGGTGCGCGCATTGCCGGGTTGTAAAGCATCTGCGGTCGAATATCGATAGGCACGCCTTGCCGGCCGGTTTCACGCAGAAGCGACTCTACTGACTGGGTCAACGCCACGCCGAGTCCCGTGTTAAGAGCTTGCAGCGCCGTCGTGGAATTGGATCCATCGACAAGCAATTGCACCTGCGCGGAGTGACCCGCATTGAGTTCGCGAGTGAAATTCGGCGGAATATCCAGCGCGGCGTAGGCGCGGCCTTTCCGCATTTCGCTCTTCAACTGATCGAGGCTCTGCACTTCGCCTACCACGCGAAAAGTCTCTGTGTTGACAAAGCGATCGATCAACAGCCGGCTCTCAACGCTGCGGTCTTCGTTCAGAACAAGCATCGCCATGTGTTTGATGTCGTTATCAAGCGCGTAACCAAACGCGACCATCTCGATCAGTGGCGGAAAGAAAAAGAAAAAGAGCGTCAGCGGATCGCGCGCGACGACGATAAATTCCTTGAATAAAATTGCGCCGAGTCCGCGAAAAAGTTTGTGTTTCTTCATGCGGCCTTTTGTCGTCCAGCGGCGTGCTTGGCAGAAAGCTCCACAAATACGTCTTCGAGCGAAGGACCCATCTCGTGAATCTCGGAATGACTGACGCCAACTTTGCGTAGTTGTTCGTCAATCTGGGCGCGCTTGACGCTTTCATCGACCAGCAAATGCATCGATTGACCGAAGACAGTTGCACTGCGTACTCCATGCATCTCGTGCATGGCACGCAGCGCGGTGGTGACGTGATCGCAAGTCACATCGAGGCGGCGTGTTCCAGGGGGATTTACCTCGGGAAGTTTTTTTAACTCGTCCGGCTCACCGCACACTATCAACTTCGACATGTAAATGTAGCCCACGTGATCGCAGCGTTCCGCTTCGTCCATGTAATGGGTCGTCACAAAAAGCGTCATGCCTTTGCCGGCGAATTCGAAGAGCAAATCCCAGAGTTCGCGCCGCGCGACCGGATCGATGCCAGCCGTTGGCTCATCGAGAAAGAGCACGGTCGGCCTGTGCATGAGCGAGCAAGCCATGGCCAAACGTTGACGCCAGCCGCCGGAAAGATTTGAAGCGCGTCTGTTGATGTATGGCTCCAGATGTGTCGTAGCGATCATCTCGTCGCGCCGCTGATCCAATTCGCGACCGCTCAGGCCATAAAGTTTTCCTGCGAAGATGAGGTTCTCGTTTACCGTTAGCTCGTCGTAGAGCGAAAATTTCTGCGACATGTAGCCGATCATCTCTTTGATCGGTTCGATATCTCGCACGACGTCGTGGCCCCCGATGCGAGCCGTGCCATCGGTCGGCTCGAGAATTCCGCACAACATCCGGATCACGGTTGTTTTTCCAGAACCGTTCGGACCAAGAAACCCAAAGATCGATCCTTTTCCGACGGAAAACGAAACGTGATCGACAGCTGTGAATGTGCCGAAGCGTTTCGTTAGTCTGTCAACTTCGATCATCGCTTCTGGCATAAGTCAAACTGAGATCAGGCAAGAAGGTGGATCGGCTTGTCCCCAAGCCGATGACTCGGGCCCGTGCCAACGCGTTGGGGACAACGCGTTCCACCTTTTCCTTCCTTCCTGTTTTGTTGATTCATTTTTCAATTCCTCATCTCACATTCGGAAAATAAACATCCGCGGCCATTCCGGCGCGCAAACGATCGTCGTCGCTGGGCAAACGAATCTTCACGCCGAACACCTGTTTGATCCGGTCCGCGACGGTTTGCACGTTGCGCGGGGTAAACTCTGCCTGTCGATTTATCTGCTCGACAACGCCGTCGAAATCTTTGCCCGGAAACGAATCGACACGGACGCGCACGTGCTCGCCGAGTTTGATCAAACCCAGCCATGATTCCGGAACGTAGACACGCACCCAGAGATGTCCCGTCAATATGAGCGTGGCGGCTTCACGATTCGCCGGCAGCACGTCGCCCACTTTCACGCTGAGCACTTCAAGAATGGAATCGGCCGGGGCAACGACCTGCATCTCTGCTAACTGCGCATCAATATCGGCAAGTTGTGCGCGCGACATCGCGACACGCATTTTCGCCGCGGCGACATTCTTCTCTTGCGTTTTCGCCGAGCTATCGGCCCGCTCAGCGTCACTTGAAGAAACGACTCTCCGCGTAAGTAAATCCTTCTGGCGGCGCGCTTCATCTTGCAGGAACACCAATTGAGCTTCCTGCGCGTCCGCGTCGTGGACTGACGTGTCGATTTGTGCGACGCCAAGACCCCGCCTGGCCGTCAGCTCCGAAGCATCAAGTTGCACGATCAACTCGCCTTCACGCAAATGATCGCCTTCCCAGTGAAAAATTTTCTCAACGCGCCCGCCCGCGCGCGGGCCCACATGCGCTTCGTCTACTTCGATAGTTCCCGAAACCGCCTTTTCACGATTCCCGCAACCGGCGAGCAAGAGAAGTAACGTCAAGGCTCCCGCTGCGCGCATTAATTGCCGATCTTTACTAACGAATGACCCATTCACGTTTTCCGTCCCTTTGCTGTCAGCGCGCCTTCGAGAACAATTTTGAGAATCCCAGTGAAGCCTTCTTTCGGCATCATCCCAAGCTCCTCCATTTTTGGCGGATTCATGATCGATTGAACCATCGCCAGCAAAACTTCGATGATCAGTTTGGCCGGAACATCCTTGCGCACCATTCCCGCCCGTTGGCCCTCGACGAAAAATTTTCCGATGTAGCGCTGGATTAACGCCGCCCGACGGCGTTCGACGAGTTTAAAAACGTCCGGCGCCTTCTGGCGCATATCACGGACGAACGGCGGTTTAATCTCATCCAGTTCGCGTTGCGTGCCGGCCAGCAAGGCCTGCAAAGCCGCCGGGAAATCGCGCGGGTGCGCGCGCGTCACTTCCTTTAGCGTCGCTTCGACGCCTGCTAACTTGTCGGCCAGCACAGCCTCGAGCAGATCGAACTTACCCGGAAAATGCGCGTAGAGCGTTTTCTTGCTAATGCCCAGCTCCTCCGCCAGATAATCCATGGTCACACTGCGGAACCCGTGATTGAAAAAGTGGGTCCGCGCAGCGTCGACAATTCGCTGCCGGTGCGGATCGCGCTTTCGGCTTCGCGGCCACGGTTTGTGCGCCCGTTTCATATCCAGGGTACTCTTATCACAATGCGGAAACTAATCCAGTATATTTAGTTTCCACAGTCGACTGTCGATATTTTGCTGTATTTCTCCTTACGCAGGCTGCTGCAAACTCGGAAAATCCCTCGAAAAAGCCAAGCCAGATTGGTAACACAATAACGATGGCCGGTTACTCAGGAACACCGCTACCACAAAAGCTGGGAATCAAACCGGGCCTGAGCGTCGTCACCATCAACGCGCCGACAAACTATCGTCGATTACTCGGTACAATTCCCGAAGGCGTAACTTTTGCCGATCGCCTGAAGCCGGAGTCAAGTTTTGTCCATGTTTTCATCAAGAAGCGCAGTGAATTGGCAAACAGATTGTCTGTCCTGCGCGAGAATATCGCCGACACCGGAACGGTTTGGGTTTCCTGGCCAAAAAAATCGTCTGGCGTCTCTACCGATGTGACAGAAGATGTGGTTCGCGCTGTCGCACTGCCGCTCGGATTTGTTGATGTAAAGGTGTGCGCGATTGACGAGACCTGGTCGGGACTAAAACTGATGGTCCGAAGAGAGAACCGAAAATGAAAGCGCGTTGCTTTGATCACATTGATTTACGAGTGAAAAACATGGAGGTAGCGAAGAAGTTTTACGGACAATTTTTGCCGCAGCTCGGACTTGTTCGCGAACGGCACGAACCGTCGCCGCGCCCGGAAGCCGGCGGAGATTTCCATACTTTTTATTCTGCTGGCGCCGACAAGCCGTCTGAGTTCTTCGGATTTACCGAGGACAAGAATCATCAGGCGAACGGAACGCGCATCGCATTTTGGGCCGATACGCGAGAGGAAGTCGATCGTATTGCAGAACTGGTGCGGCAAGCCGGCGGAAAAAATCCGGAAGGTCCAGAAACCTGTGTCGATTACAGCCCGGGCTATTATGCGTTCTTCTTCGAGGACCCTGACGGGAACAAATTGGAAATTTGCTGCCGGGAAAGTCCGATCGTTGCCGCTTAGGAAGACAACTCGCCAGCTGATCGCGTGTAGACTGTTTGATGTTTGAAATGCAAAAGCTCGATCGATAGTCCGATAAAAAGCAACAGGGTGGCAAAGAATGTATTCCCGTAGAGCTGCGCGCGGCGCGGGAATACCAAACTGAGAGCGAGCAACGCCAGGGCCGGTAAGCTCCACCACAAAACAGCCGAGTTTTTTCCAGCAAGCACTCGCTGTGTTATCAACGCAAATGGCAGCATCAGCCAGGAATAGAAGTAGCCAAACGAAAGCGGCGTGAGCATCAACATCAGCAAGAGGAGCAGAGCAAATTCGATTGCGTCGCTATCCCAACTTCGCATGCCGCGTTGAGGCATCGCTGCGATAAACGCGATGCCGAGCGCCAGCGCGGCGCTGACGATGATCGCATTGACGACGGAAAACTTGAGATCCGCGAAATTTACGTAAACCGGTGTGTGCCGTGCGGAAGCAGCATCGGCATCAACGTGGCGAAGCAACCGATTGGTTACACCCACCAGAGATTGATTTTTCCACGTGTAACTGCGCATGGGGCGCTGGCCAACGGTGACTTCACTGTATTTCAACATCCCACTGCTCCACTTCTCGAGGTCGCGCCACGCTCGCGCGAAGCCTCGAAATGGCGCCGGCAGGACAAGAAGTAAAAATACCAGTGCGACAACAAGACTGGCTACTGCTGTCCAGTAACGGCGGTAAACCAGATAAACGATCGCAGCTACCGGAAAAGCCTTGATGGCCGCAGCAACTGCAATCAGGCCGCCACCGATAATTTGGCGATTCGACCGCAGCGCAATGAAAGCGCCTAGCATCAGCGCGAGCAAAACGAGGTTCGGCTGGCCAAGGTGGTAGCTGGACCAGATATAAACGATCACCAACAGATTCGGAACCAGGTAGAGCCAAACATTTCTCGCGCCGGTTTGTCCGCCGACGAGAAGAGCGCTCAGTCGGGCACTGCAAAACCAAGCCGCAGAGTTGATCGCGACAAGGAAAAGAATCAATCCGCCTTGTCCGAGCAAACTCGCACCAGCGAGAAAAAGCGCGCAGGGCGGCGGATACATGAAATCGTACTTCCCTGAACGAAAGAAATAAATTTCATCGCCTGCGAGCACATGTTGGCCCGTGTCGTACCAAAGCTTGTAATCAAAGAGGGTTCGGTCACGGAGGTAGCGCAGGAATGGAAGAGCAGAAAACACAATCAGGGTCACCACAAAGACAAAGAGCAATGTGCCAAGCGCGACCGCGCTGTTGAATCGGCGATCGAGCACCCCAATGGTTTTCGGGGCTGCGACTGAATTTTTCACTCTTCATGCCCACCGGCGGCGATGGGCGGACGTGCCTTGTGCCAATCTGTGCTCTGCTCGTATGCGTGCGCGATTTGCAAAATACGCGATTCATCCAGCGCTTTGCCTAACAACTGCAAACCGATCGGCAGGCGTTGTCCATTCACTTCGGCGAAACCGCACGGCACGCTGATTCCGCAGATGCCCGCCAGGTTAGCTGCGATGGTGAAAATATCGGCCAGATACATCTGCAACGGATCGGCGGCGCGTTCACCTAACTTGAACGCTGGCACCGGCGAGGTCGGCGAAACAAGTGCATCAACTTTCTCGAAAGCCCTGGCGAAATCCTGGCGAATCAGCTCACGCACTTTTTGTGCGCGCAAATAATAGGCGTCGTAATAACCGGAGCTCAAAACATAAGTGCCGAGAATAATGCGCCGTTTCACTTCCGGCCCGAAACCTTCCTCACGAGTGCGGCCATAAAGATCGAGGATGTCTTTGGGATTTTCTGCCCGATATCCATAACGGACGCCATCAAACCGGGCGAGATTGGTCGAAGCCTCGGCCGTCGCCACAATGTAATAGACCGCAATTGCGTATTCAGTAGTCGGCAACGAGACCTCGACAATTTCCGCGCCCAACGAATTCATCTGTTTCACCGCGGCATCGATTGCAGCTTTGACCTGTGGATCAATCCCTTCGATCAGATATTCCTTGGGCAAGCCCAATCGGACTCCGCGCAAATCGTGCCCCAGCCTCGCGGTATAGTCAGGCACGGGCTCGTTGAGAGCGGTCGAGTCTTGCGGATCATGACCTGCAATCGCGTTCATAATCAGGGCGGCGTCGCGGACAGTTTTCGTCAACGGGCCAATTTGATCGAGCGACGAAGCGAACGCGACCAGACCGAATCGCGAGACCCGCCCATAAGTTGGTTTAAAACCGACAATACCAGACAGCGCTGCCGGTTGCCGAATTGAGCCACCCGTGTCGGACCCGAGCGCACCGAACGCTTCGTCCGCGGCGACTGCTGCCGCCGAACCGCCACTGGACCCGCCAGGCACGCGCGACAAGTCCCACGGATTGCGCGTCAGTTTCATCGCGGAATTTTCGGTTGACGAGCCCATGGCGAACTCGTCCAGGTTGGTTTTGCCAAATGGAATCGCACCCGCTGCGCGCAATTTGCGAATCACCGTGGCGTCGTAGGTGGCGCGATAACTCTGTAAAACGTTCGACGCGCAGGTGCATGGCTGACCCATGACGTTGATGATGTCTTTGATTGCGAGCGGCACGCCGCCCAGCGGAAGATCGACATTCGACTTTTCCGCCTCTTTAGCAGCAACGTCCATGCCGAGCGATAGATAAGCTCCGATTTCTCGATCAACCGCTTCAATGCGAGCTCGGAGCGCATCGATGACTTCTCGCGCGGAAACTTCGCGGCGACGCAACAGCGACTGCAGATCGGCGATGCTCAGCGCCGGCAGATCTTTCTCCGTCATTCGACGACTTTCGGGACGATAAAAAGGCCCTTCGCCTGTCGGGGCGCGTTGCTCAGCGCTTGCTCCGCTGTGAACCAGTCACGCGGCGCGTCCTCGCGAAAGACGTTAAAAATTGGAAGGGCGTGCGCGGCCGCTTCCACATGGCTCACGTCGGCCTGACGAAGTTTTTCGACATACTTGAGCACGTCGTCCAGTTGCTTCTGAAAAACTTTCGCCTCGGCTTCAGTCAGATTTATTCGCGCCAGCCTAGCAACGTACGCGACGTCGAGGTCGGAAGTTCTGGCCATGATTGTCGCTCAAGAATGCAGATGACTGATGAGCCACATGACAGCGGCCGCAAGGGCAGCCAGAAGAAGGAGAAAAATGATTCGGCCCTCCCGTCGCACTTTGCGCAGCGAACGAGGTCGTCGCGAGGTTCGGCTTGCATCCAGGGAATGTTCGCCCTGCAGCGCTAGCGAGACGTGGAATCGCTTCTCCGTCTCGTTACCTTTTAGGCATTGTTCCCCCACTTGGGCTGGAGATTTGTTCTGCGCGGTCGCCCGTCCTTTTGTAACCATGCGCTCGAGTTTATCGAGCTTTTCACGCAGTTCCGCTTCTTGTCGTGCTATCTCTTGATGCCTATGGCGAAACGGCGGGGTCCATCTGCGCGAACGACGAAACATCGCCATCACTTGCTGGCCATCCAAAAGAAAATCGCAAGCGCAACGGCGCCAAAAATAATCAGCGGCAACGTGAGAGCGACGCCAATCTCCAACCACTGAAAGAACGAACGCCCATTGTTGCTTTCGTAAGCGTCTGGCGCGACGTCAGGCAAAGCCGCCTCGCCAGGCGTTGCGCCGGCCGCTTGCAACCGGCTGCGTTGCTCGCTGTACTCTGTGCGCGCGTCGTCCACCGTGCTCAAAGCCCGGCTCAGCTCCTTGTGCAAATCTGAGGGATTCCAGCTTCTGGGATCGATCGCTTCAATCAATTCCAAATGTTGAGCGAAACTTTCCCGAGTCGCCCGGATTTGCTCCAGGCGATTTTGCGCACTGTACGCTTCGCGCTCGAGCACAACCAGCGCGCGTGTCAGCTTGTCGGTCATTTCCGCCCGGCCATTTTCCAATTCCGCCTGGCGCCGGCTTAGTTCTTCCAACTCGCGTTTTTGCTTTTCGATCTGCTCCTGCTGGCGCTTAAGCTGCAGCAGTTGCTCCTGCGCTTTTTGCACGTGCGAGTCCAGATTCTCGGCAGAGACTGCTTCGTCGCCGCTCAACTCGAGCATTTGTTCAACCGGTCGAATTTTTTCTGCCATGACAAATCAAGACGCCCTGCGGACTGGCCCGTAGCGCATATTAAGTGGCTGAGTTGAGAATTCCAGATATTTCCACCGACAAGGTGCGAAAATTTTTGATCGAGCTTGAATTTGACACTTCGGCGTCAGCGCCCCGGCATCATCTCGAGCAGAAAGCCCCTGAGATATTCGGTCTCAGGAATTGTCGGCAAAACCGGGTGATCAGGTGCCTGCTCGAACCGTTGCAGCCGCCGCGCCGAACGTCGGGCGTCTACAAGCGCGTCGGTGATTGTGGCCAAGAATGTGATATCGCTCACGTGATGCGAGCAAGAAAAGGTCGCCAGCAAACCGTCCTTCGATAACAGCTTAAACGCGCGCATGTGCAATTCCCGATAACCGCGCAACGCGTCGCGTAGTCCGCTCTTCGTTTTTGTAAACGACGGCGGGTCCAGAACAATCAGGTCATACTGAGCGCCTGCTTTTTCAGCCGCGCGGAGGAATTGAAAGACATCCTGCTCGATCCATTGCACCTTCAGTTCATTGTGGGTCGCGTTTTGTTTCGCAGCGGCAATGTTCTCGGAACTCTCTTCAACGCTGGTCACATCCGCTGCGCCTGCGCGCGCACACGTCAACGCAAATGCTCCCTGATTTGTAAAGCAATCCAGCACGCGCCGGTCGTGAGCGTATTCCGCGACGATTCCGTAGTTATGTTTTTGGTCGAGGTAGAAACCGGTCTTTTGACCATGCAACAGATCAACTTCGAGCTTTACGCCTTCGATTTCGATCTCGATTTGCGAAGGAGTTCTACGCAACACGCCTCTACGTAATTCCAGTCCCTCTGCGTTGCGGACCGGCGCATCGTTTCGTTCGATGATGGTAATGTCGCCGAACAGATCGACCATCGCAGCCGTGATCGAATCCTTTCGAGTATCCATCGCGCGCGTGAGCGTTTGCAAAACGAAATGATCGCCGTAGCGATCGATGATCACGCCGGGCAGACCGTCGCTCTCGCTCCACACAACGCGGCGCAGTTTTGGATCGACCTTCCGCCGGTCGCGATACTCGGAAGCTTGCGCAATGCGGCGCCTAAAGAACTCAAGATCCAAATCCTGCCGGCGCCTTGAGAAACGACGCGCCACGATTTGTGATCTCGAATTGTAAATTGCGCTCCCAATCAAACGGTCCTTGCCGTCCTTGAGTGAAACGACATCGCCATCCGCTGGGTTGCCAAAAACCTTGAGGACTTCACTAGAAAACACCCAATCATGTCCGTGCAAAATTCGCGCCCGCGGTTTGACAACGAT
>Ga0209689_1000849_pt1 | contig 22099 bp, 17 predicted proteins | sample GraSoiAngelo_149_FD_187119 | JGI IMG/M metagenome (GOLD analysis project Ga0209689, IMG submission 187119) | Grasslands soil microbial communities from the Angelo Coastal Reserve, California, USA - 14_1009_09_30cm (SPAdes) (version 2) | ecosystem: Environmental > Terrestrial > Soil > Grasslands ... | reverse complement strand
CTGTCTGCTGGGCGTGTAGTACTTGGCCGTGGTAAAACGCACCGCGGATCCGTCCGGCAATTGCAGCACATTCTGCACGGAACCTTTTCCAAAAGTAGTTTCACCAACCAGGACCGCGCGACGCAAATCCTTAAGCGCACCTGCAACGATCTCCGCGCCACTCGCGCTGCCTTCGTTAATCAGCGACACCATCGGAAAATTCGGACGTGGCTTACTTACGGCGGAAGTAGAGTAATCATGCTGTTGAGAAGCAACTCGGCCCTGCGTCGATACCACTTTTGTGTTGGGCGGCAAAAATTGACCGCACACATCCACGGCGCTGTTCAATAGCCCCCCCGGATTATTTCGAAGATCGAGTATCAGCGCCTGCATGCCTTGCTTCTGCAAATTATCGATCGCCTTCGATAATTCCTCGGCCGTCGGTTCGTTGAACTGAATCAGTCGGATGTAACCAATCCTGAATGGGCCGGTCAGCTCCGGCGGCAGCAATCTTTCTCCCTTAACACTTTGGATTTTTATTTCAGCGCGTTGGAGCGTGTACTCCTTGATTTCCTTCGTCGACGGCCGCAACAGCGTCATACTGACTTTTGCGCCTGCGGGCCCGCGTAGGACATTGATCGAGTCCTGGAGATCCATTCTCTCTGTCGACATGCCATTGATCCGCAATATTTGGTCGCCGGAAAGAATTCCCGCCTTCGCGGCAGGCGTGTCCTCCATCGCCGTGACCACCGTAGGCAGGCCGTTTTTCATCGAGACTTCGATGCCGAGACCGTTGAAGCGGCTGCGCGTGTCATCCTGCATGTCCCGAAAATCATCGAGGTCCATGAACTGGCTGTGCGGATCCAGTGACGAAAGCATCCCCTTCATTGCAGCGGTAACTAGATCGTGATAGCTGGTCTTGTTCTGATCCACGTAATCCTGCCGGATCAGCTCCAGGGCCTTTGCGAAAATGGCAATCTGCGAGTAGCCGTTATCCTCTTCGGTCTTTGGCGGCTGCATCTCTTGCGCGAGAGCGCCGGGAATAGCGCCGAACAGGACACAAGCCAGCAATGGAATGATCACGACCCGCCTCATGTTTTGTCGAACCTCCAAGAGCGATGTGACAATCGCTCATGAGGAGATTTTGGCAACGCCCAACGCACATTCTTGTCTGTAGTTAGACTTGGACAATGAGAGCCCATATCTGTCGTCTCATTAGGTTCGGGGCGCTCTCGCTCGCCAGCGCGGTTTTCGCAGGGCAAACGCAGGACGCCGAATACGAAGCGGTAGCCGAGGAATACGTGAAGACGTATCTCGTCGCGCACCCGCTCCAGGGAACTGCTCTCGGTCTGCACGAGTACGATGGCAAAATCAGCGATTACAGCCGCCTCGCGCTCGACGCCGAGCTCTCCCGGCTTCGGCGATTCGATGACCGGCTGGCCAAGTTTGATCCAGCGAAACTGAGTCAGCGTCAATCCATCGATCTCCGAATTCTGCAGGCAGCGGTGAAGCGCGACCTGTTTGAAATGCAGGACATGGCGATGTTCGACCGAAACCCGATGGTCTATGCGCGTGCGGGTGACGTGAACGTCTATATCAAAAGGAATTTCGCGCCGCTTGAAGATCGCGTCCGCAGCCTTGTCGCCATCGAATCACAAATTCCAAACATCCTGATCGCGGCGCGAACAAATCTCGATGAAAAGCTCCCAAAACCGTTCGTCGAGCTTGCGATTCAGATCGCCAGGGGTTCGGCCGATTTTCTGAAAAAAGATCTCGTTGCCGCTGTGAGTGGCCTCAAAGACGAGCAGCTCCGCGTTGCATTTCAGGCAGCCAATCGCAGAGCCGCAAACGCGCTGAGTGATTACGCAACGTGGCTGGAACGGGAGAAACTTCCCAAAGCCACACTTGAGTTCGCTCTTGGCGAAAAAAAATTCGGGCGCTTCCTGGCACAGACGGAGCTGGTCGACCTTCCACCACAGAAAATTCTCGAGATCGGCATGGCGCAATTAAAGGCCGAACAGGAAGCATTCGCCGAGGCCGCGAAAAAGATCGACCCGAACAAACCTGCGATTGAGGTTTTCAAGCAAATCCAAGGCGAGCATCCGGCTTCGGACAAATTGATCCCGGACATTGCCAAAGACCTGGACAAGCTTCGCAAGTACGTTGTGAGCCGTCGTTTGGTCGGAATTCCGTCGGAGATTCGCGCGAAAGTAAAAGAGACCCCGCAATATCTGCGTGCTACCTCCTTTGCCTCGATGGACACTCCGGGTCCGTTCGAGAAACGCGCTACCGAGGCTTATTACTACGTCACACCGACGGAAGGGGATTGGCCGGAGCAAGAAAAGCAGGAATGGCTTACGGCCTTTAATTACTACACCTCCGACGTTGTGTCGATTCACGAGGTCTATCCCGGACACTACGTGCAGTTCCTTCATCTAAACGCGTCGCCTGCCAGCAAAGTAGAAAAAATCTTCGGTAGCTACGCCTTTATCGAAGGCTGGGCGCATTACTGCGAGAAGATGATGATCGACGAAGGATTCGGCGGCCCGGCCAACTCGAGTCCAAGCGAAGATGATGTGAAGCGCGCGGCAAAATATCGCATGGCGCAGGCTGACGAAGCGCTGCTGCGTCTTTGCCGGTTATGTGTGTCCATCAAAGTGCACACGCAAAACATGTCGATTGACGAGGCGACCAAATTTTTCCAGGACAACTGTTACTACGAACAAAAACCGGCCCGTCAGGAAGCCATGCGTGCCACGTTCGACCCGGGCTATCTCAATTACACGTTGGGCAAATTGCAGATCCTGAAATTGCGCGACGACTACAAGGCGCAACAGGGCGACGATTTCTCATTGCAAAAATTTCATCACGAATTGCTCAGCCATGGAATGCCACCCATTCGTCTTCTGCGAGAGATCATGCTGAAAGACGAGAGCAAATGGGACCAGGTATTATAACTTTTCCAACCGGTAATGCTGTAGCCTCCGATCCGTCCGCCGGAGCGTTGGCGAAAGTGGATGTCCTCAGCGGATGATCCACCCAATATTCACGCAGCCCACGATCACCAGTCGGGGCCGCGCTGCATTGCGTCTCTGCGCGCTTTCACGTAAGATTCGCATTCGAAAAGTACCATGACAGAGCTGGTTTCATCGATGGCCGATAAGATCGACCGCACCGTGCAACGCGTAATCCCGCTGGCGTATCGTGTGCGACGAACTGGCCGTCGGCTCGTGCGTCGGGCATTACGCAAGCCGCGCAGTGTCTCGGAAGGGCCGAACCTGCTGCCGTTGTTGATTCAGGTGCTGGCGAGTTTCACCAAGGCCGACGGCGTCATCATGGAGGAAGAGATCGACTCAAGCCTTGGGTTTCTGCGTTACGATTATCCAGAGGCGGTTTATTCCGAACTGCGACAGTTGTTCCGTCAAGCGCTGTACGAACAGCAGGACCTCGCTGCGATGGCGCAAAAGCTTGGCGCGCAACTGAGCACCGAACGCAAAATCATGCTTGGGGTACAATTGTATGATCTGATCTCTCAAGCCGGCCTGAAGCAGGAACAGGTCGTCGCGTTTTATTCGTTCATGTCGCAGATGGGCATGGCTGCACAGGCGATCGATATCGTTTATCAACTCAACGCGTCAGAAGAGTCCGATCCATCGATCTATCAACATGGCGCGTCGCCGCTGGAGTCGCTCTCCTTTGGAGCGGACAGCAAAGCGGACATCATGCTCAAGAATCTCGCCGAAACAGATCGGCTGATGGCCTTTCGCTATCACGATCTTATTCTCTTGAAAAACTACAGCAGCCAGAACGTCTCCGTGCGCGGTCGACCTTTGGTGCGCGGCGGCTTCTGCCGAATTTATCCCGGTCAACGAATTTTGATCGGCGACCAGGTGCTCAGCTATCAGGAGCTGGCGCAATATTTCAATGCAAAGAAAAACGTATCGCTTCCGGAAATTTTCATTCGGGTAAGTAAAGACGCAGAGCAAGTGCAATTAGAGCGTTCGCGAACGCGCGAGAGCGCGCTGCGAGTCACGTTCGGACTTAAGGTGCGCGTCAAGGCCTTGCGCGATATCGATGCAGAGCTCAAGGGTAAGCGGCTAAAAGCCGGTACTCAGATCGACGCGACACTGGAAGACAAGATCGTTTTCCACAACGACACCGAGCTGGATTTGAATGACCTGCGCCGGCGTGCGCGCGCACTGGGCGGGCGTTTCCAACTGAAAGCGTCAAAATCGGAATATCTGGTCTCGAACGACCCGAGCCGCCTGCAAGCGGACGACATCCTGCTTTCTCCGGGTACGGCCGGGGATGTGCTGCTGAAGATTTTTTGCGATTACGATCGGCGAGTAGGCACACTTGAAGTCATTGAAGCGGACCGTCCGATCATGGTCGGCGACCATCCGGTCCGCACGACCGCAGAACTCAAGGACGGCGACATCATTCGAATCGATGTCGGACAGATCCTGCGATGCAATTTTTTGGAGCGCATCATCGAAGAGGAGCGCAACATCATTCGCACTCTCGAACTGAACGAAGTCACACACCGCTTTGGCAAAGGCGAGATTGGCCTCGAGGGAATTTCCTTCAGCATCACGCGTGGTGAGCTCGTTTGCGTCATGGGCGCAAGCGGTGCAGGAAAAAGCACGCTGATGAGAGTGCTTGCCGGGCAGCTCCAGCCGAGCAGTGGCGACGTTTTGCTCAACGGACAATCTCTCTACGGAAACCTTGACGTTCTCAAGCAGTACGTCAGTTACATGCCGCAACAGGACGCGTTCGATGAGCACCTCACGATTGGTGAGAATTTGCAGTTTGCGGCAGCGATCCGTGCGCCCCACCTGTCGAAGCGCGACCGAATCCGGCGGTTAGATGCAAAGTTAATCGAGCTGGGTTTAAGCGAACGCCGGGATGCGGTCGTAGGCAGTCCCGAGAAAAAGACGCTCAGCGGCGGCGAGCGGAAACGGCTCAACATCGGGCTGGATATGATCGGGATGTCCGACGTTTATCTGTTTGACGAACCAACCTCCGGTCTCTCGTCGAAAGACTCCGAGCACGTGATCGAAATCATTCGGAGCATGGCGCACAACAAAATCGTCGTCGTTACCATTCACCAGCCCAGCTCGAAAATCTTCCAGATGTTTCAGAAGGTGATCTTGCTCGACAAGGGTGGACGGCTCGTGTTTTTCGGCACGCCTTCCGACGCGCTGCGCTATTTCGCGGAGGCGGAGCATCAACACCAATTCGGTGCTGAACTGGGTGCGTGTCCCTCGTGTGGAACGACCCGGCCGGAATTCATTTTCGATGTGCTTGAGACGCCGCTGCGCGATTTGAGCGGCGACGTCATCTACGAGGAAAATAGCCGCGGACAACTCGTACCGGCCCGCCGTTACTCGCCGGACTTCTGGCGCGATAAATACGAAGCGTTCCGATTGATCCAGGACGTAAAACAAGTTTCGCTGCGACAGGAGGAGGCGGACCCCTTGCCGGTCGCGCCAGTCCAAAAAAAGCGCCTTCCGCTGCGGTGGCACGACGAGTGGACGCAATTTCGCACGCTGCTACGGCGTGCATTCATCAGCAAACTGCGCAATCACGCGAACCTGGTGATCACGATTGGTGTTTCACCCGTACTGGCGCTGTTGATTGCAACGATCTTGCGCTATTCGGAAACCGGTACGTACGATTTTGCTTCCGCTTATCATATCCCGACGTTCTTGTTTCTCGGTCTGATCGTCGCGATGTTTCTCGGGCTCACAAACAGCGCGGATGACATCATTCGGGATCGTCCGGTGCTGCAACGCGAGCGCAACATCAAGGTGCGCCTGTCGTATTACGTGATTTCGAAGACGATCACCCTCGGAGTCTTTGCGCTGATTCAGTGTGTTCTTTACGTGTTGATCGGCAATTTCGTTCTCCAAATCCGAGGGATGTTCTGGATCGACTTGGCGATCATGTTTCTGACGGCTATGAGCGGCGTGGCGTTGGGTCTGGTCATCTCGTCGTTAGTCGCTGACCCGAAAACCGCGGCGAATATCGTCCCGCTGGTTTTGATCCCGCAAATCATCATGGGCGGCGCCCTCATCAAATACGAGGACATGAACCGGAACCTCGGTCTGCTTTATTCGTTTTCCCACTGGTTCTCCGAACATCCGAACTCGGAAAAAACGAGAAAGACCGAGAGCAAGCTGCAGGTGCCACTTGTGTGCCAATTCATCGCGATGCGCTGGTCATACGAAGAAATGATTGTTGCCCAGGCCAAACTCAATCCCCTTACGAAACGGCAGGACCGTGCGCATGACAAAATTCAAAAGTTCGCGCCCCAAGCGGACACGCCGCAGCAACGCGCGCACCTCAACGATTTGAAGGATGTACTAGCTTTGCTTTCGGGGTTGGAAGGACATTCCGCGCCGGAGATCGATCAGTATCTTAAGCTGGTCGATCCCGTCATTGCCGGAAAGCAGAGGTTCGATCGATCGCTGTTTAAGGATGCGAACGGACCGGTCACAGCGGACCAACTCTACGTCAACCAGAAAGTGGCCGACTTGATCTCAAGGGCCGAGATGGAGCAGAACGATTATCGCCGCGGCAGCAAGCCCAACGTCTTCTTTGGTCTGGAGAAACGCTATTTCGGAATGAAATTTGGCGTGTTTACTTTCGACACCGTGGTTCTGATCGTTTCGACGCTTGCATTGCTTGTGTTGCTGCATTGGATTTTGCGAAAACAACTGGAAGTGCGCCGAAGCTAAATTTTCTCGCGGCGAAATGTCGCCGCTTTCAAATTGTCATTCCGAGCGAAGTCGAGGAATCTTTGGACATTCACCTATGAGCAAGACTAAACACGATACTCCGAAGTTGATCGTCGCCGCGAGCGAGACCGATCCAGACATGCTTTACGCGACGAAGTTTTGGGCGCCTGATCCATTCATTTTCCTTCAGCGCAATAGCAAACGCACACTGGTCTTGAGTGATCTGGAAATTGATCGCGGGCGTAAGCAAGCCGATGCGGACGAATTTGTGATGTTCAGCGAGATGGAGCGCGAGGTGCAGGGGAAATCAAAGACAGCTCCGCCGTACGAAAAAGTGTTGGCGCATTTTCTTAAGAAACGCGGCGTCAAATCGGCGGTTGTGCCAGCAAACTTCCCGCTCGGTTATGCGCAGGAACTCGCTGCGAACAAAATCCGGGTTCGCGCAACAGACGGATTTTTCTGGCCGGACCGTGAAGCCAAATCGGATAAGGAAATCGAAATGATGAGACGCGCCTTGCGCATCACAGAAGCGGGGCTGAGGCGTGCAATTGAAGTGTTGAAAGCATCGAAACGGGATTCGAGGAACCGATTGACCTGGAGCGGGAAGGCGCTCACCTCCGAAATGCTGCGGGCGGAAATTGATTCCGCAGTCTTACGCGCAGGCGGTATTCCGACCGGCACGATCGTGGCCGGAGGCGGTCAGGCTTGCGACCCCCATGAGCGCGGTCACGGCCCACTGTATGCGGATTCATTGATTATTCTCGATGTTTTCCCACGCGACGCGAAGACCGGATACTTCGGCGATATGACCCGCACAGTTTTGCGGGGGCGCGCCAGCGAAGCGCAGCGGAAACTTTGGGAAACGGTGAAAGCCGGGCAGGCCCTCGCGCTAAAGAGAATCAAGGCGGGGGTTGATGGCATGACGATTCACAAAGCCATTCAGGAATTTTTCGCCAGTCGCGGTTTCCCGACCGGGGTGCGCAACGGCCGGCGCGTCGGATTTTTCCACGGTACTGGCCACGGGCTCGGTCTGGAAATCCACGAACATCCGCGCCTTCAAAAGGTTGTCCTGAAGGATCGGCAGGTGCTCACGGTCGAACCGGGTTTGTATTATCCCGGCGTCGGCGGTGCGCGTCAGGAAGACGTGGTAGTCGTAACGAAGACAGATTGCCGGATCCTCTCGCGCTTTCCAAAGCGGCTAGAGATTTGACCACGCGTACACGTGGTCATCCTGCGCGAAGCAAGGCGGAGTCGAAGGATCTTGTGGCGGAACCTTAAGCTAATGCAACGGGATTCCTCGACTTCGCTCGGAATGACCGTCCAAATGAACGCGCAGTGCCATTTGGCGTCTAATTTCTACCCGGCAAAGTGACAAGTCGTTTTGCCGTGGTTAATTACTATCCACATGTTTCATCTATTGGGATTCGTTTTGGGTTCCAGCTGGCTGCTGTATATCGGCAGCCCATCCGGTTTTGGTTTGGGTTCTAACTGGCTGCTCTACATTGGCGTCCCGCTAATCATCGGAATTTGGGCGCAGATTCGGGTGAGCAGCGCGTTTAGCCGATGGAGCAAGGTCCGCGCGAGCGCGAATATCACCGGAGCTGAATGCGCGCGCGAAATCCTCCAAGCAGCGCAGATCCATGACGTCGACGTCGTGGAGACGAACGATTTTCTGGGTGACCATTACGACCCAACCAAGAAGCAGCTACACCTCTCGAGCAACGTTTATAATACGCCATCGGTAGCAGCATTGGGCATCGCTGCGCACGAGAGTGGGCATGCAATTCAACACGCCCGCGCGTACGCGCCGCTGAAAGCGCGTATGGCGATTGTTCCTGTGACAATGATCGCGTCGCAGATGCTGCCGTTCATCATTATCGGCGGATTGTTTTTTCGCATCACCGGTCTGATTACTGTCGGCATCTGGTGCTATTTGATTTTGCTGGTGTTCCAATTGATTACGTTGCCCGTGGAGTTTGATGCCTCGCGACGCGCGAAAATTCTCCTGCGGGAAATGGGGATCATACAGCCGGGGGAAGAAGCGGCCGGTGTAAACAGCGTTCTTAACGCCGCCGCGCTTACCTATATCGCAGCATTCATTGCTGCACTGGGCAATTTGCTCTGGTTGATGTCGATCCGCGACCGGCGCTGATCGATCGCGCGACATAAAATGGATCACGCCCTCGCTTTACCTGCTCGCCGCATAACCGATTTGTTATCGTCGGGTCTGCCGGCGCGTGCTAAGTCTAAGCGCCAGGCGATGGATCAGCCAAGGAGTGACCCAGACCAGGAGTTGGTGAAGCGCACCCAGGCAGGCGACGCCAGCGCGTTCGACGATCTGGTCGTCAAATACACGCCGCGTCTCTACGGGCTGGTCTATAACATGACCTCCAACCACGAGGACACGAACGATCTTTTGCAAGACATCTTTGCCAAAGCTTACAAGGCGATCCGCGGGTTCCGCGGCAAATCCTCGTTTTACACCTGGATTCATTCCATCGCCGTCAACATGACCCTGAACTTCCTGAAGAAACGCGGGCGGCGCTTTCAGTTGAGCCTGGATGATGTGGACGCGAGTATTCAAAACGATAAGGAGTTCATGGAAGCCACGGCCACGAGCAGTCCCGTTCGGGAAGCCGACCTCTCAGAGCTGCAGCGAAGATTGAACGAGGCTATGATGAAATTGTCTGATGATCACAGAGCAGTCGTCACCATGTTCCATATTCAGGGAATGCCTCACGCGGAAATAAGTAAAATCTTGCGCGTTTCGGAAGGAACGGTACGTTCGAGGCTCTTTTACGCGAATCGGCAGTTGCAAAATTACCTGGACGAATTTCGGAAAAATCCTGTCTCGTAACGGGCGCAAAAAATGGACGAGTTTAACGATAACGAAATCGCGAGGCTGCTTCGATTGAAACGGTACGAGCAACCGCCGCCGGGTTACTTCGAGAATTTCCTGCACGAATTCCATCGCCGCCAACGTGACGAATTGCTGCGCCAGCCGCTTTGGCGCATTTGCCTCGAACGGGCTCAGAGTTTCATGTCGCAACTGGATATGCGATCGCTGGCCTCGTATCCCACTGCTGTCGCCGCAATGCTCGTTGCCGCGGCTATCTTCTCATTAAAGGTTTATCAGCAACCCGAGACGGCTCGCGTCGCTACCCAGAGTCCGCTGACCTTATCGATGCCGGTGAATGCCGAACAAGAATGGAACCTTGCATCTCCGATCGGCACGCACAGTTTCAGGACGCAGCCGGTTGGCAGTTTTCGTGAAAGCGCCCAGACTCACCGAGCCGCCCCGCCACGCTATGTGCTCGATAGCGTCCCCGTGAGTTATGAGGCCACTTTCAGGTTCTAAGCGCAGCGCAATCGCGTTCGCGTTGCTTTTCTGCTCAGGCGCAGGCTTGCTCTTTGCACAGGAGCAATCTGCCTCGGCAATCAGCCAGCAGGTCAGAGAGATTTTTGCCCGCGCTGCCAAGGCCGTGGTGAAGATTCACGGCATCGATGAACACAGCGAGATTTGCGGCACCGGCTTTTTTGTTGATCCCACGGGTACCATTTACACCGCCTATACCGTGGGAGGCGAAGCAGGCAATTTCACTATTGAATTCGGCGACAAGAGAATTCCGGCGCGCCAACTTGTGGCAGACATCCGAAGCGGCACGGCCATCTTAAAAGTAGACGAGACCACGTCGGCCCTGCCGATTGGTAAATCAGAGGAACTGGAAGTAGCGACCCCTGTCGTGGCGATCGGTTATCCTTTGGATTTACCCAAGACACCCAACTTCGGCATGATCGCGGGTTTGGACCGAAAATGTCTTGGCCGATATTTCTCCACGATTCACTTGCGCGCGAACGTTCCCATCCAGCGAGGCGAGGCTGGCGCGCCGCTCTTGAACATGAAGGGAGAAGTGGTTGGGATCGTCGTGAGCAGTCTGGAAAATAATTCCGCCTGTTACGCTGTGCCCATCGAGGCCGCGGAGAAAATTCGCAGTGATTTTGTTCGTTTCGGTGAGGCCCGACACGGCTGGATAGGAGTACACCAGTTTTCGGAGGCGCCTAAAGCTGCGGCAGGCTCGCGAGTGGAAATAACCCAAGTCGTTGAGGACACACCGGCAGCTCAGTCTGGGATCAAGCCGGGCGATATTCTGCTGCAACTTGGGCAGAAAAAGATAACCGAACCCGTGGATGTGTTCGATGCTTCATTTTACGTCACTGCCGGCGACGTCGTGCCGGTCACCGTAATGCGCGGCAACGAGAAACGGATTTTCCATGTGCGGGCGGCTCTGCATCCGGACAGCAAGACCAGTATGTTGCTCGCCTCTCCCGGCACAATCCCGGGGGCAATCCCCATGTCGCTCGACGAAGAAGCGTCGCCTTCGCCGTAGGTAGCGCACGGCCTGCCGTTGTGGTCTAGTCGGACCGCGAAAACGCGGTCACAACATTTTCCGAAGCTCAGCTTCGTGGATGATTCTCACGCCAAGCTCTTTTGCTTTGTCGAATTTGCTCCCTGGCTCGGTTCCGGCGAGGACGTAATCCGTTTTTTTGCTAACGCTGCCGGTGACGTGACCGCCGAGCGCTTCGATTTTTGCCGTGGCTTCTTCACGCGTCATTGATGGCAGCGTGCCTGTTAGGACAAACGTGTTTCCTGCCAGCGGCAGTTCGGCTGCTTTCTTCGCCGATACTTTTTCGCTTTTTGGCTGAATCCCCAGCTCTTTCATTCGTCTTAGAACGTTTTTGCCTGCCGCCGACGCGAAGAAGTCGAGGACGCTTTGCGCGACGACTGGCCCAACTTCAGTCACGATCCCATGCTTCGCTGATTTCCCCTTGGATCGCTCGGCAAAACCAGCTTTCATCAAGCGGTCAGTAATTTCTTCCGCCGATTCTTTTTGGTCCCGCTTCTGGTGATAATGCACAACGTCACGGAGCAATTGCGAGTTCGCGACGTTTGCGATTGCATCGTGAAAGCGAGCGAGTTGCGTCGCAGTGGTCTTACCGACGTCGGGAATCGCCAAAGCGAAAAGCCAGCGCGAGAGCGGCAATGTTCTCGCACGTTCGATCGCTTTAATCGCTTTGGTCGCGTTTTTCTCGCCGAACACACGCGCCACTTCGTCCGTACCAAGATTTAATTTCCCAAGTTTTTCGACCTTTAGCTCGAACAGATCGAGCGGCTCGCGCACGAGGCCGCGCTCGACCAGTTTGTCGGCCACGATTCCGCCAATGCTTTCGATATCGAGTGCACTGCGCGCGGCAAAGAATTCCACGCGCCGCGTGGTTTGCGCAGGGCAATGCAAATTTTCGCAACGCCATGCGACGAATTCCGGGTCGCGCCGGATCGGGCCGCCGCACACTGGACATTTGCCCTGAATATGTCTGGCGAAATCAAACGGTTTCGCGTCGCGCGGGCGTTTGGATTTTACTACTTCCACGACTGCGGGAATCACTTCGCCCGCTTTTTCGATCACGACGGTGTCGCCGATGCGGATGTCTTTGCGTTTGATTTCATCCTCGTTATGCAATGTGGCGCGCGCGACCGTGCTGCCACTCACAAACACCGGCTCCAGTACCGCCACCGGCGTCAGAATTCCGGTGCGTCCGACCTGAATAAGGAGGTCGTTCAAGCGCGTCTCGACGCGTTCCGCCGCATATTTGTAAGCGATCGCCCAGCGCGGCGATTTCGCCGTGAACCCAAGCCGCTCGCGTTGGGCGAGCGCATCCACCTTGATTACTGCGCCGTCGGTTTGGTACGGAAAACCACGCCGAATTTGGTCAAGATCCCGAATCCTTTTCAGAATTTCGCCCACCGAATCGGCCAGCCACCAATCTTCATGAGTCGGCAGACCGAGCCTTTTGAAAAAGGAAAAGATTTTAGAGTGAAGTTCAACTTCCGCGCCTTCGACTACGCCCGTTCCGTAAAAAACGATCCCGAGTGGACGTTGCGCAACGGCTCTTGGATCGAGATGCTTTAGAGAGCCCGCAGCAGCATTGCGCGCGTTCGCAAACAGCGGAAGACCTGCCGCTGTGCGTTCCTTGTTCAGTTTCTCGAACCCGGCCTTATCCAAATAAGCTTCGCCACGCACCTCAAAAACTTCTGGCACATCGCCGCGCAACTGATTCGGCACGGACCGGATTGTTTTGATGTTTTGAGTAATGTCGTCACCGACAAAACCGTCGCCACGGGTCGCGGCATATTTCAGCCGGCCGTGTTCATACATCACCGACACCGCCACGCCATCTACTTTTGGCTCAATCACAACGGGAATTTTTTCGTCCGGCAACAGGCGCGTGATCCGTTTGTAAAAATTCGTGACCTCTTCTTCTGAATATGTGTTGTCGAGGCTAAGCATCGGCGCGCGATGTTGGATTTGCGCAAACGCCTCAAGCGGCTTTCCACTTACGCGTTGGGTGGGCGAATCGGGCGTGAGGAGATCAGGAAACTGCGTTTCGAGATTGACAAGCTCCTTGTAGAGCCGGTCGTACTCGCGGTCGCTGATGATGGGCGCGGCGTCCTGGTAATACAACCTGTCGTGCTTGCGGATTTCCTCTCGTAATTGCGCGATGTTTTTCTCGGCTTCGGTTCGGTCCATCGATGTTGACCACGATACGAGTGTGCGAAGGCTCGGCAATCGCACGGCCGTAATGCAGCGCAATGGTAGGGCGTGCGGTCCCGCGCGCGCCGATCCGGGGCACAGGACCGGCGGGCAAGGACTGCCCGCCCTACCTACACTGCGCTTTCAAAATCGCGAAAGAACAGTTATGCATGACCAATTGTGAAACCCGGTGAGCGCATCCTCGGGGTCGAAGGCGGGGGCACGAGAACGGCCTGGGTGCTCGTAAAAACGGCAGCCAATACGCCCGGCTTGGAATTTCGCATTCTCCAGCAGGGAAAATTGCCGGCCTCGAATTTTCGACTCACCGCGCCCGAGCGTCTGCGCGCGATTCTTGCCGAGTTGCCAAAGCAAATGGATCGCGCTGGAGTTTTTCTTGCTGGTTGCGCAACAGACGAAGACCGTGGCGCGCTCAGGCAAATCTGCCTCGAGATCTGGCCGAACGCGAAAATCGTGACGGGCAGCGACCGTGATTCCGGCCTCGCGGCGGCGCTCGATCGTGGCGATGGCATCGTCGTCAACGCCGGAAGTGGATCATCGGTAACCGGCCGTCGCGGTGACAGGATCGAGCCAGCCGGCGGGTGGGGTCACATTTTGGGCGATGCCGGCGGCGGCTATTTTCTTTCCATCCAAGCGCTCCGTCTGATCTTGCGCGAACACGATTTGCATCGCACCGAGATGGATTTCACAGCAAAAATCCTGCACGCGCTTTCGTTGAACAATCTCGATGAACTCGTTCGCTGGGTGCAAACGGCGGACAAGATGGAAATCGCCATGCTCGCTCCGGTCGTGTTCGAAGCAGCATGCGGCGGCGATGTGCGCATCTTAGACATCATCGAAGAAGGCGCGCGGGTTCTATGCGAATACACCGAGGCGGTGGCCGACCGTCTTCATTTGCTCGCGCCAAAAGTGGTATTGATGGGCGGTCTTTTTCACCGCGACTCAATTTACGCGCACGCGTTTCGCCGGAGGCTGAAGAAAAATCTACCCGATGCCCGCGTAGCGACTGCTGAACGAGCTCCTGAATTGGGCGCCGCGTGGATTGCAGCAGAAGCGCACGATCACGCCTCGTTTCATCTGAGGCCATCACAAACTGAAATCGACAGCTTGGCTGTTGCGTTGACGGAACAGCGCAATCCGCGCTCGGAAAACCTTGAAAAAATGAGCGCACACGAACTGGTTCAGCTCTTTGTCGACGAAGAAAAATTCGTTCAAGAAGCATTGCGTGCTGCCGCCGCGGATCTTGCTCGTGCAATTGAAACGGTTACTGAATCGCTGCGAAATGGTGGGCGCTTATTTTACGTCGGCGCTGGCAGCAGCGGGCGCATCGGCGTTCTGGACGCGAGCGAAATCCCGCCCACCTTTGGGGCGCCGACTGAACTTGTGCAGGGAGTAATCGCTGGCGGGGCCACGGCGTTGCGTCGGAGTGTGGAAGGCGCGGAAGACGAAGAGAGCGCAGGCGCATTCGCTTTGGATGAGCGGGGTGTGAAGCCTGCCGATGTTGTGATTGGAATCACCGCCAGCGGCCGGACACCATTCGTACTTGGCGCACTCGCCCGGGCGAAGTCGTTAGGCGCAAAAACGATTTTGCTCACTTGTAATCGGACTCTAGCCGGCGGCGTTGACGCCGGTTCGACCGACTGGCCACAGGGCCGTTGCTACAGCGATCTCGACCTGATGATTACGCTTCCTGTCGGACCGGAGATTCTGGCTGGTTCGACGAGATTGAAAGCTGGGACTGCAACGAAGGTTGCGCTCAACATTATCAGCACCGGCTCGATGATCCGACTCGGGAAAGTGCGCGGCAATCTCATGATCGATCTGCACACCACGAGCACGAAATTGCGCGAACGGGCCGTGCGGATCGTGGCCGAGGTCACCCAACGCGATTACGACTCTGCCCGCGCTGTCCTAGAAGCGCACCACTGGAATTTGCGCGCGGCGCTGGAGAAACTTTAGAAATTTCCGTTCGGCATAAGCGCAACGGAAATAGCTCGTGCGAAGATAGGTACGACTTAACCGAAAGGAACAATCCTATGCTCTGGACAATATTCGTTATTCTGCTGGTGCTATGGTTGCTCGGATTAGTCAGTTCCTACACGCTCGGCGGGTTCATTCACCTCCTGCTCGTGATCGCGATTGTGGTGCTGATTATCCAGCTGATCTCAGGACGCCGCGCATTATAACGCCGAAGCGATGAAGCCAGCCGGAATTATCGGCATCATTCTTATCGTTATGGGCGTCATCGGCTTCGCTTTTGGCGGCATTCACTGGACGACGGAGAAAAAAGACGCGCAACTTGGACCGCTCGAGGTCAAACATTCGGAACGGCAGGGGATTGCGTTCCCACCAGTACTCAGTGGGCTGTGCGTAGTCGGCGGGATCGTGCTGGTGATCGTTGGCAGCCGAAAAGCCACGTAAGGCGTTGCCTTGGTGCTGTAGTGTGCGCTGTCCTCAGCGCATCCGCTTTCGAAAACGGCAAGAGTTCATCTACACATTTATCCGCTGAGGACAGCGGACGCTACCAGCCCTTTACCCACCGGCTTTCAGCACCGCGAAGGTTCTGCTGCCTTTGCGGTCGAGATAGAGGAGCACGCCGCGTTTTGGATCGGCTTTGTTGAGCGCTTCCCGGAACGATTGCACGTTCGTCACAGGCTTCCCGTCCACCTCGGTAATCACATCTTCGCGTTGAATGTCCTGAGCAGCTGCGATGCTGTTGTCTTCCACATCGGTTACAATCACGCCCTGCTCGGCTGACAAATGCAGGCGCTCTGCAACGTCTTTCGTCAATTCCTGCACCTGCAACCCAAACTTGCCGATATCCTGCGGTTTGGGTTCGCTCGGTTGAATTGGCCGATTTGATGCGCGCGTGATCTCGTCTGGCAATTCACCGGTCTTTACGGGCACCTTCATTGACTGGCCTTTACGCCAAACGGTCAACTCAACGTTCTGGCCAACTTTCTTTTTCAAAATTTCATGCTGCAACTGCGAATCGGACGTGACTGGCGTCCCATCGACCTGCGTGATCACGTCGAAGGGCCGCAAGTTGCTCCTGGATGCAGGAGCGTCAGCTTCGATCGTACGGACCACGACTCCTTTGTCCGTGCCCTTAAATAGTTCCCGGATCGTCGGATCATCACCGAGTGTTTCGATGCGAATGCCCAGCCACGGCCTCACGATTTTGCGACCGGCGATAAGTTCGCCGCCGATGTCTTTGGCCATGTTGATGGGAATAGCAAAGCCGAGCCCGCGGTTCATGCCGTTGATCAGCGTGTTCATCCCAATCACTTTGCCGTCGATATCGCACAGCGGCCCGCCGCTGTTCCCCGGATTGATCGACGCGTCTGTCTGCAAATAATCCGAGATCGAGTAGCCGCTTGACTGAAGCAATTTGCTGCGGCCTTTGCCGCTTATCACGCCGTAGGTGAACGTGTAATCGAGCTTGAACGGCGCGCCGATCGCGAATGCAAATTGGCCCACACGCACCACGTCGCTGTCGCCGAGCTGCACGACCGGCAAATCTTTCGCTTCAACCTTGATGACGGCGATATCCGTCTTTTCATCGGTGCCTACCAGTCGCGCAGCAAACTCGCGGCCATCACGCAATTTCACGTCGATTTTATCGGCGTCCTCGATCACGTGCACGTTCGTGAAGATGTAGCCGTCAGGCCGCACAATGAACCCCGAGCCTTCGCTTTGGACTGGACGCGGCGTGCCGGGATTGGGTCGTGGGCTGCTTTCATCCGGCGGTCCTTGAAAAAATAGATCGTCGAGTGGCGAGCTCTCGCTGATTTCGCTTTTCTTGGAAGTCTCAATAATCACAACGCCTGGCGCAACGCTTTCGAAGACTTTTGCGAAAGCATTATTCAACTGATGAACAACATCCTTGCCTGCTTCAGCCGCGGACGGATTTACCGGAACCGTGTCGCTTGGCACGGCCTCGGGGTGCGCTGCAAACGAAGTACTGAGCGCAAGGCATAGGGCGAAAATGGACAAACGCATAAGTTGGAATTTTGACAGTACCCAACATGCAACGTTCAACCCAGTGCGTCCAATCACGGCCTGCCGAAAGACGCACTCGCAGTTCGATGGGAGTCATGCCAGATTCATTGACGGAAGGCGTATAATTGGCAGACCAATCATCAACATGCGCATGTTCCAGAGGCGATTCGTCTTACGAGCCGGCGTTTTAGCTTTAGTTTTGATTGCGTTGTGGGCAATCGCCATCGGCCCGGAGCCTCCTGCGCGCATCACCATTTCGCCAGAGGAACTCGTGCGCGCTGTCACGATCCAGCGCGATTCGCTCATCGACTTATGTCTGATCGAGCGCGTCGATCCAAACGGCCACGACGCGCAAGGCCGAACGCCGCTGTTGATCGCAACCTCGCAAGAGGATTGGAAAACGGCGCGACGACTCCTCGATGCCGGAGCAGTGGTTGATCTTGCTGACAAAAGCGGTTTCACGCCCGTAATGGCGGCAGCGATGCACGGAGAGTTGGAAATGTTCCGGTTGCTCCTTGCGCGCTCGACCAATTTTCACCCGGAAAAGCCATGCGCGGACGGACAAGATCTCCTGGCGTTTGCTCTCGACGGCGGAAATCCGGAGATTATCACAACCGTGCTCCAGCGTTTGCCGCAGGCACGGGAGTGGACAGCCAGCGCGCGCCGCGCTTTGGCCAGAGCGCTCCAAGCTGGAAAGAAGGATGAAATCCAGTTGCTGCTCAGCAAGCACGCCATGCCGGCCACACCCGAAGGCAAAACTGTGCCGTTTCTTGCGTATGCGATCGCGAGCAGCAACGTGTCGCTTTTCAGCACATTGTTAAATTGCGGAGCAGATCCGAATACCGTTTTGCCGTCCCGTTGCGACAAAGATTTTCTGGCGCTGCTGCCGAACGGGCTGCGTAGTTACATCGAAGACGATCGCAACGTAACTCTGCTGATGCTCGCCGCCGGCCTCGGCCAGGTCGATTACTTGCGCGCTCTGGTCGAGGCCGGAGCCAACCGCACGCGCCTGACAACCAGGAACAAAATGTCGGCGTTGGATGTTGCCGCGGAGACCGGCCATTGGCGATCCTCGCAGATTCTTCTCGGTAGCGGACCGGCACCGGACAAATTGCGGATCGAGATTTCTCTGACGATGCAACAGGTGGCTCTGTTGAAGGACGGCGTCCCGATATATCACGCGCGATGCTCTACCGGTCGGTCGGGCTACTCGACCAAGCGGGGCGAGTTTGTGATTACCAACAAGGAACGCAACCATCGTTCCACGATTTACCACGTCGAGATGCCATATTTCATGCGGCTGAGCTGTCTCGATTTTGGAATGCACGCCGGATACGTGCCGAACTATCCGGCATCGCATGGCTGCATCCGATTGCCGGAGGACACTGCGCGCAAATTCTTCTCCGAAATTCCAGTCGGCACGCTCGTCTCGGTGCAATAGCGCGACACCCGATTGCCGTGCCGCCACGCGCCAGGTGGCATACGTTAGTGTTCCGTCGTTGTGAGTTTGATGCCTCCAGTGTTCGCTCGCCTCTCCCCTTACTGAAGGGGAGAGGATGAAGGTGAGGGGTAAGCGTTAGGAGCCTCAAACCGGGTTGAAGTTATCCCTCACCCTCCTCCTCTCCCTTGCAAAAGGGGGAGGCGACCCCGGGCAGCGCCAACTGACAACCGGCGAACCCGATCGTCCCGTGACTCGGTCTCGTATTTTCTTGAATCCGAAGGGGGCTTTGGAGCATCTCAATGAAACCTATGCAAGCAGATGATGTCGGCGCACCGTTCGTTCTCACGTCAGAACAGTCATCGCTTCCCGCGAAAGTATCACGCGCCACGTGGGCTGGACTGTTGATCGCGCTTTTCGCGATGGTCGTGATCCGCCAGGCGTTCGTGTTCTTCGTGCCGGAAATCACGTTTAACTCGGCAATCCTGAAAGAAGCGTTGATCTGGCTGAATGCAGTCGCTCTTATTCTGATTATCCGGCGCGGCGAACATTTACCCTCGCGCTCGATCGGACTCGGCACCGCGCGTTTGTGGAAATCCATTTTGTGGGGCTTCGTTCTCGCCGTCGTATCGGCAGTGGCGGTCGGCGCGCTGGCTTATGTCACTGGCTACGGACATGGTCCCGGTTCTGCCGCGTTCGAAAAACTACCGCTCTGGTTGATCACTCTGATCGTTCTCCGCGCCGGAGTCGTGGAAGAATTATTCTACCGCGGTTACGCGATTGAACGGTTGCGGATGATTGGTCTCGGCCGGTTCTGGTCCGTCGCGATTCCCCTGGTTATTTTCTCCTTTGGCCATTGGTCGGGCGGCGCTGCCAACATTCTCATCGCCTTCGCAGCAGGCCTAATCCTGACCTGCTTCTATCTGTGGCGCCGCGACCTGGTCGCCAACATGATCGGTCACGATTTGGTCGATTTCGTCGCCAACGTCCTGCCGGCACTGTTTTCCTGATCCGGCGGCTTCGGAGAATTTCAATCCAACGGACTCTTCACTCCGATGCCCGGTCGATTGAGCACGTGCGTATAAATCATCGTGGTCGAAACATCCTTGTGACCTAGCAACTCCTGCACGGTTCGAATATCGTTTCCGTTCTCCAGCAGATGGGTCGCGAACGAGTGGCGCAGCGTGTGGCAACTCGCCGGCTTTTGAATTCCCGAAGCGCGCACTGCTGTTTTCATCGCGAGCTGCAGCGAACTTTCCTCCACATGATGACGACGGCGGACCCCGGTTCGCGGATCAATCGACAAACGCGAAGAGGGGAAAACATACTGCCACATCCATTCTCGTGTCGCGTTCGGGTACTTCCGCTGCAAAGCATCTGGCAGGTGAACACGACCAAAGCCATCTTCCAGATCCTGCTCGTGCTGCGCCTTCATCTTTTGCAAATGACGTTCGAGCGATTTCGCAACGTTCACCGGAAGCATTGTGATCCGATCTTTGCCTCCTTTGCCGTCGCGTACCGTAATGCGGAGATAACCAAGATCGACATCCTTCACGCGTAGGCGCACGCACTCCATCAAACGCAAACCGCTGCCGTAGAGCAGCCCGGCCATGAGTCTGTTCGTGCCATGCAGATGCGCGAACAGGCGCCGCACTTCCTCTTTCGTCAGCACAAGGGGTACGCGCGCGGGCCGCTTTACGCGCTCGACTTGATCAAGCCAACCAATCTTCTGCTGCAACACCTCTGTGTAGAGGAAGAGCAAGGCTCTTAACGCTTGGTTCTGTGTTGACGCGGCCACTCTACCAACACGAGCGAGATGCGTCAGGAACGCGGTGATTTCTGCCTCGGCCATTTCGCGCGGATGTCGTTTCCCGTGAAACAAAATGTAGCGCTTGATCCAGTCGACGTAGGTTTGCTCCGTGCGGATGCTGACATGTTTTCGTCGAATCACATCGCGCACTTGATCGAGCAGTTTGGGTTTGTTTCTCGTCTGCGTTGGCGATAAAATCGCCTTCATGAAAGCCATTTTTTCTAGCCACCGCGACCAACGCAAGCGGATTAGGCCGAATTTTCCCGTATTTAATTGCCGAATAATTCGACCTACTTTTCGTTAGAGCTTATCCTCGCATGAAGATCACTCTAGGTTGGTGCGTTTTCATCATCCTTGAAATGATTGCAGTCATCAGCGCGTTCACTTGGGAGCTGACGACGTCCGCTCTTGGCCGGGTGTTATGGCTGGCGCAGTTTTTCTTGCTTATGCCAGGAAGCATTTTGGTCGGGCGCCTCGTCGAAAGAACGCTTTGGACGAGCGAACTCTCGCTTCGCAGTCTGGGTATTTTGAAGCTCACCGGCAGCATCGCAGTGAACGCCGTTGTGTGGTTTCTGTTACTTCAGCTTGTGCGTCGATTCCGTCGAGGTCATGGGCCCTAACCAATCGATGAAGCCAACGGCCCCACCTCGAAATGCGTTCAATGTGTTTGCCACGCCACCCTGCCGTAGCTTATCTCTTTCTCGTTAGGCGTATGAGCATCCATGACAGATTCACGCATACGAAACGCATGATTCTCTTCGGCCTATTAATCCCGTGGAGCGTTGCTATGATTATCGGACTGACCGGCGCCGCAGAACACAGCCGTTTGTTCTCGACGATTGGGGTGATCGCCGTTGTGCTGCTCATGTCGGCTATCGCGTGCGTTTACCTTTTCGCCTTTCGCTGCCCGCGTTGTCGGAAATCGCTCGCGATGATCAGCAATCGGGGTGGTTCGTCTTTTCCGCAGGACGTCCGCTACTGCCCTTACTGCGGTCTAGACCTCGAACTTGAGACTGATGCAGTGCGAAACGCCTAACCAGGCGCTGGAGCGAACCGCTGACCGGCGTGTTAATCTACTTTTGATGAGTTCAACACTAAAACCCGAAGCGCAGCTCGCTCTAGTCAGCGGTCGCTCAGCTTCTTCCCGTTAGGGCTAAAGCATGACGCACCTCGATTGGCTAGTCCTCGACGCTACCGCAGATGATTTCGAGTCTATCGTGCAGATCGCTGATAATGTACGTTGCGACTTACCACAGACGTCCAGAGCAGAACTCGCTCGTCACATCATCGAACGCCTGCGCGACGGATTCTTACAGCAGCTCGAGCCGGGCGCAATTTCGCTCGAAGACCTCGTCCTTGTTCCTGAACGCCTAGAGCCTCCGTTTTGGTTCGGGATGACAGCTCGTGGTGCCGAAGCGTGGGAACACTCTGCGACGGAGTTCGGGTCAGAGCCGCCGGATTGGAGCCGCGCCTACTCATGCACCTTCGACTTTGCAGCTTCCCGAGGCCACTGCGATGGCGT